>Ga0302157_10001098_pt1 | contig 33736 bp, 29 predicted proteins | sample I_Bog_N3_3_FD_193502 | JGI IMG/M metagenome (GOLD analysis project Ga0302157, IMG submission 193502) | Peat permafrost microbial communities from Stordalen Mire near Abisko, Sweden - I_Bog_N3_3 | ecosystem: Environmental > Terrestrial > Soil > Wetlands > Peat | place: Sweden: Abisko, Stordalen...
TCGGATCGAAGTCGGTGATGATGGCGTGGACCTTCCGGCCGTCGATCCCGCCCTCGCTGTTGATCTGCGTGACGAACAGCGTGATGGCCTTGGTCTGCTCGCCGTACTCGGCATCCTCGGCGAAGCCCTCCTCGCCGGCCAGCGAGTTGAGCGACACCACGGGGAACACCACGTTGATGGCCGTCGCCGTCACGCCGCGGCTCGAGGTGCTGGCCCGGCCGACCGGTGTCGGCCCGCCGGCGGACGGGGTGGCCGTGGGGGACGAGGCCGCGCTCGACCGACTCGAGGGGGCAGTCGCCACCCAGACGACTGCGCCCACCACTACGGCACCGATGACGGCCATCGTGCGGATCTGGGTGGCCCGCGGCCGACGGACGAAGTGCCCCCACGATCGGGACAGGCCGGCCAACGGGTTCCAGCGGTGGCCCTGCCTCATGGCCACCCGGCGACGGGCGACCCCACCTGACGTCGATCCACGTGCGCTCCCCTTCCCGTGGCACCGCTGTGTGCCGAGTCCCGCCACGAAGCGGTGCGCCGGCCACCGGAATGGTAGTCACCGGGCCGATCCCCGCGGGGTCCGGGCCTGCCCGGGTTCGCCGTCGCGGGCCGTCGTGACCGGCTGACTAGTTTGGTGCCGGTCCCTGTCGGCGTCGGGGTACCGGCGTCGGAGTCGTGGGAGGAGAGGGATCGCATGGAACCAGGACGGCAGGATCGGATGGCCGAGGACCTGCTCGATTCCGGTCCCACGCCGGTCCCAGCGGTGGGCACCGTGCCCGAGGCGGCGGCACGCCCGGTCACCGGCGGGCCGAGGCGGCCGGATCGGTCGGACGGCCCGGTCCTGGCCGTCGAAGTGGCCGACCTGCACAAGCGGTACCCCAGGGCACCGAAGGACTCACTGGCCGGAGTGAGCTTCCAGGTCCGCCGGGGCGAGGTGTTCGGCTTCCTCGGGCCCAACGGGGCCGGCAAGACCACCACCATCGGGATCCTGACCACACGGATCCGCCCCACCGGGGGCCGGGCCGTGGTGGCCGGGGTGGACGTGGTCGCCGACCCGGTCGGGGCGCGCCGGGTCCTGGGGGTGGTGCCCCAGCAGAACAACCTCGACCGGTCCTTGTCGGTGCGCCAGAACCTGCTCTTCCACGCCAGCTACCACGGCGTGCCGCGAGCCGAGCGGATCCGCTTGGCCGATGCGCTGCTGGAGCAGTTCGGACTGGCCGACCGGGCCGGAGGCCGTCCGGACGACTTCTCGGGGGGGCAGATCCAGCGGATGATGATCGCCCGCGCCCTGATGCACTCACCGGCCGTCCTGTTCCTGGACGAACCGTCCACGGGGCTCGATCCGGCCGCCCGGCTGTTCCTCTGGGAGATGGTGGCCGAACTGAAGGCGGGCGGGACCACCGTGGTCATCACCACCCACGACATGGACGAGGCCGCCACCCTCAGCGACCGGGTGGCCATCATCGACCACGGCACGCTGCTGGCCCTCGACACACCGGCGGCACTGGTGCGTTCCATGACCGGCGAGCGGACCCTCGATTGCACGGTCGAGCCCGGCCCCGGGGCCGAGGTGGGCGCGGTGGGCGCCGCCCTCGGGGCCCTTCCCGGCGTGATCCGGGTCGAGTCGCTCGAGGACCCCGGTGGTGCAGGCTGGCGGTTCCGGATCCAGGTCGACGGGGAGTCTGCCTCCTTCGTGGCCCCGGTGGCCCAGGCCATCAGCGCCACCGGTGGGCGCCTCACCGACGCCCGGTTGGGCGAGCCCAACCTCGAGGACGTGTTCATCCACCTCACCGGCCGGGCCCTCCGATGAGCACGACGACCACCGAGCCGACCCGTCCGGACCACGACACCCCGGACGCCCGTCACCTGGCCTGGGGGCCGTGGCAGACCGGCCTGGCCATCCTCCGGCGGGACCTGTTCGTCACCGGTCGGGAGTTCCCGATCTTCCTGGCCCAGGTGATCCTGCAGCCCCTCTTCCTCCTGTTCGTGTTCGGCAAGGTGCTCACCGAGCTGGGCTACGCCCGGCCCGGCTACGAACAGGTGCTCTTCCCCGGGCTGGTGGCGCTGGCCGCCGTCCTCACCGGCCTGCAGAGCACCGCCCTGCCCCTGGTGATCGAGTTCTCCTACAGCAACGAGATCGAGGACCGGCTCCTCGCCCCCCTCCCCACCGGCGCGGTGGCGGTGGAGAAGGTGGTCTTCGCCGCCATGCGGGCCTGCGTGGCGGCGGCGGTCATGTTCCCCGTCGGGGTGTGGATCCTCGGGTCGATCCCCTGGCAGGCATCGACGTCGGCGGCCGTGGTGGTCATGATCGTGCTCGGGGCGTTGCTCGGCGCGGCCCTGGGGCTCATCCTCGGCACCTACGTCCCACCCAACCGCATCAGTGTCACCCTGACCCTGGTGCTGACGCCCCTCATCTTCACCGGGTCGAGCCAGTACCCGTGGCCCTCGCTGTCCAGCCTCCGCTGGTTCCAGGTGGTGTCGGCCCTCAACCCCATGACCTACGTGAGCGAAGGCCTGCGCGGGCTGATGGCACCGTCGGTGCCCCACATGCAGACCTGGATCTGCTTCGTCGTGGCCATCGCCGCCCTGATCGTCCTGATGGGCGTGGGCATGATCGGCTTCAACCGGCGGGCCCTCGGCTAGCTCGGGTGCGCCGCGGCCCGGCCCGGTACCATGCGCCCATGGACAGCCGTCAGCTGTGGGGAGTGGTCGACGAGGAGGCCTGGTCGAGGATCGTGGTGGTGTCACCGCACTTCGACGACGCCGCCATGGGGGCGGGCCACGTGCTCACGTCGTATCCGGGCAGCACCGTGATCACCGTGCTGGCCGGACGGCCACCGCGCTATCCCGACGAGGTGTCCGAGTGGGATGCGGCCGGTGGCTTCCGCGCCGGCGACGACGTGGTGGCGGTGCGCCAGGGCGAGGACCGGGCCGCCATGGCGGTCCTGGGCGCGCACCCGGTGTGGCTCGACTTCAGCGACCACCAGTACCTGGCCCCCGAGGACCGGCCCACCCCCACGGAGGTGGCACCGGCCCTGCGCGACGCCATCGTCGGCATCGCCCCTACGGCGGTGTTCCTCCCCATGGGACTGGCCAACCCCGACCACGTGCTCACCCACGACGCCGGACTGCGGGTGCGCGCCGAGCTCGGGCCGGGCGGGGAGACGGGAGGTCCGCTGTGGTTCTGCTACGAGGACGGTGGTTACAAGCACCTGCCCGGCATGCTGGCCTGGCGGGTGGCCCGGCTGTTCCGGAGCGGCCTGTGGCCGACGCCGGCCATCGTCCCGGTGCAGACGGACTACGACACGCGGCGCCGTGCCATCGAGCAGTACACGAGCCAGCTCCCGCCGTTGGAGCAGGACCACCTGCTGACCGAGCGGTTGGCCGCCCATGTCCCCGAGCAGTACTGGCGCCTCGATCCTCCCCCTCCGGGATGGGAGCGGCTGATCACCGCCGACGACCTGGACGGCCGGGCGGAGGACTGACGGTGCAGGGGCGAGCGGGGGGCCGCCGTGGCTGAGCCGGGTGCCGGTGGGACCGGCGAACGGGTCGTGCTGATCACCGGCGCCTCGTCGGGCATCGGCGCGGCCACGGCCCGGCTGCTGGCCGCCCGGGGCACCACCGTGGCCCTGGTGGCCCGTCGGGCCGACCGGCTCGCCGAGGTGCTGGCCGACTGCACGGCGACCGCACCGTCGTCCCGCTGGTGGGCGGCCGACCTGTCGGACCCATCGGCGGCCGCCGAACTCGGCCTCCGGATCTGGGACGAGTACGGACGGATCGACGTGCTGGTCAACAACGCCGGCATCCCCATGCGCCGGCCGGCCGACCGGCTCACCATGGCCGAGGTCGAGCGGGTGATGACCGTCAACTACTTCTCCCCCGTCGCCCTGACCCTGGCTCTGCTCCCCCGCTTCCTCGATCGGGGCGCGGGGATCATCGTCAACGTGTCGAGCCTCGGTGGACGGCTGGGGATCGCCACCGAGGCGGCCTACAGCGCCTCCAAGTTCGCGTTGTCCGGCTGGAGCGAGGCTCTGGCCGCCGACCTGGTCGGCACGGGCGTGTCCGTGCGGCTGGTCCTGCCCGGGGCCATCGACACCGAGATCTGGGATCAGCCCGGAAACGACGCACCGGTCTACTCGGGCCCTCTGGTCCCGGCCGAAGAGATGGCGGCCGGACTGGTCGACTGCATCGACAGTGACCGGTTCGAGCACTACATCCCGGACATGAAGGCGATCGTCGAGCTGAAGACCAAGGACTTCGAAGGGTTCGTCGCGGGGATGCGGGCCATGGGCCAGAGCGGTGAGGGCTCGTGAAGATACGGGGCTTGGCCGACCGACCGGACCGGCGGGACGTGCGCCCCGTCCCGTCGGACCAGTCGGAGGAGTAACCGGCCCGGCCTGACGGTCCCCCCGCCACGCCGGGGAGCGGTCAGCCCTCGGGCCCCAGGGCCTCGAATTGCTCGAACCTGCGGGCGGCTGCCGAGGCCCACACCGGGTCCGGTTCGATCCGGCGACCGGAGCCGGCCCACGACGCGCACCCGGTGAACCCGGTGACCAGTCCGGCAGCCATCCGGGCCAGGTAGGCGGCGCCCAGCGCCGCCCCTTCCGAGACGGCGGTGGTGTCCACCGGCAGTCCGGTGGCATCGGCGACGGCCTGCATCCAGGGGAGCGACCTCGAGCCGCCCCCGGTGGCCACGATCCGGTGGGCCGGTGCGCCCGACCGCTCGATGATGCGCCTGATCACGAACCCGCTGGCCTCGTGGGCCGCCCGGACCACGGCCTCGGGACCCTGGGAGATGTCGAGCCCGTGCACGCTGGCCCGCAGCTCGCTGTCGTGGAAGGGAGTCCGCTCGCCCCTCAGGTAGGGGAGCCACACCGGGATCCGGTCAGGGTCACCGCTCCTCGCCTCGTCGGCCGGACCATCGGACGGCCGGGTCGGCGCGGCACGCCGCCGGCCCCCGCCGACCAACGAGCGGGCCCAGTCGGCGAAGAGGGCACCGGCGTTGCTGGGGCCCCCGATCTGCACCTGGCCCGCCACCATGTTGGGCAGCGTGGTCAGGCCCGGCACATCGGTCCACTCCTCGGTGATCACCCACACGATCAGGGTGGCACCGAAGATGACCAGGACGTCACCGACCCGCTCGGCCCCGGCCACGATCTGTTCGCAGAAGGCGTCGATGGAGCCTCCGGCGAATGCCGTGGGTGTGCCGGGGACCGTGCCCAGGCCCTCCCCCATGCCCCCGATGACGGGGACCTGGGCGGCACTGATGCCGAGCTTCTCGAGGGCCACCGGATCCCACGTCCCGGCCCGACACAGTCCCCCGAACGAGGTCGCCGTGGCCCCGTCGACGGCGGGTACGCCCGTCAGGGCGTGGGTGGCCACCGCCTGGCAGTTCCAGTAGGCGTAGGCGTCGGGTCGGGCCCCGACCGCCCACTCGACCATGCGCCGGCCCTGCTCCCGCTCGCCGCCGAGGTCGTCTGCGGCATCGGCCTCGGGGCCCGTGGGCCGGGCCCGTGCGTCGCCGTAGAGGAGCCCGGGCAGCAGCGGTGTCCCCCGACGGTTCACCGCGGTGATCGACGGGACCATGGACGTCACGGTCACCCCGGCGGGTGGCCCGTCGAGCTCGGCGGCGACCTGGGCGAGCGCCCTCTTCGGACCGCGCCGCCAGGCCTGGGCCACGTCGTGCTCGAGATGGCCGACCGACGCCGTGCCCACGCGGTGGGGCACCCGGGCCCGGGCCACCACGTGGCCGTCGGGGTCGACGGCCACGGCCTTGACCGCGGTGGTGCCGACGTCGACGCCGACGGTGCAGTCGCCTCCTGAGGGCACCCTCATCGATCTGACAATCGGCTCATGAGGGGCCATTATTACCCCCGTCCGACCCGCAGGTGCGGGTGTGCCCTCCGGGGGGCCGGTCGTCCGAGCGAGGAGTCACCACCACCATGTCGCCATCACGCCCCAAGGCACTCGTCACCGCCGCCGTGCGGGGACCGGGGCTCTCCCTCCTCGGCGAGCTGGCCGACCTGACGCTCGACTCCTGGCTCGACCAGCCCACGCTCCGCATCTACAACGCCGAGCAACTGGCCGAGCGGGTGGCGGCCGAGGGCGCGTCGATCGTGGTGGTCGAGAGTGACCGGTGCGCCGGGCCGCTCTTCGAGCAGCCCCTGCTGGCGGTGTGCAGCTGCCGGGGCGACCCCACCAATGTCGATGTGCCGGCGGCCACGGCGGCTGGCATCCCCGTGCTGCGGGCTCCGGGCCGCAACGCCGACGCGGTGGCCGAGGTGGGCGTGGCCCTCTTGTTCGCCGCCACCCGTGGCGTGGTGGCCGCCGACGGCGACGTCCGGCGGGGGGAGATCTACAAGGACGGCACCATCCCCTATCAGCGCTACCGGGCCTGGGAGCTGGCCGGCCGGACCGCCGGCCTGGTCGGGCTGGGGGCCGTGGGCCGCGCCCTGCGCTGGCGGCTGCGGGGGCTGGGCATGGAGGTCATCGCCTTCGACCCCTACACCGACGAGGCCACCGTGTCGCTCGACGAGCTGCTCTCCCGGTCGGACGTGGTGTCGATGCACGCGCCCGTCACCCCCGAGACGACCGGCATGATCGGGGCGGAGCAGTTCGCCGCCATGCGGGACGGGGTGGTCTTCCTCAACACGGCCCGGGCCGCCCTGCACGACACGGACGCCCTGGTCGACGCCCTGACCTCGGGCAAGGTGTCGGCCGCCGGCCTGGACCACTTCGAGGGTGAGTCGCTGGCCGTCGACCATCCCCTCACCGCTCTGGGCTCGGTGGTGCTCACCCCCCACATCGGTGGCGCCACCTACAACGTCGAGGCCAACCACAGTCGGATCATCGCCGAGGACCTCTGCCGGCTGCTGGCCGGCGCCCGTCCGCTCAACATCGTCAACCCCGAGGTGCTGGAGGGCCGGTGAGCCTCAGACCAGGTGGTGGGCGGCCCGCGCCGCCAGGGTGGCCAGGGTGAGGGTCGGCCCGTAACCGGTCGAGGTGACGAAGACCGAGGAGTCGGCGATCACCACGTTGTCGGCCTGGTGCATCCGGCCATAGGCATCGACCACCGACGTGGCCGGGTCGGTCCCCATCCGGACCGTCCCCATGTTGTGACGGCTCTCGGGTATGGCCTCGGGTGACGACGCGTTGCCCTTGCCCGGCGACGAGGTGCCGGCCGTCCAATCCGCACCCATCTCGCTGAGGATGGCCTCGAGCCTCGGGGCGTAGTGCTCCGAGGCCACCAGTTCGTGCCGTCCGGGCCGGTAGGTGATCCGGGCCACCGGAAAGCCCCGCGCGTCCTTGACGGTCGGGTCGAGGTCGACCCGGTTGCCCGGATAGGGCAGATCCTCGCCCTGCATGATGAAGGCCCAGATGTGGCCCCGGATCGGTGAGTCGGCCATCAGCGACGGGTGGTACTCCCCCCACGGGAGGTGCTTGGCCTCCATGATGGGGAGGCCACCACCGCCGTGCTCGACCAGCCCGCCACGGATCCACGGCAGGCCGGCGGCGGCGGCGGCGGCGCGGCTGGCGTCGTCGCCCACGATCATGTCGTCGTGGAGGTGGGTGACGGCCCGTCCCCGCTCGCCGTAGGTCCGGAAGGGCATCGACCCGGCGGCGATGGTCTGGAAGTGGGTCATCAGGTACCGCCCCACCAGCGGGTGCTCCACCCCGGACAGGAGCAACAGGCGGGGGGTCTCGATGGCGCCGGCGGCCACGATCACGTAGCGGGCGCCGATGAAGCGCTCCACCCCGTCGGGCCCGATCACGTCCACACCGGTGGCCCGGCTCCCCTCGAATCGGACGCGGGGGACGAAGGTCTCCGACAGGAGCTCGGCCCGGCCGGTGGCCATGGCCCGCATCAACATGGCGATGGGGTCGCCCTTGGCGTGGATGGGGCAGCCGAAGTAGGCGCAGAACCCGCAGTTGTTGCAGGCCGGCCTGCCGTCGTAGGGCACGCTGTTGGCGGCGGTGGGGGCCGGATAGGGGTGATAGCCCAGACGCTCGGCCGCCGCCGCCGAGATGGTGGCACCGAACATGGGGGCGCCCGAGGGCATCGGGAAAGGCCCCGACCGCGGACCGGCGAAGGGGTTGGCGCCGGCGGTGCCGGCCACACCGATGGCCCGTTCCACCTCGGCGTAGTAGGGCTCGAGCTCGTCGTAGTCGACGGGCCAGTCGGCCACGTCGGCGTCGGGCTGGGGGCCGAGCAGCGACAGGAGGCGGAAGTCGTCGGGCTGGAACCGCGGCACCTTCCCGTCGGCATGGGTCCCCCCGCCACCCACGGTGGTGGGCACCGAGTTCACCTCGCCGACGAAGGTGCGCTCCCCGTCGTCCTCGTGGGTCCGGAACGTGCGGGGCTCGACGAGTGGGTCCGGGCCGAGGAAGTGCCGGTTGACGAATTTGATCTCGTCGTTGGAGTAGTCGAAGGCGGGCTTGGTGGGGTCGTCAGGATCGAGGAGATGGTTCCGACCCTTCTCGACGATGGTCACCGACCATCCCGCCGCGGTCAGCACGTCGGCGGCCGTGGCCCCACCGGGACCCGAGCCCACGATGACGGCGTCGACGGTCATGGCCGGGAGACCTCGGCATCGGTCCAGCCCCGGGGCTGCACGTCGCCGTCGAAGCCGATGGCCCGCCAGGCCGATCCGTCCCGGTTGCCGCCGTACTCGGGGGCCCCGTACATGCCTTCGCACACGTGGCCGTACAGCAGGTCGGCGAACTCGGTCATGGACCGGAGCCGGGCCGTCTGCTCGTCGGGGTCGAGGTCGGGATAGTCCGTGCCCAGTTCGGCCAGACCGGTGCGGTAGCGCTCCTGCAGGCCGACCACCGGACCGTTGAACTCGCGCTCGGGCAGTCCACACGAGCCCTCGATGCGCATCCGCCAGGCCAGTTCGTCGAGGGACGAGAGCGCATGGAAGCGGGCGAAGCCGGCCTCCCCCCCGTACCGTCCGGACGTGGGCCCCCCGGCCCAGATCCGGGGGGGATCGAAGTGGAACGCCCCCAACAGTCCGTCGATGTAGTCGGGGACGCCGGCGGCGACGGCACCGGGCCCGGCCTCACTGGCCGGGATCATCCGTTCACACGCCGCCGACAGGATCCTGTACTCGGTCTCGGTCAACCAGACGGGCATCGGGTCACCCTAACAACACTCGTGCTCGCTGAGCACACTTGCTTTCCGCGGGCTCGGCATGGGGGTCGGCGGGCCCGAGCGCGGAGGGTCCCGGCGTCCAGATCCTCGGAATCACCTCCCACCGGTATGTCCTCCCGGCGCCCTGTTCCGGACATACCGATGAAAGGTAATTTCGAAGAGTGCCACCGGCGGAGACAGGGACGGGCCGACGGACGGACGGGCCGACGGACGGACGGGCCGGCCCCTACCGGGGGGTGAAGGCGATGGGCAGGGCGATGGGCGAGCGGAACGCCATCCCCTTGATGTGCAGGTCCTGGTCGGGAGCGGCGTCCAGGTGCAGGTCCGGCAGGCGGTCGAACAACGTGTTGAGCGCCACCCGGACCTCCATGCGTGCCAGGTGCATGCCCAGGCAGACGTGGACACCGAACCCGAAGCCCACACTCTGGCGGGACTCCCGGAACAGGTCGAACTGGTCGGGGTGGGCGTACTTGCGCTCGTCCCGATTGGCCGCACCGAGCAGGAGCGCCACATCGGCACCCTCGGCCACCGGAACCCCACCGACATCGGTGTCGCGCAGGGCCCGCCGGAGGATGACCGTCACGGGCGGCTCCCAACGGATGGACTCCTCGAACGCCACCGGGATGAGCGATCGGTCGTCCATGACCGCCCGGAGCTGGTCGGGATTGGTCAGGAGCCCGTAGAGGAGGTTCCCCGACGCACGGTAGGTGGTCTCGACCCCCGCCGGCAGCAGCAGGCGGAGGAACGAGTAGATCTCCTCGTCGTCCAGCCGCCGGCCCTCGACCTCGATGGTGGCCAGCTCGCTGATCAGGTCGTCGGCGGGATGGCGTCGGCGCTCCTCCAACACGGCGGCAAAGTAGTCACGCAGCGCGCACGACGCCTCGACACCGCGGTCCCAGTTCGACGCCACGCTGGTGATGGCGATGGCCCAGCGCTGGAACCGGGGGAAGTCGGCCCGGGGGAGACCCAGGATCTGGGCGATCACCTGCACGGGAAAGTTGAAGGTCAGCTCCTGGACGAGATCGGCCGAACCCCGGTGGGCGAAGCCGTCGATCAGCTCGTCGACCACCCGCTGGACCAGGTCACCCTCCCACCGCTCGAGGACCTTGGAGCGGAACGTGGGCGAGACCATGGCCCGGTGCAGCCGGTGCTCGGGCTCGTCCATCTGCAGGATGGTGCGGCCCATCACCGCGCCCATGATGCCCTCGTACACGGTGGACGAGAACGTGTCGTTGTCCCGCAGGACCTGGACCGCCTCGTCGAATCCGAGCACCGTGACGGGGGGTGGACGACTCGGGTCGAGCTCCGAGGCCCCCTCCCCGAGGTCGATGGGGCCGACGTGGACGGCGGACTGACGGCGCAGCTCGGCGAGGGCCGGGTAGGGGTCGCGGATGTTGCCCGACACGGTGTCCTCGAGCTCGAACGGGTCGAACGGAACCAGACCGGGGTCGTCACCCGAGTCGCCCGAGTCACCCACCGGGGCCCCGATGAGGCGGGACGGCTCCTCGACGACTGGGGCTTCGGTGCGCATGGACATCGACGGTCTCCTCGGGGCCGGGGGCGGGAACGACCTCTCTCCCTCAGAGCCTAAACCAAACGTTCGTTTGGTACAACCGAACGTTCGTATGGCCATCGTCGACCCGACCCCGCCGCCGAAGGGTCCACAATGGACCCGTGCCCCCCGAACGTGACCAGGTGAGCCGCTCCGACGGGCTGACCCAGCGCCAGCACATCCTGAGGACCGCACTCACCCTGATGGCCCAGCAGGGAGTGGACGGCACCAGCATGCGCACCCTGGCCACGGCCACCGGGCTGAACGTGGCCTCGCTCTACCACTACTTCCCGTCCAAGCGGGACCTGCTGGTGGCCGTGCTCGAGGAGCAGGGCTTCGTGGAGAACCTGCCCACCGCGGCCCCGACGGCACTCTCCCGCGACCCGGCCACAGACCTGGCCGACCTGGTGAACGACATCCTCGCGTCGATGCTGGACGTCGAGGACTTCATCCGCCTCATGCTGGGTGAGGTGATGCGGGGGGACGAGACGGCGACGACCGTGGGCTCCGAGCTCTTCGAGGCCACACAGGAATCGCTGCAGCACTGGCTGGAGGAGCACGACCCGCCGCTGTGCGCCCCGGGGGCCGAGCCGGCCATGGCACGGCTGCTGCGGAGTCTGGTGGTCGGGCTGTTCGTGGAGCACGTGGCCGGCCTGCTCGACGACGGTGGCGATGCGGCCGGTGCCTTCCGCGTGCGCGCCGACGAGGTGGCCGAGTTCCTCGACCGGGTGCGGCCAGCCGGACCGGGACCCGCCTGAACCCCACGCCGCCTGAGGCCCCGTGCGGCCCGACCCTTCCTGGCCCCCTTCCCGGACCGGAGCCCCGGCGGGCCGACTCCGCCGGCCAGGCGACTCAGCCGGCCAGGCGACTCAGCCGGCCAGATCCACCAGGTCACCGGCCAGGCGCTCCCACTGGTGGCCGGTGCCGCCCATCAGCACCTCGTTCTGCTTGGCCCGCTTGAACAAGAAGTGGGCGTCGTTGGCCCAGGTGAAGCCCACGCCTCCGTGGATCTGGATGTCGTCACCGGTGACCTTGACGGCCGCCTCGGCGGAGTAGGCCGCGGCCATGGTGGCGGCCCGGGCCCGCTCGGGCGACTCGGTGTCCGAGGCCCAGGCGGCGAAGTGCACCCCGGCCCGGGCCAGCTCGAGGGCCTGGAACATGTCCACGATCCGGTGCTTCACCGACTGGAACGAGGCGATGGGCTGGTCGAACACCACCCGCACCTTGGCGTACTCGACCGCCTCGTCGAGGGCGCGTGCCGACACCCCGATGAGCTCTGCGGCCAGACCCACCGAGACATCGTCGAGGATTCGCCGCCACAGGCCGGACTGGTCGCCCACCGGCCCCAGCGGCTCCACCGGCTCCTCGTCCAGCACCAGCCGCGCCAGCTTGCGGGTGGGGTCCAGCGAGGGGACCACCTCGGCACGGGGCGACGGCAGCAGGAACGACCGGATGCCCTCCTCGGCCAACGCCACCACGATGGCCCAGTCGGCGGTGTGGCCGTCCAGCACGATCGGCTTGTGGCCGTTGAGCACCCAGCCGGCACCCTTGCGCCGGGCCCGGGCCCGGACCGTGCCCAGCGGGTGACCGTGCCCCTGCTCGTGCAGGGCGACCGTGCCGCGCTGCTCCCCCGAGGCCAGCGACGCCACCAGGTCGTCGGCACCGAGGGCCCGGGCGGCCAGGGTGGCCATGACGGCCGACGAGAAGAACGGGCCAGGCAGTGGCACGCGGCCCATCTGCTCGAGGATGATGGACATCTCCAGCAGCCCGGCCCCCTCGCCGGGGACGAGCATGCCGGTCCACCCCATCGAGACCAGGCGGTCCCACAGGGCAGGAGTGATCCCGACGGGATCGTCGGCGAGCTGGCGCAGGGTGGCGCCGTCCACCTCGCCCATGGCCCGACGGGCCACGTCTTGCAGTGCGAGCTGTTCGCTGTCGAACGTGAAATCCACTGTCCACCCCCCGGGCGGTCGCTATCGGTGGCGTTAGTGTAGACAAGATCAAGAACAGCTATTCTCCGTGTTCATGGACTTCGCATTGGCTCCAGAAGACGAGGCGTTCAGGGACGAGCTACGCAGCTGGCTCGACGAGCACCTCCCGCCCTTCCTGGCCAGTGAGGAGCTGGCCGACGACTCCTCGCTCTCGGGTGAGAAGTCCCAGCAGCGGAGGGCCGCCTGGCAACGGGTGCTGAACGAGGGCCGGTGGGCCGCCGTGCACTGGCCCGAGGAGTACGGGGGCCGCAACGCCACCGCCATGCAGCGCATCATCTACTCCGAGGTGAACGCCGAGTACCGAACCCCGGGACTCTTCAACCCCAACGGGCTGTGGCAGATCGGGCCCATGATCATCGCCTGGGGCACCGACGAGCAGAAGGCCCAGTGGCTGCCGTCCATCCTCGATGCCAGCGACCACTGGTGCCAGGGCTTCTCCGAGCCCGACGCCGGCAACGACCTGGCCAACCTCCGCACCACCGCCGTGCGGGACGGCGACGAGTACGTCGTCAACGGCCAGAAAATCTGGACCTCCACGGCCCACCTGGCCCGTTGGGGGCTGTTCCTGCTGCGCACCGACCCCACCGCCATCGAGCGGGGGGCCAAGCACGAGGGCATCACCGCCTTCATCGTGGACATGCACACGCCCGGCATCGAGGCACGGCCCATCCGGGACATGACCGGCGAGGAGATGTTCAACGAGGTCTTCTTCACCGACGCCCGCATCCCGGTGTCGAGCCGCCTGGGCGGCGAGGGCGAGGGCTGGATGGTGGCCATGGGCACCCTGGGCCACGAGCGGGTGGGCATCGCCGGTCAGATCTCGCTTCTGGCCGCCGACCTCCACGCCATGGTCACCGCGGCCCGCTCGGTGAACCCGGATGCGCTGGACGACCCGTCGATCAGGGAGCGGGTGGCCCGGGCCTGGACCGACATCGAGCTGTCCCGGCTGCTGACCCTTCGGGCCCTGAGCAAGATCATCAAGGGTGAGAAGAACTGGCCCGAGGTGCCCTTCGCCAAGCTGCAGTGGGCAACCCTGGCCCAGACCCTGGCGGCCCTGTCCGTCGACCTGCTCGGCCCGGCCGGTGTGCTGGCCCGGGGCGGACCCGACACGGTGGACCGGGGCAAGTGGACCCGCCTGTACTCGTTCCAGCGCTACAGCACCATCGGGGGAGGCTCCTCCGAGGTGCAGAAGAACATCATCGCCGACCGTGCGGTGAAGCTCCCCCGGCAGTCCGTCGCCTCCTGACGTGGCGGTCGATCCGCGCGCACCGTGCATCATCGGTGTCGCCCGCCGCACCTGGCGGGAGGAGCCTGCGCCCGAGCCCCTGGACATGTGGGAGGCCATGGCGAGGGAGGCGGCGGCCGATGCCGGCGCCCCCGGGGCCGTCGCCGGCCTGGACAGCATCCAGGTGGTGTTCTGCCAGTCGTGGGAGTACGACGATCCGAGCGGCCGACTGGCCGGCCGGCTCGGGGCCGACCCGTCCCACCGCTCGTACTCGGGACTGGGCGGCTCGGTGCCGGTGCGGTTGCTGTCCGGCGCGGCCTCGGCCATGGCCGACGGCCAGCTGGACCTGGCCCTGGTGGTCGGGGGCGAGGCCCTGGCCACCCGGCGCCACCTCCCCGACCCGGCCTGGTCCCACGCCCCCGAGACTCCGAGCCCGTACCCCATCACCGTCGACCGCACCGAGGCCCGCCACGGGATCTTCCAGGCCTATCTGACCTTCGCCCTGCTGGACAGCGCCCGCCGGCAGCACCTGGGCCGCTCGATGATCGAGCACCAGCAGGTGCTGGGTCAGCTGCTGGCCCCCCTGTCCGAGGTGGCGGCGAAGGACCCCGAGCACGCCTGGTTCCCCATCGCCCGCGACGCCGCGGAGATCGCCACCCCGTCACCGGCCAACCGGATGGTGGCCACCCCCTACACCAAGTACATGACCGCCATCATGGACGTGGACATGGCCGCCGCCGTGCTGGTGGCCACCGAGGCCCGTGCCGACGCCCTGGGCGTCCCGGCCGACCGGCGCGTCTACCTCCGGGGGAGCGGTGCCGCCGAGGAGCCGGCGACCATGGCGGCCCGGCCCGACCTGTGGCGGTCGCCGGCCATGGGAGCGGCCTTCGCCTCGGCCCTCGGCCCCGTGCCGGCCGACGACGTAGCCCACCTCGACCTCTACTCCTGCTTCGCCAGCTCGTTGGCGTTCGCCGCCGACACCCTCGGGGCCACCGGTGACCGGCAGCTGACGGTCACCGGTGGCCTCCCCTACCACGGAGGCCCCGGGAGCAACTACACCACCCACGCGCTGGCGGCCATGGTCGAGACCCTCCGGTCCGATCCCGACGCCTACGGCCTGGTGACCGGGATCGGCATGCACATGACCAGCCACGCCGCCGCCCTCCTGTCCACCCGGCCGGGTCCGGTCCCGACACCGGCGGCCGCGCCGGAGCTCCCCACCGTCCCGGTGGTCTCGCCGGTGGACGGACCGGCCGTGGTGCAGGCGTGGTCGACCGTCTACGGGCGCCAGGGACCCGAGTGGACCGCCCTCATCGCCGAGCGGCCCGACGGCTCGCGCTGCTACGCCCGGGTGGAGGAGCCCCCCGACGAGGACGTCGACCTGTCCGGTCGCACGGTGACCGTGGTGACCGGCGAGAACCGCATCACCACGGCGACGCTGTGACGAGCGGTGGGGGGCCCGGGGGCCCGGGCGCACCGCGCCGACGGCGCCTACTATCTCCGACCGTCGGCCGCCGCCTCCCGCGTCGGCCCTCCGACCCGAGACCGACCCGCCAGCGACTGGAACGGCCACCGACACCATGACCATCCACACACCATGACCATCCACTACGAGCCGGGCGACGACCACATCGTCCAGATCACCATCGACCGGCCGGAGGCCCGCAACGCCCTCGACATGGACCACTTCGCCCAGCTGCGCATGGCGTGGGAGCGGTTCGGCGAGGACGACGACGCCTGGGTGGCCGTGATCACCGGGGTGGGGCCCGACTTCTGCGTCGGCGCCGACCTCAAGACCTACATCCCCCAGATCACCAGCCTGCAGGCCAAGATGAAGGCCGAGGGCGTGAGCGAGATCGACGGCTACCGCCTCGACGACGGAGTGAAGGCGGTGCTCCGCAACGTGCACCTCTACAAGCCGATCATCGCCGCCGTCAACGGCACCTGCGTGGCCGGAGGGATGGAGATGCTCGGGGGCTGCGACCTCCGGGTGGCGGCCGACACCGCCACCTTCGGGGTCATGGAGCCCAAGCGGGGACTGTTCGCCGGGGGCGGCACCACGGTCCGGCTCCCCCGCCAGGTGCCCTTCCCTGCCGCCATGGAGCTTTTGCTCTGTGCCGACCGGGTCTCGGCCTCCCGCGTCTTCGGGATGGGCCTGCTCAACGAGGTCTGCGCGCCGGCCCAGCTGATGGAGCGGGCTCTCGACTACGCCCACCGGATCACCGCCAACGGGCCCTTCGCCGTGCGCAAGACCAAGGAGTCGGTGCTGCGGGGCCTGGCCGTGGACATGAAGGAGGCCTACCGGATCGAGTCGTCCATCTCCTCGGAGGTCTTCTCCAGCCAGGACGCCGTGGAGGGCCCCCTGGCCTTCGCCGAGAAGCGCACCCCCCAGTGGAAGAACCGCTAGTCGGCACCGTGGCGTCCTCACCCTTTGCCGGGAAGCGGGTCCTCATCACCGGTGGGTCCTCGGGAATCGGCGCCGGGCTGGCCGAGGCCTTCGCCGCGGCCGGTGCCGTGGTCGGGATCGCCGCCCGGCGGCGCGACCGCCTGGCCGAGGTCCTCGAGCGGTGCCGGGCCACGTCACCGGAGTCCACCCTGTGGGCCGTGGACCTGGCCGATCCCGGTGCCGTCGACCGGCTGGCCGCTCAGGCCGTGGACGAACTGGGCGGGGTGGACATATTGGTCAACAATGCCGGTATCCCCAAGCGGCGCCACGTGTCCCGACTGGACGCCGCCACCGTCGAATCGGTCATGGCCATCAACTACTTCTCTCCGGTCCGGCTGACCCTGGCCCTGTTGCCCCATATGCTCGAACGGGGATCGGGCCACGTGATGTGGGTCTCCTCGGTCGCCGCCCCCCTCAGCCCCCCTGGAGAGTCCGCCTACGCCGCGTCCAAGGCCGCTCTGGCCACCTTCGCCGAGTCCATGGCCGTCGACCTGTGGGACACCGGTGTGACGGTGTCAGTGGTGTACCCGGGGGTGGTGGACACCGAGCTGTTCACGTTGCCCGACAACGACCCGTTCACCGGCGACGTGGAGTCGATCACCGTCACCGAGGCGGTCGGCACCATTCTGGACGGGCTGACGGCAGGCACCCTGTCCATCTACGTGCCCGGCTACTTCGCCGAGTTCGCCGCCCAGAAGGCCCAGGACGTCGACCGCTTCCTGGCCGGCACGGCGGAGTACGTCCGCTCCCGCTCGACCCCGGGCTGAGCGCGACCAGGGCTGAGCGGCCCCAGGAGTCGCCGACGAGGGCGGCCCCAGCCGAGGGTCTCAGCCCAGGCGCTCGATGACCATGGCGTTGGCCTGGCCACCACCTTCGCACATGGTCTGGAACCCGTAGCGGCCACCGATGGACTCCAACTGGTTGAGCAGGGTGGCGGCGAGCCGCACCCCACTCGCCCCCAGCGGGTGACCGATGGCGATGGCCCCGCCCCGCGGGTTGAACCTCTCGGGCTCGGGGTCGAAGGCCCGGCTCCACATGAGGGCGATGGCGGCGAAGGCCTCGTTGCATTCGATGGCGTCGAACTGCTCGACCTTCATGCCCGACCGCTCGAGCAGGCGGTGGGTGGCCGGCACCGGGGCGGACAGCACGATGGCGGCGTCGTCGGCGGCCACGGTGGCGTGGGCGAACCGGGCCCGGATGGGCAGCCCCAGCCGTTCGGCCACCGAGCGTTCGGCGATCAGCATGGCGGCGGCACCGTCGTTCATCTGGGAGGCGTTGCCCGCAGTGATGTCCGGCGCCGTCTCGGGCTCCCAGTTCTGGGCCGGAGGCAGGCCGGCCAGCGCCTCCAGGGAGGCGTTCCGTCGGATGCCCTCGTCCGTCTCGAGCAGCGCACCCGTGAACGAGCCGTCCTCGGCCTTGATCGGCACCGCCACCGTCTCGGCGGCGAAGTGTCCCGAGTCCCACGAGTCGACGGCCCGACGGTGGCTCTCCAGCGCGTACTGGTCCATGTCCTCGCGGCTCACCCCCCATCGGTCGGCCAGGACCTGGGCCACCCGGAACTGGGCCCACAGCCGGCCGTCGATCTGCTCGAGGAAGGACGGGGGGAAGGGCCCGGTGCCCCCCCGTGCATTGGAGGCCATGGGGACCCGGCTCATCGACTCCACGCCGCACGCCACCACCAGGTCGTAGTGGCCGGCCTTCACCCCGGCGGCCCCGAAGTGCATGGCCTGCTGGGACGATCCGCACTGCCGGTCGACGCTGGTGGCCGGCACGCTCTGGGGGAGGCCGGCGGCCACCCACCCGTTGCGGGTGACGTTGGTGCTCTGCTCGCCGGCCTGGGTCACACAGCCGCCGATGACGTCGTCGATGGTCTCGGGGTCCACACCGGTCCGATCCATGAGGGTGGTCAGGGCGAACCCGAGCAGGTCCACGGGGTGCCAGTGGGCCAGGGCGCCTCCGCGCTTGCCCACCGTGGTGCGCACCACATCGACGATGACGGCGTCGCGCTCGCTCTCGCTCACTTCGGTTCCTCCCGTTCGGTGACCGGTGGCCCCGCCGCCGGTGTCGGTGTCTCCGGTGGCTGTGTCTCCCTGGCCTGTGGCGACGAGGTGGGTGGCGACGGGGTGTCCGAAGAGAGGGTATCCGAAGGCGTCGGGGCCGCCGTCGCTGCACGGGGGGACCGGCGGGCGTCCCGGCCGTTCCTACTCCGTCGGCGGAAGCGGAGCTCCTGATCCACCTGACCGGTGTTCCACCCGGGGCTGGCCCCGTCAGGACGCGGGCCGGTCCGGGGAACGACCTGGTCGCCGCGCTTGGCCATCACCGACTCCACTGCGGCCAGGGCGTCCTCGGCGGGCCCGCTGTAGGCGACCGCTCCGTGCTCCAGGACGATGGCGGTGGCGGCGATGTCGAGCACCCGGTCGACCTGCTGCTCCACGATGAGCAGCGCCGTGCCCGCCTGGTTGATCTTGATCAGCCCTTCGTAGACGGCGTCGATCATCACCGGGGCGAGACCCAACGAGATCTCGTCGGCCACCAGCAGCCGAGGGGGTTCGACCAGCACCTTGGCCAGCGACAGGATGCGCTGCTCCCCACCCGACAGCGTGCCCGCGAACTGACGCCGCCGGGCGCTCAGCACCGGGAACGACTCGAAGGCCCGCTCCAGCGAACCGGCCACGCTCTTGCGTCCACCGCGCTGGCGGAAGGCCAACCGCAGGTTCTCCTCCACGGTGAGGCTGGCGAAGACCCCCCGTCCCTCGGGGACGTGGGCGGAACCGGCCCGGGCGATCTTGTAGGCGGGCAGACCGGTGACGTCCCTGCCCCCCAACCGGATGACACCGAGCGTGCTGGCCAGCAAGCCGGTGACGACCCGGGCCACGGTGGACTTGCCGGCCCCGTTGGAGCCGATCAGGGCGGCGATGCCGGCGGTGGGCACGTCGAAGGTCACATCGAACAGGGCCCGGTAGGGGCCGTAACTGGCGCTCACATGGTCGAGCTCGAGGGCCGGCGGGAGCGGTTCGGCCAGCCCGGTCCCGGCGCCGCCCCCGGCCGGACCGGGCGAGACGGTGCTCATGCCCGCCCGCTCGTTCCCGCCGCGCTCATGCCGACACGCCCAGATAGGCGTGGCGTACGTTGGCGTCGGACATCACTTCGTCGAAGGTGCCATCGGCGATGACCACCCCCAGGTTCATGACCACCGTCCGGTCGACCACCTCGCCCACCATGCCCAGGTCGTGCTCGACCAGCAACATGGCCATGCCCCGCTCGCGCTGCAGCTTGCGCAGCACCTGGGCCAGCTCGCGGGTCTCGTGGACGTCGAGGCCCGACGATGGCTCATCGGCCAGCAGCAGCACCGGCTCGGAGACGAGGGCACGGGCCAGCTCGACCAGGCGGCACAGCCCGAGGCCGAGGGCCGACACCGGCGTCTGGGCCCGGTCGGCGATGCCCACCAGGTCGAGCACGGACGCCACCCGTTCATGCTCCTCGTCGGTGACCGAGCTGCGGTTGAGCAGGTCCTTCCACAGCCGGCCGGTGCAGGCCCGGGCCCGGACCGCCACCATCAGGTGGTCCCACACCGTCATGTCCGGGAACACCTCGATGCGCTGGTACGTGCGGCTGATCCCCATGCGGGCCCGCTTGAAGGTCGGGAGCCCGAGCAGGTCCGAGCCCTCGAGCTCCACCCGGCCGTTCTCGGGTCGCAGCTGGCCGCAGATGCAGTTGAACAACGTGGTCTTGCCGGCGCCGTTCGGGCCGACCAGCCCGATGCTCTCCCCGGCGTTCACCGTCAGGCTCACCCCGCTGACCGCGGCGATCCCGCCGAAGGTCTTCGAGACCTCGACGACTGACAGGAGGGGGGCGCTGTCCTCACCCATGATCGGTCACCTTATCGGTCACGACCGGACTGCCCCCCGCCTCGAGTGACGTGCCGTTCACCATGGCGGCCGGGCCTCCCCCACCCACCGCCCCGAGGAGCGGGCCTCCCGACGGACCGGCTCCGTGGTCGACGGGACGGAAGATGAGGTTCTGCGTGGCCAGGGTCCAGCGGCGCTTCTGGTACTCGAGGATGCCCTCGGGGTGGGCCGCGTAGGTCAACGCCCCGAAGGCGAAGAACACCACCACCAGGCTGTTCCCCCCGAGGCGAGACGGCACATAGGTCAACAGCTGCTGGAGGATGACGAACCCGAACCCGGCCTGGAGGGCACCCTCCACGGTGTTGGCCCCGGTGGTCACCACCACCACCACGAAGACCAGCGAGATCTGGTAGCTGAACAGGGCCGGGTTCACCTGCTGCTGCTGGATGGACAGCATGGTCCCACCGATGCCGGCCACCAGCCCCGACAGGGCGAACACGACGATGTGCTGCCAGGTCAGGTTGATCCCGAGGCCGGCGGCAGCGGTCTCGCTGCCCCGCATGGCGCCGAGGAACCGACCCGTTGTACCCCGGCGGACCAGCTGCACGCCGGCGATGCACACCAACAAGACGATCATGGCGGTGATGAAGAAGGCGTGGCCGTTGGGGTGCAGGATGCCGAAGGGCACCCACTTGGGCTCGATCCCCACCGACTGACCGTTGCTGCTGTTCAGCTGGGGGAAGACCGTGTTGTCGAAGAACAGGGCGGCGGCGATGGTGAGCAGGGCCAGGCCCAGCCCGCGGAGCCGGACCGAGGCGAAGGCCAGCACGGTGGCCACCGCGGCGGCCGCCACCGCTCCCACCAGGCCCCCGAGCAGCAGGCCCAGCCCGAAGTGGTTGGCCAGCTGGGCGGCGGTGTAGGCGCCGACGCCGGCCAGGGTGGCCTGGGCCAGGGACAGCTGCCCGCCCATGCCCGTGATCAGGGTGATGGAGAGGAACACGATGGAGTACACGAGGCCGGCGTTGAAGACGTTCTCCCAGGTGGTCGGGAGCCACGTCAGCATGGACACCACGAAGCCGGCCAGGATCACGTACCAGCCCACCCGGACGATCCGGTCGATCTGGGGCGCCCGCAGTGCCGCGACCGACGGGGGCGTGGGCGGGTCCACCGAGGACAGGGGATCCTTGTCCCGCCCGAGGCTGCGGAGCCCGGGCAGCAACAAGAGGGCGGCGATCAACACGATGAAGGGCAGCGAGGTCAGCGAGGCCGAGGACCACACGCTGCTGGCCGGCAGGTACCCCGCCAGCACGGTGGATGCCACGCCCATCAGGATGCCGACCAGGGCGGCGATGGGCATGGAACGCAGGAGGGCCCAGGCGGCGGCGGCAAAGGCCGCCACCATCAGCGCGGCGTAGTCACTCGACTGGAGCTGGGCGTACTGGGGTGCCAGCAGTACGCCGGCCAGCCCGGCCATCAGGCCCGAGATGGCCCAGGCCGACGCCACCACCCGGCTGGCGTTCACCCCGTCGAGCTGGATGAGCCGACGGCTCTCCACGGCGCCGCGCATCTGGAGGCCCAGGTTGGTGAAGCGCATCAGGGCGACCAGGGCCACCAGGATCACCACCGTCAGGACCACCGTGGTCACGTAGATCCCGTTGATGGGGGTCCCGGCCACCCGGAAGTAGACAGTGTCGGGGTTGAACAGGATGCTGGGCGGGTTGTACTGGTTGGCACTCCCGAAGATGACGGCCAGCACGCTCGGGATGCCGACGAACAGGGCGATGCCGGTCACCAGCTTGGCCGTGGTGTTGGTGTTGGCGATGTGCCGGAACAAGAACCGGTCGAAGGCCAGCCCCAGGCCCGGTCCGAGTACCACCACCGACAGGACGAAGGAGAGCCACACCGGCAGCCCCTCGTTCTGCACCATCCAGGTGAACAGGAACGCCGACGTGTAGGCCTGGGCGCCGTAGGCGAAGTTGAACACCCCGGTGGCCTGGTACGTGAGTACCAGTCCGACGGCGACGATCGCATAGGTGCAGCCGTAGGGGACCCCGGGTATGGCGAATCCCAGAAAGTGCTCCACGCCGGTGCTGACTCCTACCCGGTCCGGACCGCGCTCAGCCTCACGCCCCCGGGGTTCCCGCCGGCGGTGTGACGACCTGGGGATTGCTCACGCTGGGATTGACACAGACGAAGACCTGCTTGCCCGGGGCGAAGATCGGCACGTAGTTCTTGCCCTTCACCTGGACCCAGGCACTGCAGTTGGGCGTGGTGTAGCCGACGTGCGCCACCTTCCAGTTGACCGGAGTCGACAGGCCGTTGGCGTTGAAGTTGGTCAGCTGGTTGGTGGCGCTGATGACACTGGCCTGGGTGATGTTGCTGCCCGCCGCCTTGATGCCGGCGGCCAGCAGGGCGGCCGACTGCCAGCCCTGGAGGGACAGGCCGTTCAGCACGTAGGAGGGCTCGTACTTCTTCATGGATGCCAGGTAGGTCTTCATGCCGGGGTAGGTGTTGCCGTACTTGGACGCACTGCCGGCATAGAAGGGCACGATCCCGGTGATGTCGAAGTAGACCCCCTGCATCAGGTTGCCGTACTGGTTGAGGAGGGACTGGTCGTAGCCGTTCAGCCACAGCTGCTTGACCTTGAGGCCGTACTGCTGGACGTCACGCGACAGGGTGACGTCGTCCGAGGCCTGCATGCAGGTCACGATGACCTGGGAGCCGGCCTGCTGGATGCGCTGCACATCCGAGGAGTAGCTGCCACCGAGCTGGGCGCTCACATCGTCGTAGACGTTGTACCCGGCCTGCTTCATGGCCTTGGCGTAGGCCGAGCAGGCGTCGTAGGACGAGGCGATGGAGGGCCCGTAGCTGATGAAGGCCACCGACTTGGCCTTGACCTTCTTCAGGAACCAGGAGTACGTGGAGTTGGCCGACTTGTAGATCTGGGTCGAGCCTCCCACCGCGAACAGGTTCGGCGAGTTCTGCCAGTTGGCGCTCACGTTGTACCCGTAGGTCGGTGTCTTGGTGGCCACGAAGTAGTTGGGGGTGAACCAGGCCGAGGACACTGCCGCCGCGAACACGTGGTCCTGGTCGATGAGGGTATGGGTGAGCTGGGTGAACTGGCTCGGCGACCCGCCGTCGTCCAGGTTGGCGGTGATGACGATCTTGTGCCCGTCGACCCCGCCCTTGGCATCGATGGTCTTGAAGTAGGCGATCATGCCCGGGGCCAGGCCACCGAAGTAGCCGGCCAGGGGACCGGTGCGCGAAGAAATCACTCCGACGTCGATCTGCGCCCCTGGCGCCACCGCCGTGGTGCTGGCTCCGGCCGTGGCCGGAGCAGCCAGCCCCCCTGTCACGGTCGCGATCCCGAGTGCCAGTGCACCCGGCACCAACCACCTCCCCCGATGACTGCCCATGTCGACGTTCCCCCTGTCCGAGATCTGGCGAATCGTACCCGTGACGAACCGCACCCCCGATAAACGGCTGTTTACCGGGCCTGTGTCTATGGCAACATCAGGCCGGTGTCAACACTAGTTTTCCCAGCGGCACTGCGGGTGTCGCCCGCCATCATGGGCCGACCAGCACGTCGACCGCGGCGCCGATCGCCCCGATGTCGGCGCACTCGTTGTCCTCGCGGTAGCGCAGACCCTGGACGTTGAAGAGGTGGACCTCGTCGGCGGCCACCGGGAACGGTCCCCAGTGCCAGGTTCCCCGGTGGAGGACGACCGACTCCAGCGGCTCCAGCACGAAGGCCCGGATCCGGTCGACGCCGGCCACTGTGGTGAGGTCGGTGCCGGGCGGGGCCACCGCCACCACCGAGGTGGTGTCGAGCGGCATCAACACCTGAGTGTGGGTCTGGTGGCGGAAGAGGGCCAGGCACCGGAGGCCGCCGGGGATGGCGGGCACCTCGTCGCGGCGGTGGGCGATCCGGTTCACGTGCACATCGCCCCAGGCGAAGGCCAGCGTCTGGTCGCCGTCGACGGGATCGGTGTCCTCCAGCGGGATCCACCCGAACGGGGCCCAGCCCGCCGCCGTCACCGGGGTCGGGGTGATCTGTCGTCCCGGCTCACCCATGTTGCACGCCTCCGACGAATTCGACTCTGATGATCAAACCTAACATCGCGGTCATCGGCAGGTGAAGGTGGCAGAGGAGAGCCCATGGTGATGGACGTACGCAACATCGAGAACGCCGCCCCCGTCGTGGAGCACAACGGCACCGTGCCCGTGTGGTGGATGGTCAACTCGCGTGAGATGAAGGAGCAGACCGACGGGGGCTTCCTCGAGCTGGTCAACGAATTCGTGGTGGAGGGAGGCGGCTCCGTCCATCCGCACTCCCACCCGACGCACGAGTTCTACTACGTGCTCCGGGGCCGGGGCATCATGACCATCGAGGACGAGGAGCGCCCCATCGCCCAGGGTGACCTGGTCCACATCCCGCCCGATGCCGTCCACAGCCTGCGGCCCATCAGCGACAACGCCTCCATCCACTGTTTCTGCTTCGCCATCGGCGTGAAGGGCGCCGGGCCGATCGACTACACCACCCACTGACCGGACCCGTCACCCGGTCATCGCGCCCGGTGCGGATCGGCGTCCGTCGTGCGGACCGGCGTCAGGCCGTGCCGTCCTCGATGAGCGACGCCTCGAGGCCGAGGATCTCCACGGTGGTCGCCCCCTGGCGCAGGGACTCGAAGTAGCCCTGTTCTGACGAGGCTCGGGCACGGCCGGCCGCCAGCACGGCCTCGAGCCGGTCGCCGGGGACCACCACGACGCCGTCCACGTCCCCCACCACCCAGTCGCCCGGGCTGACGGCGACCCCGGCCACCACGGTGGTGGTCCCGACGGCGCCCCGGTTGACCTTGGTGGCCCCGGGCAGGGCCACCGTCCGGGAGAACACCGGGAAGGACAGCCGCTCGAGGGCCGCCACGTCCCGGACGCCACCGTCGATGACCAGGCCGGCCAGGCCACGGGCCAGCGCCCCGGTGGTCAGGACCTCGCCCCAGTAGCCCCGGTCGGGCACGTCACCGACGTCGACGACCAGCACCGAGCCGGACGGGGCCCGGGCCACGCCCACGTGCACGGCCAGGTTGTCGCCGGGGGTGCACCGGACCGGGAAGGCCGGGGCGGCCACGGCGGCGCCGGCCCACACGGGCCGCAGCCGCGGGGGCATGGTCAGTGCCCCGGACTCCCCGAGGGTGGCCGCACCCAGTTCGCCGAGCACTGCGGCAATGTCCGTCCCGTTCATGTCCACTCCCTCATCTCCGATCCTCCGGTCGAGCCCGGACCTCCACCCACTCCGACGCCCGACCGGGCCCTGCTGCTCACTCCGCCACCGACACGGTGACCTCGATCTCCACCGCACCGCCACGGGGGAGGGCGGCCACACCGACGGCGGACCGCGTATGGCGGCCGGCCTCACCGAACACCTGGAAGAGCACGGCGCTGGCCCCGTCCACCACGTCGGGTTGCCGGTGGAAGTCGGGGGCGGACGCCACGTAGCCGGTCACCGTGAGGACCCGCTCCACCCGGTCCAGGGTGCCCAGCTCGGCCTCCAGCACGGCCAGGGCGTTGAGGGCGCACACGGCAGCGGCCTCGGCGCCCTCCTCCACCGTCACCGTGGTACCCAACTGCCCGATGCAGGTCAGCTGGCCGTCGATGCGGGGCAGCTGGCCCGAGGTCCTCGCCACACCGCCGTGGACCACGACTGCGTCCAGCGGGTCGTGGGGGGGATGGGGCCCGTGCAGGCGGAGTCCGAGCGAGTCGAGGCGACTCCGGATCCGGCCGCCGCGGCCGGCATCGGTCGTCTCATCCACAGTTGGGGACATCGCTCCACATCCTCCTCCGGCCCCCCGGGCCGGTCCCGGGCCGAACGGGCAGACACTACCGCCGCGCCCCCGGTACGGCGGCCGGGCGGTCGCCCACGCCGAGCCGGCCCGATTGACCGGTGGCGGCCGGGTCGGTCATGCTGCTGACGCGGGCCCGGCTGCGTCGGCGCGGGGCCCGGTGTGCGCACCGGAGTGACTGGGGGACCATGGGCCACGACACCAACACGGCGATGGCACGGGGGGCCCGGTGACCAAGCCGCTCCTCATGCCGCCCGAGCAGCTCCACGTCATGGCCGAGCACCACGGGGACGAGGAGGCCTACGTCGTCCTCGGGATCGGCTCGATGACCTTCAGCCAGTGGGACGACAGCGCCAGCCGTCTGGCCCACGCCCTCGTGGACGCCGGCGTGGCCCCCGACGACCGGGTGGCCATCCACCTGGAGCCGACCCATGCCCTGACCTGGGTGGTGACCTACGCCGCCGTGCACCGGGCCGGGGCCGTGGCGGTGCCCATGAACCCCCAGCTGACCCGCCCGGAGCTGGAGCGGATGCTCACCCACTCCGGAGCGGTGGCCGCCGTCACCGAGACGTCCCTCCTGGACCGCTACCCGGAGGATCGACCGCGGGTGGTGGTGGTCGTGGGCGACGGGGGGGACCGTGCAGACGGGACCGAGCGTGCCGACGGGGCCACGCCCGGCCCCAGGCCCGGCGTGGTGGCCTGGGCCGAGTTCCTGAGTGACGACGCCAGTTACTTCCAGGTCCCCCGTGATCCGGGCGACCTGGCCGACATCATGTACACCTCGGGCACGACCGGGAGCCCCAAGGCGGTGGCGGTCCGCCACGACAACTACTCACTCATCCCGTTCCGCAAGCCCCGCTGGGTCGGCGGCGGATGGCTCCATGCCAGCCCGCCGTACACGTTCGCCGGGCTGGCCTTCGTCTATACCCCGCTCAAGCTCGGCCTGCGGGCCCTGTACCAACCCCGCTTCGACGCCGAGCAGTGGTTCGACGTGGTGGAGACGGAGCGGCCCGGCTCGGTCTTCCTGGTACCCGCCATGGCCGCCTTGGTCCTCGAGCGCCCCCGGTTCGCCACCGCCGACCTGTCGTCGGTCGAGCTGTGCAGCATCGGCAGCGCCCCACTGGCCCCGGCGGTGCTGGAGCAGCTGCAGGACCGGATGCCCAGCGCGCTGGTGTCCAACAACTACGGGATGACCGAGGCCGGCTCCGTCTACTGCATCATGCCGCCCGGCGAGGCGGTCAAGCGGCCCGGCTCGGTGGGCCAGCCGCTCCCGCCGGCCGAGGTGGTCTGCGTCGACGCCGAGGGCCGGCCGGTGGAGGACGGTGAGGTCGGTGAGGTCCGGCTGCGGATCCCGGGCCGGCCGAGGGAGTATTTCGGTGACCCCGAGGCCACCGCCCGGACCTGGGTGGACGGGTGGCTGATCACCGGAGACCTCGGGCGGCTGGACGAGGACGGCTACCTGTACATCGTCGGCCGGAGCAAGGACGTCATCATCCGGGGCGGCAACAACATCCACCCCACCGACGTGGAACACGCCATCGCCACCCATCCGGCGGTGCGGGAGGTGGCCGTGGTGGGCATCCCCCACCCGGTCCTCGGCGAGGACCTGGTGGCCTTCGTCGTGCTGCATCCGGACCACCCGGCCACCGCCGACGAGCTCCAGGCCCACACCGCCGAGATCCTGGCCCGCTACAAGGTGCCCCGGCAGTGGCACCTGGTGGACGACCTGCCCAGGAACGCCACCGGAAAAGTCCTCAAACAGGCGCTCCGCGACCGACTGGCCGCGCCGCCCGACGCCGCCATCGGGGCCGACGCGCCGCAGTGACATACTCGGGGGCCATGAGCGTCACGTCGTCCGCGGTTCGGAGATGAGCACCCCCACGGGTCGGGCCCGTATCGGAGTCGTGGGTGCGGGCAACATCGCCTCCTTGAACGTGGCCGGCTACCTCGAGGACGACCGCTGCGAGGTGGTGGCGGTCTGCGACCCCCAGGGCACCCGGGCTGCCGACGCCGCCGCGGCCTGGGGGGCCTCGGCCGCCTACACCGAGCTCGATGACCTGCTGGCCGACCCCCGTGTCGACGCCGTCGAGATCCTCACACCCACCTACCTCCACCTCGACCACGTCCTGGCCGCCATCCGTGCCGGCAAGCACGTCTCGTGTCAGAAGCCGCTGGCCAATACCGTGGCCGATGCCTGGGCCATGGGCCTGGCGGCCGAGCAGGCCGGTGTCGTCCTGCGGGTGAGCGAGTGCTTCCGGCACTATCCCCCCCTGGAGCTGGCCAAGCGGCTCATCGGCGAGGGGGCCATCGGCCGGCCCAACCGGCTGCGCATGAACACCGTGGTGGGCCAGACCGACTCGGCGTTCCAGGCCGGCCTGGAGCACGACGGCTACGTGTGGAGGCTCAACGCCCAGAGCCCCGGGGGCCACCTCTTCGACGACATGATCCACAAGTACGCCGTGGCCCTGTGGCTCTTCGACCAGGACATCGTGTCGGTCCAGGCCGTGGTCCGGAGCCGCGACGCCTTCTTCGAGCCGTGCTCGACCATCTTCGAGTACGAGGACCCCGGCCTGCTCGGCACCATGGACGCCTGCTACTCACCGGGCCTGTGGCTGCGCAGCCAGTACTACGGCGCCGATGAGTCCTTCGAGATCCACGGGGACGAGGGCGTGCTGTGGGTGACCCGGTGCACCGGACAGATGCTGGACCTGCCCCCGGTGGTCCTCTACGACGGGCGCCACGACCGGCAGACCACTACCACGTTCACCGACGTGGACGCCGACTGGGGCACCGGGTTCACGCGGGCGTCCCAGCAGTTCGTCGACACCCTGGTCGACGGGGCGCCACCCCAGATGACCGCCACCGAGGCGGTGAAGGCACTGCAGCTGTGCTTCGCCGTCTACCAGGCCGGCAACACCCGCCTGCCGGTCGACCCGCGCTCCATCGCCGAGGCGGTCACACCGGAGGGGTGGCCGCCGTGGTGAGCCCACGGGCCGCTCACCGGCCCCCGACCGAGGAGGCACGGCCATGCAGGTGACCCGCACGCTCCACCACAGCGTCAACGTCGAGGGCCGGCTGGCGGAGACCGTGGCGTTCTACCGTCGGCTCCTCGAGATGCCCGACGAGGCCCGGCCGACCATCCCCGGCGTGGAGGGCCACTGGTTCTGGACCGGCACCAACCAGCTCCACCTGGTGGACGCCGATGCGGGCACCGACACCATCCAGCCGACGGGACCCCACGTGTGCTTCGCCGTGGCCGACCTCGGCGCGGCCGTCGACGAGCTCACCGCCGCCGGCATCCCGTTCGTGGAGGGCGCCCAGGGAACGACGGTCCAGATCTGGTTCACCGATCCGGCCGGCAACACCGTGGAGATCCAACAGGATCCTGACATCGACCCCGCCGCCGCACCGGGCCGGGCCTGACCCCCGGGCCGTCGGTCCGGGCCTGACCCTCAGGCCCCCGGCTCGGGATCGCGGGGCAGTCCGAGGACCCGCTCGGCGATCACATTGCGCTGCACCTCGCTGGTGCCACCGGCGATGGTCAGACAGCGGGTCACCAGCAGGCCCGACGCCCACCGGCCGGCCTTCCCCTCCAACGTGGCGCCCTGGTCGCCCAGCATGGCCAGGCCGAGCTCCTGGACGCGCTGCTCGTGCTCGGCCCCGAGGAGCTTGCGCAGGCTGGCGCTGGACCCGGGGTCCGATCCGGCCAACGACGCCAGCGTGGACCGGTGGGCCATCAGCTGGAGGGACTGGGCCTCGGTCAGGAGCCCGCCCAGCTGCTCCCGGGCACCGGCCGTCAGGTCGTCCCCCAGCTTGGCCGCCAGCCGGATGAGCGACTCGACGCCGATCCCGAAGGTGGAGCCCGACGACATCGACACCCGCTCGTTGGCCAGGGTCATCCGGGCCATGCGCCAGCCGTCGTTCACGTCACCGATCACACAGTCGTCGGGGACGAAGACGGCGTCGAAGAAGACCTCGTTGAACAGCGCGGCGCCCGTCAGCTCACGGAGCGGCCGGATGTCCAGCCCGGCCGAGGCCATGTCCACGATGAAGTAGGTGATGCCCTGGTGCTTGGGCACCTCCGGGTCGGTCCGGGCCAGGCAGATGCCGAAATCCGCCTGACCGGCCATCGACGTCCACACCTTCTGGCCGGTCAGCCGCCACCCGCCGTCGACCCGCTCGGCCCGGGTGCTCAGCGCAGCCAGGTCCGATCCCGCCCCCGGCTCGGAGAAGAGCTGGCACCACGAGAGCTCGCCCATCAGAGTGGGCCGGACCCACCGCTCGCGCTGCTCCTCGTTCCCGCAGGCGATGATCACCGGGAGGGCCCAGGCCCCGATGCCGATGTGGGGACGGGCCACCCCCACCGAGGCCAGCTGCTCGTCGATGACCACCTGCTCGACCGCCCCGGCATCGCGGCCCCACGGCGAGGGCCAGTGGGGCACCACCAGCCCGGCCTCGACCAGGAGCCTCCGCTGCGCCGTTCCGTCCAGCCCCGCCAGTTCGGCGACCAGCGGGGCCAGGTCCTCCCGGTAGCGCTCGGCCTCGTCGGGCAGATCGGCCGTCAGCATCCGGCGGGCGCCGTCGACGGCCAGGGTCGTCACCTGGTGGTGGAAGGACTGGGGCCCGGCCAGCAGCTGCCGGTCGGCCAGGGCCCGCTTCAGGTGGAGATGGAGGTCGTGCTCCCAGGTGAAGCCGATGCCGCCGAGGAGCTGGAGGCACTCCTGGGCGCAGCGCACGTAGCCGTCGAAGGCCAACGCGCCGGCCGTGGCCACGGCCAGCTCCACGCCCACCGGATCGTCCGAGCCGACCGCCACGGCCGCGTCCCAGGCCAGCGCCGTCATCTGCTCGACCCGCACCGCCATGTCGGCCAGGCGGTGCTTGACCGCCTGGAACTGGCCGATGGGACGTCCGAACTGGACCCGGACCTTGGCGTACTCGGACGCCGTCTCGAGGCACCATCGGGCCCCGCCGGCGTGCTCGGCGGCCAGGAGGGCCACGGCCAGCAGGCGGACCCGGGACCCGGTCGCCGTGACCAGCTGGCGCGCGGCCGGGACGGTGACCGACCCCAGGGTGACCCGGGCCACCCGGCGGGTCTCGTCCAGGCTGGCCAGCGGCTCCACCACCACGGTGCCGTCGGTGCCGTGCACGGGCACCAGGCACCAGACCGTCCGGTCACCGGCCCGGACCGGGACCAGCAGCTCCTCGGCCGTGCCCGCCCCCAGCACCGGCTGGAGGGAGCCGCTCACCACCAGGTCGTCCGAGCCGCCACCCACCGAGTCGAGGACGCCGGCACCCAGGTAGACGCCGGCCGGAGTGCTCCCATCCACCAGGCCCGCCAGCAGCCGCCGGTCGGTCCGCGCCCCGGTCTCCTCGGCCAGCACCGCCGAGGCGAGCACAGTCGGGAGGAGGGGGCCGGGCACCACCGACCATCCGGTCTCCTCGAGGATCACGGCCAGCTCGAACAGCCCGAACCCCTGGCCCCCCCACTCCTCGGGCACGTGGATGCCCAGCCAGCCCTGGGAGGCCAGTTCCTTCCACACCGGCTGGAGCGCCTCGGTGTCGGCATCCAACAGGGCCCGCGGGACGTCGGGCGGGCAGTGGGCGGTCAGCCAGCGGTGCGCCGACCTCCGCTGTTCCTCGTGCTCATCGGACAGGGCGATCGGCATCGCCACCTCCTTCGTGTCGATGGGAGTCGGCCGGGGCCGGAGACTCGGGATCGCTGCGGACGGTGATGGCCCGGGTCGGGCAGCCCTCGGCCGCCACGCGCACGGTGTCGGGATCGTCCCCGTCGGGGTCGATGACGATGGAGGTGCCTCCGTCATCGAGGTCGAAGGTCGCCGGGGCCCAGAACAGGCAGTTGCCCGACCCCACACACCGGTCGCGGTCGATGTCGATGCGCATCACCGCAGCACCGCATCGGGATCGGGGCCGTAGGCCAGGTCGGGCTCCACCATCGCCCGGGAGGTTAGTGCCCCCCGAACCGGGGCCGCCCGACGCCGACTATGGTTCGCCGGTCGGAGGGACGTGATGACGGAGCGGTCCACGGAGTGGCAGACACCAGGGGTGGCGGATGCCGTGGGACGCCGACGCGCCCGTGCCTGACTCCCCCACCGGGCCCGACCATCCACTGGCCTCGCTCCGGGCCGACGAGATCGCCACAGCGGTGGAGGTGGTGCGGGCCACCGGACGGCTGGACGAGACGGCGCTCTTCTCCGTCGTGACCCTGGACGAGCCGTCCCGTCGGGCCGTGGCCGGGTTCCGGGCCGGCGACCCGGTGGACCGACGCATCCGCCTGATCGTGGTGCCCGGCCCCGAGGACCGCGTGGCCGAGGTGGTGGTGGCGCTGCCCGACGGCGTGGTGGTCGACTGGGTGGACCGCGACGGCGTGCGCCCGGCGCTGCTGTTCGACGACTCCTACCGGGCCATCGTGGCCCTCAAGCAGGACGCCCGGTGGCAGGAGGCCATGGGCCGACGGGGGATCACCGACTTCGACAAGGTCCAGATCGACCCCTGGCCGACGGGCAATTTCGGCCGCCCCATCGAGGAGGGCCGCCGCATCGCCCGCTGCCTCTCCTACTACCGGGAGGAGCCCTCCGACAACGGCTACGCCCGGCCGGTCGAGGGGGTGCTGGCCACGGTCGACGCAGCACGCGGCATCGTCCTCGAGGTCGAGGACCGGGGCGTGGTGCCCCTGCCGCCGGGCCGCGGCAGCTATCTCCCCGAGGACCACACGCCCCTGCGGGCCGACCTCCGCCCGCTCGAGATCGGCCAGCCCGAGGGCGTCAGCTTCACCCTCGAAGGCAATCTGCTGACGTGGCAACGGTGGTCGATGCGGGTGTCGATGGACCCGCTGGAGGGCCTGGTCCTCCACACGGTCGGCTACGGCGCCGGCGGTGACGTCCGTCCCGTCCTGCACCGGGCCTCCATCAGCGAGATGGTCGTGCCCTACGGCGACCCGGGACCCGTGCACGGCTGGAAGAATGCCTTCGACGTGGGTGAGTGGGGCCTGGGCCGGATGGCCAACTCGCTGGCCCTCGGGTGCGACTGCCTGGGCGACATCACCTACCTCGATGCCACCTTCTGCAGCGAGCACGGCCATCCCTACGTCGTCGAGCAGGCCATCTGCATCCACGAGGAGGACTACGGCATCCTCTGGAAACACCTCGACATGTCGACGGGACGGGCCGAGGTCAGGCGGTCGCGGCGGCTGGTGGTCTCGTCCATCGCCACGGTCGGGAACTACGAGTACGGCTTCTTCTGGTACTTCTACCTCGACGGCACCATCCAGCACGAGGTCAAGCTGACCGGAATCATGTCGACCCAGGCCACCGCGGAGGGCGAGGAGACACCCTACGCCAACCCGATCGCCGCCGGCCTGGCCGCCCCGGTCCACCAGCACCTGTTCTGCGCCCGCCTCGACCTCACGGTGGACGGACCGCGCAACCAGGTCACCGAGGTCTCTTTCGAGGCCGCCCCGGAGGGCACCGACAACCCGTGGGGGAACGCCTTCCGCCAGCGGATCGAGCTCCTGGAGTCCGAAGCCGGGGCCCAGCGTGACGCGGACGCCGCCTCCAGCCGCCACTGGCGCTTCGAGAACCCCGCATCGCTGAACGGCCTGGGTCGACCGGTGGCCTACCGCCTCGTGCCCGGGCCGACCCCGACCATGCTGGCCCGCGAGGGCTCGAG
>Ga0302157_10001099_pt1 | contig 33731 bp, 32 predicted proteins | sample I_Bog_N3_3_FD_193502 | JGI IMG/M metagenome (GOLD analysis project Ga0302157, IMG submission 193502) | Peat permafrost microbial communities from Stordalen Mire near Abisko, Sweden - I_Bog_N3_3 | ecosystem: Environmental > Terrestrial > Soil > Wetlands > Peat | place: Sweden: Abisko, Stordalen...
CCGGCGCGGACGCTTCGGCCGGCGCGGACGCCTCGGCCGGGGCACAAGTCGCGGCCACACGCAGTTCCCAGGGCTGCAGATCCAAAGCCTCGAGATATTGACGGCGCAGAGCTTTGTTCATGGATGGGTCGACACTCCGCGCGTTCGCCGGAACAGTCGACGGTAGGCCCATACGGCCGGTGCCGAGAGCGCGTAGCAGCCGAAAATCGCCAGCAGCATCGAGGGCGGATGCAGAGCGATCAGCATGAATACGAGCGGCACGAGCAGGATGTGGGTGAAGCGCACGCGCGCGCCGAAATTCACCTGTTTGCCACTGTGAAACGCGAACCGGCTGATCATGAGGCCGCCGGCGCAGGCGGTCACGAGAAACGCGAGTATCAGTCCGGGCAGGCCGATGTTGAGCTGGCCGCTCGCCAGCCAGACGAACGCCGCGACGATCGCGGCGGCCGAGGGACTCGGCAGTCCTTCGAAGTAGTTCTTGTCCTGGGTGGCGATGCGGGAATTGAAGCGCGCGAGGCGCAAGGCCGCCGCCGCGGCATAGAAAAAGCACACGAGCCAGCCGAGCCGGCGCCAGAGCGGCCCGTATTCGGCGATGCGGGCGACACCCCATTGATACGTCACGATCGCCGGCGCGAGACCGAAGGACACCATGTCCGAGAGACTGTCGTACTCCTTGCCGAAGGCACTTTCGGTGTGCGTCCAGCGGGCAACGCGGCCGTCGAGCGCATCGAAAATCATCGCGATGAAAATCGCGCTGCCGGCGTAATCGAACCTCCAGTCGATCGCGGCCACGATGGCGTAGAAACCGCTGAACAGCGCCGAGGTCGTCAGCAGGTTCGGCAGCCAATAAACCCCCCGTGGTCGCGCGTGTGAATCGTCTTCTTCGATCATGTGGCTCCATAATACCAGGGGGCCTGATGTAATATAGGCGGCTATGCGCTTATCTCAATACCCGATCTCGACCCACAAAGAGGTGCCCGCCGACGCAGATATCGTCAGCCACCAGCTGATGCTGCGCACCGGCATGATCCGGCGTTTGGCGGCCGGGCTCTATACCTGGCTGCCGCTGGGCCTGCGCACGCTGCGCAAGGTCGAACAGATCGTGCGCGAGGAAATGAACCGTGCCGGCGCTTTCGAGCTGTCGATGCCCACGGTGCAGCCCGCCGAGTTGTGGCAGGAGTCGGGCCGCTGGAGCGAGTTCGGTCCGGAATTGCTGCGCTTCAAGGACCGGCACGACCGGGACTTTGCCTATGGCCCCACGCACGAAGAGGTCATCACGGACATTGCACGCCGCGAATTGCGCAGTTACAAGCAGCTGCCAGTGAATTTCTATCAGATCCAGACGAAGTTTCGCGACGAAATTCGGCCGCGGTTCGGCGTCATGCGGGCGCGCGAATTCCTCATGAAGGATGCGTATTCTTTCCATGCGGACGAGGCGAGTCTGGAACAGGGCTATCAGCTCATGTTCGACGCCTACACGCGCATCTTCACGCGGCTCGGGCTCAAATTCCGTGCGGTGCAGGCGGACAGCGGGGCGATCGGCGGAAATGCCTCGCAGGAGTTTCACGTGCTTGCGGATTCAGGCGAGGATGCGATCGTGTTCTCCGACGGCGACGCGTACGCGGCGAACCTGGAGAAGGCCGTTGCCGCGCCGCCCGCCGCGCCGCGCCCCGCGCCCGGCGCCGCATTGACCATGGTCGCGACACCGCGCGTGCGCACGATCGCGGACCTCTCGGCCTTCCTCACCATCGAGCCGACTCGGTGCGCGAAAACCCTGCTCGTCGACGGCAGCGACGGCGGCGTGGTCGCCTTGGTGCTGCGTGGCGATCACGAACTCAATGCCGTGAAGGCGCAGAAGTTGGCGGGTGTCGCGAGCCCGCTGCGCATGGCGAGCGCCCAGCGCATTCGCGAGAGCACCGGGTCAGAAGCCGGTTTCATCGGTCCGATCGGCTTCAAGGGCCGCATTTACGCGGATCACGCGGCGGCGCAGATGGCCGATTTCGTCTGCGGCGCGAATGAAAAAGATCAGCACTACACGGGCGCGAACTGGGGACGCGATCTCGCCGAACCCCTCCATGAGGACATCCGCAACGTCGTCGCGGGAGATCCGAGCCCGACGGGCGCAGGCAAGCTCGCGATCGCGCGAGGCATCGAAGTCGGGCACATTTTTCAACTTGGCAGCAAATACAGCGATTCGATGCATGCGACGGTCCTCGACGACGCGGGCAAGAGCCAGTCGATGTGGATGGGCTGCTATGGCATCGGCGTCACGCGCGTGGTGGCGGCGGCGATCGAACAGAACCACGATGCCAATGGCATCGTCTGGCCCGAAGCGATCGCTCCGTTTCGCGTGGTCCTCGTTCCGATCGCCTACCAGAAATCCTCACTCGTGCGCTCTACGGCGGACGAGCTCTACGCGACGCTGCAGGCGGCCGGCATCGACGTGCTGCTCGACGATCGCGATGCGCGGCCGGGCGTCAAGTTCGCCGACTCGGAACTGATGGGTATCCCGCATCGCATCGTCATCGGCGAGCGCGGCCTCGCGGCCGGGCTCCTCGAGTATCGGCATCGCACCGACACCGCTTCCACCGATATCGCATTGGGCGCGGTACTCGCCCACATTCAGAGCCGCGCGGCGGGCTGAGCATCGGATGCCGAGGCGCGGCGGTCGCATCACAGCTTTGGCCTCGGCCACCTGGCTGTGCATGGGCGCGAACCTCGGCTGGGCTGCGGGATCCGACGCGCCTCCCGCCGGCGCAACTCCGCAAGCGCCGGCGGCGCGTGAGACGGGGCGGCGCGACTCGCAGCACGAACCGGAACTGCGCGACCTGCTGCAAAAGATCATCGACAGCGCGGACTGTTTCGGCGATCGCTACGAGGCGGAGGTTTGGCACAAAGCCATGGAACCGCGTTTGCGGCCGTTCATCGCCGAGTATGCCGACCGTGTCGACCTGCTCGACCACGTCTATTGCGAAGCGAAGCGCGACCCCTCCCTGCAGATGCCGCCGGACCTCATCCTGGCGCTCATCGAAGTGGAAAGCCGGTTCGATCCCTGGGCGGTGTCGCGCGCCGGCGCGGTCGGCCTCATGCAGGTCATGCCGTTCTGGCCGACTCAGCTCGGCATGCAGAACCAGCTCGTGCGCGCGGCGCCGAACATCCGCATGGGGTGTGAGATCCTGCGCTATTACCTGCGCGCCGAGCACAAGGACTGGAAGCGGGCGCTCGCGCGCTACAACGGCAGCATCGGCCGAACCGAATATCCGGCATTAATCATGTCGCGCTGGCAGCGCGTCTGGCGCTATTGACTGACGGGGTGTTCGGAGTTCGCGAGTGCGGCCGCTGCACGGTGCTTGGCCTCGAGTGCGGCGATCCGCGCTCGCGTATATTCTTGCGCCTCAAGATGTGCCTCGGCGCGTGCGATGGCCGCTTGCGCCGCATCGAGATCCGCGGGCGCGCGCTCCGAGGCGCCCGCGACGCGTGCCGCCGCGATCGCCTGGCGCGCGTCGCTCATTTCCTGCACGGGAGCGCCGCCGCAAGCAACGAGTCCAGCGAGTAGAACGATGACTGAAATGAGACGCACCATGAAGATCACGGACACTAGCAACAGCGGCCAAGGCCGTCAAACCGGCGGCGGCGGCGCATTCGACAATAATCGGCGATGAATCCGTTGCGCCGGCGCCGCATACTCACGCGCACGAGCTCTCGAAGGCACGGGACATAACGATGAATGAAATCCTGGTTCTGTATTATTCCCGCCAAGGCGGCACGGCGGCGCTCGCCCGGCAGATCTGCCGCGGCGTCGAAAGCGTCGCGGGGATGCGGGCGCGACTGCGCACGGTGCCCCCGGTCGCGGCGGCGACCGAGCCGCCCCTGCCGTCGGTACCGGAGTCGGGGCCGCCCTATGCCACGCACGCGGACCTCGAGGAGTGCACGGGTCTGTTGCTCGGAAGTCCGACGCGATTCGGCAACATGGCCGCCCCGCTCAAAATGTTTCTGGACGGCACGAGCGCGCTCTGGCTGTCGGGTGCGCTCGCCGGCAAACCGGCGGCGGTGTTTACGTCCACCGAGACCCCGCATGGCGGGCAGGAATCGACGCTGCTCAGCATGATGCTGCCGCTGCTGCATCATGGCATGCTGATCGTCGGCATCCCATTCAGTGAACGCGGCCTCGCGCACACGCATGGGGGCGGCACGCCCTACGGCGCGAGCCACGTGGCGAGCGCCGGCCCGCGCGGAGAAATCCTCGATGTCGAGCGGGAACTCGCCCAAGCCCTCGGCCGGCGCGTCGCGAGCCTTGCACAGCGCCTAGGGCAAGCCACGTGACACGGTATTGCACGTGAGCGCCCGCACGACGGCGCATCGAATCACACTCGGCCTTTGGCTTGCCGTCGCGCTCAGCCTGCTCGGGTGGATTTTCGTCGGGTATTCCTGGCCACTATGCGCCGCGGCCGTGATCTTGCTGCTCACGCCGCTGCGCGGCCTCATCCAGGGCAATCGCTACACCTACGCGTGGACGACCCTGGTCGCAATTCCGTATCTGATGATTGCGTTGACCGAACTGCTCGTCAATCCGCTCGCGCGTTGGGCCACCGGGGCGAGCCTGCTGCTCATATTCGCATGGTTCTGCTCGCTGGTGGCCTTCCTCAGGTTCGCTCGAGTGCCTCCCGGATGAACGGAATCGTGAGGCGGCGCCGCGCCGCCAGCGACGCGCCGTCCAGAGCGTCGAGCAGCGCGAACAGCGACGGCAGGTCGCGGGGGACGCGTTTCAGCAGGTACTCGGCGGTTTCCAGCGGCAGGTGCAAGCCGCGCTGCTGCGCGCGCCGTTCGAGGGCCGCGAGGCGGCCGGCTTCGTCGAGTTCGTGGAGCTGATAGACCGCGCTCGCAACCGCGCGCGAACGCCAGTCCTCGAGGCTCCACGCGAGGCTGCGCGGCGCCGCGCTCGCCGCGAACAAGAGGCGCGTATGCAGTTCAGCCGACTCGTTGAAAAGACTGAACAAGGCTCGTTCCCAGGCGAGATTGCCGGCCACGGCGTCGAGGTCGTCGAGACACAGCACGGGACTCGCCTCGAAGCCCAGCAAGGACTCAGGCGGCAGGCTCAGCGCCGCCGAGAGCGAAAAATATGCGCCTCCAGACCCAGCGGCCGAGCAGGCCGCCTGCAGCAAATGGGTCTTGCCGCTCGCGGGCGCTCCCCAGATCCACAGCGGCCCGGCCTTCACGTCACGCAAAGCGGCGACCAGCTCCGCGTTGTCGCCGGGCACGAAGCTCTCGAACACCGCGCTCGCCCGCAACTGGACCGCGAGCGCAAGCTGCCTCACGACGAGCCTTGCGCGCCGCCCGCGAACGTCAGCGCATAGTCGAGGCCGCTCACGACGACCGTGACGACCACCATGCCGCCACAGAAGGTGATGAGCCAATCCGGCGGCCAACCGAACTTCGCATGGGCCACGAGCCCGGCGAGCAATCCGAGTTGCGCGAGCGTGTTGAGCTTGCTGATGGGGCTCGGACGGATTTCGATGCCCCCGAACAAGGCCCGCACGCCGAATGCGCCGGTGACGAGCAGCAGGTCTCGGCCCACGGCGAGAGCCATGAGCCAGACCGGCACGCCGCCCTGGATCGCGAGCAGGACGAACAGCGTCGCCAGCAACAGCTTGTCGGCGGCCGGATCGAGCCACGCGCCGAGTGCGGTCTGCCAGCCGAAATGCTTGGCGAGAAAACCGTCGGCGCCGTCCGACACGGCCGCGAGCAAGAGCAGGCACAAGGCCGTCAGGTAGGCCGCATGCAACAGCGCCAGCGCGATCGGCAGGATCAGCGCCATGCGCAGCAGCGTGATCGCATTTGGGAGCTGACGCCAGGACACGAACATGAGGGGCACCCACACCTTCACTGACGCAGATGAAAGCGCTGCACGCCCGCGGCGGCCTCGCCGCGCGGCAGCAGCAGACCACCCAATGCGAACGCCCGCTGCAGGGGTTCGATCCCACCGCGCATCGTCAGGCGGAAACGTACGGTGTCGCTGCTCATCGCCGCGACGTTCACGTGGGTGACGAAGGTCAGGGATTCGAGATAGGTTTGCACGCTCGCGTATTGACGCACGTCATCGATGCCGTCGACGTCGATCTCGACCGGAGCGAGCGTGCCGCTCGTCGCAAACAGCGAGGCGAACGTATCGGCGGCGCGGTCGACGCCTTCGACAACCCCGGTCGCGTCGCCGCCATGGTCCTGGAACAGCAGCGTCCACCGGACCGCGGCGGCGGCGCTCGCGTTGCTCGCGCGGCCGATCAGCGTCGCATCACCGCCCAGGCGGTGGGCCGTGTCGCCGAGCAGACTGGGCGTCACCGCGCCGAGCGACGCGTAATCCAAATGGTAGCCCTGTAGTTCCTGGGCGGTCGGCCACGCAAGCGGTATGCCGCGCGCGCTCGCCTCGGCGTCGATCGCCGTTTTCAGCTCGGAGGTATCCTCGCGTGTCACCACGAAACCACTCTGCGGTCCGGTTTGCACCGCCAGCCACACGAAGGTCGAGGGTCGATCCCGACCCCAGACGGGCGCGCCATTCTGCGCGAGCCAGCGATCGATGGCCGGCCCATCGAAGGACACGACGAGCAAACCGTTCGGGAGCGGATGGTATTGCTGAACGTAGCGGCGCGCCTCGCCGAGCAGCGGCGCCGCCAGCGGATCGATCTCGGCCGAGCGGCGACCCGTCGCCCGCTGAAGGACGATTTTCAAAGCCGACTGGATCGCCGCGGTCTGGCCGCCCTCCGAGCGGTCCGGCACCGGCACGGACGCCTGATAGACATCCACTCGCGCGGGCGCCGCGGGGGCGGCCGCGCCGATCCAAGCCCCTGCGAGGTACAAGATCCCCAAAATCAGATGGCGGGTGCCCGAATTGCATTGGCTGGACTGGGTCATGGTGTGTTGGAGCGGCAGTCTAAGTCTCCTCGTGTAAAATACCACAGCTGGCCGATCGGCCTCCCAAGCGCCTGCAGCCCACCGATGAAGGAATTGCATGACTGATCGAGCGTCCGTGACCTACCGAGACGCGGGTGTCGACATGGATGCCGGCGAAGAGCTCGTCGAGCGCATCAAGCCGCACGTACGGCGTTCGCTGCGCCCCGAGGTCTTGGCGGGCATCGGCGGCTTCGGTGCGCTCGTCGAGATCCCGCTCGAGCGCTACCGCAAGCCCGTGCTGGTATCGGGCACGGACGGCGTCGGCACCAAGCTGCGGCTCGCGATCGACACCGGGCGGCACGACAGCGTCGGCGTGGACCTCGTGGCCATGTGCGTCAACGACGTCGTCGTCCAGGGTGCGGAACCCCTGTTTTTTCTCGATTACTTCGCGACCGGCAAACTCGACGTCGATGTCGGCGAGCGCTTGATCCGCGGCATCGTCGATGGCTGCGTCGAGGCCGGCTGTGCACTCGTCGGCGGCGAAACCGCCGAAATGCCCGGGATGTACCACGGCGCGGATTACGACCTCGCGGGCTTTTGCGTCGGTATCGTCGAGAAAGAGGCGATCATCGACGGGACCCCGACGCGCGCGGGCGACCTCGTGCTGGGGCTGCCGTCCTCCGGGCCGCATTCGAACGGGTTTTCGCTGATCCGCAAGATCCTCGAGCGCGCGCGGCCGGATCTCGGCATGGACTTGGCCGGCAGGCCGCTCGTAGAGCAGCTCATGGCGCCGACGCGGATCTACGTAAAACCCCTGCTGCAATTGATCCGCGCCGTGCCCGTCCACGGGCTCGCCCATATCACGGGCGGCGGCCTCGTCGACAACGTGCCGCGCGTCATTCCCGCCGGACTCGAAGTGATTCTCGAGCGCAGCGCCTGGGACCGACAGCCGATCTTCGACTGGCTGCAGGAAAGCGGCAACGTCAGCGATGCGGAAATGTACCGGGTTTTCAATTGCGGCATCGGCATGACGGTGCAGGTCGCCCCCGAGGATGCCGAGCGCGCGATCGCGGTACTGCAGTCCGCGGGCGAGACCGCCCGCGTGATCGGCCGCGTGCAGACCGGCGATCGCGGTGTCGTGATCGCGTGACGCCGGCTTCCCATGCGCGCAGCGACGCGCGCACCGACGGGCGCGGCGGCACGCGCCGCCCGGTCGTCGTGCTGATCTCCGGTCGCGGAAGCAACATGCGGACCTTGATCGAGCAGAGCCTCGAACGGCGCAGCCCCTATGCCGTGACGCGTGTATTCTCGGACCAAGCGGCCGCGGGCGGTCTCGGTATTGCGCGCGAACTCGGGGTGCCGACCGAAGTCTGCCGGGCCGCGGATTTCCCCACGCGCAGCGGTTTCGATGCGGCGCTCGCGGAAGCCGTGGCGCGCAGTGCACCGGCGCTGATCGTGCTCGCCGGTTTCATGCGGATCCTGAGCGCAGCGTTCGTCGCCCGTTTTTCCGGCCGGATCCTCAACATCCATCCCTCGTTGTTGCCAAAGTATCCCGGTTTGCATACGCACCGGCGCGTACTCGCCGCGGGTGACTCCGAACATGGCGCGACCGTGCACTTCGTGACCGCGGAGCTCGATGGCGGGCCGCCGGTCTTGCAGGGACGCGTCGATCCTCGGCCCGACGATGACGAGGCGAGCCTCGCGAAACGTGTGCAAACGATGGAACATCGCATCTATCCGCTGGCGGTACGCTGGTTTTGCGAGGGTCGCCTCGAGGAACGCGAGGGCCTCGCATGGCTCGACGGAAGGCCCCTCCACGAGCCGGTGCGGCTACCGTGACGACGCGGCGCACAATAATTGCTGTCCTTGCCTCGACGCGCATGATCGCCGCAGCCCTCGCCGGCGCCGGCCTCGCAGTCTGCCCGGCGGTACTCCCGGCCGCGGGTGAACCCGCTCTCGAACCCTTCTCCGCGCATTACACGGCCTATTGGAAGAGCATCAGCGTCGGTACCAGCGACCTCAAACTGGAAAGGGACGCACAACCCGATCAATTTATCTATACCTGGACGATCACGGCGCACGGCATCTTCAAGCTGCTGTATTCGAATCCGGTGGTTCAAAAGAGCTGGCTCAGCTTAAGCGGCGGTCACGTACGGCCGCTCAAGTACCATGGCGACGACGGCTCATCGGCGGTCGATCTCGATTTCGATTGGGAGCAAGGCGCTGCGCGCGGCCGCTCGGAGGGAAAGCCCGTCGATCTGCGGCTCGAGGACGGCACTCTCGACGTGATGGCGATTCAGCTCGAGATCATGCTGAGCTTGCGCAAGGGAACGCTGCCGTCGACCTACCGGATCATCGACAAGGACGAGGTGAAGGAATTCGACTATGCGTTCGAGGGCCGGAAAACCCTCACGACCGAACTCGGCGAGCTCGACACGCTGGTGGTGGCGAGCCATCGGGCCGGCAGCAACCGCATCCTGCGCATGTGGTTCGCGCCGGCGCTCGGCTACGTGCCGGTCCAGGCGGAGCGCACGCGCGAGGGCAAGCTCGAATTCGCGATGCGCATCAAGTCGCTGGCCCGCTAGCAGACTGCGCGGCGCCCGGACACCCGGCGCCCTCAGGCCTTGGGGAGCGTGACGCCGCGTTGTCCCTGGTATTTGCCGCCGCGATCCCGGTAGGAGGTCTCGCAGACCTCGTCCGATTCGAAGAAGAGCATTTGCGCCACGCCCTCGTTGGCATAGATCTTCGCAGGCAAGGGGGTCGTATTCGAGAATTCGAGCGTCACGTGCCCCTCCCATTCCGGCTCGAGCGGCGTCACGTTGACGATGATCCCGCAGCGCGCGTAGGTCGACTTGCCGAGGCAGACGGTGAGGACGCTGCGCGGAATCCGGAAGAACTCCACGGTCCGCGCGAGCGCGAACGAATTGGGCGGAATGATGCAGACCGAGCCCTTGAAGTCGACGAAGGATTTCTCGTCGAAGTTCTTCGGATCGACGATCGTCGAATTGATGTTCGTGAAGATCTTGAACTCCTCGGCGCAGCGCACGTCGTAGCCGTAGCTCGACGTGCCGTAGGAGACGATCTTCTCGCCGGCGGCCATCCGGACCTGATCGGGCGAGAAAGGCTCGATCATGCCGTGGGCGGCAGCCATCCGCCGGATCCAGCGATCGCTCTTGATGCTCATCAGGTCGGCTCCACGGTGATCTTCGGAAACACCCGGCTAAAGTCCTTGTTGAGCGTCGCGAGCCGCGCGGCGGTGCGCCGCGCCATCAGCAAATAGGCGGCAGCTCGCGCGCTGCCCGGCTCGGCGACCACGGTCGGTGATCCGCCGTCGGCCTGCTCGCGGATGCGGATGTCGAGGGGCAGTTCGCCGAGCAGCGGCACGCCGTACTGCTGTGCCATGCGCGCTCCACCGCCGCTGCCGAACAGGTGCTCGACGTGCCCGCAGCTGCTGCAGACGTGCATGCTCATGTTCTCGACAATGCCGAGCACCCGCACCGAAACCTTCTCGAACATGTTGAGGGCCTTGCGCGCGTCGAGCAGCGCGATGTCCTGCGGCGTCGTGACGATCACCGCGCCGCTCACGGGAACGCGCTGCGCGAGGGTCAGCTGGATGTCGCCGGTTCCAGGCGGCATGTCGATGACGAGGTAATCGAGGTCGCCCCAGTCGGTGTCGCCGAGCAACTGGGTCAGGGCCTGGGTCACCATGGGACCGCGCCAAACCATGGGTTGTTCGGCATCGATCATGAATCCGATCGACATGACCTCGACGCCGTAGGCGACGAGCGGCGTGAGATGCTTGCCGTCGACGCTCACGGGTTTGCGCCCGACGAGACCCATCATGAGCGGCTGGCTCGGGCCGTAGATGTCGGCGTCGAGCAGACCGACCTTGGCGCCCTGCAGAGCCCAAGCGAGCGCGAGGTTGGCGGCGACGGTGGACTTACCGACACCGCCCTTGCCGGAGGCGACGGCGACGACGTTCTTGACCTTGTCGAGGGGTTTCAGGGTCTTTTGAACGGCGTGCGGAACGATCCGCGAACCGAGCCGCAGCCGCAGCGCCGCCCCGGCCAGCAGCTCCGCCGCGTCGCCTTGCGCCAGATGGCGGCCGAGCGCGAGGGTGAGTTCCTGGACATAATCGGCGCAGGGAAACCCGAATTCGAGTTCGACCTCACAGGCCCCGTCCCGGAGCGCGACGCCGACGAGGGCTTTGGCCCCGCCCAAGGTCTCGCCGGAGTAGGGCTCGACATATCCGCTCAAAGATGCACGGAGTCTCGATTCCGTGCTGGCAGCTTGATTCATAGAGGGTCAAGATTGTAGCGCACCGGGCCGCCGCGTGCCTCCGGTATGGCATAATTCCCGTTTGATCTGCGAAGTTACTGCATGAGTTTTTTCTCGAACTATCGCGCCGACAAGCTCATTGCCGACATCAAGACGAGCGGCAATCCCGACGGCCCCGACGCCCAAAAGGCGCTTGCCAAGCTGATCTCGCTCGGCGCGAACGCGATTGACCCGCTCGTGCGCGCGCTGTCGAATGCCGACAAGCGCGAAACCGTGCAATACGTGGACGCGCTGTCGAAGCTCATCGACTCGAAGAGCCTCCCGCAAATCCTGAAACTCATGGCCGAATCGAACGGCCGCGGCATCGCGGGAATTGCCTGGGCGCTCTCGTCGTGCCGGTCCTACCCGCCGAACGCCCTGCTCGATGCGCTTGGCAAACCGGACCTGCCCAAGCAGGCCATCCTCGATGTCATTGCGGCACAGAAAGCGCGCTTCACGGTCCGCGAACTGCTCAATGCGGCGTATACGCAGGAAGCCAACGAGCGCGCCGGCCTGTTCAAGATCATCGGGGAAATCGCCGACGAATCGGCGATCGACGACCTGATCGCCCGCATCGAGGGCAAGGATCCGATCGCGCGCATGCACATCATCAATGCGCTCGCCCGCTTCAACACGCCGAAGGTCAAGGAGGCCGTGCAGAAGCAGCTCAAGGACGGCAACAAGTTCATCCGCTCCGCCGCGCTTTCCGCGCTCGCCCGCATGGACCCGCCGTTCGACATCGCGTTGCTGTGCAACACGCTCAAGGACCCGGAAATCGAGGTCCAGAACAAAGCCGTGGACGTCGTGATCCGGGCCAACCATCCGGATACGATCAAGTACTTGATGGACGTGCTCAAGGACGAGAACGAATATGCGCGCCGGGCCGGCGTCGAGGTCCTGAACGCGATCGGCACGCCGAAGTCGATAAAATTCCTGCTCCAGGTCATCGCGGACAGCGACTGGTGGGTGCGCACGCGAGCGGCCGACGCGCTCGGCAAGATCGGCGGGCCGCGCGTCGTCGATGCCGTGCTCGACCTCATCAAGGACGACAACCAGGACATCCGGCGCTCGGCCATCGAGATTCTCAATCAGACCAAGGACGAGCGCGCCGTGATCCAGCTCATCGAGGCGACGCGGGACAAGGACTGGTGGGTCAGCGAGCGCGCCGTCGACGCGCTCGCCGAGATCGGCAGTCCCAAGGCCGTGCCGCGGCTCATCGAGATGCTCGCGAACGCCGAGTCGAAAGCCCTGCCGACCGTGATCCGCGCGATCGCGAAAATCGGCGACGCGAAGGTCGTCGGCAATCTTCTACCGCTGCTGCAAAGGCCGGAAAACGAGATCAAGATGGCCGCGATCGCCGCCGTCGGGAAACTCGCCGACGAGCGCCAGGCCGCGACCGTGCGCACGCAGCTGCGAGCGGTCGCGAACACGACCGAGGCCTCGATCGCGAACGCGGCCGAACGGGCCAGCGAGGACCTCGATACCCGCTTCCCGACCGCCCCGCTCGTGACCTCGACGCAGCGCGTCGCCCGTTCGCAGTCGACCAGCAAGACGCTGCTCCTCGACAACCAGGAACTCGCCAATGTCGTGAGCCAGCCCGAGCCCGCGGCGAAGCTCGACATCACGACCCTGCAGCCCGGGGAAATCATCGAGGGACGCTACAAGTACATCGAGAAAATCGGCAAGGGGGCCTTCGGCACCGTGCTCCTCATGGAGGACACGATCGTCGAGGAGCGTCTGATCCTGAAGTTCTTGAACGCGAACGTCTCGACCGACGAGGAGATGATGAAGCGCTTCGTGCACGAGCTGCGCTACAGCCGCAAGATCACGCACAAGAACGTGATCCGGATCTACGACTTCCTGTACATACGCGGCCTCTACGCGATCTCCATGGAGTATTTTCCATCGCACACCCTCGGCGGCGAAATCGTCAACGAGAAGCCGGTTGCCCTGAAGCGCGCGATCCAGTTCGGCATCGACATTGCGACCGGCATGCAGGTCGCACACCAGGCGGGCATCGTCCATCGCGATTTGAAACCGGCCAACGTGCTCATCAACAACGAGGGACTGCTCAAGATCGTCGATTTCGGCGTCGCCGCCGCGCAGAGCCAGGGCGACACCCAGCTCACCAAGACCGGCTACGTGATCGGCTCGCCCAAGTACATGGCGCCGGAACAGATCCTCGGCAAGAAGGTCGACGAGCGCGCCGACATCTACAGCCTCGGGGTGATCCTCTACGAGATGCTCTGCGGCGTGCCGCCCTATTCGCGCGGCGATCACATGTCGGTCATGTACCAGCACGTGCAGGGCAAGGCCCGGCCGCCCGCCGACATCAACAAAGACCTGCCGCGCGAACTCAACGACCTGGTCATGAAGAGCATGTCGCTCGACAAGATGAAGCGCGCTCAGACCATGGACGAGCTGCGTGTGTCGCTCGAGCGCTTCCTCTAACGGCTCGTCGGACCGATTCCGGCGGGGGGCGGCGACGGCACGCCCCATGCCCGCCTGCGGCCCGGCCGGCGTTTGACGCACCTCACGTTTATCGCGTTTGCTCGTGTCTGACCGCGCATTTCCGGCCGGATCGCTCCGGCCCCGACTCGAAAAGCGCCGTCGTTGAGGGTAGCCTTGGGTTATGGCAAGAATCGACGCGTTTTTGAAGCTCGGCACGACCCAGGGTTGTTCGGACCTGCACCTCGCGGTCGGTGTGCCGCCCATGCTGCGCATGCACGGGGACCTGGTGCCCATCAAGTTCCGCGAACTCGGCGAGGCGGAACTCGAGGGCTACGTCCACGAGGTCCTCACGCAGTCCCAGATTGCCCACCTGAAAACCGGCAAGGACCTCGACTTCTCCTATGTGTCGACCGACGGCGGACGCTTCCGTGCGAACGTGTTCCGCAAGGAAACCGGCATCGGAGCCGTATTCCGGACAATCCCGACGCAGATCCCGAGCATCGAACAGCTCAATCTGCCGCCGATCGTGCGCAAACTCTGCGATTACCACCAGGGCATGATCCTCGTGACGGGGGCGACCGGCACGGGCAAGTCGACGACGCTCGCCGCGATGATCGACCACCTCAACACGACGCGCGCGCTCAACATCATCAGCCTCGAGGATCCGATCGAGTTCGTCCATCGCAGCAAGGCGAGCCAGGTCATCCAGCGGGAACTCGGCACGCACCTGCCGTCCTTCGCCGAGGGCGTGCGTGCCGCAATGCGCGAGGATCCCGACGTGATCCTGGTCGGCGAAATGCGCGACGCCGAGACGATTTCGATGGCGATGACCGCCGCGGAAACCGGCCATCTCGTGTTCGGCACGCTCCATACGAACAGCGCGACCAAGACCATCGATCGCATCATCGACGCGATGCCGACCGAGGAACGCGAGCAGACCAAGGCGTTTCTGTCGCAGAGCCTCATCGCCGTGATCACCCAGGTGCTGGTCAAGAGCCCCGATCAGCGCGCGCGGCGCGCGATCTGCGAGGTGCTCATCGTCACGAAGGCGATCTCCAAGCTCATCATGACCGATCAGTCGCACCAGATCCCGAGCCAGCTGCAAATGGGCCGCGAATACGGCATGCAGCTGCTCGATCAGGCGCTGCTCGCCGCGGTGACCGCCAAGGAAGTCGATCCGGACGACGCCTATGCCTATGCCTCCGACAAGAAGCCGTTCCAGCGGTTCACGACCGACATCGGTCCTATCCCCGTCGTCGACATCGCGAAGACCTGAGGCGCACGCAGCATGGCCGCCATCGATCGGTATCTCGTCACAGTCCTCGAACGCAAGGGTTCGGACCTGCATTTCATCGCGGGAGACCCGGCGCGCGTGCGCTTGTACGGCGAACTGACGGCGCTCGCCCCAGAGCCCTTGAACGCGGACGTCGTCAAGACGTCGCTCTACGAGATCATGCCGAAACTCGCTCGCGAGCGCTTCGAGGCGCAGGACGGCACGGACTTCGCCTACAGCATTCCCGATGTCGCGCGCTTTCGCGTGAACGTGATGCGCCAATTGAACGGCATGGGCGCCGTTTTCCGTGCGATCCCGGCCAAGGCGCGCACGTCCGACGAGCTGAACCTGCCGCAGGCGGTGCGCCAGCTATCGCGCGCGAGCAACGGGCTGATCCTCGTGACCGGCAAGACCGGCTCGGGCAAGTCGACGACGCTCGCCGCGCTGATCGACGACATCAACTCGCGCGAGAAGGGCCATATCCTTACGATCGAGGACCCCATCGAGTTCGTGCACCGGCGCAAGTCCTGCCTCATCAGCCAGCGCGAGATCGGCGTCCACGCGCCCTCGTTCTCGGCCGCCCTGCATTCGGCGCTGCGCGAGGATCCCGACGTCATTCTCGTCGGCGAACTGCGCGACCTCGAGACCATGAGTATTGCGGTCACGGCCGCCGAGACGGGCATCCTCGTGATGGGCACGCTGCACACGAACGGGGCCGCCGCGACCGTCGACCGGATGGTCAACGCGTTTCCTTCCGACAAGCAGCCGCATGTCCGCACAATGCTCTCGACGAGCCTGCGCGGCGTCGTTTCGCAGCAGTTGATTCCGCGCGCCGACAAAATGGGCCGTGTCGCGGCGCTCGAGATCCTCATCAACACACCGGCGGTCGGCAATCTGATCCGCCAGGGCAAGATGGACCAGCTCGAGAACTCCATGCTCACGAGCTCCGCGCTCGGCATGCGCACCATGGACTCGGCCATCCAGCAGTTGCTCGACCAACGGCTGATCACGGGCCGGGAGGCTTACAAGAAGGCCATCAATAAATCGCGCTACGAGCAGTTCAAGGAAGCCTCCTAGCGCGGCTTTCGGATCAATTTCGACCCTCTGGCCTCTTGACGCCCGTGGCATAATTTGCGGTTATGACGCCGCATACCCCCCCGCATCGCAGAATTCTGGTCACGAGCGCACTCCCCTACGCGAACGCGCCACTGCACCTCGGCTATCTGCTCGAGGCCGTGCAGACCGACATTTGGGTCCGGTTCCAGAAGCTCCGCGGTCACGAGTGCTATTACGTGTGCGCGGACGACACGCACGGCACGCCGATCATGCTGAAGGCCGAGGCCGAGGGGATCACGCCGGAGGATCTCATCGAGCGGGTCAGTCTCGACCACCAGCGCGACCTCGCGGACATGCTGATCGGCTTCGACAATTACGGTTCGACGAACTCTCCCGAGAACGCCGCTCTGTGCCGCGAGATGTACCTCGTGCTGCGCGACAAGGGTTACATCGCGAGGCGCAGCGTTCGCCAGTCTTACGACGAACAGGCAAGAATGTTCCTGCCGGATCGCTATGTGAAGGGCACATGCCCGAACTGCGGCGCAGCGGACCAGTATGGCGATTCCTGCGAGGTTTGCGGCGCGACGTACACGCCGTCCGAGCTCAAGAACCCGGTTTCGGTCGTCTCCGGCACGACCCCGGTCGAGCGCGAGTCCGAGCATTATTTCTTCCAGCTCTCGGCCTTCGAAGCCAGCCTCAAGGCCTGGGTCTCGAGCGGTGCCGTGCGCAGCAACGTCGTGCACAAGCTCGAGGAGTGGTTCTCCCAGGGCCTGAAGGACTGGGACATCTCGCGCGACGCACCGTATTTCGGATTCGAAATCCCGGATGCGCCCGGCAAGTATTTCTACGTGTGGTTCGATGCGCCGATCGGCTATCTGGCGAGCTTCGCGCAGCTTTGCGCCCGTACGGGGCTGAAATTCGCGGATTTCTTCGCTGCTGACTCGACCGCCGAACTGCACCACTTCATCGGCAAGGACATCCTGTACTTTCACACGCTGTTCTGGCCCGCCGTGCTCGAGGGCGCGGGCAAACGCCGCCCGACGGGCGTGCACGCGCACGGCTTCGTGACGATCGGCGGCGCGAAAATGTCCAAGTCGCGAGGAACATTCATCACCGCGCGCCGATATCTGGACAGTCTGCCGGCGGAATACCTGCGCTATTACTTCGCCGCGAAGCTCGGTCCCGCGATCGACGATCTCGACATGAATCTCGATGAATTCACGTCGCGCCTGAATTCGGACATCGTCGGCAAGCTCGTCAACATCGCAAGCCGCTGCGCGGGTTTCATCGCACGCGGCGAGGATGGGAAGCTGGCGACCGACCTCTGCGAACCGGAATTGCACGGCGAGTTCACGGCGGCCGGGGACGCGATCGCGGATTGCTACGAGAACCGGGACTATGCCTCGGCCGTCCGCGAGATCATGGCGCTCGCCGATCGTGCCAACCAGTATATCGACCGGATGAAGCCGTGGATGCTCGCGAAGCAGCCGGATCAAGGCGCGCGCGTGCAGGATATCTGTACGCAGGGGCTCAATCTGTTCCGCACGCTCATGATCTACCTGAAGCCGGTGCTGCCGGCGATGGCCGCGAAGTCGGAGCGCTTCTTCATCGAGTCGCCCTGGACTTGGAAGGACGCAGCGCGGCCCGTGCTGGGCCGCGCCATACTGCCCTATGAGGCGCTTGCGACGCGCCTCGATCCGAAGTCCGTCGCGAAACTCATCGACCCCGAGCCGCCCGCGGCCGTGGAGCCGCCGGGCAGGCCGCCAGCGCCCGCTCCGGTCGGGCCGTCGGGGTCGATCGCGATCGACGACTTCGCGCGCGTCGACTTGCGCGTCGCGAAGATTCTCGCCGCGGAGCATGTCTCCGGTTCCGACAAACTCTTGAGACTGCGCGTCGACCTGGGCGATCTCGGCGAACGCGTTATCTTCTCGGGCATCCGCAGCGCCTACGAGCCGTCCGGACTCGTAGGCCGACTCACCGTCGTGGTCGCGAATCTCGAGCCGCGCAAGATGCGCTTCGGCGTGTCGGCGGGCATGGTGCTCGCGGCAGGCGCGGGCGGCTCGGACATCTTTTTGTTGACGCCGGATTCGGGTGCGCGCGCCGGCATGCGCATCAAATGACATGAGCGCCGAGCCCGCGCGAGTCGGCGCGTCGGACATCGACGCGCTGCTGCCGCAAACCCAATGCACGCGCTGTGGCTACGCCGGCTGCCTGCCCTATGCGGCGGCGATCGCCGCCGGTGAAGCGGCCATCGATCAATGCCCGCCGGGCGGCACGGCGACCATCGCCGCCCTCGCGGATCTGCTGGGCTTGCCGGCCATACCCCTGAACCCACTGCATGGCATCGAGGCGCCGGCGAGTGTCGCCTGGATCGACGAAACCCGGTGCATCGGCTGTGCGAAATGCCTGCCGCCCTGTCCCGTCGATGCGATACTGGGCGCTCCCAAATTCATGCACACCGTGCTCGCCGACCGTTGTACGGGCTGCGAGTTGTGTATCGCGCCCTGCCCGGTCGATTGCATCGAACTGCGGCCCGCGCCGCCCGGAACGGGGCCCACGCCCGCGACCAATCGCGCGCGCCACGAGGCGCACGGCGCACGGGCGTCGGCGCGCGCGGCCGCCCGGCAGCGGGAACTCGCCGCCAAGAAGGCCGCGGCGTCGCATGGCACGGGCGCGCCGGCGTGAATGCGGCCAAACGCGCCTCGATCTTCGCGCGCCTGCGCGCCTTGAATCCGGCGCCCAAGACCGAACTCGCCTACGCCACGCCGTTCGAATTGCTGGTCGCCGTGATCCTCTCCGCGCAGACGACCGACAAGAGCGTCAACAAGGCCACCGCCGCGCTGTTTCCGGTCGCGAATACGCCCGCCGCGATCCTGCAGCTGGGGCAGACCGGCCTGTCGAAATTCATCCAGTCGATCGGCCTGTACAACAGCAAGGCGAAGAATTTGATCGCGACGTGCGCAGCGCTGCTCGAAGAGTACGGCGGCGTCGTGCCGAGCACGCGCGAAGCGCTCGAGCGCCTGCCGGGCGTCGGCCGCAAGACCGCCAACGTGGTCCTCAACACGGCGTTCGGCGCATCGACCATCGCCGTCGATACCCACATCTTTCGAGTCGCGAATCGCACCGGGATCGCCGTCGGGAAGACCGTCCGCGCCGTCGAAGACAAGCTCGTGAAACTCGTCCCTGCGGAGTTCGCGCGCGACGCGCATCACTGGCTGATCCTGCACGGTCGCTATGTTTGCAAGGCCCGCAATCCGGCCTGTCCGGAATGCGTGATCGCCGACCTGTGCGAGTACCGTCGTAAGACCAAACCGCGGCCTGCATGAGCATCGCCGCCGGTTACAATCGCGACGATTTGCGCCGCGCGTACGCCGAGGCCTGGGCGAAACATCGGTTGGGCACACCGGTGTCCGCCCTCGAGGCGGCCATCGCCGACGTCATCGCCGGGCATCCCGAGTACCAGCCGCTCCTCGCCGATGCCGAGCGCGCGATCGCCTATGAGCCGGCCGAAGCGGATGCCGCGCACAATCCCTTTCTGCATCTCGGTCTGCACCTCGCGGTTCGCGAACAGCTCGCCGTCGATCGGCCACCCGGGATTCGCGACGTGCATCGCGCCCTGCAGGCGCAGTCCGGAGCGGGCCATGCCGCCGAGCACGTGCTCATGGAGGCCCTCCACCGGACCCTGCTGGAGGCGAGCCGCGACGGGCGCGCACCCGACGAGCAGCAGTACCTGCGGCTGGCGCGCGCCGCGCTCAAACGTTAAGCAAGCTTCATCCCGGCGCCCGCTGCGCCGCGCATGCGAGGCGCTATGCTCACGGTCGTGTCCGTGCCGGTGACGGTGAGCCGTCAGGACTCTTCGCAGAGGATCCGAGGATGCGTTTGTCAACCGCTGCCATGGCGAGCCCGATTGCCTGTTCGATGCTGCTGGCGCCGCTCGCCGGCGCCAGCACGGCGGGTGTCCCCGCCGCTCCCGAGGGCGTGGCGCCGGCCGCAGCCGGTGCGCCCGCTTCGGACGCGGCCGCGCGTCACGCGAAGCGCACGATCTGCCTCAAGCAGGCGAAGGACAAGAAACTCGTCGGCGCAGCGAAGACGGCCTTCATCAAGACCTGCCTCGCCGGGCCCTGATCAGCGCTTGGGCAGGTATAGATCGGTGAGCGTGCCCTCGAAGGCCTCCGAGGCCATGGCAACGGTTTCGGACAGGGTCGGATGCGGGTGCACGGTCAAGCCGATGTCGGACGCGTCGGCGCCCATTTCGATCGCGAGGCACATTTCAGAGATCAACTCGCCGGCGTTGGTGCCGACGATGCCGGCACCGATGACGCGACTCGTCGCCTTGTCGAACAGAATCTTGGTAAAGCCCTCGTCCCGGTTGATCGCGAGCGAACGGCCGCTCGCGACCCACGGAAACATGCCCTTCCCAAATTCCAAGCCGCGCGCTTTGGCCTCGGTCTCGGTCACTCCGGTCCATGCGATCTCGGGATCGGTATAGGCGACGGAGGGAATGCAGCGCGCGTCGAACGAGGACTTGTGACCCGCAGCGACCTCCGCCGCGACCTTCGCTTCGTGGGTTGCCTTGTGCGCGAGCATCGGTGCGCCGGCGACGTCGCCGACCGCGAAAATATGGGGCAGGTTGGTGCGCTGCTGCTTGTCCACGGGGATGATGCCGCGCGAATCGACCAGGACCCCCGCCGCAGACGCGGCGACCGCATTGCCGTTCGCGCTGCGACCGACGGCGACGAGCACACGGTCGAAATCCTGCGGAGCCCGCGCGTTCAGACCCTCGAAGGTCGCGCGCAGGCCGCTCTCGTGGGGCTCGAGCAATTTGACCTTCGTACCCAGCATGATGCGTTCGTAGCGCTTTTCGATGCGCTTTTGCAGCGGACGTACGAGATCCTTGTCGGCGCCCGGCATCAGCGTGTCGCTCAACTCGACGACGGTGACGCGGGCGCCCAAGGCGTCGTAGACACACGCCATTTCGAGACCGATGATGCCGCCGCCGATCACGAGCAGCCGATTGCAGTCGAGCGGCAGTTCGAGAGCACCGGTCGAGTCGATGACGCGCGGATCGTCGGGCAGTCCCGGCAAGCGCACGGATTCGGAGCCGGCGGCGATGATGCATTGCTTGAAATCGATGCGGCGCTTGCCGTCGGCGCTCGAGATCTCGATCGAATGCGGCCCGATGAAGCGCGCATCGCCGTGCACGATGTCGACCTTGCGCTGTTTCGCGAGCGCCGTGAGCCCGTTCGTGAGCCGCCCGACGACCTTGTTCTTCCAAGCCCGCAGGGCCGTGCGGTCGACGCGGGGGGGCCCGAAGGTGATGCCGTAGTCGGCCATCGACTCCGCCTCCTCGATGACCTTCGCCGCATGCAGCAAGGCTTTCGACGGAATGCACCCGACGTTCAGACACACGCCGCCGAGCATCGGCCACCGCTCGATCAGCGTCACCTTCATACCGAGATCGGCGGCGCGGAACGCGGCCGTATAGCCGGCGGGGCCCGCACCAAGCACCACGAGATCGTGGGCGCCGGCGGGCACGGTCGAGGGCGGGGCAGCGGACGCAGTGGGCGCGGCCGTTTTTGCGGTTTCTGGCGCGGACGTGCGCGGGGCGGCCTGCGCGGGCGCGGCGGCCGGGCCTGGCGGCGCCTGCTGCGCGGGTGGAGCGGGCGGGGTGGGCTGCGCGGAAGGCGCGGCGACCGTCGGCGTAGCGGCTGCGCCCGTCGGCTCGAGCGCAGGCGCGACCGACGCGTCCTCCGCGGTCGTCTCGACGATCGCGATCACCGTGCCGGTCGTGACGATATCGCCCTTCTTGACTTGGATCGCGGTCAGCGTGCCGGCGACCGGCGAAGGCACGTCCATGCTGGCTTTTTCGGTCTAGAGCGTCAGCAGCGGCTCGTCGGCGGCGATTTTCGCCCCGGGTGCGGCCAGCACCTCGAGCACACTCACGTCCTTCGCATCGCCGAGATCGGGAATGCGAACTTCGATGCGACTCATCGCAGGGCCGCCGGATCGCCGAGTACGGCCGCCAGGTACACGATGAAGCGCGCGGCCGCGGCGCCGTCGATGACGCGATGATCGTAGGACAGCGACAGCGGCAGCATGAGGCGCGGGACGAAGCCGCCCTTTTCGAAGACGGGTTTCTGGCTGGACTTGGAGACGCCCAATATCGCGACCTCAGGCGCGTTGATGATCGGCGTGAACGAGGTGCCCCCGATGCCGCCCAGACTCGAAATCGTGAACGTGCCGCCCTGCATTTCCGCCGCCGTGAGTTTGCCGGCGCGCGCCTTCTCGGAGAGCGCCGCAAGGCTGCGCGCGATCTCGAACAGGCTGGCGCGATCCGCATCGCGGATCACGGGGACCACGAGCCCGTTGGGCGTATCCGCCGCGAAACCGATGTGGTAGTACTTCTTGTAGACGAGATTCTCGCCGCTCGCGTCGAGCGATGCGTTGAACGCCGGGAATTCCTTGAGTGCGAGCACGCAGGCCCTGACGATATAGGCGAGCGGCGTGAGCCGCACGCCTTCTTGACTCGCCTTGTCCTTGAGCGCGGTACGCGCCGCTTCGAGCGCCGTGATGTCGGCGTCCTCGTGCTGAGTGACGTGCGGCAGGTTGATCCAGCTCGCCTGCAGGCGTGCGCCCGAGATGCGCTGAATGCGCGAGAGCGGTTTGGTTTCGGTGGGACCGAATTTGGCGAAGTCGACCTCCGGAACCTTCGGCAGCGCCGAGACCGCCGCCGGTGGTGCGGTCAGCAGGCGCTTGACGTAGGCCTTGACGTCGTCGACCGTAATCCGGCCCTCGGGGCCCGAGCCGGTCACCTTGCCGAGATCGACACCGAGTTCGCGGGCGAACTTGCGAATCGACGGGCTCGCAAAAGCCCGGGAAAAGCCTGCCTCGTCGATGACGGCTCCGGCGAGCGGCGCGGATTCAGACTGAGCCCGGACGATCGTCGCCGTGGCAGGAGGCGCGGCAGCCGGAGGGGCGGCAGCAAGCGGTTGCGCCGGTGCGGCGCCGGCGGCGGGTTCTGCCCCGGCCGCTTCCAATAGAAGGATCAACGAGCCTTCTGAGACCTTGTCGCCGCGTTTGAGTTTGACCTGTTTGATGCGGCCGGCCGCCGGCGCCGGCACGTCCATCGCGGCCTTTTCCGTTTCGATGGTGATCAGCGGCGTCTCTTTCTCGATTTGCTGACCGTCTTGCACCAGGACGTCGATGACGTTGACGTCGGCGAAACCGCCGATGTCGGGCACGAGCACTTCGATGGGTGATGGCATGGGCGAACCTAGACGGACAAGGGATTCGGCTTGTCGGGATCGATGCCGAAACTCGTCATCGCATGGACGACCGTTTGCCGATCGATCTTGTCGTCCTTTGCAAGCGCACCGAGCGCGGCCACCACGACGTAATGGCGATCGACCTCGAAGAAGCGGCGCAGTTCGGCGCGCGAATCGCTGCGGCCGTATCCGTCCGTGCCGAGCACGGCGTACCGGCCCGGCACCCATTGGCGGATCTGGTCGGCGACGGTCTTCATGTAGTCGGTCGCGGCGACGAAGGGACCATCGCGATCGCTCAAAGCCTGCTGGATGTAGTTCTGCCGCGGCGGCTCGCCGGGGTGCAGCAGATTCCAGCGCTCGGCCTCGAGGGCGTTCTTGCGCAATTCGCTGAAGCTCGTCACCGAATAGACGTCCGCGGGGATGCCGTAGTTGCGCTCGAGAATTTCACCCGCCGCCAGAACCTCGCGAAGGATCGTGCCCGAGCCGAACAGCGTAACGCGCACCTTGCCGCGGCCGCCGATCTTGAGCAGATACATGCCGGCGAGTATGCCCCGCGCGACGCCCGTGGGCATCGCGGGATGCGCGTAGTTCTCGTTCATGCACGTGATGTAATAGAACACGCTCTCTTGATCCTGGACCATGCGGCGCAGCCCATCCTGCACGATCACCGCGAGCTCGTAGGCATAGGCGGGATCATAGGCGACGCAGTTCGGCACCGTCGTCGCGAGCAACTGGCTGTGGCCGTCCTGATGCTGCAGTCCCTCGCCGGCGAGCGTCGTGCGGCCCGCGGTTCCACCGATCAGAAATCCGCGCGCGCGGCTGTCTCCGGCGGCCCAGATGAAATCCCCGACGCGCTGGAAACCGAACATGGAGTAATAGATAAAGAAGGGCACCATGCTCACGCCGTGGTTCGAGTATGCGGTCGCGGCGGCGAGCCAGGAACACAGGGAACCGGCCTCATTGATGCCTTCCTCGAGGATCTGACCCTGTTTGTCCTCGCGGTAGAACATGAGCTGATCCGCGTCCTGGGGCGTGTAGAGCTGACCGACCGACGAGTAGATCCCGATCTGGCGGAACATGCCTTCCATCCCGAAGGTGCGCGCCTCGTCGGGCACGATCGGCACGATGTGCTTGCCGATGTTCTTGTCCTTCACGAGCGTCGTCAGGATGCGCACGAGCGCCATCGTGGTGGAGATCTCGCGCTCGCCGGTTCCCTCCAGCAGTGCGCTGAAGGCCTCGAGCGGCGGCACGATCAGGGGCGGCGCGATCGTCGAACGCGCCGGCAGATAGCCGCCGAGCGATGTGCGGCGGCTCTTGAGGTAGCGCATCTCCTCGCTGTCGTCGGCCGGCTTGCGAAACGACAGGCGTTCGATTTCCTCGTCGGAAATCTGGATGTTGAAACGATCGCGAAAATCCCGCAGCGATTCGTCGCCGAGCTTCTTCTGTTGGTGGGCGGAATTGTGCCCTTCACCGGCCTTGCCGAGACCGAAGCCCTTGACGGTCTTCGCGAGTATCACGGTCGGCGAGCCCTTGTTGGCGACCGCCGCAGCGTAGGCGGCAAACACCTTCTGCGGATCGTGGCCGCCGCGGTTCAGGCGCCAGATGTCCTCGTCCGACATGTTGGCGACCATCTCCTTGAGCTCAGGATACTTGCCGAAGAAATGCTCGCGCGTGTACGCACCGCCCTTCGACTTGAAGTTCTGATACTCGCCGTCGACGCACTCCTCCATGAGACGCTTGAGCAGGCCCTTCTGATCGCGCGCGAGCAGCGGATCCCAGCGCGAACCCCACAGCACCTTGATGACGTTCCACCCGGCGCCCAGGAAGGCGGCCTCGAGTTCCTGGATGATCTTGCCGTTGCCGCGCACCGGTCCGTCGAGGCGCTGCAGATTGCAATTGATCACGAAGATGAGGTTGTCGAGTTTCTCGCGCACCGGCATCGTGAGCGCGCCCATCGACTCGGGCTCGTCCATTTCGCCGTCGCCGAGGAAGGCCCACACCTTGCGATCCGACGCCGGCACGATGCCGCGATGTTCGAGGTAGCGCACAAAACGCGCCTGGAAGATGGCATTCATGGGTCCGAGACCCATGGACACCGTCGGGAACTGCCAGAAATCCGGCATGAGCCAGGGATGCGGATACGAGGACAGTCCGCCACCGCCGACCTCCCGGCGGAAGCGCAGCAGTTGATGCTCGTCGAGGCGGCCCTCGAGATAAGCGCGCGCATAGATGCCGGGGCTCGAGTGTCCCTGCATGTAGATCATGTCGCCGGGGTGCGCCGCGCTCTTCGCGCGCCAGAAGTGATTGAAGCCGACCTCATAGAGGGTCGCCGCCGATGCGTAGGTCGCAATGTGGCCGCCGTACTCGGAATTCTCGCGATTCGCCTGCACGACCATCGCCATCGCGTTCCAGCGGATGTAGGCCTCGTTGCGCCGCTCCAGGCTGCGGTCCCCGGGATAATCCGGCTCCTGGGCCTTCGAGATGGTATTGAGGTAGGCGGTATTCGGCTTGAACGGCAGATAAGCGCCCGACCGGCGCGTGAAATCGACGAGCTTTTCGAGCAGGAAATGGGCGCGCTCGGGACCCTGGGCCCGCATCACCGAATCGATCGATTCGAGCCACTCCTGGGTCTCGACGGGATCGATGTCTTCGAACGGCGAATGTTGTGTCATAGCTAGCCTTCGCAGCGGCGGATGTCCGCATGCAGATCCATGGATGTCCTGATAAGATGGCGGGCACGTTACATCGCCGATGCTCGAACCGCCAGCCCGTTTTTATGCCGGCGTATCTTCACGGTTTGGTTTTTTAGGGTCAAGCCTTCAGGCCCTCCCGCGGTTTCCAAGGACAATGCCGATTCGTCTGCCACCGGTCCGCTTGAATTTGGACTCATTGTCGACGCCCGTGCACGCATTTCGAGCGACCGTGAGCGCATCGAGATTGCGCCGGCATGCAAGCTCGATTCTGCTCCTGCCGGTACGCCCGAACGCCGCCGATTGGCGCGCGATGCCGCACGGCGCGCTGATTCAAAGCATCTTCGCGCGCAAGCCCCGTAATGCCGGCGACTTCTTCGAATTGCGTGTCGGGACGCGTGCCGAGACCACGCTCGTGGTTGCATTCATCGCGGCCGAATCCTCGAGCTTCGAGCGGCTGCAACTCGCCGGCAAGCTCGCGCGCGCCGCGTTGCAGTCTGAGCCCGGGTCGCTGCTGCTGTGGAGCCACGGCGGCGAGACCGAGGCGGCCGCCGGCGCCCTGCTCGCGCTCCTCGCGGCCGTCCTGGCCGCTGCCTTCCCGCTCGAGAGCTTCAAGAGCAAGCCGAAGCCCGCGACACGCCTCGGCGAAGTCCATCTCGCCGTGGGACGCGCGGGCAGCGCCTTCATCTCCTCCGAACGACTCGCAACCGCGCTCGCCACCGCTGCCGGCAACAACCTCGCCCGCTGGCTCACGGCGCTGCCGCCGAACCTGCTCGACGCGGCGGGCTATGTGCGCCTGCTGCGGAAGTTTGCGCGTGAGCTCGGCCTCTCGTTTCGGTTCTACGGGGAGGCGGAACTCGGCCGCATGGGTGCGGGCGCGTTTCTCGCGGTGTCGCGCGGCAATGCGACGCGCGACGCGGGCATCGTGCGGCTTGGCTACGAACCGGCCCGCGCGGGCCCGCGCCGCGGCCCCGCGCGCCGCGGGTCTGCGCGCGGCCCCGACCTCGCGCTCGTCGGCAAGGGGATCTGCTTCGACACCGGAGGCACGAATCTCAAGCCGCACAAGAGCATGCTCGACATGCACACCGACATGGAGGGCAGCGCGGTGGCGGTCGGCAGCCTCTATGCCTTGCGGACGTTGCGCTCGCCGCTCGCCATCGACTGTTGGCTCGCGATCACCGAGAACCGCATCGGCCCGACCGCCTACATTCCGCAGGATATCGTGCGCGCCTACAACGGCACGACGATCCAGATCATCCACACCGACGCCGAAGGCCGGCTGGTCCTCGCCGATACGCTCGCACTCGCCGCGACTCGCCGCCCGCGCGCGATCATCGACTACGCGACGCTGACCGGGGCCTGCGTCTATGCGTTGACGGAACGCTTTAGCGGCGCGTTCACGAATCGTCCGGCGGGTCGTGACGTGATCGAAGCGGCCGGCGCCGCGAGCGGCGAACGAGTCTGGTGCTTTCCGATGGACGCGGATTTCGACACGGACCTCGAGAGCACGAGCGCCGACGTTCTGCAGTGCGCCGTCGACGGCAAGGGCGATCACATTCTCGCCGCGCGGTTTCTGAATCGCTTCGTGCCCGCCGCGATCCCCTGGCTGCACCTCGATCTCGCGGCCGGCACGCGCTCGGGCGGCCTCGCGCACATCGGCACCGACATCACGGGCTTCGGTGTGCGCTACACGGTGGATCTCATCGCGCGCGGCTGGCCGGCCGAGGAGCGGCGGTCGTGAACACGCTCATCCTCGCGCGGCCCGACGATTGGCATGTGCACCTGCGCGACGGCGCGGCGCTCGAGGCCGTCGTCGGTTTCACCGCGGCGCGCTTTGCGCGCGCGATCGTCATGCCGAACCTCAAGCCGGCGGTCACGACGGTGGCACTCGCGCACGCCTATCGGGAACGCATCCTCGCGGCGTTGCCGGCGGGGCGGCGTTTCGAGCCGCTCTTGACGCTCTACCTCACGGACGCGACGGCGCCCGAAGAGATCGATCGCGCCCGCGACTCCGGCTTCGTGTTCGGCGTGAAACTCTATCCTGCCGGCGCGACGACGCACTCGGCGGCCGGCGTCACCGACATTCGCCGCGTCGAGGCCGTGCTCGCCCGCATGCAGCGGCTCGGCCTACCCCTGCTCGTACACGGCGAGACACCGGGCAGCGACATCGACGTGTTCGACCGCGAGACCCATTTCCAGCGGGAGGTGCTCGCGCCTCTGGTCGAGCGCTTTGCGACGCTCAAAGTGGTGTTCGAACACATCACGACCGCAGCGGCCGTCGAGTTCGTCCGGACCGCCCGTCCGGGGGTCGCGGCGACCATTACGCCACAACATTTGCTGCACAACCGCAACGCCATATTCGCGGGCGGCGTGCGGCCGCATTACTATTGTCTGCCGATCTTGAAGCGCGAAGTGGACCGCCGTGCGCTCGTCGACGCGGCGACCAGCGGCGATCCCCGCTTTTTCCTGGGCACCGACAGCGCACCGCACGAGCGTGCGACGAAGGAAAACGCCTGCGGGTGCGCGGGAATGTTCACGGCGCACGCGGGAATCGAACTGTATGCCGAAGTGTTCGAGTCGGCGTCGCGCCTCGAGCGCCTCGAGGGCTTCGCGAGCCACTTCGGCGCCGATTTTTATGGACTGCCGCGCAATGGCGACAGTATCACTTTGATCAAGGAAGCCTGGGTACCCCCTATGTCCTACCCCTTCGGTGACGGCGCCCTCGTTCCCTATCGCGCGGGCGAGGCGGTCGCATGGCGATTGGCCGACGGCGCCTCGGACGGCGACGCGGTGCGCCCTTGACCCAATTGCCCCCCATCACGTTCGCGACCCGCTTTCGCGGCTTTCTACCCGTCGTCGTCGACGTCGAGACCGGCGGGTTCAACTCGCAGACTGATGCGCTGCTCGAAATCGCGGCCGTGCTCATCGAGATGCGCAGCGACGGAACGCTCACGCGCGGCGATACCCACCGCTTTCACGTCGCGCCCTTTCCCGGCGCGAACATGGAGCCCGCCTCGCTGGCGGTCAACGGTATCGACCCGCACCATCCGCTCAGGCCCGCGATCTCGGAGGAGGACGCGCTGCAGAGGATCTTTCGCGAAGTGCGCAATGCCGTGCGTCTCGCCGACTGCACGCGCGCCGTGCTCGTCGGCCACAATGCGTTCTTCGACCTGAACTTCTTGAATGCGGCCGTGACCCGCACGCAGATCAAACGCAATCCCTTTCATCCGTTTTCGAGTTTCGACACCGCGACGCTCGGGGGCGTCGCCTTCGGTCAGACGGTTCTCATGCGCGCGACGCTTGCGGCGGGCCTCGAGTGGGATTCGTCGTCGGCGCACTCGGCGGCCTATGATGCCGAGCGCACGGCGGACCTCTTCTGTACGGTCTGCAACCAGTTTCAGGGCGTTTACGATGCGAGCCGCCGGCGCCTCGCGTCGATGGGCCCGCTCGAAATCGAGGAGCCGCCCGAGACGGCGCCATGAAACGGCGCGAGCGGCATCCGAATCCGAACGCCGCGGAAACTCAAGCCGCTACGGCGCCCGCTTCGGCCAGCAACTGCTTGAGCTCGCCGCTCTTGTACATTTCGAGCGTGATGTCGCAGCCGCCGACGAGTTCGCCATTGACGTAGAGTTGGGGGAAGGTGGGCCAGTTCGAATAGCTCTTCAAGGCCTCGCGCACTTCCGGATCCTCGAAGATATTCACGTGCGCGAACTGTGCCTTCAGGGCTTTCAGCGCGCCCGCAGTCTGGGCAGAGAACCCGCACTGCGGAAAGTCGGGCGTACCCTTCATGTACAGCACCACGGGGGCGGCGGCGAGCTGCGTCTTGATTCGATCGATGGCGCTCATAACTACAATTCTCCGTATTCAAGCATTTTGGGCTGCACCCTGGACTCGAGGCTCAGCGCAGCACTTTCACGACCGCGCGCCGGGCCAGGTTGTCAATGATCGCCCATTGCTGGGCGGAAGTCAGCCGGGACCACTCGGTGATCTCCCGGATCGTACGATAGCAGCCGCGACAGATCCCGTGTTCGTCCAAGCTGCAAATATTGATGCAAGGCGACGTGGGGCCGGATGCGGGCCGCGTATAATTTTGGGGATTGAACATCAATATTCCAAGAGCGCGAAGGCGTCGGCAGCAGTCTACCGTAGCGGCGGGGGGCATCCGCGCCGGCGACGACGGTTTTGAGTACCCGATGACCGTTCTGCGGCGGTGCGTCGCAGCATGCCGGCGGCCTCCGGTCTTCCCGGAGCGTGGATGAGCATTCCCGTGCCCGACGATCTGATGCCCCAAGTCGAGCGTGCGCTGGCCGAGGACTTGGGTGCCGGTGACCTGACCGCCGCCCTGATTCCCGCGGACTTACGCGGGCGCGCGAGCGTGATCACGCGGGAACCCGCGATCCTCTGCGGGCGGCCGTATGTCGAAGCGAGTTTTCGCGCGCTGGACCCCGGCGTGCGGATCGACTGGCACGTCGCGGAAGGCGAGCAAGCCCATGCCGACCAACTGCTGTTCGTGGTCGCAGGATTTGCGCGGGCATTGCTCTCCGCGGAGCGCACGGCGCTCAATTTCCTGCAGTTATTGTCGGCGACAGCCACGGCCGCGCATCGCTACGCGGCCCTCGTCGAGGGCACGGGCTGCCGCGTGCTCGACACCCGCAAGACGCTGCCGGGTCTGCGCACGGCGCAGAAGTACGCGGTGCGCGTCGGCGGCGCCCAGAATCATCGCATCGGCCTGTTCGACGGCGTCCTGATCAAGGAAAACCACATCATGGCCGCCGGTTCGATCGCCGCCGCCGTGGCCCGGGCAAAGGCCCTGCCGAATCCGCCGCGCATCGAGGTCGAGGTCGAAACCCTGGCCGAACTGCGGGAAGCGATTGCCGCCGGCGCCGACGTCGCGCTGTTGGATAATTTCCCCTTGACGGACCTGCGGGCCGCCGTCGCCATCAACCGCTCGGCCGGCAAGCCCCTGCTGCTCGAGGCTAGCGGCGGTGTCTCCCTGGACACGGTGCAGGCGATCGCGGCGACCGGCGTCGACTTCGTGTCGGTGGGCGCCATGACGAAGCACGTGAGCGCCGTGGACCTGTCGATGCGTTTCGAGTGGAACGCCGCGTAGCGCGACGCAAAGTTCTGCTAGAGCGGCCCCGTTGCCTTCAGGACGCGCTGCGGCTGCGACACTCCGTAACCTTGCGCATAGTCGACGCCGAGCGTGCGCAGCATGTTGACGATGTCGGCATTCTCGGCGAATTCGGCGATCGTCTGCTTGCCGGTCAAATGTCCGATTTCGTTGATCGAGCGGACCATTTCGCGGTCGATGGGGTCGTGCAATATCTCTTTGACGAAGGTGCCGTCGATCTTCAGGAAATCGACCGGGAAATGCTTGAGGTAGCCGAACGACGAGAGTCCCGAACCGAAGTCGTCGAGCGCGAACTTGCAGCCCTGATCCTTGAGCGCGCCGATGAAGCGGTTCGCCTGCGAGAAACTCGCGATGGCGGCGGTTTCCGTGATCTCGAAGCAGATCTTGGTCGGGTCAAGGCCGCTGCGGCCGAGTTGATCGATCACGTAGGGCAGGAACTTGTCATCGCCCAGGGACAGCCCGGATAAGTTGATCGAACAGAGCGCGAGACGCTCGCGCTCGTCGGCGTCCGAGACGAGCCACCGGAACGCGTTCTCGATGACCCACCGGTCGATGTTCGGCGTGATCCCGTAGTGTTCGGCCGCCGTCATGAAATTGTCGGGCGAGACGATCTTGCCGGTCTCGTCCCGCATGCGCAGGAGCAACTCATAGTGCGCGCCCGTATCCTGGCCTCGCAGCGGCAGGATCGACTGGCGGAACAGCTCGAAGCGATTCTCCTCGAGGGCCGCGTTGATGCGCGCGGCCCACTGCATCTCGCGCCGGCGGCGCATGAGATCGATGTCGTTCTCCTCGAAGCTGTGCACGCGGTTGCGGCCGGCTTGTTTCGCGGCCTGGCAGGCGCTGTCGGCGGCGGAAAGCACGCCCGCGACGTCCTCGTTGTCCGCGGAAACCGGCACGACGCCGATGCTCGCGCCCAGGCGGAAGGTGCGCTCTTCCCATGTGAACTTGAAGTTGCTGACCGCCTCGCGCAGCGTTTCGGCCGTGCGCAGCGCCTCCTCGAGAGAGCAGCTTTCGAGCAGCACGCCGAACTCGTCGCCGCCGAGACGCGCGAGCGTGTCGCGCCAACGCACCTTGGACTTCAGGAGAGCGCCGACCTGGCCGAGCAGCGCGTCGCCCGCACTGTGGCCGCAGGTGTCGTTGACGATCTTGAACTGATCGAGGTCCAGACAGCACAGTGCATAGGCGCCTTCGTTCGCCTTGGCGCTCTTCAGCGCACGCTCCATGCGGCTCTCGAATTCGCGGCGGTTCACGAGGCCGGTGAGCACATCATGGCTGGCGTGATAGGAGAGGCGCCGATTCAGCTCGCGCGCCTCGCTGACGTCGTGGAACACGAGCACCCCGCCGGAGACCGCGCCGCTGCCGTCGCGGATCGGCGAGGCCGTGCTCTCGACGTAGATCTCGTTGCCGTCGCGGCGAATGAGCAGCATCGGCCGCACGGACTTGATGGAACGCGTGCGCCGGATCGAGACTGCGAGCGGGTTCTCGAGCGGCTCGCAGGTCTCCTCGTGGAACGCGCGGAACACCTCTTCGATGGCCCTGCCCTGAGTGTCCTCGAGGCGCCACCCGGTCAGCGCCTCGGCGACGGGATTGATGTAGTCGATGACCCCCTTCTCGTCGGTCGTGATCACGCCGTCGCCGATGCTCTGCAGGGTGATCTGGGCGCTCTCCTTCTCGCGGAACAGCGCCTCCTCGTAGAGCTTGCGTTCCGTGATGTCGAGTTCCACGCCGACCAGGCGCACGAGCCGACCCTTGTCGTCGACGCGCGCCTTGGCGCGGCTGATCACCCAGCGCCATTCCCCGCTCGAATGGCGCATGCGATGCAGGCTTTCGAACAGGTTGGTCTTGCCCGCGACATGGTCGCGGATCGCCGCCTGGACGCGCGACATGTCCTCCGGATGCACGAGGCTGCGCCAGTCCGGCGCCTGGCGCGTCGGCACGTCCTCGTAGCCGAGCATGGCTTTCCAGCGCGGCGACAGATAGACGCGGTTGTTCAAGGTGTCGAAATCCCAGAGGCCGTCGTTGGCGCTGTAGAGCGCAAGTTCGTTGCGTTCCTCCAGATCGCGCAACTGGGCCTGGATCGCGATCCGCTCGAGGCCGGTGGCAAGGCTGCTGCCGACGAGTTTCAGGAGCAAATGCAGCTGAACGTCCCATTGATCGCGCGGAAGCGCGCCGGCAATGCCGAAAATCCCCGCGGGCCGGCCGTCGACGAAGTAACCGATCAGCAGGATGGAGCCGATCCCGAGTTCGGACCAGACCTGTCCGTCTTCGGCCTGTTCAGCGCGAACGTTGGCGGTATCGCGCATCTCCGAGACCCGCAGGTGCGCGAGCCGCGTGCGCAGCCACGGCAGCACGCCGGTCGCCTGGCCGCGCAGTTGTTCCGGTGTACCGGTCGCGAGGAGACTGCGCGCCACCGTGATCTCGGTGAACGTTTCGGTTTGCGGTTCGAGAGCGATGTGGAAAGCGGCGTCGGCACGCGTGGACTCGCGCAGCAACTCCAGGTTGGTCGCGATCGAGGCCGCCGCCGTGGCAGCCGTCATGGACTGGAAATCGACCGCGATCTTGACGGCAATGACGTCGAGGCCGCCCGGCTGGCCATGCCCCAGTTTGGACCATGTCAACGGGACCAAAATATCCGACGCCGCAAAGTCGGGGCGCCGGGATTC
>Ga0302157_10001100_pt1 | contig 33727 bp, 31 predicted proteins | sample I_Bog_N3_3_FD_193502 | JGI IMG/M metagenome (GOLD analysis project Ga0302157, IMG submission 193502) | Peat permafrost microbial communities from Stordalen Mire near Abisko, Sweden - I_Bog_N3_3 | ecosystem: Environmental > Terrestrial > Soil > Wetlands > Peat | place: Sweden: Abisko, Stordalen...
GCTCGACCACTGGGACGCCTACCTCGGCTGGTCGAGCGGCGGTGCGCCGGTGGCCACCCTGGTCGACGCCGTCCGCTGGTGCCGGAGCCACCGTCCCGACCACGAGCCCGATCCGGTACTGCTGTGGGGGGACGTCCGCCTCGAGAACGTGGTCGTGGGCGACGACCTCTCCATCCGTGCCGTGCTCGACTGGGACATGGCCACCGTCGGGGCGCCGTGGCACGACCTGGCCTGGTTCACCAGCCTGGACACCTCCATGGAGCACCTGTTCGGTCGCCGGCTGCCGGGCTGGCCGGACCGGGGGGCCACGATCGCCACCTACGAGGAGGCCGCCGGGCGGCGGGTGGGACCGCTCGACTGGTACGAGACGCTGGCGCTGCTCCGCAGCACGGCCCTGATGACCCGTCTGGGATACCTGCGCCGTGCCGCCGGTGAGGCGACGTTGCTGCCCATCGACGACAACCCGCTGCTCGACCTGCTCCGTGAACGGATCAGCTGATGCGGCCACCGCACACCCGACGCCGGACGGCCGAGTCGATCTAGAGTCCAAGGGTTCGAGGGCGCCGTGCCACCCGTGACGGGCCCCTCACCGGTCGTCAAGGAGTCACATGGACAGCTCACCACCCCCCGAGGATCCGTTCGCCGCCATGGACCCCGAGATGGCGGCCCACCCCCAGCCCCTGTTCAAGATGTTGCGCGACTCCATGCCGGTCATCCCGGTCGAGGGACGCGGGGTGGCGCTCACCCGCCGGGTCGACGTCGAAGAGGTCTTCCGCCATCCCGAGGTGTTCTCCTCGAACGCCGACGCCGTGGACCTCCAGAACATCCGACCCCTGATCCCCCTCCAGATCGACCCGCCGGACCACAAGAAGTACCGCAAGCTGCTCGACCCGATCTTCGCCCCCCGACAGGTCGCCGTCCTCGAGGAGTCGCTGACGGCCTCGGTCAACGAGCTCATCGACCGGTTCATCGACCGGGGGGAGGTCGACTTCGCCGCCGAGTTCTCCACCCTGTTCCCGACCCGGGTCTTCCTCGACCTCCTGGGCCTCCCGGTCGACGAGCTCCCGCGCTTCCTCGCCCTGAAGGACGGGATCATCCGCCCCAACGTGGTGGTGGGCAGCACCTTCGGGAGCCCCGAGAGCGTGGCCCACCAGAAGCGGACGGCCGAGGCCATCTACGCCTACTTCGACGAGGTGCTCGACGAGCGGGAGCTCGAGCGTCGTGACGACCTGCTCAGCCGGTTCCTCGACGCCAGCGTGGACGGTCAGCGGCTGACCCGCGAGGACATCCTCGACATCTGCTTCCTCTTCCTCATCGCCGGGCTCGACACCGTGACCGCGTCGCTCGACTGCCTGTTCGCCTACCTGGCCGAGCACCCCGACCAGCGCCGGCAGCTGGTCGACGACCCCTCGCTCGTCCCCGCTGCCATCGAGGAGCTCCTCCGCTGGGAGACACCGGTGATGGGCGTGGTGCGGGTGGCGCTCGAGGACACCGAGGTCTCGGGCTGCCCGGTCCACGAGGGCGACATGGTCATGGTCATGCTGGCCTCCGTCAACACCGACGAGGCCGAGCTGCCCGATGCCGACGTGGTCCGCTTCGACCGCGAGGCCAACCGGCACCTGGCCTTCGGGGGCGGCGTCCACCGCTGCCTCGGGTCGCATCTGGCCCGGCTCGAGCTGCGCGTCGCCCTGCGGGAGTGGCACCGGAGGATCCCCGAGTACGCCGTGGCCGAGGGGCACACCCTGGCCTACACGTCGGGCATCCGGTCGATCGACCACTTCCCGATGACCTTCACCACACCCTGAGCGCGGCCGCGCCCGCGACCCACCACACGAATGGAGCACCGATGGAGTTGAGTCAGTACTCGGCCGTGGTCACCGGCGGAGCCGGGGGCCTCGGATCGGCCACCGTCCGCCGCCTGAGCGCGCTCGGGATGCAGGTGGTGGTCTTCGACCGCGCCCTCGAGTCCGGCCAGGCGCTGGTCGCCGAGCTCGGGGCCGGCGCGGCCGTCGGTGGAGACGTCAACGACGACGCCGACGTCGGCGCCGCCCTCGATGCCGCGGTCGCCCTCGCTCCGCTCGGGGTGCTGGTCAACGTGGCCGGCGGGGGCATGGGCGGGCGGACGCTCTCACGGGACAACACCCCGATGTCCATGGAGGCCTTCCGGGGGACGATGGAGCTGAACGCCCTCGGTACCTTCAACGTCACCCGCCTCGCCGTCGCCCGGATGGCCGGCAACGAGCCGGACGCCACCGGCCAGCGTGGCGTGGTGGTCAACACGGCCTCCATCGCCGGGTACGAGGGCCAGACCGGCCAGGTGGCCTACGCCGCGGCCAAGGCGGCCATCCTCGGCATGAGCCTGCCGCTGGCCCGTGACCTGGCCCCGCTGGGCATCCGGGTGTGTGCCATCGCCCCGGGCACCATGGGCACCCCGCTCATGCAGCGCGCGCCCGAGGAGATGAAGGCCAAGCTGGTCGAGAACATCGTCTTCCCCCGCCGCATGGGCGAGCCGGAGGAGTTCGCCCTCCTGGTGGAGAGCATCGTGGCCAACCCGTACCTGAACGGCGAGAACATCCGCCTGGACGGCGCGCTGCGGTTCCCGCCCAAGTAGCCCCGCACACCCCCGGTCCCCCGGCGGGGACGGTCAGAGGATGGCGCCGGCCTCCTTGTAGGCGATGATGGCGTCCCAGTCGAGACCCAACTCGAGCAGGATCTCCTCGGTGTGCTGCCCGTGCTCGGGCGCGGGCCGCAGCCCGTCGGCCGTCTCGTCCATCTGCACCGGGTTGGCCACCAGGTCGTAGGACTTGCCGTCGTCCCGGTCGACCCGGGCCAGGTAGCCGTTGGCCACCACCATCGGGTCGTCCACCAGCTCGCTGGCCATCTGCACCGGGGCCCACGCCCCCGACAGCCCGGCCAGCACCGCCTTCCACTCCTCGTAGGTCTTGGAGGCGAAGAGCTGGTCGATCTCGCGTACGCACTCCTCGCGGTTGGCGAACCGGGCGCCGCCGTCGGCGAAGCGCTCGTCGGTGATGAGGTCGGGGCGACCGACACACTCGCAGAACTCGGGCCAGTACCGGTCCGACTGCAGCATCATCAGCGTGATGAACCGGTCGTCACTCGTGCGGTAGCTGCCGACCAGCGGGTTGGGCGAGGCGCTCCGGCCGAACTTCGGCATCGGGTCGCCGCCGTAGAGCCCCGACGCCACGATGTCGGGCGACAGCTGCCACATGGCCAGGCCCAGGAGCGACACGTCGACGACCGGCGCCTCGCCGGTGCGGGCCACCTGGAGCAATCCGGCGGCGATCCCGCCGGCGATGGCCATCCCCCCGGCCAGGTCGCCGAAGGCGGCCCGTCCCCCGATGGGGAACTTCGAGTCGCCGGGGGTCAGCGCGTCGGCGATGCCGCCCCGCCCCCAGTACACCGACCCGTCGTAGCCCGGTCGCCCCCGGTCGACGCCGCGCGGTCCCTGACCGGATCCCCGGGCGTAGACGATTTTCGGGTTCACGGCCCGGATGTGCTCGAGGTCGATCCGGAGGCGCTGGCGCACATCGGGCAGGAAGCTGGTGAGGAACACGTCGGCGGTCTCCACCAGCTTGTAGAGGACGGCGCGACCGTCGTCGGTGCTGATGTCGATCCCGATGCTGCGCTTGCCCCGGTTGGGCTGCTCCATGATGTAGTTGACGGCGCCGGGGCCGCCGGGGATGAGGCCCATGGACACCAGGCCCCGCTGGGGATCGCCCGTCTCGGGGTGCTCGACCTTGATCACGTCGGCGCCCCAGTCGGCCAGGACGGCACCGGCCGACGGGACGAACGCCCAGGCCGCCACTTCGATCACGCGGACGCCGGAGAGAGCTTCGGACATGGGGTGGTTCCTTTGTTCGGGCGGCCCGCGACGGGCCGGTGGTCGCTACAGGGGTCGGGCCGGGGTCCCGATCGGGGCGGCCGGCGTCAGTCGTGCGAGGCGGCGGCGGCCAGGTCGCTGGCCAGGGTGCCGCGCCTGGCCACTCCCTCGCGGGCCTGGGAGCGGATCGACACGTCCCGCCCGGGCACCTGGGCCCGCAGGCTGCCCACCGTGCAGTGCTCCTTGCCGCCCAGGGCGGTGAACGGGTCGTAGTGGAAGTGGCGCATGGCGTTCAGGTGGGTGATCCGGTCGATGTCGTGATCGCTGACACCGTCCAGCGACTCGGCCAGCGTCTCCGGCGCGGTGGGCCAGGTCGAGTCGGAGTGCGGGTAGTCACACTCCCACATCACGTTGTCCATCTCGAGGAACTCGCGGCTGGCCACGCCGAACCGGTCGTCGATGAAGCAGGTGAGGACGTTGCGGTTGAACACCTCGCTGGGCAGGGCGTCGCCGTAGTCCTGCCCGGTCCAGAGGTGGTGGCGGTCGTAGTTGTAGTCGATGCGCTCCAGGAAGTACGGGATCCAGCCGATGCCGCCCTCGGACAGGGCCACCCGGAGATCGGGGAACTTGCGGAGCACCGGCGACCACACGAGGTCCGTCGCGGCCTTGACGATGTTCATGGGCGTCAGGGTGATCAGGCAGTCCATCGGGGCATCCGGCGAGGTGATCACCAGCTCGGACGACGAACCGATGTGCAGGCACACCACCACCTGCTCCTCGCTGCACGCCCGCCAGAACGGGTCCCAGTGGTCGCTGTGGACACTGGGCCAGCCCAACTTCGACGGGTTCTCCGAGAAGGTCACCGCGTGGGCCCCCTTGGCCGCCGTGCGCCGCACCTCGGCCGCCATGATCTCGGGATCCCAGATGGCGGGCAGCGCGCACGGGATGAACCGGCCCGGGTGGGTCCCGCACCACTCGTCGATGTGCCAGTCGTTGTACGCCCGGATCATGGCGAGGGCCACGTCCTTGTCCTCGGTACGGGCGAAGAGCTGGCCGCAGAACTGGGGGAAGGACGGGAAGCACAGGGACCCGAGGACGCCGTTGGCGTCCATGTCCCTCACCCGTTCGTCGATGTCGTAGCAGCCGGGACGGAGCTGGTCGAAGGAGGTCGGCTCGATGCCGTACTCCTCGCGTGGCCGCCCGGCCACGGCGTTGAGCGCCACGTTGGGCAGGACCTGGCCCTCGTAGAGCCACGAGTTGGTCCCGTCGTCGTTGGTGATGAACTGCGGTGCGAGGTCGACGTACTTCGCCGGCAGGCGGTCGTCGAACAGCCCCGGCGGCTCGACCACGTGGTCGTCGACACTCACCAGCACCATCTCGTTGATTTCCACGGCACACACTCCCTCTCGCCCCCCGGGCGTGGTCAGCGCGATTCTTCCAGACCGTCCCCCGGATGTCACCTCTCCCCGCTCGGGGGCGCTCCGCATCCCGGGCGGGCCGTCGCCGGGCCGGTATCCGTGCTCAACCCTCGTGGACCACGCGTCCGCCTACGACGGTGGCCACCACCCGTCGTGCCGTCGGGTCGTCCAGCGTCCGGTCCAGGTCGTCACCGAGGAGGCAGAGGTCGGCGGCGGCGCCCACGCAGACGGTGCGCGGCGGGCCCCCGGGGTCCCCCGGATCGGACAGGAAGAGGCCCAGCGCGCGTCGGGGTGCCAGGCACTCGTCGGGCCCGACCACCCGGCCCGACCGGGTGGTCCGGCGGACCGCCGAGGCGATGGCGACCCACGGGTCCTCGGGACCGAACGGGGCGTCGGTGCCGGCCCCGACCCCGACCCCGGCCCGGACCAGTCCGGCGCACCGGTACAGGTGGGCCCGGTCCCCGGGATCGACCTCGTCGAGGTACTCGTCGCCCCGGTCGACGAGGAACGCCGGCTGGGTCACCACGGTGACCCCCAGCCCGGCCAGCCGGTGGACGACGTCGGGCGGGAGCACCGCGCCGTGCTCCATGCGGTCGCCCGCCCGGACGCCGACCGTGTCCCAGGCGGCCAGTGCGAGCGCCGCCGCCACCAACGACACGCAGTGCAGGGCGACCGGACGGCCCGACCGGTGGGCGGCGTCGATCTGGTCGGCCAGTCCGTCCAGGTCGGGGTGACGGCCGTCGGCCACCATCACCTTGCGCGGCCCCACCTCCAGTCCGTCGGGTACGCACGGGTCGTCGGGCGCCAGCCCACCCATCACCCGGACGCGCTGGGCCAGGGCGCCCGTCCGGCGGGCGGCGGCCAGCGGCTCGAGTTCGGCGGTGGTGGCCGTCGGCGTGGCGTCGGTCACGCCGGTGACCCCGTAGGAGGCCAGGCGGCGTCCGACCGGGCCGAGGTCCGGGGACGCCCGTCGGGGGAGTCGCGCGGCCAGCCACCCGTCCCGGTCGAAGAGGCGACCGGTCGCCCGCCCACCGGCGTCCCGCTCGATGCCGTCGACCGTCCCGGCGTCGTCCAGCCCGACGGCCCGGCAGCCCGCCGAGTTGAGGACCCACAGGTGACCTGAGCGGTGTTGGACCCGCAGGGGTCGGTCGCCGACGATCCGGTCCAGCGCCCACCGGTCGAGCCGGCCGTGGACCCGCTCGTGGTACCCGACCGCGCGGATCCACTCCCCGTCGGCCGACGGGGCACCGGCGGCGGCCAGCACCCGGGCGAGCCCGGCACTCCCGGACAGCCGGTCGGCGCCAACGTCCACCGAGTCGGCGCGTGCCGCCATGGCCAGGAGGTGGAGGTGGTGGTCGTGGAGACCGGGAACCGCGGCGGCGGCACCCCGGAGGACCGTCTCGCCCCGGCGCGGGGTCAGACCGGTGGCGACCGCGGTGACGGCACCGTGGGCGCAGCGCACGTCCACGCGCGCACCGTCCACGTCGACGCCCACCACCAGCAGCCCGTCGCTCATCCCGGACCCACCCCGGTCGCCGGCCGCGCCCCGGCCGACGCCCCCGCCCCGGGTCCGTCGACCAGGCCGCCGGCCACGTCGGCCATGGAGGCGACCAGCAGGTGCTCGCCGCCGTCGGCCAGGGCGCGCAGCACGGCCGCCGACGCGGCCAACCCGGTCACCGGGTCGGCGACGGCGTCCGCGCAGAAGCAGGGGCCCCGGTCGTCCCGGACGACCAGGCCGCCGGCGGCGGCGGCGTCGTCACCGAACGCCACCCGGTCGGCGGAGCCGGGGTCGGTGCCGTAGCCGGTGACCATCACCCAGACCCGGGGCCGCCCGGTACGCACCGCGTCCGCCGGGCGGAATCCGAGCTGCTCGAGGGCGCGGGGCCGCGCCGAGGTGATCACCACGTCGGCCCCGTCGACCAGCCCGTGCAATTCGGTGCGCCCGAGTTGCGTCGTCAGATCGACCGTGACCGGCTCCTTGCCCCGGTCGAGGCCGGCGAAGTGCCGGGGCGAGCCCACCCGGGCGCCGTCGGGACGCGTCGTCGACTCGACCTTGACCACGCGGGCGCCCACCCCTACGAGCACGGCGCCGACCAGCGGGCCGGCCCACAGCGCGCTGAGGTCGGCCACCACCAGGTCACCGGCATCGGCCGGCGGACGGGAGGTGGCGCCGAGTCGATGGCACGCGATCCCGACGATGCCGTCGATCCCGTCGGCCGTCCCACCGGGAGCCGGTGGACGGTGCCGGCGCTCCCCCACCCGGGCCACCGGGAGGCCGAGCCCGGCCGACCGGCCCAGGAGCTCGCCGGTCGTCGACCCGGCCACGGCCCGCGCCACCGGCGCCCAGTCCCCGGCGTCCACCCCGGTGGGGAGCCCGAGCCAGGCCGGCACGAGGTCCCAGTCCGACGGGCGGGAGAGGCTCACCGCCATCCAGTCGTCGCGGGCGGGGAGGAGCCGCGTCGAACCCCCGCAGCTCACCGGGCCGTTGCGACCCAGGCCCATCGACCGGGCCCGGTCGGCCATGAGCTCGAGCGGGTCGACGTCCACCGTCCGACCGATCCGTGACGAGTGTCGGGCGATGGACCCGGCGAGGGCGTGCACCCCCGGGACCAGTCCGGGTGGTGGTCCGAGGCCCGGCCTGTCGGCCCGGCCGGTGAGCTCCGCCAGGCCGGCATCCGACCAGGTCGATCCCGGCGGGCCCACGAAGGCGGACCCGCTCCCGACCGCCCCCCGATCGGCACCCCGGACGCTGCGACCCATGCCGGGCACACGTTACCCTCGGCTGATGGATCCCACGCCGCTCGACGGACCCGCGTTCGTCCGGGCCGTCGCCACCGGCGACGTCTACGACCGACTGGCCGGTCTCGACGGGAGCGTCGTGGTGGTCGAGGCGGACGACCTCCCCGACCGCCTGGATCCCGCCTCCATGGACCGCCTGGCCACCCTGCCCGCGGTGGTGCTGGCCCGCACCTCCGCACCCGACCGCCGCCCCGGGTGGGCCGACCTGGTGGCCGCGCCGGACGACCCGCTGGCCGACACCGTGGCCCGTGTGGTCGCGGCCCAGCCGCTGGCGGCCACCGTGCTCACCCTGCTCCTCCGGACGGGTGGGGGGCGGACGGTGGCGGAGGGACTGGTGGCCGAGTCCACCGCCTACGGGCTCCTGCAGGCCGGGCCCGAGTTCGCCCGGTGGCGGGCGTCCCGTCCCGCCCGGGCGCGGCCACCGGCCGGTCGCCCCCCGGTGCGGGTCGAGCGACACGGCCCCGAGCTGACGGTCACCCTGGACCGCCCCGAGGTCCGCAACGCCCTCGACTCGGCCATGCGCGACACCCTGGTGGAGGCCCTGGCCATCGCCTCCCACGACCCGTCGGTCACCGTGGTCCACCTGTGGGGGGCCGGTGACTCGTTCTGCAGCGGCGGCGACCTCGAGGAGTTCGGCGCCCGTTCGGACCCGGCCACCGCCCACCTGGTCCGGCTTCTGGCCAGTCCGGCCCGGTCGATGGCCGAGGTGGCCGACCGGCTCGTGGCCCACCTCCACGGGCCCGTCGCCGGGTCGGGGATCGAACTCGCCGCCTTCGCCGGCCGGGTCGTGGCCGACGGGTCCACCCGGATCTCGCTGCCCGAGGTGGGTCTGGGCCTGATCCCGGGTGCCGGGGGCACGGTCAGCCTGCCCCGGCGCATCGGGCGGCACCGCACCCTCCGCCTGGCCCTCGAGCCGGGGTCGGTCGACGCCGCCACCGCCCTCGCCTGGGGGCTGGTCGACGAGGTGACCGACTGAGCCCGGCCACCGGGTGTCGCCCGGACGGCATGCCGTCCGGGCGACACGGTGGTGCCGGTTGCTATCGTGCTGCGGTGGCCGGCCGGCCCGGTCGGTCCGGCTCGAGCCCGAGACCACGCCGGCCATGCCGGATCCCGACGTGCGGCGCTGCGGCGCCCGACAAGGGGCACCACCTGTGAACATCGCCCTGCTGCTCGACCTGGCCGCCGACACCTTCGGCGACCGCGTGGCGCTGACCGACGACTCCGGCGACCGCACCTTCGCCGGACTCCGGTCCCTGGCCCGCGCCGTCGGCCCCCGACTGGCCGCGGCCGGTGCGGGCACGCTGGCGTTCGCCGACGCCGGCTCGGCCGCGGTCCCCACGGCCCTGTTCGGCGCCGCGTGGGCCGGGGTCACCTACGCCCCGTTGAACTTCCGCCTGCCGCCGGCCTCCCTGGCCGCCCAGCTCGAGCGGCTCGACGCGCCGTGGGCGGTGGCCTCGACGGAGTTGGCCGACCGCCTCGGGCTCCCCCCCGAGCGGTCCACGGCCCGCTGGATGGCCATGGCCACCGACACCGCCGGCGGCGACAGCGGCGAGGGCGGGGACTACGAGGCCGAGCCCGGGCGACCGGCGGTCATCCTCTTCACCAGTGGGTCGTCGGGGACGCCCAAAGCGGCGGTGCTCACCCACGAGAACCTGCTGTCCTACGTGATGGAGACGGTCGAGTTCGCCGGGGCCGGCGACGACGAGGCCCTGGTGCTGGCGGCCCCCCCGTTCCACATCGCCGGGGTGGCGGCGGTGCTGAGCTCGGTCTACGCCGGGCGGCGGATCCTGCCGCTGGCCGGGTTCGACCCCGGGGACTGGCTGCGGCGGGCGCGCGACCAGCGGGCCACGCACGCCTTCGTGGTGCCCACCATGCTGGCCCGCATCGTGCACCGCATGGCGGCCGATCCCGACCTGCGGGTGCCCACCCTCCGCTCCCTCTCCTACGGGGGGGCCAGGATCGCCCTCCCCGTCCTCGAACAGGCGCTCGAGCTGTTCCCGTCCGTCGACTTCGTCAACGCCTACGGCCTCACGGAGACGTCCTCCACCATCGCGGTCCTCGGCCCCGAGGAGCACCGGGCCGCCGTGGCCAGCACCGATCCCGTCGTGCGCCGGAGGCTCCACTCGGCCGGACGCCCGCTGCCCGGGGTGGAGGTGGCCATCGTCGGTGACGACGGCGCGCCCGCCGCCCGCGGGATCACCGGGCAGATCCGGGTCCGCGGACCCCAGGTGAGCGGGCGCTACCTCGACTCGGCCTCCGGACTGGACGCCGACGGGTGGCTGCTCACCGGCGACGTGGGATCCCTCGACGGTGACGGGTACCTGTTCGTGGACAGTCGGGCCGACGACGTGATCATCAAGGGTGGCGAGAACCTGTCGCCGTCGGAGATCGAGGACGTGCTGCTCCGTCACGACCGGGTGGTGGCCGCCGCCGTGGTCGGCATCCCGGATCCCGAGTGGGGCGAGACGGTGGCCGCGGCCGTGGTCGTCGAGGCCGGGACCGACGCCCCCGACACGGGGGGCACGGCCGAGGAGCTGACCGCCTGGGTGCGGGACCACCTCGGCTCGTTCAAGGCGCCCGTGCGGATCGAGCTCCTGGACGAGCTGCCCACCACGGCGACCGGCAAGGTCCTGCGGCGCACCGTCCGGGACCGCTTCGCCGGGGCCTGACCGGGCTCCCCGGGGCGCCGACCGGGGCCCCGGTCGGGCTGCCCGGTGCCGTCGGGAAGCCTCCCGGTGCGCCCGCGGGGCGTGCTGTGGGACCTTCGCCCCTACCGGAGCGCCGGCGGCGGCCGGAGCATGGGAGGTGATGGACAAGATCCGAGACGAAGAGACGCCACCGCCCACGTTCGACAACGCCGTGCGCGGCCTCCGCATGACGGGTGCCAGCACGGGGATCCGTGCGCTGGTCGACATCCTCGAACAGCACGGGGCCGAGGAGGGGGCGATGCTCGCCACCTACGAGGAGTTGGCCGAGCATGCCAGCGACGAGGGCGCCCGCTACTTGATCTCGCTGATCCTGGCCGACGAACGCCGGCACCACCAGCTGCTGGTCGAGATGGCCAACGCCATGGCCTGGGGCACGTCGACGGAGTCGCCCGACCGGGCCACGCCGGCCGTGTCGACCCTCGACGGGGAGCTGGCGGCGATGACCAGGAAGCTGCGTCGGGCCGAGGAGGCGGACTACCGCAAGCTCCGCCGGCTCCGGCGCCGGGTGGGCACCTACGGCGAGTCGACCATGTGGGGGCTGCTGGTCGAGCTCATGATGCTCGACACCAAGAAGCACGCCACCATGCTGCGCTTCCTCGAACGGCGGGACCGGAGGCGCTGAGTCCGCCGGACGTCGGTCCGACGGAGGGGGGCGTCGGCCCGGGTCAGTCCGTCGCCGGGGTGTCCGGCGGAGGCGCCAGCTGCTCCATGAACTCGAGCCGGATGCCGCCCGGCGCCTCCACGAAGGCGATGCGACGCGTCCCGAACGCCCCCTCGACCACCGCGGGGCCCCACACCACCTCGTGGCCGACCAGTTCGCCGTCCAGGTCGTCGGTGAAGAGGGCGGGATGGAGGAATCCCTCGTCGGGTAGGTCGACGGCGTCCTCGTAGACGGCCCGGGTGAACAGCGTGATCATGACCGGGCCCAGGTACACGTCGGCCCGCTCGCCGCCGGCCCATTCCATCCGGTCACGGACCTCGGCCCCGGCGGCCAGGTAGAACGCCACCGCCCCGTCGAGGTCGGCCACCTTGACCGCGAGATTGGCCAGCCCGGTCACGCCCACGTGTGCTCCTCGGTCATTCGCCGGCCCACCTGCGGGCCGGCGGCGGTCCGAGTGTACCGGGGCCGTCGCCGGGTGGGCCTGGCATACTCGGCCCATGGAGGTGGCCCACGACCCTGGCGACCCGGGCGACCCGCCCTCCTTCTTCGACGTGGCCCTGCGCCAGCGGGCGTGCCGGCAGTTCGACGGTCGCCCGGTCGACGACGCCCTGGTCGAGCGGTGCCTGACCGCCGCCACCCACGCCCCGAGCGCCGAGAACCTGCAGCCGTGGGTCTTCGTCGTCGTTCGCGACGCCGGGCAGCGCGCCGCGGTCGCCGACCTCACCCGTCGGGTCTGGCGGGAGGCGGGACGGCCCGCGTCGGAGGGACGCCTCGCACCCGGCCTGCTCGACGAGGTGGACGCCGGGGCCGAGACCGGCCTGGCCGGTGCCCCGGTCCTGGTGGTCGTGTGCGGTGACGCCACGGTGGCGCACCGGTCGACCCTGCCGTCCTCGGTCTACCCGGCCACCCAGAACCTGCTGCTGGCGGCCAACGCCCTCGGACTCGGCTCGGCCCTCACCACACTGGCCACGCTGGCCGTCGACGAGCTCTCCGCCGTCCTCGGGCTGCCCGACCAGGTGCACCCGATGGCGGTGGTCCCCCTGGGCTGGCCGGCCCGACCACCCGGCCCCCCCCGCCGGAAGGCCGTCGAGCGGGTGACCTACCGGGACCGGTTCGGCACCGCCTGGGACTGACGCCCGCTACCCGATCACGGGGAGGATGCGCTCGCGCAGGAAGGTGAGGACGGCGTCGGAGAACGCGTCGTTGCGGTCGCCCGCGATCATGTGGGCCGCACCGGCCACGTCCACCACGGTCGACCCGGGGACGGACTCGAGCAGCTGGTCGACGCCCTCCTGGGTGACCACGTCGCTGAGCAGCCCGCGCACGAGCATGGTGGGCACCCGGATGTTGCCCATCGCCGTGTTCAACAGGTCGACCAGCACGTCCGGCACCGCCTCGTTGCGGCCCTGGCTGATGAAGGCCGGGTCCCAGTGCCAGAACCACCGCCCGTCGCGCTCGCGGAGGACCTTGCGCAGGCCGTCGGGGTTCACGGCCCGGGTGCGCTCGGGCGTGTAGGCGGCGATCGCCCGTGCCGCGTCGTCCAGGGTGTCGAACCCGTCGAGCCCCGACTCCATGAACGTCTTGATGCGCGCGATCCCCTCCATGTTGGTCTTCAGGGTGATGTCCACCAGCACCAGCCCGGACGACACCACCCGGTCGCTCGTCCCCTCGGCGTAGAGCGCGGACAGCCCGCCGAGCGACGCCCCCACCAGCACCGGGGGGCGCCCCAGGGCGTCGGCGACCGCCACCACGTCGCTGCCGAACGCGGTGAACGAGTAGTCGGACCGGGGGGCCCAGTCGCTCTCGCCGTGTCCCCGCAGGTCGAGCGAGACGGTCCGCCAGCCCTCGTCGGCGATCCGCTCGGCCGCCGGGCCCCAGGCGTGACGGGTCTGGCCGCCACCGTGGAGGAGCAGCACCGGCCAGCCGTCGGGGTCACCCCGGACGTCGGCCACCAGCTGCACCCCTTCGAATCCCGTGAAGACCACCCGTTCCGCGTCCACGCCCCATCGTCCCACGCCCGGGAGCGGGCGGTGGCCGTCGCCCCGGCCCGCACCGCTCACGGAGCCGCGTGCACCGGGACCCGGGAGTAGCCGGCGACGTTCGACATCTGCACCCGCCGGCACCCCGACTCGTCGACGGTCAGGTGGGGCCAGCGTCGGGCCAGTGCCGCGATGGCCAGGCGGCTCTCCATCCGGGCCAACGCCGCGCCCAGGCAGGTGTGGATCCCGAAGCCGAACCCGAGGGCCTGGCTCGGGGGCCGCCCGATGTCGAACTCGTCGGGTCGGTCGAAGAAGCGCTCGTCCCGGGTGGCCGAGCCGGTCACCAGCAGGACGGGGTGCCCGGCGGGGATGGGCACCCCGGCCACCACCGAGTCCCGGGTCGAGAACCGACCCTGGTACTGCGAGGGGGGAAGGATGCGCAGCACCTCCTCGACCGCGGCCGGGATCAGCCCCGGGTCGGCCACCACCCGGGCGTACTGGTCGGGGTTCCGGTGGAAGAGGACCACCGCGTTGGCCACCAGCTTGGTCACCGTCTCCGCACCGGCACCGCCGAGCAGGCTGAGGAAGCCGGCGATCTCCTCGTCGTCGAGCCGGGTCGTCCGGCCGTCCGGCCGCACCATCTCCGCCCGGGTCAGCGCCGTGACCATGTCGTCCCCCGGCTGCCGGCGCTTCACCCGGACGAGCTCCAGGAAGTACGACCACAGGGCGATGGCGGCGCCGATGCCCTCCGGCGTCGGGTCGCGCTGGCCCGGCCGGCGCTCGAGCATGAGGTCGAGCCAGTGGCGGATCTGCTGGCGCTCGCCGGGGGGCACCCCCAGCATCCGGCTGATCACCTCCACCGGGAAGGGACCGGCGAACTCGGCCACGGCGTCGAAGGACGCGGCGCCGTCCAGCGGGGCGAGCGTGTCCTCGATCACCCCGGCCACCATCGGCTCGAGGTCCCGGACGGCCCGGGGCGTGAACACCCGGCCCACCAGGCCCCGGGCCCGCTCGTGGTCGGGCGGGTCCATCATGATCATCAGGCCGGCCATCCGGACGAGGTCGGGATCGGCGGACAGCATCGAGAGGTCGACCCCGTGGGTGCTGGTGAAGGTCTGCCAGTCGAGATGGGCGGTCCGCACGTCCTCGTAGCGGAACAGGGCCCAGAACCCGTAGGTGTCGTTGTAGGAGACGGGCGCCTCGTCGCGCATCCGACGGTAGAGGTCGTAGGGATCGGTGAAGTACTCGTCCGCGAACGGATCGAACCGCGGTGGGGTCCCGCTGTCCTGCGTCTCGGTCATGGCCTGCTCCCCGGTCCGGTCGGGCGACCCGGTCGACGGTGATGGTAGCGCCGCCCCGGGACGGCCACGGCCCCGCACCGCCGCGTGGCCCGGCGGTACGCTCGGGCATGCACACGATCGCCTCGTTCGACGACCTCGCCCCGCTCATCGGCACCCACCTCGGCCACAGCGCCGGCCACCAGGTGACCCAGGAGCGCGTCGACCTGTTCGCCGAGGCCACCGGTGACCACCAGTGGATCCATGTCGACCCCGAGCGTGCGGCCGCCGGCCCGTTCGGCGGCACCATCGCCCACGGCTACCTGACGCTGTCGCTCGGGCCCGTGCTGCTCCACGACATCGTCACGTGGGAGAACATCCGGATGGGGGTCAACTACGGACTCAACAAGGTCCGCTTCCCGAGCCCGGTGCCGGTGGGCGCCACCCTGCGCCTCGGTGCCGTCCTGGTCGGAGCGGAGCAGCTGGGGGACGGCGGCGTGCAGGCCACCCTGGAGCTGACGTTCGAGGTGGAGGGGTCGCCCAAGCCGGCCTGCGTGGCCGAGCTGCTGCTGCGCTACTACTTCGAGCAGTAGCCGCCGGGCGGTCCCCCGCCGGGCCCGGCCCGCCTCGACCGACCGCCCAACCTAGAGGTCCCAGAAGCGCAGGCGGCCGAACCCGTCCATGCGCCGCCGCAGGTCGTCGGACTCGTCCGCGCCGAACGGCCGGAACGCGTCGTCGCCCCGCTCCCGGACGAACAGCCGGTCCCCTCCGGTGCGGTCCGGCCGGTACTTCTCGTGCACCAGTGTCCGGGTGAGCACCTTGTTGGTGGGTGAGGTGGGGAGTGCCGTGGCCACCCGGACATGGGTGGGGCGCCACTTCGGGCTCAGGTCGGCCTGCCCGTCGATCCACGAGGCGAAGGCCACCGGGTCGAACCCGGCACCGTCGCGCAGCACGAGGGCCAGCATGACGCGGTCCCCCGCCTCGGGGTCGGGCACGCCGTAGGCGGCGCAGGCCAGCACGTCGGGGTGGCGGGCCACCACCGCCTCGATGGGGCCGACGGGGAAGTTCTCGCCGTCCACCCGGATCCAGTCCGCGTTCCGCCCGGCGAAGTAGAGGTAGCCCTCCGTGTCGAGGTACCCGAGGTCCCCGCTCCAGTACCAGCCGTTGCGGGTGGCCCGGGCGTTGGCCTCGTCGTTGTTGTAGTAGCCCTCGAAGACGCCGATCCCCGAGGTGTTCACGATCTCGCCGACGCAGGCCACGGGGTCGACCAGCGTGCCCGCCGCGTCGAACGTCGCCCGGGGCAGCTCGGCCCCGTCCTCGGACACGATCCGGAGCTCCGGGCCGGCCCTGCCGACCGATCCCGGCGGGGCGTCGTCGACCCGGGTCACCGCCAGTCCGCCCTCGGTCGCCCCGAAGGCGTCGATCACCCGCACGCCGAACCGGTCGGCGAAGGCCTCCACCACCTGCGGGGCACCTTCGTTCCCGTAGGCCACCCGCAGCGTGTTGTCGGCGTCGTCGGGCCGCTCGGGCTGGGCGAGGATGTAGGCCAGCGGCTTGCCGGTGTAGTTGAAGTAGGTGGCTCCGTAGTGCCGCACGTCCGCCAGCCACCCGGACGCCGTGAACCTCCGGGCGAGCCCCACCGAGGCGCCGACGACGACCGAGGGCGCCCAACCCACCATCACCGAATTGGAGTGGAACAGGGGCATCGACACGTAGCCGATGTCGTCGGGGCCGACGCCCATCATCTGGCCCATCCGGTTGCCCGTGACCAGGATCCGGCGCTGCGAGCAGATCACCGCCTTGGGTGCGGCCGCCGTGCCGCTGGTGAAGATGAGCGCCCAGGGCCGGTCGAGTCCGGCCTCGGCGTGGGGGTCGGCGTCGTCGACGTCCGCCAGCGCACCCTCGAGCGAGTCGCCCACCACCAGCACGTCGTCGAGCTCGTCGAGCACGGGGGCGATCAGGTCGTGGTGTCGCGGCTCGTAGACCACCAGACCGCAGTCGGTGTGGCTGACGTCGTGCAGCAGGTGGGCGCCGCTGCGGGTGTGGTTGACACCGACCACGGTGGCGCCGGCGAGGGCCGCACCGCCGAAGGCGAAGAGGTACTCCGGGATGTTGTCGAGGAGGACGCCGACGTGGAGCGGGCGCCCCGGACGCTGCCGGGCCAGGAAGAGATTGGCCCAACGGCAGGACTCCCGGTAGTACTCGGCGTGCGTCACCACCCGGTCCTCGAAGCGGATGGCGGCGCGGCCCCCGATGTCGGGGTCGTCGGCGTTGCGCCGCAGCAGCGCGGCCGCACTCTCGGCCGGTAGTGCGGCCTGGCCCAGGGCCGGGGCGTCGCCGACGGGAGGAGTGGTCATCGCCGGTGGTCCATGGTCGTCACATCACGTCCGTTCCGGCCAGCACCGAGCGCCGCAGCCCCGAGGCCAGGGCGCCGCGGTGGAAGGTGGCGTCGCCGAAGTCGATCTGCTCGAACTGGGCCCGCTTGATGAAGAGGTGCAGGTCGTGCTCCCAGGTGAAGCCGATCCCCCCGTGGACCTGCAGACCCGACGCCATCACCCGCTTGGAGGCGTCGGCGCACCAGACCTTGGCGGTGGAGGCCGCCATCTCCCAGCCCGGCTCGCCGACCGAGGCGGCCCAGGCCGCGTACCACGTGGCCGAGCGCATGCCCTCCACGTCCACCAGCATGTCGGCGCACCGGTGCTTGACGGCCTGGAAGCTGCCGATGGGTGCGCCGAACTGCACCCGGTCCTTGGCGTAGTCGGTGGCCAGTTCCAGGACGCGGCCGGCCCCGCCGAGCAGCTCGGCGGACGTCGCCAGCGCCCCGAGCGCACCCAGGCGGGCCGACGCCTCGGCCCCACCGAGGCGGACGGCCGGCGTGCCGTCGAGGTCGAGCCACGACAGGCTCCGGGTGACGTCCATGGCGGGCTCGGGAGCGGGACGCCCCGTTGCGGTCAGGTCGACCAGGAAGACGCCGTCGGGCACGACCACGACCGCCACGTCCGCGACGGCGGCGCCCTCGACCGGACCCAGCCGCCCGGTGAGGGTCACCTGCGTCCCGTCGCCGTCGCAGGCCACCGCGGCGTCCCGGCCCGACCAGGCCACGGCCGCGGTGACGGAGCCGTCGATGAGCGAGGCGACCAGACCGGGGTGCGTGTCGCCGTCGGCGAGTACGTCGAGCGCGAGCAGCTGGGGGGCGTACGGCACCGGTGCGGTGTGACGGCCGACCTCCTCGAGCAGCACGGCCGCCTCCACCCAGCCGAGCCCGAGGCCGCCGCGGGCCTCGGCGACGGCCACCCCCGGCCAGCCCTGCTCGGCCATGGCGGTCCAGAGCCGCGCGTCGAAGGGGGCCGCGTCCGCCAGGTGGGCCCGCACCTGCGCGGGTCCCGAATGACCGTCGAGGAACCGCCGGGCCTCCCCCTGGAGGGCGGCCTGGTCGACCGAGAGATCGAAGTCCATAGCTGGATAGTATGACCGCGATGCCGCTGTCCGAGGGGGGCCCGTGGAGCTGAGTCCGAGCCGCGCCGAGGCGGCGTTCCGGACCGACATCCGCTCGTGGCTCCAGGAGCACCTCCCCTGGGAGTACGGCAAGGGGCTGCCTCCGCGGTTCGACGACCTGGCCGACGAGGTCGCCTTCGGTCGTGGATGGCAGCACCAGCTGGCGTCCGACCGCTGGGTGGGCGTGACGTGGCCCGAGGCCTACGGCGGACGCGGGGCGGGGCCGACCGAGCACTTCATCGTGCAGGAGGAACTGGCCCGCGCCCGTGCCCCCGAACTGGTCGGGCGCATCGGGGTCAATCTGGCCGGTCCCACCCTCCTGGCCCACGGGACCGAGGCGCAGCGCCGGCGGTGGTTGCCCGGGATCCTCAGTGCGGACGAGCTCTGGTGCCAGCTGTTCAGCGAGCCCGGTGCCGGCAGCGACCTGGCCGGCGTCACCACCCGGGCCACGCCGGTGGACGGCGGATGGGTGCTGGACGGCCAGAAGGTGTGGACCTCCTATGCCCAGTTCGCCGACTGGGGGGTCTGCCTGGCCCGCTCGGACCCCGACGCCCCCAAGCACCGCGGGCTCTCCTACCTGGTGGTGGACATGCACGCCCCCGGGGTCGAGGTCCGGCCCCTGGTGCAGCTGACCGGGGAGGCCGAATTCAACGAGGTGTTCCTGGACGGCGTCTTCGTCCCCGCCGACCGGCTGATCGGGGCCGAGCACGACGGGTGGACGGTGGCCAACTCGACCCTCTCGCACGAGCGGGGGACCAACCCGCGCCAGCTGGTCATCCACATCCAGCTGCTGGAGGAGCTGCTCGCCCTGGCCGCCGAGGGCGCGGCGTTCGACGACGTCCGCCTCCGCCAGCGCCTGGCCCAGGCCTACGTCGAGGTCCGGATCTTCCAGCTCCACAACCTGCGCAGTGTCAGCCGGCTGGCCAAGGGGCTCGATCCCGGGCCGGAGGGAAGTGCCCTCAAGCTCTACTGGAGCGAGATGAGCAAGCGGATGCACGAGACGGCGATGGCGGTCCTCGGTGCCTCGGCGCCACTGTGGAAGGGCGCCCGACACGTCGCGGGGGACGGGAACTGGCAGCGCTCGTGGCTGTACTACCAGGCGTCGTCGGTGTGGGCCGGGACGAACGAGATCCAGCGGACCATACTGGGCGAGCGGGTGCTCGGCCTCCCCCGACCGGCCAGGTCCGGGACGGCGGCCGGAGGCCGCGGCGACCGGACGGACGAGACGAAAGGGGGCGTCGGTGCCCGAGGATGAACCGGTGGTGCTGTACGGGGTGCGTGGCCATGTCGCCACCATCACCATGAACCGGCCCGACGTGGCCAATGCGCAGGACACCGCGCTCATCGACGGCATCGACGCCTGCTTCGACCGGGCCGACGCCGACGACGAGGTGCGCGTGGTGGTGCTGGCCGGCAACGGTAAGCACTTCTCGTCCGGACACGACCTCAAGGCCCTGGTCGGCGACACCGAACCCGACGAGTGGCGCCTCATGCGCGCCACCCCCGAGGGGAAGTTCCGCCACGAGCAGGTCATGTACTTCGAGCGCTGCCAACGGATCTACCACTTCCGCAAGCCGACCATCGCCGCCGTCCAGGGGGCCTGCGTCGCCGCCGGGCTCATGCTGGCCTGCATGTGCGACCTGATCGTGGCCTCGGACGACGCCACCTTCCAGAATCCCGTCCTGCGGATGACCGGTGCCGGGGTCGAGCTGCTGGTCGAGCCGTGGGAGCTCGGGATCCGGAAGGCCAAGGAGTTCCTGTGGACCGGCGAGAAGCTCGACGCCCAGGAGGCCTGGCGGCTCGGCCTGGCCAACCGGGTGGTCCCCCGGTCCGAGCTGCTGGAGCGGGTCGACGAGCTCGCCGACCGGGTCGCCCTGGTGCCACCGGCCACCGCCCAGGTGGTCAAGGACTCGCTCAACAACACGGCGACGCTGATGGGCAAGGAGGCATCGTGGAAGTACCACTTCATGGCCCATCACTGGATGCACAACACCGAGACGGCCACGTCCGCCCTCCGGACCCGCCAGGCGAAGACGTCGATGTCCGAGGTGTTCGCCGAGCACCGTGACTGACGACCGCACCCGTCCGCCCCTGGCCGGCATCCGGGTCCTCGACGTCGGCACCCGGATCAGCGCCCCGTTCTGCGCCGGGCTCCTGGGCGATCTCGGCGCCGAAGTCATCAAGGTGGAGGACCCCCGGGGGGGCGACTTCATGCGCACCATCGGGCCCTTCGCCCCGACCGACGACGCCGGCCCGGGCTACTCGATGTGGTGGGCCGTCGAAGGGCGCGGCCGCCGGGGGGTGACCCTCGACCTGCGGCGTCCCGTGGGCCAGGACCTGTTCCGTCGCCTGGCCGCCACGGCCGACGTGGTCTGTGAGAACTTCCGACCCGGCGCCATGGAGCGCTGGCACGTCGGCCCCGACGACTGCGACCCCCGACTGGTGTGGGCGAGGATCAGCGTCTTCGGCCAGGACGGGCCGAACGCGGGGCGCACCGGCCTCGACCGCATGGGGATCGCCTACGGCGGACTGCTCCACCTGACCGGCTACGCCGACCGGCCCCCGGTCCGGCCCGGGCTGTCGGTGTCGGACTACCTGACCGGCGCCTTCGCCGCCTCGGCCGTGTCCGCCGCCCTCTACCGGCGGGACGGGCCCGACGGCACCGGCCACGGCGGCGTGGTGGACGCCACGCTGACCGAGTCGATCCTGCGGATCCTCGAGTGGACCATCGCCGGCCAGGACCGCCTGGGGATCACCCGTGGGCGCGAGGGGAACCGCATGGCCAATTCGGCGCCGCTGGACAACTACCCGACGGCCGACGGCAATTACGTGTGCGTGGTGGCCGGTTCCGACACCAACTTCCGTCGGCTGTGCGCGGCCATGAACCGGCCCGGGCTGGCCGACGACCCCGAGTGGGCCACGCTCGCCCAGCGGGCGGCGCGGTCCGACGAGATCAACGACGTGGTGGCGACGTGGACGTCGGGTCTGACGGCGGCCGAGGTGGAGGCGGCGTGCACCGCCCACGAGGTGCCGGTGGCCACCGCGTACACCGCCGTCGACATCCTGGCCGACCCCCACATGGCCGCCCGCGGCGACCTGGTCACCGTGGACGACCCGGTGGCGGGGCCCCACCGGCAGCAGGCCCCGGTGCCCCGGCTCGACGGGCACACCCCGACCGCCCCCCGGCCCGCGCCCCGGCTCGGCGAACACAACGACGAGGTCTGGCGGGACCTGGTCGGACTGTCGACGGACGAGCTCGACCGCTGCCGGGCCGACGGCGTGATCTGAGCGGGGGACGACCGGACGCCATGCCCCACATCGCCGTGCTCGCCCCGATGCCCCTCGAGTTGGACGCCGTCGTGGCGGCCTTCGGTCTCGAACCGGCCGTGGGCGGTGGGGACTCCTGGACGGGCCGGGTCGGGCGGACGACGGTCACCGCCGTGCGCACGGGCATGGGGCCGGCCCGGGCCCGTGCGGTGACGGACCAGGTGCTGGACGGGTCCGGGTCGGGTGACCCACCGGTGGGCCACGTGATGGTGGTGGGCGTCTGCGGTGGACTCGACCCCGCTCTCCCGGTCGGCACCGTCCTGCGGCCCGACGTGGTCGTCGACCACGCCACCGGGGCCCGGTTCCGCCACGCTCCCCCGGGCGACGGGCCGACGTCCGGGGGGATCGTCACCACCGAGGGGGTCGAGTTCGACGACGGGCTCAGCCGGGCCCTGGCCGCCCGGGGCTTCACCGGGGTGGACATGGAGTCGTCGGCCGTCGCCGGCGTCTGCGAGACCCGGGGCGTGTCGTGGACCGTCCACCGGTGCATCAGCGACCGGTACGTCGATGGGCTGCTCGACGAGAGGATCGTGGCCTTCACCGACGCCGACGGCAACGTGGACGTGGATGCGGTGGTGCGCCTCCTCGAGGAGGATCCCGACCTCGGGCCGAGGCTCGAGCGCCTCGGCCGTGATGCGGCGGAGGCCGCCCGGCTGGCCGCCGAGGACGCGCTGGCCGTCTGCCGGCTGCTCGACGCGGCCGGTGCGACGTGACCGCAGACGATCAGCTCGTGTAGTCGACCGGGCCGGCTCCCGCGATGCCGACGGCGAACGCCAACCCGCGCAGCCCCGCGTTGGCCGTCAGCGGCCAGATGCTGTGCACGGTGTCCGGGGGGATCCTGATCAGGTCGCCCTGACCCACTTCCCGCTCCTCGTCGGCGATCTTCATGATGCCGCGTCCCGAGATGATGTAGTAGAACTCGTGCGTCGGATGGGAGTGCGGGTCGACCAGACCCCCGCCGGCCACCTCCCACTCGCTCACGAGCTCGAGGAACCCGCCACTGGTGGCGTCCCGGAGTTCACCCGGTTGGATGAGCCACCAGACGGGCACCGTTCCGGCGTGCTCGATGACCGGGGCCACGTCTCGGGCCGAGCGGACGTCCATGAGTTGCTCCCTCCCTCGATCCATCCGATCGGCGGACGGACGACGACCGACGAGTGTACGGCCGGAGGTCCGGGCGTGCTGACCGGACACCGCAGGGCGGAACCGTCCGGACGCGTCGGGCCCCGTCCGCCGTTCGGGGTGGCTCGCCGACCCGGCGGAAGGGGCGGGGCGGTCGTCCGGTCGCCGCGACCACGCCGGCCGACGGTCACGTAGCCTCTGTGCGTGTCTCCCGACGACCACGTGTCGGCCGCCCGGAACGTCTTCGACGTGGCGGCGGAGACGTATGTCCGGTACGTGGGCACGGAGGTCGGCCCGGCGACGGAGCACGCCGTCGACCGGGCGCTGCTCCTGGGCTTCGTCGACCTGGTCACGGGACACGCCACGGCTCCGGTCGCCGATGTCGGGTGCGGACCAGGCCGGGTGGCGGCATTCCTGGCGGATCACGGTCTCGATGCTGTCGGGGTGGACCCCTCCCCGGCGATGCTCGCCGTCGCCCGGACGGCCCATCCGGGGCTGCAATTCGACGAGGGCCAGCTCGATGCGCTTCCCATCGGGACGGGAGCGCTCGCCGGTGCCGTCTGCTGGTACTCGATCATCTACACACCCCTGGATGGGCTCGACGCGGCGTTCGACGAACTGGCGAGGGTGCTGCGTCCGGGCGGCTTCCTCCTGCTCGCCTTCCAGACGGGGGGCACGCCCGTACACCGGGAGGATGCGTTCGGTACCCACCTGCCCCTCACCAGCTACCGACACGGGGTGCACGAGGTGACCGACCGCCTGGAGAGGTCGGGGTTCCGGATCTGCACCACCACCCTGCGGGCGCCGACACTCGATCACGAAACCACTCCCCAGGGATTCGTCATCGCCACGAACCACCGCCGGTGACCCGCGAGGTCCGGTGACGCCCGTGGGCGGGCGCGGCCCGGTGCCTATCGAGCCGCCCGGACGAGACCCTGCGCGGCACGGACGAACTCGTAGGCGGCTCCCCCAGCTTGGATCCACCATCCCCCCTGCCTCCACTGAGGCTCGGCGGGAACCAACCGGACGCGGAGGTCGGGACGCAATTGCTGCAGGTACCGGCTGGCCCGGCGCACGTGGAACCAGTCGGATGCGATGGCCAGGCTGTCGGCCTCCAGCAGGTGCGGAAGCGACCGTTCCACGTTCTCACGGGTGGACCGCGCCGTCGGCTCGACGACGACCCGACGGCCGGGGGCGAGCCGGGCGAGCCGCTCAGCCTCACCCTGGTGCCCACTGACCACCAGCAGTCCGCCACCATGTGCGGCCAGCGTCTTCACGGCGACGTCCACCCGCCACCGTTCGACCGCCCGATGGCGACCGCCGTAGCCGGGAACCAGGACGGCCACTGACACGGGCGCGATCCTACTGAACCCCGCGGGCGGACAGCGGTGGTCGGCGGCCCCGGCACCCCGTGGCGACGTGCCGTGGCCCCGTTCCGTAGGATCGCAGGATGATCGGGCGGCTGGAACTCCCCCTGACGGACGGAGCCATCCAGCTGCGTCCGTTCGACCTGGACGATGTCGGCGACGTGACGGACGCGTGCCAGGACCGGGAGATCTCCCGGTGGACGGACGCCGTGCCGTGGCCCTACACCGAGGATCACGCTCGAGGGTGGATCTCTGCCCATCCCCGATGGTGGGAACGGGGTGAGGTGGCCCCGTTCGCCATCGTCGATGCGGACGATGGGAGCTTCCTCGGTGCCATCAGCCTGATCTTCCCGGAGGACCGACCACCTGCGGCCGGATACTGGGTTGCCCGATGGGGGCGCAACCGGGGGGTCGCCACGGCCGCCCTCGTCGTGATCACCAATTGGGGGTTCGACGCGCTCGGCCTCGCGTCGATCACTCTGGCCACGATGCTCGGCAATGTGGCGTCCGAGAGGGTCGCCCAGAAGGCGGGCTTCGCCTTCATCGGCGAGACATCCGAGTACCGGCCCCCGAGGAATCCGGAGAACTGCTACCGCGTCAGGACGTGGGAGCGGAAGCGCCCGTCCGGTGCGACTCCGGCCGCCGATCGCTGACCGCCGCACCGACTGCGCAGGTGGCTGGTTCCCGGCTCTGTGGGCTACCCGATCGGCTCCTTGAGCACTCTGCAGTCCCGGGTCAACCTGGTCACGGAGGCCGTGACCCCCGAGGCGTCACCATGCCTGAGGCTGGTGAGGGTCGCCAGGTCCAAGGTCTTGGCATCAGCGGCGACGTGGGCGAATGCCGGGTCGTTGCCCGCACCGCTCATGCCCACGGACTCGTACCAGGGTCCGTGGGAGAGCGCCAGGAGGGCACGACTCGGGTCGTGGGCAAAGGTGACCGCCGCGCCGGCCACCGCTGCAGGCAGCCCGGCCAAGGAACTGCAGCCCTCCTTCACCAGGCGTGAAGCCTGGGCGGCGGTCGGTGGTGGGCGGGTGGTGACGGCGACGAACCCGGTGCCGAGCCTCGTCGTCGAGGTGGTGGACGCCGCTGGGCTCGAGCAGGCGGCCAGGGCGCAGCCGGAGACGCCGAAGACCACCAGTGCGCCCCACTGCTTCCGGAGGCCAACGATCGACACGGCCGGAGTCTCCCAGATCGGCAGGGCGGTGTCCGGTGTCCGGTGCGCGGCGTGCCGGGGGCCCGGTGGACGGGACGGTCAGCAGCGGTAGACGCGCTCGGCGTTCCCGGCGAAGAGCTTCGCGCGCGAGTCGCCGTCGAGGCCGGCCGTCACCTCGTCGAACACCCCGTAGAGCTGATCGAACGTGCCGTACATCGAGTCCACCGGGAAGTTGCTGGCGAACAGGCATCGGTCGACGCCGAACACCTCGATGGCGTACTCGAGCCAGGGCCCGAAGGCGTCGACGCCCAGGGTCTCGAGCGGCATCGCCAGTCCCGAGAGCTTGCAGACCACGTTGCCACCGAGGCCGGCCAACGCGTCCATCCCCTCCCGCCACAGGGTCCGCTCCTCGTCGGCACCCGACCGGGGCCAACCGGCGTGCTCGACCACGACCACCAGGTCGTCGAAGCCGGCCAGCCCGGCGGCGGCCACGAGCAGCTGGTCGGGATGGGTCATGAGCTCGAACACGAGATCGCGCTCCTGGAGGGCCCGGAGCACCCCGGGCTCGGGCAGGGGTCCCTCGAACCGGCCCATGGGTCGGACGCCACGGAAGCGGGCCGCCGTCATCTGGCGATCGAGGAGCTCGACGGCCTCGGCCACCGAGTCCGTCGGGGGGATGCCGCCGATGATGGCATCGGGACCGCCGCGGGCCGGGGCCTCCCCGTCGAGCTCGATGGTCTCGTCGACCGAGTACCGGCCGGTGGCGGCGGCCACGTTGACGAACTTCTCGACGTTCCATCCGGCGGACTCGGACCGGTACGTGTCGATGTCGAAGCGACGGTACATCCGGGACACGTCCGCGGTCTCCGGTGCCTGGGGATGGGACAGGTACGGGTACCAGTCGGTCCGGGCGGGATCCCACAGGTGAACGTGGGCGTCGACGACGCGGGCGGGTCGCTCGGTCATCCGGGGGTCCCTCCGGTCGGGTGGCCGCCGGCGCCGATGAGCTCGTGGAGCGTCGCGTCCAGCCAGTCGGGGAGGTCGGGGCCACCGTAGGTGACGCTGCCGCCCGGTCGGGGATGGCTGCGGAGACCGAACCACCCGTCGCCGACCACCAGCTCCGCGCCGGCCAGGGCGTCGGCCTCGGGGCGGGTGAGCAGGTGGACGACGAGCTCGCCCGATGGCGGCCCCGCGCTCTCCTCGCTGGCCTCGAGCCCCACGGCGAAGGCCGTCACCCGGCCCTCGGTGGCCCCGGCGGCCACGCGCGCGTGCTGGGCCGCGGCCTGGGCCCGACTCCGCCCACCCGTGGTGGTGGCGTCGGTGAGGGTGACCAGCCGCACCGGCCGGCCGGCGTCGGCGGCGTAGTCGGCGGCCGCCCGGGCCCACCCGGCGTCGTGGTGGAGCTGCCCGACGATGTCCCCGTGCTCGGCGAGCACCCGCTGCCATCCGTCGGCCGGGGAGCCCGACGGCGCACGACCGGCACCGGCCACCACGACGGCGTCGACCGGACCGGCCACGTCCCCGAGGGTGCGCAGTGCGTCGGCGGCGGCGGCGAAGCCGAGCACGGGCTCGATCCGGTGGCACCGGACGGACCGGGACTCGAGTGCCCGGGTGAGCGACCCGGCCAGGAGCGGGCGGTCGGAGACGACCGCGCACGAGCGGACCGACGCCGGTGCGGGCTCGGGTCCGGCCGGCTCGTCGAAGATCGGACCGAAGCGGGGGTTGCCGCCCCCGGTGCTCGCCTGTCGGGACTCGGCCTCGGCGAGCGCCCCGGGGACGACGACGTCGAGCACCCGGGCCAGGGAAGTCACCGGTTCGGTGCGCACCACCTCGAGGAGGCGGGGGGCGTCGACCACCGCCACCTCCGGTCCACCGACGAAGAGCACCTGGCCGGAGCACCAACCGAAACCGCCGTCGACGAGGTGGGCGCCGATCGGTCCGAGGTCCTCGGGGTCCGCCACCGAGAGGAAGGAGATCCCACCGCCGCCCGATCGGCCCGCCTTCCGGGCGCGCTCCAGGGCGGAGGCCATCATCCGGGTCGCCGCGATGGGGGACATGGCGTTCACGGTGACACCCGGCGGTGCCTGGCGGCCGAGCTGCCACGTCAGGGCGGCGACGGCCCGCTTGGCACAGCTGTACGCCCCGGCGTCCGCCTGGCGCCAACCCGAGCCCGAGGTGACGCCGAGGATGCGGCCGTACCCGGCGGCGGCCATGAGCGGCAGCGCCGCGTCCAGGACGTTCAGGTAGCCCCCGAGGTGCACGCCGAGCACCGCCAGCCAGTCCTCCTCGGTGCCCTTGCCGAAATAGGTCTGCCGGGTGATGCCGGCGACGTTCACCACCGCGTCGAGTCCACCGTGCTCCTCCACGAGTCCGGCGAACAGGCTGCGGACCGCGTCACCGTCGGTGACCGACACCGACGAGGCGTGGGCCGAACCACCGGCGGCCACGATGCGGCCGGCCGTGGTCTCCCCGGCCTCCGGCAGCGGCGCCGTCCCGTCGAGGGTCACCAGCGGGTCGACGGTGACGACGAACCAGCCCTTCCGGCCGAGCTCCTCGGCGATCCCCGCCCCGATCCCGCCGCCACCGCCCGTGACGACGGCGACCCGCTGCCGGGCGCTCACGGGTGCGACGGCCGGACCTCGAGCTCCAGGCCCTCCAGGCTCCCGGACTCGAGCCACCGTTCGAGCAGCTCGCGGTAGGCGAACCAGTCACCCAGCCCCCGGCCGAAGTTGCCGTTCCGGGGATTCATGTCCTCCGGGTGTCCCTCGAAGTTGATCCGGGACGGCGTGCAGGTCGACAGGACGGCGCTGGCGTCGACGAAGGAGTCGACGATCTGCTGCGTCCACGCCTCCTCGGCCCCGGCGCTGACGTCGAACACCTCGACCCCCTTGCGGTCGAGCTGGCCCACGGTGCCGCCGACGAACTCGGCGCCGAGCACGGCCAGCTGCGTGTAGTTGACGGTCACCACCGCCTGCTGCCCCGGCGCCGGCATGGCGAACATGTTCGGGAAGCCGCGGCTCATCATCCCGAACAGGCTGGCGGCGCCGTCGGCCCACTTCTCGGCCAGGGTGACCCCACCGCGCCCGATCACCTCGTGGCCCGCCCGCCGGAAGAGCGGGGTGAGCTCGGCCTCGAATCCGGTGGCGTAGACGATGCAGTCGACGTCGTACTGCCGGCCGTCGACGACCGGACCGCGCTCGGTGATCCGCTCGATCCCCCCGGGGCAGTCGACGACGGTCACGTTGGGGCCGTTGAGGGCGGGCAGGTACTCGTCGTGGAAGCAGGGTCGCTTGCACATGTAGCGGTAGTAGGGCTTCAGGACCTCGGCGGTGGTCGCGTCGGACACCAGCTCCTCGACGCGGCGCCGGTGCGCCTCCATGACCTCGAAGTCGAACTCCTCGACGCGCCGGAGGTACTCCCGGGTCGACTCCCCCTCGTGGCGGGGGACGTTCCGGGTGCCGGCGTAGTCGTGGGTCCACCCGTCGTCCACCAGGTCACCCTCGACCGGTCGGCCCATGATGATCGCCTGGAAGTTGTCCATGCGGGTCCGCTGCCAGCCCGGTTCGAGGCGGTCGGCGAAGTCGGGATCGGTGGGCCGGTTGCCCCGTTCGCCGATGGCCGACGGCGTGCGGTGGAACACGTAGAGCTCCTCCGCGGCGTCGGCCAGCGGCGGCACGCACTGGATACCGGTCGCCCCCGTGCCCAGTAGGGCGACGGACTTGTCGCCCAGTTCGGTGAGGGGCCGGCCCGGGCCCCCGCCCGTGTACCCGTAGTCCCACCGGGCAGTGTGGAACGAGTGCCCGGCGAAGTCCTCCATGCCGGGGATGTCGGGCAGCTTCAGGAGATTCAGGATGCCGACGGCCAGGACGTACCAGCGGCAGGTGACCGCGTCGCCCCGGTCGGTGTCGACCCGCCAGCGGCCCAGGTCCTCCTGCCATGCGGCGACGGTGACCCCGGTGTGGAAGAGGGCGTCGTCCGCCAGGTCGAACCGGTCGGCCACCGCTTCGAGGTGGTGGAGGATCTCCTCGCCGAAGGCGTACCGGTGCGAGGGGATGAAGCCGAGCTCCTCGAGCATGGGCAGGTAGATGTACGACTCGATGTCGCACATCACGCCCGGGTAGCGGTTCCAGTACCAGGTTCCGCCGATGCCGCCCGCCTGGTCGATGATGCGGATCCGCTCGATGCCGGCGCCGCGGAGGCTCGCACCGGCGAGGATCCCCGCGATCCCGCCGCCCACGATCACCACGTCGACGTCGTCGACCACCGGGTCGCGTGCGACGAACGGCGTGAACGGGTCGGCGCGGTACCGGGCGAAGTGCTCGTCGGTCCGTAGGTCCCGGATGTCGGCACGATGCGGGACCAGCCGCCGGTCGCGCTCGGCCAGGTACTTGGCGTGGACCGCCTCGGGGTCGAAACCCGCGGCCGCCGGAGGGGATTCAGCCACGGCGAGATACTACCCACGAAACGTCGTGCCGCCCTGGTCCGGGCCCGTCCCGAAGGACCGGACCGGGGCCTCCGGACCGTGGGGATCCGGGGCCCGGTCCACCCCGTGACGGGCGGCCGTGGCCCGCCACGCCGTCCGTGCCGCGCTCAGTCGCCGTCGGCACCCGACGCACCGATGAAGTCGGGGGTGCGGCGCTCCTTGAACGCCGCCATGCCCTCGGCCATCTCGGGTGACACCGTGCCCAGCGCCTGGAAGTGGGCCTCGCGGTCGAGTGACGCCGGCAGGGCGGTCTCGAAGCTGGCGTTGAGCAGCTGCTTGGACAGGCCGAGCGACCGCGTCGGGCCCTGGGCCAGCCGGACGGCCAGCTCCTCGGCGGCGGCGGCGAGCTCCTCCACGGAGTCGAGGCACCGGTAGGCCAGGCCGAGGTCGACGGCCTGCGCACCGACCACCTCCTCCCCCAGCAGCACCATCGCCTTGGCCCGGGGCAGCCCGACCAGACGCGGCAGCAGGTAGGCGCCGCCGGCGTCGACGACCAGGCCCCAGCGGGCGAAGGACCAGATGAACCGGGTGGTGGACTGGGTGAGCACGAAGTCACAGGCCAGGGCCAGGTGGGCGCCGGGACCCACCGCCGTGCCGTTGACCGCGGCCACGGTGGGCTTGTCCAGCTCCCACAGCTCCCGGACGAAGGTCTGCACGCCCTTGCGCAGGGCCTCGCTGGTGGAGCGGGGGTCGAAGCCGGTGCCGCCCGCGCTGGCCACCGTCGAGGCCCGCAGGTCCATGCCCGAGCAGAACGAGTCACCGGTTCCGGTGACCAGGAGCGCCCGGACACCCGGGTCGTCGCGGGCGGAACGCACGGCGTCCACCAGGTCGTCTCGCATCTCGATGCTCAGCGCATTGCGGGCTTCCGGTCGGTCGAGCGTGATGCGCCCCACCCGGTCCCCACCGACTTCGTAGCGGATCATCCCGGGATGCTATCCGTGGTCCCCGTCCGCTAGCTTGCCCGGCATGGCCGGCTCGCCCACCGACGGACCCGCTCCGTCCGGAGCCACCGCAGCCGGGGCCGCCACCGACAAGGTGTGCTCGCTGGACGAGGCGGTGGCCCACGTGCAGGCGGGCGACGCGGTCCACGTCGTCACCAACCACACCCGCTGGACGGCGGCGGCCCGCCACCTGGTCCGGCACTGGTGGGGTCGGGACCCGCACTTCACCCTGGTGATGCTGAGCCTGTCCAGCCTCGGGGCACTCTTCTTCCGGGGTGGACTGGTGGACAAGGTGGTGACCGGTTACTCGGGCGACATCTTCCCGAGCTTCTCCCCCAATCCCAACTTCTCCGACGCCTACCTGCGCGGTGAGGTCGAGGTCGAGCACTGGTCGTTCCTGACGTTCCTCCAGCGCCTCGAGGCGGCGGCCCGCGGGCTGCCCGCCGTCACCACCGCATCGCTGGCCGGCTCGTCGATGGCCGGGAACCCGGGCTACGCCCAGGTCGACACCCCGTTCGGGCGGGTGGGCCTGCTCGAGGCCTACTCCCCCGACATCACCCTGCTCCACGCTCCCGTCGCCGACCGACAGGGCAACCTCGCCTTCCAGCCACCCGGGCTCGAGGGCGTGTGGGGGGCGCTCGCCGCCCGCCGCGGCGTGGTGGCCACCGTCGACCGCGTGGTGGACGACATCCGGCCGTGGTCGCACCTGGTCCAGGTCCCGGCCCACCGGGTGCTGGCCGTGGCCGAGACCCCGCTCGGCGCCCACCCCGGTGGGCTGTTCGCCCGCGACGTACCGGTCGACCCCTACGGCGAGGACCTGGAGTTCTGGACCGAGGCCCGCGCCGCCAGCCACGGCGAGGGGTACGACCGCTGGATCGAGGAGTGGGTGCTCGGTCCCGCCGACCAGGAGGAGTACCTGGCCCGCCTCGGCCCCGACCGCATCGCCGGCCTGCGCCGTCGGGCCGAGCCCGACTCGTGGCGCGACGACGAGGCCGCCCACCCTCCCGACCTCACGGCCGAGCCGGCCGCCTGGGAGATCGCCGCCGTCCACGGTGCCCGCTACCTGGCCGACCGGGTCGTCGCCCTCGACGCCGACGCGGTGCTGGCCGGCGCCGGCGTGGCCAACCTGGCGGCGTGGTTGGCCGTCGACCTCGCCCGGGACCGCGGCTGCGACGCCGTGCTGGCGGCGGAGCTCGGGCTGTGGGGCTACCGTCCCACGCCGGCCGATCCGTTCATCTTCAACCACCGCAGCTTCCCGACGGCCACCATGCTGGGCGACGCCGAGCAGGTGCTCGGCGGCCTGGTCGGCGGTCCCGGCACCACGCTGCTGGCCTGCCTCGGGGCGGCCCAGATCGACCGGCACGGCAACATCAACTCCACCGTGATCGGGGACTCGGTGTTCCTGGTCGGATCCGGGGGCGGCAACGACGTGGCCTCCACGGCCGACGAGGTGGTGGTGATGTCGACCCTGACCCGTCGCCGGGCCGTGGCCGACGTCCCGTACGTGACCTCCCCCGGGGTCCGGGTCCGGGCCTTCGTGACCGATCTCGCCCTCTTCGAACGGGACGCGGGGGGCGAACTGGCCCTCACCGCCGTGGCGCCGGGCGCGGGCTCCGTCGCCGACCGGGTGGCTCACGTGCGCACCCTGTGCCCGTGGGAGCTGCACGTCGCCGACCGGGTCGCCGAACTCGAGCCGCCGGACCCGGACCTCGTCGAGCGGCTGCGCCGATGGGACCCCGAGGGCCGGTTCCTGCGTCCCGGGAACTAACCGGCCAGCGGGTCCATCCAGCCCGGCGACACCGTGGTCCGGCCCGCCACCACCGCGGACCCGATGAAATTGCGCTGGGCCTCGACCGTGCCGGCGCCGAAGCAGAGGCCCCGGATGTCGCGGTAGGCCCGCTCGACCGGGTACTCGTGGCTGTAGCCGTACCCGCCATGGATCTGCATGGCCTCGTCGCAGACCAGCTTGGCCGCGAGGTTGGCCGCCGTCTTGGCCAGGGCCGTCTCCAGCGGGGGCGGGGTCCCGCCCGGGCCGGCCAGGTGGACCGCCCGGGTGAGCAGGAGGCGGGCCCCTTCGAGTTGCACGGCCATGTCCGACAGCTTCCAGCGGAGCCCCTGCAGGTCGGCGATGGGACGGCCCCCCAGCTGCCGGTCGTTCATGTAGCGCACGGCGTGCTCGAGTGCCCCCTGGGCCGCACCCACGCACATGGCGGCGTTGCCGCACCGCTCATGGTTGAGGTGGCCGAGCAGCACCTTGAACGCGTCCGTGGTGGACGGGTCGCCGGCGACGAGCACGTCCTCCTCGGTGACGACCACACCGTCGAAGGCCACCTCGGCCTCGGTGGCGGCGTGGATGCCCATCCCCCAGTGCCGGCCGGTGAGCTCGACCCCGTCCCGGTCCATCGGGACCACCACCGCCCCGATCCCCTTGGCCCCCGCACCGTCGGGCCACCGGCACCACACCAGGATCCCCGCCGCCCGGTGGCCGAGGGTCGAGTAGTTCTTGTAGCCGTTGAGGCGCCAGCGGCCCGGCCCGTCGGCCACCAGGGCGCTGCGCATGTCCTGGACGGCGGACCCGGCGTCGGGCTCGGTGATCCCGATGCTCACGATGGCCCGGCCGTCGGCCACGAGCGGGAGCCACCGGTCCTTGAGGGCGGCCCCGCCCAGGTGCTCGATCCCCCGGGACGGCCCGTTGAACGCCAGTTGGCAGCAGATGGCCGTGGACACGTCGTGGCGGGCGATCTCCTCGAGGACGATGGCGGCCTCGACGTCGCCGAGCCCGAGGCCACCCCACTCCTCGCCGATGGTGACGCGGAACAGGTCGGCGGCGGCCAGGGCCTTCAGCGCCTCCTCGGACAGTTCGCCGTCGAGGTCGGCCGCCCGGGCTCCCGGCGCCACCGCCCGGTGCCCGACGTCCCGGGCGAGCGCCCGGAGTGCCTGGCGGTCCTCCGTCTCGGCGAAGGGGTCGATGCCTCGGGACGTGGCCACGGCGAACCGGCTTTCTGCGCGAAGGGATCGGACGGCTGCTCCGCCGGGCGCGGCCCCTGGCCGGCCCGGAGGCGTTGCCATAGTATTCCCGCGCTGATGGTGCCCACCTCCCCCGTCCGGGGGAACGGCGCCGTGGACCACGGAGTCGAGGTGTCGCATGCTGCTGGA
>Ga0302157_10001102_pt1 | contig 33716 bp, 32 predicted proteins | sample I_Bog_N3_3_FD_193502 | JGI IMG/M metagenome (GOLD analysis project Ga0302157, IMG submission 193502) | Peat permafrost microbial communities from Stordalen Mire near Abisko, Sweden - I_Bog_N3_3 | ecosystem: Environmental > Terrestrial > Soil > Wetlands > Peat | place: Sweden: Abisko, Stordalen...
GGGAGGCGAGGCTGGCGTAGGCCAGGGGACGCCGCAGGCCGGGACCCGTCTGGAGGCGGCGGCCAGCCCGCCCACCCACGCCGCCTCCAGACGGGTCCCGGCCTACGGCTCGTCGGGGCTAGCGTTCATGATCGATCCTCGGCAACGAGTGACCCATCTTCGGCGACCGATGGCCCTCGAAGCGCAGCCGGGGTCGGGGGCCGTTCGACGGCGGCGTGGGTGGGCGGGCTGGCCGCCGCCGTCGAATGGCCCACGACCCCGGCGGCTGGCCTGCAGGAGCCTCTCTCCTCCGAACGACCCTGCGTTCACCCCCGTGGAGCATCGACTCCCCCCCAGGATGCAACGCTTCTCCCCGCCTTTATCGACTCACTTCGCGAAGCAGCTTCTCATGCACCGCTTGTAATCGCGCGCGCACCCGTCGCACTTCGCACCGGCACCGCAGGTCGACTTGCACCGGCTCCAGGTCGCGTCGCAGCTCGTGCCGCACGCGCTCCCCGGAGGCTCGGCCGGCGCTTCCTCCTTCACGAACCCGGCGCCGCCATCGATGTACCCGGGGAGCGTCTGCTCGGGGTGCGCCGAGCTCGCGGCCATCACGCCCGGAGGGGGGGCGAACGCGCTCGTCGGAGCGGGCGCATCGACGTTCGAGAGCAGGCGCCCTTCGCCGGGAGCCGCCTCCATCAACGCCTCGTCGGTGGGGGCCTGCGGCGCCCGCTGCAGCGCCCGGAGCCGCGCGGCCGCGTACTCGATCCGGTCGCGCGTCTGCCCGTAGGTGTACCGCGCCGTCCAATCGCGCCAGCACTCGCTCTTCTGGGGCATCGACGCCTGCCCCCCCTCCTCGAGCGCGTAACAGTGCTCGAACCGCGCGTCCCCCTCGTAGAGCGCCTGGTAGCTCGGCCCGCACGCGACCGCGCACACGCACCACGCCAGCACCGCCAGCGGTCGGATCGCACGCGCAGACCTGGGGGACATGGCGACAGAAGGATGGCTCGCCGGGGCGCGCGCGCGCAACCCTTTGCGGTCCGCGGGCTTCCGCGCCTCTCATTCCGGTCCCGGGCTGGACTGAGGGCCCCCCGTCCACTACATGCCAGACCGTGTTCACGGGTCTGGTCGAAGAAAAGGGAACCCTCCGTACCCGCACCCCCCGCGGCCCCGGCGCCCGCATCACCGTCGGCTGCACGCTGGCGGCCCTCGAGCTCGGTGAGTCGATCAGCGTGGACGGCGTGTGCCTCACGGTCGACACCGTCGTCCCCGGCGGCTTCGAAGCCGATTGCTCGCACGAGACGCTCGCGCGCACCACGCTGGGCTCGCTTCCGCTCGGCGGCCACGTGAACCTCGAGCGCGCCGTGCCGCTCGGCGGGCGCATGGGGGGGCACATCGTGAGCGGGCACGTCGATGGCGAGGGGGTGGTCGCGTCCGTTCGCCCCGCCGGCGACGCCTTCCAGGTGGACTTCACCGCGCCGCACGAGCTCTCGCGATACGTCGCCGAGAAGGGCTCCATTTGCATCAACGGAGTGAGCCTCACGGTGAACTCGGTGGCGGGCGACCGTTTCTCGGTCGTCCTCATCCCGCACACGCTCCACAAGACCACGCTCGAATCGCTCGCCGCCGGCACCCGGGTGAACCTGGAGGTCGACGTGCTCGCGCGGTACGTCGCGCGGCTCGTGGAGGTCGGACGCGCCGACGCGACGGGCTCCTCCGACGCCTCGATGATCGACACGCTGAAGCGCGCAGGCTTCGCGTGACCCGGACGTAGCCCCGAAGGAACCTCCCCCATGCCCCCCGCGCTCAATCTCGAGCCCGCGCTCCTCGAGCGGGTCAACGTTGCCCTCGCCGACATCCGCGCCGGACGCATGGTCATCCTGGTCGACGACGAGGACCGCGAGAACGAAGGCGACCTCTGCATGGCCGCCGAGCACGTCACCGCCGAGGCCATCAACTTCATGGCCATGCACGGCCGCGGCCTCATCTGCGTCACGCTCACCGAGGAGCAGATCGACCGGCTCGGCCTGCCCATGATGCAGTCCCCCGGTCGCGGCGGTCCTCCGCTCGGCACGGCGTTCACGGTGAGCGTCGAGGCGCGCACCGGCGTCTCCACCGGCATCAGCGCCGCCGACCGCGCGCACACCACGCGCGTCGTCTCCAACCCGGGCGCCAAGCCCGAAGACCTCGTGACCCCCGGCCACGTCTTCCCCCTGCGCGCACGCAAGGGCGGCGTCCTCGTGCGCACGGGACAGACCGAGGGCTCGGTCGACCTCGCCCGCCTCGCCGGGCTCACCCCCGCCGGGGTCATCTGCGAGATCATGAACGAGGACGGATCGATGGCCCGCATGCCGGACCTCGAGATCTTCTCGAAGAAGCACGGCCTCCGCATCCTCACCGTCGCCGACCTCATTCAGTACCGCCTGCAGACCGAGCGCCTCGTGAAGCGCCTCGCGTCGCACACGGTCCGCCTCGACGCGACGGGGACCGACTGGCGCGCGATCGTCTACGAGGTGCTCGTCGACGGACGGCAGTTCCTCGCCCTCGTGAAGGGGGACCTCGACGGCGACCGCCCGACGCTGTGCCGCGTCCACGCCGGCTCCACCATCGCCGACACGTTCGCCTCGACCCCGTTCGACGGCGGCCACCACCTGCGCGAGGCGCTCACGCGCATCGAGGCCGAGGGGCGCGGCGCGCTCGTCTACCTCCCCTCCCGCGGCAACACCGCGCGCGAGCTCGAGAGCTACGTCGCGCTCCAGCAGGGCGCGTCGGCCGACGGCCCCGATCAGCCGCTCCGCGAGTTCGGCCTCGGCGCGCAGGTCCTCAGCGACCTGGGGCTCCACAAGATCCGCTTGCTCACCAACAACCCGCGTAAGATCGCCGGCATTCACGGGTACGGGCTCGACGTCGTCGAGCGCGTACCGCTCCACTCGATGGGCAACGGCGTTCCCCCGGAGCGCGCGTCCGCCCACAAGGTCGAAGGTCACTCATGAGCAACCACCGCGTCATCGAAGGGACAGTCGTCGTACCGAAGGGGGCGCGCTTCGCCATCGTGGCGAGCCGCTTCAACGGCTTCATCGTCGAGCACCTCGTCTCGGGCGCCCTCGACGCCATCGCGCGCCACGGCGGCGACGCGGCGAGCGTCACGCTCGTGCGCGTCCCCGGCGCGTGGGAGATGCCCGTCGCCGCCCTGCAGATCGCGAGGAGCGGCCAGGTGGACGCCATCATCGCCCTCGGCGCGGTCATCCGCGGCGCGACGCCGCACTTCGACTACGTCGCCGGCGAGGCGGCCAAGGGGCTCGCCAGCGTGCAGACGAGCACCGGCCTGTGCGTCGCGTTCGGCGTGCTCACCACCGACACGATCGAGCAAGCGATCGAGCGCGCCGGCACCAAGGCGGGCAACAAGGGGTGGGACGCGGCCGTGAGCGCCATCGAGATGGTCTCGCTCGCGCGCGCAATCGACGGCGCGCTCGGCGCCGCCAAACCCGCCAAGTCTTCGAAGTAACGCGCGAACGAAGCGCGACAGCAGCGCTACAGAAACAAGGGTGAAGCGAGTGGGTGCGAGGCGTTCCGGGCGCGAAGCGGCGCTGCAGATGCTGTTTCAGATCGAGGCGTCGGGCGTCGACGCCGATCACGCCATCACGCTCTTCTGGCGCAACTTCGAGGCCGACCCCGAGGGGCGCGCGTACGCCGACGAGGCGGTGCGCGGCATCGAAGAGCGCATGGCCGACGTCGACGCGAAGATCCGCGCCGCCTCGGCGAACTGGCGCCTCGAGCGCATGACGCGCGTCGACCGGAACTTGCTCCGCCTCGGCACCTGGGAGCTCGCTTACCGCGCCGACGTGCCGCGCGCGGTCGTCATCGACGAGGCGGTCGAGCTGGCCAAGGAGTACGGCACCGACGAGTCGAGCGCGTTCGTGAACGGCGTGCTCAACGAGGTCGCCGAGCGCATCGCCAAGATGGGCGGCGGCACGCGCGGAACGAGCGGCAACGAGAGCGCGTGACGTGGAGCTACGGTTCGTCGCGCCCGACCTGCACCGCCTCGACGACACCCCCGCCGAGGTGATCGCGTGCACCATGTGGAGCGACGAGCGCCCGATGCGCGGCCTCGTCGGCCTCCTCGACTGGCGGCTCGCGGGTCGCGTGAGCAAGCTTGCGCGCGAGAAGTTCACGCGCGGCGACGTGGGCGACGTGCTCTGCGTGCAGGGGCGCCCGCGGCTGCCGTACGAGAAGGTGATCGTGATCGGCGCCGGGGAGCGCGCGAAGTTCGACGAGGACGCTTTCCGCGCGGCGGTCGGCACGCTGCTCCGCACGCTCGAAGGGCTCCACGTGCAGCGCGCGGTGGTCGAGCTCCCCGGGCGCGCCGGTGACCGAATCGCGCCGGAGCGGGCCGCCGACATCGTGCTCGAAGCGGTCCGCGCCTCCGACCTCCACGACGCCTGGTGGCTCGTCGAAGGCCCCGAGGCGCAGGCGAAGATCGCCGCCCGGGCGGCCGAAGAGCGAAGGCGCGCGGTGCGAGAATGAGGACGGCGCACTATTCACGTCGTCATCCCGAGGAACGCGCCTCGGAATGACGGAACGCGCCTCGGAATGAACGCGCCTCGGAATGACGGAACGCGCTAAGTCAGGGAGCGTGCTTCTCGAAGACTTCACCCGCGACCCTCACCCCCCAAGCGTTTCCCACGACGCTTACGTGCCCCCTCTCCCACGAGGGGAGAGGGGGTTGTTGCCGCTGGATTTCCCCCTCTCCCCTCGTGGGAGAGGGGGTGCGCGCGCCCTGCTCGTGAAGCTGGCGGGGGTGAGGGTCGCGCGGAACGGCGCGCGCCTTGATCGCGTATCACGCTCCCTGATTTCGCTACGCTAGACTCCGTACAGTAATGTTCGTTCCGTTCCTCTACGAGCTGCGCGCGCAGAAGCTGAAGATCGGCGCGCAGGAAGCGATGACGCTGGCGCGTGCGCTGGCGATGGGCCTCCACGACAGCTCGCTCGACGGCTTCTACCACGTGGCCCGCGCGCTCTGCGTTCACCGCGAGAGCGACCTCGACGCCTTCGATCAGGCCTTCTCGCACCACTTCCGCGGCATCGAGCTCGTCGCCTCGTCGCTGCTGGACGAGCTCGAGCAGTGGCTCGCCGATCCCAAGAACCGGCGAGAGCTCACCGACGAGGAGCGGGCGATGCTCCAGTCGATCGACATGGAGCAGCTGCGCCGCCTGTTCGAAGAGCGGCAACGCGAGCAGAAGGAGCGGCACGACGGCGGCAACCGCTGGATCGGCACCGGCGGCAGCAGCCCCTTCGGCGCGAACGGGGAGCACCCGAGCGGTGTCCGCGTGGGGCCGCAGGGGGGCGGGCGGAGCGCAATGGCCGTCGCCGACGCGCGACGCTACCGCCCGTACCGCTCCGACCTGGTGCTCGACGTGCGCCAGATGGAGGTCGCCCTCCGCAAGCTTCGCGCGTTCCACCGCGAAGGTCACGAGTTCGAGCTCGACATCGAAGCCACCATCGACGAGACCGCGAAGAACGCGGGCGAGCTGGAAATCGTGCTCCGGCCGCCGCGCAAGTCGAACGTGCGCGTGCTTCTGCTGATGGACGTGGGGGGCTCGATGGACCCGCACGCCGAGCTCGTGTCGCGGTTGTTCTCGGCGGCGAAGCGCGCGTCGAACATTCGCGAGCTGAAGACGTTCTACTTCCACAACTGCATCTACGGGCGCCTCTACGCGACCGAGCGCTTCACCGAGCCGCTGCGCGTGCGCGAGGTGCTCGACCAGGTGAGCCACGAGTGGAAGCTCGTCATCGTGGGCGACGCGGCCATGCACCCGACCGAGCTGCTCGGCGCCGGCGACTGGGAGTACTACTCGCAAGGCAAAGACCCGGAAGCGGCGATGCCCGGCGTCCGCTGGATGATGCTGCTGGCCGACCACTTCCGCCGCGCCGTATGGGTCAACCCGGACCCGCCGAACTACTGGCGCGGCGGCACGGCGGAGCAGCTCGGGAAGGTGTTTTCGATGTTCCCGCTCACCCTCGACGGCCTCGGCGACGCGATCGGGCACCTGTCGAAGGGGGACGTGACGAGGCGGGGGTAGCGAGGTTGCGCCGTCGCGACCTGAACGGGTGAGGTTGCAACTTTTGCTAGCGAGGTCGCGACCTTAGCTCGGAAGGTCGCGACCTTAGCTTGCGAGGTCGCGACCTGAACTTGTTAGGTCGCGACCTGAACTTGTTAGGTCGCGACCTGAACTTGCGAGGTCGCGACCGTCGATCGCGAGGTCGCCTACAGCCGCACGTCCACGTAAACCCCGCGTCGCAGCTCGTCGAGCCACAGCTTCCGCTGGTGGTCCATCGCCTCGCCGTAGGCGCGCTCCCACATCTGGTCCTTGACGCCTTCGTACTGCGGCGGCTCGGGCGGTGCGATCTGGACGACGAGAATGGCCTCGGTCCCCACGGGGATGGGCTCCGCGGTGTCGCCGATCTTCAGGCCATCGACCGCCGCCTGAATCTCCGGCACGAGCGCCTGGAACGGCTGATCGCCGCGCGAACCGCAGTTCGCCTTCGTCTGCGTGTCGTCGCTGTACTTCTTGACCAGCACGCAGAAGTCCGCCCCCTTGCGCGCCTGCTCGACGAGCCGGTTGGTGAGCGTCGTGATCTCGTGAACCTGGTCCACGGTGGCGCCGGCCGGCAGCCGCTTCGCCAGGATGCGCAGGTTGACGGGGTGCTGCGTCTCGAGCTCGTTCACGTAGCGACCGAACGTCGAGCGCGCGTCCTGCTCGGTCACGCGCACGCGCCCGCGCACGCGGAGCTGAATGAGCTTCCCCTCGAGAATCTGCCGGCGAATCTCTTCGCGGTAGTCCTGCTCGGAGAGCCCCGTCTTGCGGGCCTCTTCGATGAGCATCGGGAGCGAGAGGTGCGCGCTGTTGGCGACGTTGCGGAGCGCGTTGTCCACTTCGTCCGCGCTCACGCTGAGGTGCGCCTTGTCCGCCGCCGACTCTTCAAGACGATATTCAATCATCTTGTTGAGCAGCTCTTTCTCCATCTCGGTCTTCGCCGCCGCGACCTGAGCCTGGTTCTGCGAGCCGGCGTAGATGCGATAGAGGAACGGATGCGCCCGGTGCAGCAGCTCCGAAAGGAGGATCGGGCGTTCACCCACGACGGCGATCACGCGCTCGACGATGACGGCTCGCGCGCTCTTCGCGCACGTCACCGCCAAGCCGAGCGCGAACGCCGCCGCGATCGCCTTCTTCGTCACGCCTCGCATTGCGCGCTTTCTAACACGCACGCGCGCTTTGGATCAGCGCTTCGAGTACTGGAAGCGCTTGCGGGCGCCCGGCTGACCGTACTTCTTGCGCTCCTTCTTGCGCGCGTCGCGCGTCAGGAAGCCGGCGCGCTTGAGCGCGGGGCGCTTCTCCGGATCGAGGATGATGAGCGCGCGCGAGATGCCGTGGCGCATCGCTTCGGCCTGGGCGCTGTGGCCGCCGCCGTGGACGGTCGCCGTGACGTCGAACTGGTCGACCGCCTCGATGAGGTCGAGCGCCTGGCGCATGATCATGCGCGACGTCTCACGCTCGAAGTACTCGTCGGCGCTCTTGCCGTTGACGATGATGGCGCCGGTGCCGGCCTTGAGCCAGATGCGCGCGATCGCGGTCTTGCGCTTGCCGGTGGAGTACGTACGGGGATCGGTGGCCATTACAATAATCTTTCTCAGGCGTTGACGTTGAGCGGCTGCGGCTTCTGCGCAGCGTGGGGGTGGTCCGCCGTGGCGTAGACCTTGAGCTTCGTGAACATCTCGCGGCCGAGGACGTTCTTGGGGAGCATCCCCTTCACGGCCTTCTCGATGCTGAATTCGGGCTTGCGCTCCATCAGGTGACGGTAGCTCTCGGCCACGAAGCCGCCCGGGATGCCCGAGTGACGGTAGTAGAACTTCTTGTCGAGCTTGTTACCCGTCAAGCGCACCTTGTCGGCGTTCACGACGATGACGAAGTCGCCCGTGTCCTCGTGCGTGGTGAACGTCGGCTTGTGCTTGCCGCGCAGTACGCTCGCGACTTCACTCGCCAAGCGGCCGAGCGGCTTGTTCGTGGCGTCCACGACCCACCATGCACGGTTCGCCTCGGCAGACACCTTGGTCGCCACGAACGTCTTGTTCACGAGGCCTTTGCCGCCCTGAGCCATGACTGAACAGCCTTTCCGATACGCAAAACGACGCGAAAAACCCACCCCTGAGGAAGCGGGGGCCGAGAAACTACGCGCCGATACCCACTCTGTCAAGGCGAAGCGCGAATCGGCGAGACACGCCAAACCGCCGTCGATAGCATCGACGGTCCCCTGATGTTTCGGGCCGCGCGCCCCGGACGCATATAGCGCGTCCAACATCCAACCCCAAGGTGACCCTCGTGGATAAGCGATCGCCGAACGAATTGATGGCAGCCGTTCCGAAGTTCTGCCTCGCGCTCGAGGCCTTTCGCCGCACGCCCGAAGGCCGCGTCAGGACCACGCTGGAGTTCACCCAGCACTTCTTCCCGCATGACCCCTCGAAGGTCACCGACCGCATCTTCAAGTTCATGCCGAACGAGGTGCGCGGCCCGATTCTCACGAGCTGGGGGCTGCGCGGCGCCAAGAGCGCCCTCAAGGACACCGACGACAAGGTCCAGGCGGTCGTCTGGGACGCGCTGGTCGCGGGGGATATCGACCACGAGGCGTTCGAGGAGGCCATCGTCCCGGAAACGCTCGTCAGGTGGGTGTCTCTCGGCGACTGGTGGACCTTCTGGCGCGGCGGCAAGCTCTCGAAGCTCGCCATCCTGAAAGCGCTCGAGACGGCCTACGACCTGTCGCTCTTCGACGCGAAGTGGTTCTTCGAGACGATCGAGGGGCCCGGGGGAAAGCTCAGGGGGACCGACGTGGTGAGCGAGGGGCTCACGAAAGCCGAGCTGACCGAGTGGGTGCGGAAGATTCACGCATCGGGCGACGGGTCGCCGAAAGGGCTGCTGGCCACGCTGGGATGGGACCGGATCGTAGGCAAGACGCCGAACGACGTGCTCATCAAGGTGCTCGACGTGTTCGCCGACAAGGCGAAGCTCGTGGAGAAGAGCGACAAGAGCGACAAGGCCGTCGCCGCGGCGGACGACGACGACGTCCCACACGACGAGCGCCCGAGCACGCGCATCACGCCGGCCCCCCCTGCCCCGACGGACCTCGCCGAAGAGCCGATCATGAAGGCGGTCGTCAGCGGAGCGCCGAGCCCGATTGCCTCGGAGCCCCCGAACTCGAACGACCTGATCGACAAGCTCTTCACCGAGTCGAAGATTCCGCCCGCCGACGACCCGGATCAGATCGTCGTCGTGGAGGACGAGATGGACATGCAGCCGACGGCGAACGAGAGCCCGACGAGCCGGCCGCCTCCCCCCGAGCCTTCGCTCAACAAATCGCGCAATCCGCCGCCTCCCGCGCCCATGCCGGCCGCGAGACGACGCTAGTATCGGCGCGACATGATCGCGTTCGAACCGACCGACGACCAGAAGCTGATGCAGGAGAGCGTCGCGAGCTTCGCGAAGACGCTCCGCGCGCGCTCCCGCGAGTTCGAGCGCGACCGTGCGTTCCCGGACGACGTGAGGAAGACGGCGCACGAGCTGGGGCTCGGGATGGTCGCCGTCCCCGAAGCGCTCGGTGGCGCGGGCCTCGGCCTGACGACGGCCGCGTTGCTCGAAGAAGAGGTCGCGTACGGAGACCCGTCCGCGGGCTTCGCGTTCGGCGGACCGGGCGCATTCGGTACGGCGGTGAGCGAGCTGGGGAACGAGTCGCAGGGCAAGGCGTGGCTCGCGCCGTTCGCGGGCGCCGACGGGTGGAGCCGGTTCGGCGCCGTGGCGTGGGGCGAGCGCCGGGCGAGCGCGGCGCGCGCGGGGATGACGACGACGGCGACGCACCGCATGGGCACCTGGGAGCTCACGGGCGAGAAGGCGTACGTCGTGAACGCGGACCGCGCTTCGAACTTCGTCGTGTTCGCGCAGACGCAGGAGTCGGCGGGCTGGCGCGGGCTGGGGGCGTTCCTCGTGAAGAAGGGGACGCCGGGGCTGCGCGTCCTCGACCGCGAGACGACGCTGGGGCTCGACGCCGTGAGCTTCGGTGGGATCAAGCTGGACGGAGTCGAGGTCGACGAGAGCGACAGGCTCGCCGGAGGGGACGATTTCAACGCTGCGCTCGTCCGCTTCTTCGCGAAGCACGCGCTCATCGTGGCCGCGCGCGGCGTGGGGCTCGCGAGAGCCGCGTTCGACGTCACGCGCGAGTACTGCGAGACGCGACGCGCCTTCGGGAAGCCCATCGGCCACTTCCAGGCCGTGGCCTTCACGCTCGCGGATCGCTCCATGGACGTCGACGCCGCACGCGCGCTCGTCTGGCGCGCCGCGCACTCGTGGGACGCGAAGCTCGCCGAGAACCACGCTCTGCTCCACACGTCGCACGCGATCGCCTTCGCGCTCGAAGCGGCCATGCGGTGCGGTGACGACGCGGTCCAGCTTCACGGCGGCGCCGGCTTCATGCGCGACTACGTCGTCGAGAAGCTGATGCGCGACGCGAAGCAGCTCCAGCTCTGCGCGATGACCTCCGCACACGCCGACCAGCTCGCCGCCTCGATCGAGCTCGGTCGCGCCATCGACCCGGGCGAGGTGCTGCCGAGCGCCGAGTCCCAGTCCGCCTTCGTCTGACGACGAGTCGCACGCGAACGGCGGCTCCGTCACCACCGGAAGAGACCTTCAGACCATGATCGACTTCACGCTCACCTCGCGCCAGCAGCAGGTCAAAGAGGCCATCCACGGCCTCGCTCTCTCGGTCATTCGCCCCGAGTGCCTGAAATGGGATCGCGAGCACGGCATCCCGCCCGAGTTCCTGCGCACCCTGGCGACGCTCGCCGGGAACATGGGGTCCTTGGCGATGATGGACCGCGACGGTGAGCGCGCGTCGGCGGCGAAGTCGGAAGCGGAAGGCGCGCCGAAGAAGAAGAGCCAGGTGAACCTCACGTCGATCATCGCCGCCGAAGAGATGGCGTGGGGCGACGGGGGGCTGCTCCTCTGTTTGCCGGGGCCGGGCCTCGGAGGTCCGCCCGTCCGCGGGAGCGGAACGCCGGAGCAGAAAGCGCGCTTCATGGGCATCTTCCGCGACATGACGGCGGGCGGGGAGCTGAAGTGGGGCGCGTACGCGCTCACCGAGCCGGGCGCCGGAAGCGACGTGGCCGGCATTCGCACGAGCTGTCGCAAGGACGGCGCCCACTGGGTTCTGAACGGGCGCAAGTGCTACATCACGAACGGCGCGCGCGCCTCGTGGAACTGCGTCTTCGCGACGATCGACCCGACCCTCGGGCGCGCCGGGCACCGCGCGTTCGTCGTCGAAAAGGGGACGCCGGGGTTCTCCATCGGGCGCATCGAAGACAAGATGGGCCTGCGCGCGAGCGAGACCGCGGAGCTCGTCTTCGAGGACTGCCGCGTGCCCGAGGAGAACCTGCTCGGCGGCGAGGAGCGCTACGTGACCAAGGAGGGCTTCATGACCGCGATGAAGACCTTCGACAACACGCGCCCCCTGGTGGCCGCGATGGCCATCGGGATCGGCCGCGCGGCCTACGAGTACGCGCGCGACTTCGTGAAATCCAACTACGCGCTCGCCCGCCACACGGCGCGCTACTCGGCCATCGCCGAGCGCCTGGCGCGCGTCGGCCGGCAGCTCGACGCCGCGCGGATGGTGACGTGGCGCGCGGGGTGGATGGCCGACGAAGAGATCCCGAACGCCAAGGAGGCCAGCACGTCGAAGGCGCTCGCCGGACAGGCGGCTATTCGCGCGTGCATCGAGTCGATCGAGATCTGCGGCGCCGAGGGGACGATCGCGCGCGACCACCAGCTGCTCGAGAAGTGGTTCCGCGACATCAAGGTCTACGACATCTTCGAGGGGACAGGGCAGATCCAGCGCGTCGTCATCTCGAAGCGCCTCTTCGCGGATCTCAAGTCCTTCTGACCCGCGCCCGAGAGCTCGCCCTCACTCGCGCATCAGCGCGTTGTCGGCGATCTCGACGATCTCGGCGAGCGCCGCGTCCGTGACGCCCGCCCCTCTGGCCACCGCGCGCAGCGTTTCCAGCTCGCCGAGCGACATCCCGTGGCTCACGAGCGCCGCCGTCGCCGCCGCGAGAAGCCCTGCATCGACGGCGTGTCCGCGCGCGAGATCTTCTCCTGCGGCGCGCGCACGGGCCGCGATCGCCTCGGGCGTCGCGGCCGAAAGAAGCTCGTCTTCTTTCGCGCGAGCCCACGTCTGATCGACATCGAGCTTCTTCGCGATCGCACTCACGACCTCGCGCTCGGCGGCGTCGATGATGCCGTCCGCCGTCGTCACGAGGCACGCCGCGATGACGACGGCCCGTGCCGTCTCCGGATCCTTCACGAGCTCGAGCGGCTGCAGTGCACGAGCGACGTTCCCCGCCGCCGCTCCCGGCGCATACCCCTTCTTCTCGATGTCGCCCTTGTCCTCGTGCAGCGCCTTCTTCATCACCTGCGTCGCGCCGATGCGGAAGAGCGGCCCGAGGAGCTTCCGCGCGAGCGTGGACGGAGCATCGGCGCGCAGCCGCACGTCGGTGGCCCTCCCTCCTTCGAGCGGCACGAACTCGTGCACGAGCACCATCCCGGCGTTCGACCCTTCGAGGTAGCGAAGCACGAGCGAGCCGTCGGGAGCGTCCTCGACCAACGCGACGTCGAACCGCGGAACACCGAGGATGCGAAACTCGGTCCGGATCTTCCGCTCGCCGCTTGCGGAAGGCTCCCACGCGTGGCGTATCGATGGATGTACGTCGTTGCGAATGTGATGATCGATGTCGCGAAACTGGGCGCGGACGACGCTGGGGGCCGCGTCGATGCGGAGCGATGCGGTGATCGAGATCGTGTCGTCCATGGGCGTCCTCTTGGTCTCTCGAGAGCGTACGCGCGAAATTGGCCGCGCGGATCGCGCTCGCGCTCAGAAGAGCCCGATGGCGAAGTGGAACGCGCCGAAATCCTCGTACGTGCGCCGAGGGTTCTCGGCCCCCGAGAATAGGCGCGACAGGTTGATGCCGTAGTCGAACGCCAGCGGGCCGATCGGCGTCTCGATGCGCACCCCGGAGCCGGCCGTGACCCGCAGGTTGATGCCGTTCGTGAAGATGTAGTTCGGGTCGTGCCAGATGTTGCCGGCGTCGGTGAAGATCACCGTGTCGACGGGCGGACGGATCGGGATGCGCAACTCGAGCTTCGGGTTGATCATCAAGTTGCCGCCACGGAGACCGACGTCGTTGATCGTGAACTTGTTCGCCGTGTTGGGCTTGTTGAAGTCCGAGGCGATCCGGTCGGCGTCCTCCTGCGTGATCATGCTGTCCTGCAGGTAGCCGCGCACCGAGTCGACGCCGCCGAGGAAGAAGAGACGGTCCGGATACGTCTGTGACCCGGGGACCAGCTGGACGTTGAGCCCCGCGCGGATCTCGCCCGCCAACGTGATGGACTTGGTGACCGGGAGGTATGCCGCGAGCTTCTCCGTGAAGCGCGCGGTGTGCCCCTCGGGGAGGGTGCAGGCGTAGTGACGGTCGACGGTCTGGCAGTCGGACGTATCGATCTGTTCGGCGTACCAGTCCGTGTGCTCGAAGCCGCTGACGAAGAGCGTGCCCTTGTGCGGATTGAACGAGTTGTCGCGGTGGTCGACCGTGACCACGAGACGCTGCGCGAAGGCGTAGCTCGGGCCGTCCGGGAAGCGGAGAAGGCTGGCGAGGTCGGCGTTCGAGTTGCCGCTCGCAGCCTGCGCGTCGAGGTACTGCTGAATCGTGCTGCCGTCGAAGATGTACGCGTTGTTGAGCTCGAAGGTCTGCGACACGGCGACCTGCAGCTCACGAAACGGGCGGTAGTAGACGCCGGGGATCGCGGCGTACTTGTCGAGAACGAAGTCGTGCTCGAGGTCGTGCACGGCGACGCCGTCGATCTGCATGCGCACGAGCGGCCCGAGGCCGATCTCGGGGAACGAGAACGTGGCCGTGAGCCGGCGCGCGAGGCGCCTCCCCGAGAAGCCCGTGCCGCCGTACGAATCGAAGTTCTGCTTCACGACGGGGTCGAAGATCAGCGCGTCGGGGAGGTACGAGAGACGCGCCCGAAGCGCGAACCCGATGGCGTCGCCGCCGATGTTCGAGTGCGTGTAGTCGAGCTCACCGCGGATACCTTCGCCCGTCGACAGGCCGGGCGCGAACTCGATCGACTGCGGGTACCGCTCCGTCACCGTCACGATGACGACCTTGCTCTTCTGCGGAACGTACGGGTCCTCGAGAGCGACGCTGATGTTCGAGAAGACGTTGAGCGTCGCGATGCGCTCCTGCGTCTTGCGCACGTCGCTCGTGCGGTACGGCTGCCCCACCGCGAGCGCGATGCGCCGTCGAATGGTCCAGTCGTTCGTCCGCTCGTTTCCGCGGATGACGATCTGCCGCACCAGCACGCGGTCCCCCTCGACGATGTCGAAGCGAGCGCGCGCGCGTGTGTGATCGACGGACGAGTCGAGCACGTACTTCACGTCGACGAACGCGAACCCCTCCTCTTTGTAGAGCTCGACCAGCTTGCGCCGCGCATCTTCGAGCTTGAGCGCGTTCGCCGGCTCGCCCAGGACCAGCTCCGTCGCCGCGGCCAGCCGCTTCTCCGTCACCGTCCGTGCGCCGCTGAACGTCAGGTCGTAGAGCACCGCGCGGGGGCCGAGCTTCACCGGGATACGCAGCGTCACTTGCGGCTCGCACTCGTTGCCGTGCGCCGGGTCCGGCGCGCACGTGAACGACGGGTCGAGCGGCGCGACTGCGAGCGGAAGATCCGTCGCGTCGTACGAGCACTCGTCGGGCGGAGCCGACGAGAAGGCGATCGGCAAGCAGCGTCCCGGTGGCGATCGAGGATCGCACCGACGTCGCAGCACCTCGACGGGGCCGACCTGCGCGTGGAGATACCCCTCGGCCCGATAGAGCTCCTGCACGTGGAGCGCGGCGCGATCGTAGGTGTCGGGTGCGAACGTCCCATCGGGTTGCAGGTCGATGGGCACGGTGCGCGTGCCGAGCACGCCCGGAGCGCGCGTCGTGATCGTCTCGTCGAGCCCCCTTGGGTTCGGGTCGCGCAGCAGGTCCGCGCCGGGGAGCTCTTCTTCGAGGTAGCTGTCGATCTCGTCGCCGATCTCGCTCGGCTTCCGAGGGCCCCCACCGGAGAGCTTCTTGACCTCGTCGAGCTTGAGGCACGGGTATTCGCGCATCGCGACCCGCACCCGCGGGTTCTCGACGATGTGGAAGACGAGCTGGTGCACGGGATCGCCGTCGCCGCCCCGGGTCTCGAGAGAGACCTCGGCATCGAGGAAGCCTCGCTTCACGTAGAAGTCGCGAACCTTCTGCACGAGGTGGCCCGGCGCGAAGTCAGTGTCCTCGTCGAGGGCGAGGGCGCCCGTGAGCGCCGAAGCGTCGTAGCTCTCGTTGCCCGTGAAGCGCGGCTCGAAGAGGGGCCCGGCGTCGACGCGAACGCGCAATGTCACCAGCCCGGAGTCGAAGACGACGTCGTGCGAGACCTCGGCCTTGTGATGGCCGAGTGCGCGAAGGCGCGCGGCCATGGCCGTGTCGGCGGCCTCGAAAGCGTTCTCGTCGGCGCGCTGGCCCACGGCGACGCGGTACCCCTCGAGCAGGGAGTGCAACGCCTGCATGTCCGCGCCGAACACGTAGAACGAACGTCGCTGTACGACGCGAGCGCCGCCCGGCGACAGATCGACGATCACGAGCACGCGCGTGGGGTCGTCGGTTTCGCGCGACTCGATCGTCGCGGCGGCCGTGGGAAACCCGCGCCGGGCCATGTAGCTCTCCATGCGCGCCCGGTACGACGGCAGGTCGACACCGAGGATCTCGCCCCCTTCGACGAGGTCCGCCTCGCGAAGGAATTCGTCCCGCTCGACGGGTGCGCCATGGACGTCGAGTCGCAACGTCTCCACGAGGCGCCGCTGCACGACGTGGAGAACCACGCGCACCCCCACGTCGTTGAGGGTCGCTGTGACCCTCGCGCGCGCGAAACGCCCCGACGCGAGCACCTCCTCCATCATCAGTCGAGCGACGTAGCCACTGAGTGGTTGCCCGGTCTTCACGCTGGCGATCTTGGGGAGCTCGGCGAGCGGCCACGTGTCGTCGTCGAGCGCGACGTCGATGCGGGTGATGGGGCGACCGAGGAAAGGCGACAGGTTGGCCGCTTCTTCCAGCTTCGGATTGGCGGCGGGGGCCGCCTGCGGGGCGGGCACGGACAGCACGACCGGTCCCTCGGCGCGCGCATGCCGCACGACGGCCAGCACGAGCACCGAGAGCGCCAGCGAGAGAGCGACCGAGCGCGCGAGACGCCTATTCCGCATTTACTCGAACTCGAGCCGCCACCTTAGATCGACGCCCACGTTTCCGACGGTCGAGGATACGTCATTGATGTTGTCGTAGGAGCCCTGCACGCTGAGCCGCTGATTGAGCCGCCACTCCAGGTTCGCTCGAACCTCGCGGTCCTGGTCGTTCGTGAGACCGCTCGAAACGCTCGCGCGCACGTTCTCGGTGAGGCGCTTTCCGATCGTGACCTGAGGCTCGGTGCCCCCCGTCTTGGGGTCGTACGCGCTGCCAAACCGAAAGTCGTCGATGATGGGGATCGCCTTCTTGAGCGCGCGATCGGCCCCGCTCACCGTCGCCAGCGCTTCGAGCGCGGCGCTGGCGCCGAGCGAGCCGGCCTGGAGCTGATCGACCTCGGCGCGCGTCATGCCGATCGTGAGAAGGAGCACGATGTCCTCCTGGGAGAGCGGAGGGTCGCTCGTCATGTCGAGGCGCAGGTTGTCGGCATCGCCGTACGCGTGGACCGTGATGTGCCAGATCGTTCCGGCGCCCCCGCCCGACGCGATTCCGGCGGCCCCTGCCCCCGCCGCGCCCGCAGCCTGGGTTTCCGTGTACCGGCGATAGTCCGTGACTGCGACCACATCGACGTTCGGCGCGATGCGCGTCGGGTCGTCGAAGCGGATGAACGCCTGTCGCACGTCGAACTCGCTGCCTCGCAGGCTGAAGCGCCCGCCGGGGAGCGCTTTGAGATCTCCGCGGAGACCGAGGCGCTGGTTCGTCCCGCTGACGGTGAGCGCGCCCGAATCGATGCCGAGCTGGGCTTCGACGAGGTTGTTCCGGATGCGAATGGGTGCGCGAGAGCGGACACGGACCTCGAGCGTCACGGCGTCGAGCGCGGGGTCGTACGAGTTCACGACCGTGCGCTTCGCTCGCCCACCGAGCGCGCTGAAGTCGGTCGTCAGGTTGATGGGTCGCGTGTACTCGAACTGCGTCAGCATCACGTCGCCGCTCACGCGCGGGAGCTTCGACGTCGCGCTCTCCTCGGATTGACCGTTCACGGCCAGGGTGAGGTCCGCGTCCATCGTCGCGCTGACGCCGTCCGCGGGTGAAAGGTGCACCCCGCGCGCGGTCACCTGGGCCTCCGCCGTCCCGGCGAGGAGCTGCTTCAGCGGCATGACGCCGCTCACGCTGAGCGTCCCTCCCGCGAACTTCGCCTGCGCGCGCGCGATTCGAACCTCCTCGGCGTTCGCTTGAACGTCGATCGTGACGTCGGAGATGACGCTCGGCAGCCCGTGAATCGAGAGCTCGCCGCCGGCCACGTGAAGATCGCCGTCGACGTGGGGCGACCGAACGCGCCCGACGAGCTTCATCGACCCGGTCAGCTGCCCGGTGGCACGCTCGACCTTGGGAACGACGCCGACGAGCAGCCCTAGGTCGATCGGAGAGAGGTCGAGCGCGAGCGCGAGATCGGCCTCGCTCGTCACGCGGTTCACGGTGCCATGGAGCGTGAACGCTCCCTTGAACCCGCGCGCCGCCTGCAGGTCGAAGTCGAGCGCCGGCACCGTGAGCTTGTCTTCGTCGAGGGCGAGGGTCTCCTTCGTCTTCTTCAGAACGACGCGCTCGGCTCCTCGCGCGAACGACAGCGACTCGGGGGAGAACCGCACTCTGGCGTGCTCGAGCTCGCCCACTTGCGCGCGATCGATCGCGATCTCGCCGGAGATGGCTCCTTCGAGCTCGTTCTGGCTCGCAGGGGCGGCGCGATCGTCGCTGTCCTGCGCCTCCTGGGGTCCGACAATCTTGGCCAGCGCGCCGAGGTTCAGCTCGTGGAGCGCGATCTTCCCGGTGATGAGAGGCTTGGGCGCGCGCGTGACCACGACATGGTCGAGATGAACCGCGTTGCCCAAGAGATCGCCGTCGAGCGCGATCTCACCGTGCGAAGACGTGTCGGCGAGATAGGCCTGCTTGTCGAACGGCGGCGAGATCGGCGCTCCGCAGCGCGTCTTGCCGATCACTCGTGTCGGACCGGAGGCTTGCAGCGCGGAGACGTGGAGGTGCGACGCGCCGAGGGGAGTGCCGCGAACGCGCGTCGGGCTGACGTCGACGTCCGACTCGACGGTGAAACGATCGATCGTGCCGTCCGCCGTCGCGATCCCGGAGATGGTCCCTTCGGTCTTCGCGCGAACCGCCCCCAGCGCTTGCACGCGGAACAACGGAATCGCTTCCACGACGACGTCGCCATGGAGGACGCCGCCGCGCGAGATGCGTCCGGAGGCGAGCACCGAGCCGCTCGGTTCCTTGCCTGCGGCGTGCGACTTGTGGAGCGTGAGCGCGCGCAGGTTGACGTCGCTCCCCTGCATCCCCGCGGCGCGGTCGAACTGCCGGAACTCGAGGTCGGCGTCGCCGTCGTCGAACTCCTCGCCGTACAGCTTGACCTTCGTCACGTGCACCCCGGCACGAACGTCGACGAACCCGCCTCCGCACGAGTCCTCGGGCCCGCCCATCGCGAGGTGAATCGACGCCCGCGAAGCCAGGGACGCTTCGAGTCCCTCGAACCGGGGATCCTCGTCGAACTTCCAGATGGCGAGAAAGTCGCGGAGATCCATCGCGCTCGTCGCGGCCACGCCGTCGAGCTCCATCGCCGCCCGACCACCGAACTCGAGCCGTGCCTGCGGCATCTCGTAGGCGCTCTTCCCTTTTTGGGCCTTCAGCTCGGAGAGGTCGACGCGCGTTCCCTCGAACGTCACGTGACCGCTGGCGACGTTTCCGAACGGGATGTCCCCGAGACCGAAGTTCGAGATGGCGACCTCTCCCTCCAGATGCGGGTTCGTGAACACGCCTGACACGTGCACCTCGACGTCGCCCTGCCCGGCGAGCGGGATGTCGACGAGCGGCGAGATGTCGGGGAGATCGATCTTCGCCTTCGGCACATCGACCCGGAGCTTCTCGTCGAATCCGATCGAGCACAGCCCTCCCTCGATCTCGCTCGTCCCCACGTTCGCCTTGACGCTCGAGAACTCGAGGGCGGTCGCTCGGATGGCGACGTGCGTCGTGAACACGGACTCCTTGAACCCGAGAATTCGCTCGTGCGCGGGGGCGTCGATGGCTCGATCGGCGACGGCGAAGCTACCCGTGCGGGACGTGAGGTCACCGTCGAGATGGAGAGGGACGAGCGTGCCCTTGAAGGCCGGTACGTGGAGCTCCTTCACGTCCCAGGCCACGTGCGGGTGTTGCGAGATGCCGAGATCGCGCATGAGCGAGAAGAAGCTGATGCCGGCCGCGTCGAACTTCGCACGAAGCGGAACGCCTTTCGCGAGCGGCTCGACCTGCGCGTCGGTGATGTTGGCGACGCCGTCGGCGATCCGCACCATCACCTTCGGCGCGTGCACCACGTTCTTGTGCACGTCGAAGTCGGCCTGGAGCTCCTGCGCGAAGCGGTACTTCGCGAGCTTGACGTCGTGCGCTTCGACGTGCCCGTCGAGCTCGGGGAGCGTGGTGTCGTCGGCGAGGCGGACGTCGGTCTCGACGCCGATCCAGCCATCGGTCTCGGGTAGCTGCACGGCCCGTTCGGCGAGGCCCAGCGGCGCGCGCACGCGGACGTGCCCATCGATGCGCGGACGTGCGTCGGCGTCGGGGATCGCGACGTGCAGGTGACTCACTTCGAGCTCGACCCTGCGCTTGTCGCTGGAGGGGAGGTCGCAGGGGGGCGTCGTCGCGGTCCCTGGATCGAGGTCGGCGACCCCCTGCGCGTTGAGCCGGCGCACGAGGACGGTCCGCGGCTCGTAGCGGATGCGTGCGTCGAGCGAGCAGAGGGCGTCGTCGTCGACGGCGGTCGCCGTCTCGTCGCCTCCGCGCGGCGTGTACGGGCGGGGTCGATGAAGGTTCGCCTTGCCTATGCGCGTCGCGATCTCGAAGCTCGATCCCTCGGGGCCATCATCGTCGGTCGTCAAATCGACGTCGATGTCTTTGGCCACGACGTGGGTGTCGTCGATCGTCAGATCGACCGACGCCCCGGTGACGGCGAACACCGAGAACGGCGCATGAATGACCGTCTTCTTGCCCGACGACTTCGGCAGGTGGAGCGCGATGTTCTGCGGTTCGCCGTCCTTCATCACCAAGCGGAGCGCCGGCTCGTCGAGCTCGACCTGGTCGAGCACGAGCTTGCCGGCGAGCAGCGCGAAGATCCCTGGTCGCGCGCTGATGCGGTCGCTCGTGAGGGCGGGGCCCTTCCCGTCCGTCGATTCGACGCGGACGTTCGTCAGCTCGAGAGCCAATGGGACGAGCTTGACCTGGATCGCATACCCGGCCTGAAGCCCCTGCGCGGACAGGACCCGCGCGGACTCCTTGGCCGCCCAGGCGTTCAGCTCGGACGACCGGGCCAGGATCGTGAGCCCGATCGGGAGCACGCCTATCGCCGCAAAGAGCGCGCAGAAGAGCCGGGCGATGCGCCGCGTCCAGTCACCCCGGCGCCGCCGCGGTGGCGAGGGGAGCTGCGTGCTCTGGCGGGCGTCCATGATCGTTCGACGGAGGGGTGACGGGGTCCAGTGCACTCTAGCCTCGTGCGCACGCTCGGGCTTGTTTCCGGCCTCACTTGCAGGCGGGACAGGGTGCCCCTGGTCGCGTTGGGCCTCGCCGAACCTCAACCAGAGGGCGCGCTGCGCTATAGAGCCCGCGATGCGACGGAGGACCCCCGGCGTCTTGACCGCCGACGAGCTGCTGGACGCGACGATCGTGCGCGACGAAGCCACGCGTGCGGCTGAGGTCGTTCGCTTGCTCGAGCCGATCGTGACGCCGGCGCGGCAGGCGCGAATCCACGAGGTGATCGCCAGGCGCCTGGCCAGCGTCGCGGTGCTGTTCGACGCGCCTCACGATCCGCACAACGGCGCCGCGGTGATCCGCTCGTGCGAGGCGTTCGGCGTTCAACGCCTCCACGTGGTCGAGCGCAAGGAACGGTTCCTTGCGGCAGCCTCGGTCGCACGCAGCGCGGAGCAGTGGATCGACGTCATCTGTCACAAGACCACAGACTCGGCGGTCGTCGCGGCCCGTCACTCGAACCTCGAGCTCGTGGCCGCTCACCCCGAAGGGGAGCTACTCCCCGAGGACCTCGCGTCGATCCCTCGGGTCGCGATCGTTCTCGGCAACGAGCGCGACGGGATCGCCGAGGAGCTCGCGGAGCGCTGCTCTCGGCGGGTGCGCGTGCCAATGCGCGGGTTCGTGGAGAGCCTCAACGTGAGCGTCACGGCCGCGATCCTTCTCGCGAGCGCGACGCTTGGGCGCACGGGCGACCTCGATGAGGAAGCGCGCCTCCGCCTGTACGCGAGGGGCCTCTACCATTCGGTGCCGCGGGCACGCGAGGTTCTGGACCAGCTCGGCGTCACCTGACGCGTTCAGCGCTTCCGGCGGAAGACGTCGATGATCGGCACGCCGTCGTGCGTGAGCACGTAGTCGGGGATGTCGGTGCCGAAGACCGACCACTCGTTGTACTCGACCTCGAGCATGTGCCGTTCGAGATGCACGATGGCGATGTCGGCATCAGGCGAGCCGGCGCCGCGAAGGTCCGGGCGGATTCGCTTCTCCTCGATCATCTGCTGCCAGCTGCTCGACGCGGTGTCCTGGTAGTAGACGCTCGCGCCGCGCGGCGCCTTCGCTTCGAAATACGGCTCGAGGCTCTGCGTCGTGAAGCCCCAGAACTGGCGATTGAGCCCGAGGTCGGCGCCCCCTGCCGTGCCTCCGACCAGTGCCACGTATGACGAGAGACCGAACGGATGCGAGTGCGCCGTCTCCGCGAGCGGCGCCGCGACGACGCAGGCGACGAGAGCCCCCTGGGCGAGGATGGTGTTGTGGGAGCCTTCCGCCCACCCACGCGCGTCACGGAGCGCACCGCGGAGCGCGGTCGCGACGCGATCGAAGGCGTAGCCGGCGAACAGGCACAGGAACGGATAGGCGGTGAACCAGTGCTTGGTCCCGCCGAAGATGGGCGTCCGGGGCAGGAGCCAGGGGCCGAGCGCCGCGCCGAACACGAGAAGGGAGAGCAGATCGACCTCGCCGCGGTCGAGAGAGACCACGGACGCCTCCGCGCCTTCCGCCGCATCCCGCGACCACGCGCGCAGCCGTCCGTAGTGCACCTTCCCTCTTCCGACGAGGCCTACGGCGAACAGCACCAGCGTCACGGTCGGCACCGTGGCGAGGATCATCACCGGCATGTACCCGCGCGGCGAGGGGGCAGAGAAGTACGTCTCGTGGAGAAACTCCATGTTGTAATAGACGTGGTTCAAGTGAAACGCGAACCACTCCTGCAACCGCGGGAGCGTGTCGTTCCACATCCAGGGCCAGAGCGCGTACCAGACCAGCGGCCCTAGCGTGACCATGCCGAGCAGCGCGCCCGGCAGCGCGAAGCGTGCGGCCCCCCGCTTGCCGACGACGGCGCGAAACTGGACGAAGAGCGCGTGGGGGACGATCGGGACGAGCAGGTACCAGGCGGCTTCTTTCGTCTCGAGCGTGAGCCCGTAGGCGATGCCCGCGAGGATCGCCCACCAGATCCCCCCTTGGGTCTGCGAGCGCCAGTACAGGTACATGCACCAGGTCCACATCGCCATGATCGGCACGTCGAAGCAGGCCAGGTGCGCGTTGTAGAAGACGCGCGGCATCAGCCCCAGGAGCACCGCGGCCATCGCCCCTGCGCGCCGCGAGTACGCGCGCGCTCCGAAGAGATACGTGACCCACTGGGCGAGGCCCATCATCACCATCCCGGGAAACCGGAACGCGGTGCTGGCGTCGGCGAACACGTGCGCCTTCTGGTGGAGGAACATCCACGACAGCGCGAAGAGGCTCTTCATGAGCGCCGGGTGCTCGTGGTTCTCGGACCAGATGGCGTCGACGCTCGCCCGCTTCAGCGCGTCGTGTGGGCTCGACGCGAGCAGCTCGAACCAGCGCGCGTAGGTCGTCGCGGCGTGGAAATAGAACCCCTCGTCGCGGGCGAAGCCGAGGCTACGGGCGGTCGAGAGGAGCCAAGCCACGTAGGCGCATCCGATCAGCGCGCCGATGACGTGATCGCGCCAGCCGATCGTCTCGGGAAGATCGACGGCAGCACGCCACCACGGACGACGGACTTCTTCGCTCACCGGGTGTCCGCCTCGAAGCAGAATTGGCGCCCCCCGCCGGGGGACGCGATCTCGGCGACGAGGTCGCCGCGCTGACCCGTCAGGTCGCTGGTGGACAGCTCGTACCCCTTCCAGCCGTCACCATCGACGTGGGTGATCTTCCCGAGGATTCGATCGTTCGCGCGCCAGGTGAGCGTCACGTTCGGCCCCGTGCGGTCGCGCTCGTTGAAGTTGGCGAGGCCGACGTGGCCGTGGAGCGCGCTGCCGAAGGCCACGTCGGTGAAGCGCACGCGGACGACGCCCCCGCGGCCTACCGTCGGCGCGAAGTAGCAGCGCCGCGGACGATCGGTGAGGTCGTGGATGAGCGACACGCCTACGAACGCGCCACCGGCGCAGACGAAGCGATCGCCGGGGGTCGCGGGGCCGGCGCCGAGTCCGCCCGCGGTCGTGGCACCGTGCGTCCAGCGGCAGTCGCTCTCGCCGCCGTTGTCCGCGCGCGTGACGGCCATGCCGGAGGGGGAAGCGTGGTCGACGAGATCGTCGATCACGTGAACGGGCATCGGGTTCGCGAGCGTCGTCATCGTGATCGCGCCCACCTTCCGCGTCGCCGTCTTCGTCCAGTCAGCCAGCTCGGGATCGTGTGCGCCACGGATCGAGACCTCGAACGCGCGCGGGAAGCGCGTGTCGTCGGGGCGCGCCTCGTCCGGGATCCCGGCGAGCTTCGCCCCGAAGTGCAGGCGCCCGATCGAGTCGGCCCAGAACGGCTCGAAGACGACAAGGTCGCCCGGCTTCCATTCCGCTTCGACGGCAACGCGCGCAGCGTCCCAATCGGCGTCGGGGACGACCGAGTGGATCTGGACCTCGTGCGCGCCGAGCTCCAAGACGCCGATGAGCGGTACGAGCGCGAAGGCGTAGGTTCGCGCGAGGGCAAATCCGCGCGGAGTCGGTGGGGTGCTCTCTGGTTCAGCGCCTTCGGCCAAGATGGCGCGCACATTACCTCAGACGCGGTGTCGATCAATCGCACAGCAAGGCCACGATTCGTGTAAGCCCCGTCCTCGTCATCATGCGCTTCCCGCGCCCGCGCCCCGCCACCCTCTTCTACGTCGCGCTCGCCCTTTTCGCGTCGGCGCCGGCGTGGATCGTGCGGTATCCGCCGCTGCAGGACATGCCGTTCCACGTGGCGGCGTTGCGCGTCATCCACAGCTTCCACGATCCGAGCTTCGGCATCGATCAGTACTTCGAGCTGACGTTCGGCAGGACGCAGTACTTCCTCTACTACGTGCTCGGGAGCCTCGTCGCGTACCTCGTCGGCGTCAAAGCGGCGAACGTGATCATGCTCTGCGTCTACCTCGGCGGAACGCCGCTCGCCGTTCGTTCGCTCTGCAAGGCTTTGGGCAAGGACGAGCGCCTGGCGATCTTCACGCTCCCGGTCCTCGTGAACGTGATGTTCATGTACGGCCTGCTCCCGTTCCTGTTCGGCATCCCGCTGATGTTCTGGGCGCTCGCGGCGGCCGTCCGTTTCTTCGACGAGCTGGAGAACGACCGGCGGGAAGACGTCCTCAAGCGCGAGGCGATCGTCCTCGCCGCGCTCGCGCTCGTCCTCTTCTTCTCTCACGTGTTCCCGTTCGCGCTCTTCGGGCTCGGGTTCGCCGCGATCTTTCCGTGGAAGCGACCGAACGACTGGATCCGCGCCGCGCTGCCCACGGTGCCGGCGCTGGCCGCGCTCGGCTGGTGGTACTTCTTCACGCAGTCGGGGAAGATCGCGCAGGGGGCGGTGAACGCGAAGGACGCGCTCAACGCGGCAGACAACTCCGTCGCGCCGCTCGACCAGGCTTTCACCAGCATCTTCGAGTGGAGCACGAACGTCTTTCGCGACACGAGCGACGAAGCTTGGTTCGCAGCGTTCGTCTTCGTCGTGCTCCTCTCGCTAGGGCTCGCCCAGGGGGACCGTTCGGGGGCGCGCCGCGAGGCGCGACTGCTGATCGTGCTCCCGCTCGCGTGCATGATCGCCTACCTCGTGCTCCCCAAGGGGCGCGGCTCGGTCTGGCTCGTCTCGCAGCGCTTTCCCTCGCTCTTCCTGCTCACGCTCGTCCCGATGCTGCGGCTCCCGCGCGTCGGCATGCGCGCGTGGATCGTGACGGCAGCCGCGCTCGCGGTGGGGCTCGGCTCCATCGTGAACGTGTGCAAGCACTTCGTCCGCTTCCAGCTGGAGGAGGTCGGGGACATCGACGAGGCGATCGATCAGATCCCGCCCGGCAAGAAGGTCGCGGCGCTCATCTACGACAAGGGATCGAGCATCATCCCTTGGGCCCCCTTCCTGCACTTCGGCTCCTACTACCAGGCCGAACGGGGGGGCATGGTCGAGTTCACCTACGCCGGGTACGTGCACTGGCCGTTCGACTTCAAGGACGGCAAGTACCCTCCCCAGCCCGGCATGGCGCCTGGTCACGCGCGGCTACGCTGGGAGTGGACGCCGGAGCAGGTCTCGGTGCAGGGCGAGCTGATGCCCTGGTACGACTACGTGCTCGCGCGGGGCAGCGGGTTCCGTCCGCCGCCGGGCACGTTCCACCAGGTGTGGCGCGGCGACCGCTGGTCGGTGTGGAAACACGATTGATCGCGCGCGCGCGGACTCTGACGCGCCCCGACAAAGCGAGACGAGACAACCGCACGCGCCTGTACTAGGTTCCCGGCCTCGAACATGGCGCAGGCACGCACGAAGAACACGGTATCGGGTGACGCGAGCCTCATCGGGGCCGGGACGCGCGTTCGAGGCCGGGTAACCGGCGACGGCGACGTCGTCATCGGTGGGCACGTCGAGGGAGACGTCGTCGTTCGCGGCGACGTCACGATCGAGGACGGAGCGCGCTGCACGTCGAACGTCGAGGGGCACGCGGTCACCGTCGCGGGCGAGCTCGCGGGGGACGTCTCGGCGAGCGGCCCGGTCGTCGTCGGCGCCACGGCGCGCCTCCGCGGCAACGTGCGCGGGGCGCAATTCTCGATGGAGGACGGCGCGTCGTTCGCCGGCCGCGTCGAGTGCGAGTTCGAGCTGCCCGACGGGCTGGGCGAGGATCACGCGGCTCCGGCACGCCGCCGCTAGTCGGCGCGGCGGCACGGAAGCATCGAGGAGAGAGCACATGGCGAGCACGGTCATCGGCGCGGGAATCACGATCGAGGGCGAGGTCACGGCCGACGACGACGTCGTCGTTCAGGGGACCATCCGCGGCAAGCTGACGTCGCGAGACGCGGTCACCGTCGAATCGGGCGCGGTCGTCGAGGCGGACGTGGCCTCCGGGCCGCTGTCGGTCGCAGGAGCTGTCACCGGCAACATCACGTCGAGCGACCGCGTCGACCTCCAGGCCGGCGCGAAGGTCGTCGGCAACGTGAAGGCTACGCGTATCACCATCGCGGACGGCGCCCAGTTCAAGGGCAACGTCGACATGGACGTGTGACATGGCGACCCGAGACGCGGTGACGGTGATCGGCCGCGGCACGCACGTGCGCGGCAAAGTCGCGGGCGACGGCGACCTGGAAATTCAGGGGCGCGTCGATGGCAGCGTGGCCGTCGATGGCGACGTCACGATCGAGCAGGGTGGTCTCGTGGCCTCCGACGTGAGCGGCCGACGGATCGTCGTGCGCGGCGCTGTGAAGGGGGACCTCACGGCCACCGAGTCGATCGCGCTCGAAGAAGGGGCGCGCGTCGTGGGCGACCTGCGAGCCCCGCGCGTCGCGATCGTGGGCGGGCTCGTGCGCGGCTATGTGCAGTCGGGTGACGGACAGGGGGCTCCGCGAGGAGCGGTGAAGAGCGCGGCGGTCGCACGCCCGGCGGTGGCTGCGAAGCCGGCCGTGCCAGCGGCGAAGCCCGCCGTCGTGGCCGCACCGGCACCGAGCGCACCGCGGGCGGTGCAGGCTTCGAACGGCTCGCCGGCGGCACGCGCCGCGCAGCCCGCTCCGCAGCAGGTCGCGCACGTCTCGAGGGAACGGGCCGAAGCACCGCGGGCGATCTCGCTCGCCGGGGGCGCACCGGCCGCGAAGCAGGGGCCGCCGCCGCAGGTCGTACCGTCGCTGAAGAAGGGCGCGAAGGGCGCGCTGAAGAAGAAGGCGTGAGCTACGTGATCCAGGCGAGCGACGTGGCTCGCGATCGCGCGCGCTTGCTCCAGCTTCTTCGCGATCGATCGTTCGCGCGCAAGAAGGTCGTCCTCGCGTCGGGCAAGGAGAGCGACTTCTTCATCGACTGCAAGCAGACGGTCCTCACGGCCGAAGGGCACGCGCTCACGGGCGCGCTCCTCTTCGACGCGCTGAGCAAGCTCCCCCGTCACGACGCGGTGGCCGGCGTGGAGCTGGGTGGGTGCCCGCTCGCCAGCGCCGTCGCGCTCATCAGCTTCCAGCGCGGCGGCTCGCTGGACGCGGTCTATGTGCGCAAGGATGCGAAGGACCACGGCTCGAAGCGACTGCTCGAGGGGAACGAGCGGCTCGCGCCAGGGGCGAAGATCGCCATCGTCGAGGACGTCGTGACGACGGGGGGCTCGACGCTCAAGGCCGCCGCGAAGCTCCGTGACGCGGGGTACGAGGTGGTCGGCGTGGCGGCGGTGGTCGACCGGCTCGAGGGGGGACGCGAGGCGATCGAGGCCGAGAAGCTCCCGCTCATCGCGCTCTTCACACGGCGGGACTTCATTCCCGACTGACGCGCGGCTTCAGCGAGGTCCGGGCGCGTGCGCCAGGGCGGGCGCGCCGGGTGCGTTGGGAGCCGCGGCAGGCGGCGTCACCAGGGCGGGCGGCACGCGAGGGAGCCGCTCGACATCGACGACGGGGATGGGGGGATTGCTCGGAATCGAGCCCGGGGCCGGCGCCGGCGCCGAAGAGAAGGTCGCGTCGCTCGCGACGTAGCGCCCGTGGAGCGCGCGGAGCTCGCTCGCGGCCCAGAGACGCGCACGGAAGACGTCGCTCGGCACGTCCCGCGTCACGGACCAGACCGCCGCCGCGCCTGCGAGCGCCCCGAACAGGAACCACCCCAGCCTGGCCCCGTGGGCGGCGCGGACCTCTCCTCGCGTCATCTTGAGCAGCGTGGCGTCGGGGGCCTTCACGAGCGTCGGCTGAGGGGCGTCGAAGTCCGGGCGCGGCGGCGCGTACGCCGGCTGCCGCTCCGGCCGCGTGTGCACGCCCGACGGGGGGGACACCGCGTTCTTGCGCGAGGAGCGAACACCGGAGCCCAGCGCGGGACCGAGTGGAGAACTGTGGGTCTTCGCGGCGGCGTTCCGCGGGGAGTTGCTGGCCATTCGTCGAGGCGTCCCTGCACCTTCCGTGCAATGCGCCGCCGCTGCGTGGAAACGTTCCGCGCGCGGCGCGCGAACGCACGTGCGCACGTTCGCCCCGATGCGAGCTTGATCCAATTCGGCTGGCTCGCGATTGATCCGATGGCGCCGCTTCGCCCGTGGAAGAGTGCGCTCGCCGCGGACGGCTACTGCCCGTCGTCCCGCTCCAACCACACGTGCATCCGGTTGGTCACATCGGACGACGAGTCGATGTGAACCACGCGCGGGCGGCAGCAGACCGAGCAGTCCTCCACCACCGTCTGCTTCTCGCCGCCCCCTTCGTCGATCGTGATCGTTCCCATCTGTCCGCAGAACGGACACGCCACGTCGATGGTCGACGTCAGGCTTCGCTCGTTCTCACGGCGCTTGCTCGGCTTCTTCTTCTTCTTCTTCTTCATCGCGCTCACCTCATCCCCGTGGCTGCTCAAGGTGCGTCGGTGACGACGCACGGCGAATCGAAGGCAAGCGGCACAGGCGAGTGACGAAGCGGCAAACGAGACTTGGTGGAGCGCGTGGCGCGGCGCGCCGTGCGATTTCTTCCCGCTCGGGACTAGACTTCACTATGCCATCACACGCGCGACGCGCCGGGGAGGGTGACTCCTCGAGCCCGGCCAAACCCGCTGAAACGAGCCTGCCTTGGAGATGAAGAGGATCGACGTCCTGAGCGACTCCACCGGCGAAACCGCCGAGAGGGTCGTGCGCGCCGCGATGCTGCAGTACCCGCACACCGGGGCGCAGATCCGCGTGCACACGCGCGTACGAACCAAGGAGGCCGCGCGACCGCTGCTCGAGCGCGCGGCGGCCGAGGGGGCCCTCGTGGTGTTCACCGTCGTGAGCCCCGAGCTGCGCGAGTACATCCACTCTTTGAGCTACGAGCTCAAGGTGGAGGCGCTCGACCTCATCGGCTCGCTCATCGGCAAGCTGTCGACGTTCCTCGATCGGCAGCCGATCAACATGCCGAGCGCGATGCTGCCGCTCAGCGACGAGTACTTCCGTCGGATCGAGGCGGTCGAGTTCACCGTGAAGAGCGACGACGGCAAGGAGCCGCGCAACTTCAAGAAGGCCGACCTCGTCCTCGTCGGCGTGAGCCGCACGTCGAAGACGCCGCTGTCCACGCTGCTCGCGCAGCGCGGGCTCAAGGTGGCCAACCTGCCGATCGTGCTCGGCGTGCAAGCGCCGCCGGAGCTCGAAGAAGCGCCGCACGATCGCGTCGTCGGGCTGACCATCGCCATCGATCAGCTGGTCGAGATCCGAAAGGCGCGCCTGCGACAGCTCGGCATGAGCATCGAGAGCGCGTACGGATTGCGCGATCAGGTGCGCGAGGAGCTCGAATACGCGAACCGCATCTTCCGCGACCACCCGACGTGGCCAGTCATCGACGTCACGGGGCGCGCCATCGAAGAGACGGCCGTGATCATTCTCGAGTCGCTGAAAGAGCGCGACGAGAACGCGAAGAACGCGCGCGCGTCTCTCGTCTGATCAGCAGCCGCAGGCGTCGATGCACGCCGGAACGTTGTCGCAGTTCTGAACGCACGTCTGGCAGGCAGGGTTCGTCGTAGAACCGCTGCTGCTGCCGCTGCTGCTACTGCCGCTGGCGTTGAGATCGAGGCAGTGCCCCGTGACGGACTGCTCGCAGACCGAGTCGTAGTTCGTGTCGCCGCTGGCCTCGGTCGCGGCCTCGCTGCACGTGGAGGCGGAGCCGATCGGGCAGAGGTAGTTGCCGCAGAGGCACTCCGGATCGATCGCGTTGCCGTAGATGCGGAAGCCGCACTGCGGGAACACCTGCGGGTTGAGCACGAGGCTCGGGCAGGAGCTGATATAGAGGCAGAGCAAGACCGTCGGGCTGAGCTGCGTGCAGCTGGCCCCCTGGACGGCGGAAGGAGCGCTGGAGCTGGCGTCCTCGGCGCTGCTGGTCGCGGCGGGCGACGCGCCGGCGTCGGTCGCCGAGATGCTCGGGATGACGCACGCAGGCGTCGCCAACGGCGCGGCCAGGAGCACCACCGCCGGCAGGAGCGCGAAGAACGCACGCATGGAACGGGAGGAACATCACACGGGCGGTGCGCGGGCCAACTTCATCGCGTAGCTTTTGCCCACGATGAAGACGCGAACGCTCGGTTTCCTCGGCGCAGGCAACATGGCCGGCGCGCTGATCAAGGGGCTCCTCCACGCACACGCCGTGGAGCCGTCGCGCATCGTGGCGAGCGACATGAAGCCCGAGCGCTTGAAGCAGCTCGAAACGACGCACGGGATCCGCACGACGACCGACAACCACGAGCTCGTGCGCCAGGTCGACGTGCTGGTCCTCGCGGTGAAGCCGCAGGTGGTCGACAAGGTTCTGACGGCACTCGACGGCGACGTGAAGCCGGGCACGCTCGTGATTTCGGTGGCGGCGGGGGTGCCGATCGCGGCCATCGAAGCGCGCTTACCCGCGGGATCGCACGTGGTCCGCTCGATGCCGAACACGCCCGCGACGGCGCTCGCGGGGGCTACGGCGATCTCGGCCGGGACGCACGCGACCGAGGACGACATGCGGATCGCGCACGCGCTGTTCGAGGCGGTGGGGCGCGTCGTGACGCTCGACGAATCGCAGCTCGACGCGGTGACCGGGCTCTCGGGGAGCGGGCCGGCGTACGTGATGCTGATGATCGAGGCGCTGGCCGACGGCGGCGTGAAGGTCGGGCTGCACCGGGATACGGCTCTGCTGCTCGCGGCGCAGACGGTCTACGGGTCAGCGAAGCTCCTGCTGGAGACGGGGGAGCACCCCGGGCGCCTGAAAGACATGGTCACGAGCCCGGGGGGGACCGCGATCGCCGGGCTGCACACGCTCGAGTCGGGCGGGCTGCGGAGGACGCTGATCGACGCAGTGGAGACGGCGACGCTGCGATCGGCAGCGCTGGGGGAAGCGATGGCGAAGAAGATGGGGGTTCCGAAGGGGGAGGACTGAGCGGCGCCCGAGACAGGCCAGAGCGACGTTGTAAGTAATTACAAATATTTACGGCATGCGCGACAGCCCCACCGCGGGGGAAAGCGACTCCCCCTCGCGGGGCATCGACTCCCCCTCACGGGGCATCGACTCCCCCTCGCGGGGCATCGACTCCCCCTCACGGGGCATCGACTCCCCCTCACGGGGCATCGACTCCCCCTCACGGGGCATCGACTCCCCCTCGCGGGGCATCGACTCCCCCTCACGGGGCATCGACTCCCCCTTAGAGGAAGCGACTCCCCGCGCGTGTGTTACGACCCCCCCATGAGCGCGTCCTTCGACCCGCAGCAGCAAGCCGAATTCGACCAGTACGCCGGCTCGTACGAGTCGATGCACGCGAGCAGCGTCGCCGCGAGCGGCGAGTCGCCCGAGTACTTCGCCGTCTACAAGCAGAAGGTGCTCGAGCGGATGCTGGGCGCAGGGTTCGCGAGGCCCGTGCTCGACTTCGGCTGCGGCATCGGGAACCTCACGACACACCTCGTGAAATCGTTCCCCGACGTGCACGGGTTCGACCCGTCGGCGGAGTGCGTGAAGCTCGCGGCCGAGCGCTCCCCGGGCGCGAAGCTGCACAGCGACACGAACGCGATCCCGAAGGGGCACTTCGGCGCGGCCATCCTGGCCAACGTGCTCCACCACGTGCCGCCCGCCGAGCGCTCGGCGCTCATGGACACCGTGGCCTCGACGCTCGCGCCCGGTGGCCGGCTCATCGTCTTCGAGCACAACCCGCTGAACCCTGTGACGCGCCACGCGGTGAAGATCTGCCCGTTCGACGAGAACGCCGTGCTCCTCTTCCCCGGCGAGGTGAAGCGCCTCCTGCGCGGCGCGAAGCTCGACCCGGTGGCGCTCGATTACATCGTCTTCTTCCCGCACGCGCTCCGCTTCGCGCGCGGGATGGAGCCGGGGCTGTCGTGGGTGCCGCTCGGCGCGCAGGTCTGCGCGTGGGGGACTAAGGGCTAGGTTCGCGTTGCTCTAAACGGACTCCTCGTCGTCGAGCGAGTCGTCGTCGCGCGCGCGATCGAGGTTCACGCGGTCGCCCACCACGTACAGCGGGCGCTTCTTCACCTGCTCGTAGATGCGGCCGACGTACTCGCCGAGGATGCCGATCATGAGCAGCTGCACGGCGGCGAGCAGCGAGAAGATCACGACCTCGGCCGTCCACCCCGCGACCGTGGCGTGGAAGACGAAGCGGGCGACGAGCGCCCAGATGGCGACGCCGACGCTCATCAAGCTGATGACCATGCCGAGGTAGGTCGCGAAGCGGAGCGGGAGAACGCTGAACGACGTGATGCCGTCGACCGCGAAGCGGATCATCTTCCGGAGCGGGTACTTCGTCTCGCCGGCGAAGCGGCCCGGGCGATCGTAGAGCACGGCCGTCTGCTTGAAGCCGACCCACGCGACCATCCCGCGCACGAAGCGGTGCGTCTCGCGGAGCTCGCGGAGGGCGACGACCACCGCGCGGCTCATGAGGCGGAAGTCGCCCGTGTCGAGCGGGACCTCGATGGGGATCATGGCGGCGAAGACGCGGTAGAAGATGGCCGCCGTGAGGAGCTTGAAGAACGTCTCCCCTTCGCGCGAGCGACGCTTGCCGTAGACGACGTCGAACCCCTCGCGCCACTTCTCGACCATCGCCAGCACGACCTCGGGGGGGTCCTGCAGGTCGGCGTCCATGACGACGACGGCCTTGCCGCGGGCGTAGTCGATGCCGGCGGTGATCGCCGTCTGGTGACCGAAGTTCCGCGCGAACGAGAGGATGCGGTAGCGCGGTTCGCCGGCGGCGACGCTACGCAAGAGCTCCATCGAGCGGTCGCGCGAGCCGTCGTTGACGAAGAGCACTTCGGCGTCGACGGGCGCCAGCTTGCCGAGAAACTCCTGCAGCCGAGCGTGGAGCTCGGGGATGACAGCCTCCTCGTTGTAGATCGGGAGGACGAGGCTCAACGTCGGGCGCGGCATGGCAGCGTGAGTTCGGTGACTAGCACGAAGCGGGAGCCGGGGCGCGCGCGACCGGGCTTTCCACG
>Ga0302157_10001106_pt1 | contig 33666 bp, 28 predicted proteins | sample I_Bog_N3_3_FD_193502 | JGI IMG/M metagenome (GOLD analysis project Ga0302157, IMG submission 193502) | Peat permafrost microbial communities from Stordalen Mire near Abisko, Sweden - I_Bog_N3_3 | ecosystem: Environmental > Terrestrial > Soil > Wetlands > Peat | place: Sweden: Abisko, Stordalen...
AGCGCAACGCGCACACCTATACCGGCGCGCAAGCCGTCGAGGTCACGCGGCTGGCTGGGCTGCTCACCGTCGCCTACATGCACCTGCACGCCGACCACCCTGAGCTTCCCTTCGGCGGCTACTACACGCTGGGCGTCTGCCAGGACGGCATCGCCGCCATTGAGCAGCGCATGACCGGCAAGTCCACGCTCTTTCCCAATACGGCGAACATGGCTTTCTTCAATGACTCGCGCGATGCCGAGGTGAACGCCATGCTGGCGGCGATTCCCAAGGACCGTGACGGCACACCGCCCGGGCCGGAGCGGGTCTTCGGCTCGCTTCCGGTTGCACCGGAGAACTTCAGCGCCATCACGATTCCCGGTCTCGCTGCCGATCTGTCTGCGACCTACACTGCATGGAAGCATCCTGAGCCACGACCAAATCCCGCTTGGTGGATCGCGCTGGCTGTTGCGCTGTTGGTGATGTTGGGGAGTCTGCCGCCTGTGGTCAGGCGGTCTCGTCGTTCCGCGCAAGCAACGCAGCTGTAGTCTCTGTGCTCCAACGTTCTGGAGGAATCACGAAATGTCAACCAAAAAGAAGGCGGCAAAGAAGTCCACGCGCAAGTATGGCCCCGCGGCGAGCAAGCAGGTGGAGATCGAGATGCGCGAGATGAAGGAAGGCAAGCTCAAGAGCGGCCGCAGCGGCAAGACGGTCACCAATCCGAAGCAGGCGATTGCGATCGGTCTCTCCGAAGCGCGCAAGAAGGGCGCGAAGGTGCCGAAGAAGCCGACCTGATACCAACTGCCAACATTGCGTGACTGAAACGCGCAAAAATGCGCTTAAAACGCAGCTCAAGGCGTCATTTTGCGGGCTCGCGGATGCAGCAAGTCTCATGGAATCAATATGTTCCACGTGGAACATGCATCATAGACCTCCACTCAAATGCTGTGGCGTGAGGTCTTTGGAACAGGCAGGGCGCTGGGGCGGGCAGCGTCGGCGATGGCGATGCAGTCGCGGCCCTGGGCCTTGGCGACGTACATCATGGCGTCCGCCGAGCGGATGATGGCGTGGAGGTTGTCGCCATCCTCCGGGAAGGTGGCCAGGCCGAAGCTGGCCGTGATGTTGAGCGAAAGGCCATTGGCTGTGAGGAATGTCGCCGAGTTCAGCTCCTCGCGGAGGCGCTGGGCTAGCAGGGTCGCGTCGGCCTTGTTCAGACCGCGCAGCAGCGCGACAAACTCGTCGCCGCCGTAGCGGAAACCGGCGTGATCGGGGCCAAGGGTGCGTTTGATGGTGCCGCCTATCTCCGAGAGCAGACGGGTGCCGACCAAATGGCCGTGGGTATCGTTCACGCTCTTAAAGTGGTCGAGGTCGAGAAAGAGCAGCGAGAAGGGACGGCGCGGCGTGATGGAGACCACGCGGGAGTCGGCAGCCGGACCAGCAGCGGCGATCTCCTCTTCAATCATGTTGTAGAGGTAGCGGGCATTGAACAGGCCTGTGCAGTCATCGGTGATGCTGAGGTCGTGGATGAGTTTCACCTGGGCGGCATTATGCAGCGCGATGGCGGCGTAGTCGCAGAGCACGCGCAGGAAGGAGATGGAGGAGTCGGGCAGCAGATCGAGCTTGGAGTTGTGCAGGGAGAGCACGGCGAGCGTGCGGTCGCCATGGCGAATAGGAAGACAGGCGATGGACTGGAGGCCCAGCTCAGGATGCGCGGCGGCGTAGCGAGACCAGTCCGGGTCGGCGCTGACATTGGGAACGACCAGGGGATTGCCGCTCTCCGCTACGTAGCCGGCGATGCCCTCGCCGCGAAGCAGGCGAACGTCTTTCAGCAGAGACTCGTCGATACCGGAAGAGAGAGCGTAGACCATCTCACGCGTCGTCTGGTCGAGCAGCAGGAGAGACCACTTCTCGGGGCCGAAGAAGTCCTCCATTTGGTTCATGATGGCGCGGAGCAGGGTGTCGATTTCCAGGCTGGAGGTGAGGGCGCTGGCGACCTCATGGAAGACGCGCAGGCTCTCCAACTGGCGGGAGTCGAGCGTTTCGAGCTGCGGCTTGTCTTTCACGGGCATTGGAGTCCTCGCATAGACAGGAAGGAGCGCAGAGCCTTCGAGAAGACAGGATAGCGGAAACGAGAGCGGGAGAAATGTACGAAAGTGTGCACTGAGTGGTTCCGCTTGGCTAGCCGCCGATGTGGACCATGCTGCGGGAGGGCTGCTGGAAGCCGGGTTCGCCGATGTGATGGCGTGCCTCCTTGCGGTGGACGACGGCGCGGATGCGGGCGCGGAGATCGTCGTCTGTAGCGCCGCGGCGGAGCAGGCCGACAAGGTCATGATCAGACTGCGAGAAGAGGCAGGTGCGCAGGCTGCCGTCCGACGTGAGGCGTATGCGCGAGCAGTGGCCGCAGAAGGGCTGGGATACCGGGGCGATGATGCCAATCTCGCCGCGGCCGTCAGCGAAGGTGAAGCGGCGGGCAGTCTCGGAGGGGTTGGTCGCGGGCAGCGGAACGAGCGGGCGGACGGCGTTGAGGCGGGCGACGATCTCGGACATCGGGACGACAGACTCAGGCGTCCACTTGCGGTCTTCTTCGAGGGGCATGAACTCGATGAAGCGGACGATGACATCCTCGGTACGGGAGAACTCTGCGAAGGCCTCAATCTGGGTATCGTTGAAGCCGCGCAGCAGCACGCAGTTGACCTTGACCGGGCCGAGGCCGGCTTGCTGCGCGGCGCGGATGCCGGCGCGGACGCGCTCAAAGCTGCCGGGAACGCGGGTGATGCGGGTGAAGGTCTCGGAGTCCACCGCGTCCATGCTGACGGTGATGCGGGAGAGGCCGGCGTCCTTGAGCGGCTGCGCGAGCGGCGCCAGCAGGTGGCCGTTGGTGGTGAGCGCGATGTCCAGTGGAGCGCCGGTGAACGCAGGGCGAAGCTGAGCCGTCTCGCGGATGAGGTCGAGCAGGCCGTGGCGCAGCAGCGGCTCGCCGCCGGTGAGGCGGATCTTCTCAATTCCGAGCGAGACGAAGACGCACAGCAGGCGGGCGTAGTCGGCGAGTGGGAGTTCGGTGTACTGCGCGCCGTCGGTGCCGGTGCGGCAGTAGACGCAGCGGTAGTTGCAGCGGTCGGTGACGGAGAGCCGGAGGTCGGTGATGAAGCGGCCGTGCGAGTCGCGCAGGCGGAGGCTATCGTTCTCATCCGTGAGCGACGGCGGGGCGGCGGGCTCGAGGATGGGAAGGATGGTGTTCATTTGGGGTTTGGGTGCTCTGGAAAAGTTAACAGAAAACAGTTAACAGCGAACAGGAGAAGCGGGGATTGGGCTGTTCGCTGTTAACTGTTGGCTGTTAGCTAATTCTAAATTCCTACGCCGAAGTCGACATCCTGGACCTGATCGCCGGAGTGGGCGTAGAGGTCATAGGGCGTGCGGCGGTTGAACTTGTAGCGCTGACGAATCTCGCGGCCCACCACCACGCCGAGTGCCAGCGCGGTGACGCCGGCGGAGATCCAGCCGACGTTGCGCAACAGGTGCGTGCGCTTGTGCGGAGACGCGACGCGCTCCACCTGTTTGCCGACCTGGTTGCCGACCTGATGCCCGAATTTGCGGAACGAGCGAGAGAGGCTCATGCAAAGAATGATAGCGCAGTGCAGCATGGTTATGGAATCGCGGACCGGCCGACGGGGTGACGACTCTGGGGAGTTAATCCCGGGAAGTTCAGCTGTGAGTTCCAAGGGGTCCTCAGGACTTGGCGGCGGGCGCGGGCGCTGCGGCGGGGGCAGGCGCCGCGGCTGCGGGCGTGGCCGCGCTGCCGGGGCTGGAATCAGCGGCTGGCTTGATCTTTGCGGAGTCGCCGCTGGAGTCGCCGCCGGACTCACTGCTACCGGCGGAGTCGCTGCCGGAGGCGGGTTTGGCCGAGCCGTAGCCGTCCTTGTACCAGCCACCGCCGGCGAACTGGAAGGCGGGCGCGGTGATGGTGCGCTCCAGCGGGCCGCCGCAGTGCGGGCAGATGGTCAGCTCGGCGTCAGAGTATTTCTGGATCTTCTCGGTGCGGCGATGGCAGGTGGTGCATTCGTATTCGTAGAGCGGCATTGCGGGGTCCTTGCTGGCGTGCGGCGTTTGGCGGAATTCGGCGTCCTGTTTTAGGATACCGCGCCGAAAGAACGGTTGCTGTGCCGGATAGTATGATGCCCCCCATGAAGATTGTGCGGTTTGTGGTGTTTGCAGGGATTGCGGCAATGGCTGCGTTTCTATCGGCAGGAGCGCAGGTGGTGAACGTAGCTGATGCGCCTCCGATGGGCTGGAACAGCTGGGATGCCTATGGGCTGACCGTCACCGAGGCGCAGTTTCGCGAGAACGCGACGGTGCTGAAGAACAGGCTCGCCCCCGCAGGCTGGCGGTATGCGGTGATCGACGAGGGCTGGTTCTTCGAGAACCCCGAGGACCGCGGCACGCCGGAGAAGCTGCACTACGCGCTCGACCCGTTTGGGCGCTATGTGCCCGTGCCGGCGCGGTTTCCATCGGCCGGAGACGGCGCAGCTATCACCGTCACGGTTCCAGCGAACGCGAAGCTGGCTGCGACCATCGAGAACACCGGCTTTACCGCGCTGGCGGACTGGGTGCATGCGCAGGGGCTGATGTTTGGCATCCATATTGTGCGCGGGATTCCTCGCGCCAGCGTGGAACGCAATCTGCCCATCGCGGGCAGCGGCTTCCACGCGAAGGACGCGGCCGACACCACGGACGCCTGCCCGTGGGACCCGACCAACTGGGGCGTGAAGCAGAACCTCGCTGGCCAGGCCTGGTACGACTCGCTGCTGAAGCAGTACGCCGAGTGGGGCGTGGACCTGCTGAAGGTGGACTGCATTGGATCGCATCCGTACAAGGAGGACGAGATCGACATGATCCGGCAGGCGATTGACCGCACGGGAAGACCTATCGTGCTGAGCCTTTCGCCGGGGCCGATGGCGCTGGAGCATGCGCAGGAGGTCGGATCGATGGCCAACATGTGGCGCATCTCCGACGACGAGTGGGACCTGTGGAGCGCCGCTGAGGGCAAGGACTTTCCGCAGGGCGTGAAGGACCAGTTCGCGCGGCTGGCGGCGTGGCAGCCCTTCGCCAAGGCGGGCAACTGGCCGGACGCCGACATGCTGGCCATCGGCGAACTGAAGCCGCATCCTGGCTGGGGCGAGCCGCGCACGTCAAGGCTTACCTATGACGAGCAGAAGACGCTGCTGACGCTGTGGGCCATCGCAAAGAGTCCGCTGATTGTTGGCGCGAACCTGACGCTGATGGATAACAAGACGCTGGTGCTGCTTACCAATCCGGACGTCATCGCGCTGGATCAGGAGGGCTCGGGCGAGTTCGAAGCCAAACACGAGGGCGCGATGATTGCGTGGCGGACGTCGCTGCCGAAGGAGCGCGAGGCGCTGGCGATCTTCAACACCGGCGACACACCGCTGCGTGTGCAGCGCGACTTTGCGGACTTCGACCCCGACCTGGGCACGCGTCACTGGAAGGTGACCGACGCGTGGGCCGCGCAGGAGCTGGGCCACCAGCGCGGAGTGGATGCGACGCTCGCGCCGCACGCCTGCCTGCTGCTTATGCTGACGCCGGAGAAGTCGCTGACCGAGAAGCTAGCACCGAAGCTGCACAAGGAGCACGAGTAGCAGTGGGAGCCGGTAAATATCCGGCGGGTGGCCCACATCCAGGAGTCCTCTTTCTTATCAGAACTGGGTGCCCCACATCTCGATTCTGAGATGTGGGGCACCCATGGGGTAAGCGTGAGTCAGATGTGGGCCACCCGCGCACTACCGGCGGGGCTTTGTCTTGCCCTTGAGGTTGAGCGCGACGGCGGCGCGGATGAGGGCCTTCAGAGCGGCCTCATTCACCTTCTCGCCTTCGTGGATGTCGATGGCGCGGCGGACGTTGCCTTCGAGGCTGGAGTTGAAGAGGCCGGAGGGGTCCGTCAGCGACGCGCCCTTGGCGAAGGTCAGTTTGACGACGCTCTTGTAGGTCTCTCCGGTGCAGACGATGCCGCCGCGGGAGAAGACGGGCGTACCCGGCGACGTGGGTTTGACCCACTTCCACTCTTCGATAATCTCCGGGTCGGCGGAGAGGATGATCTTGCGGACGTGTGCGAGGGTCTGGCCGCGCCAATCGCCGAGGTCTTTGATCTTCGCGTCGATCTGTGCGGAGGGAGATTCTGCCGGGACAGCGTTTTTCATGGACGGCTCCAGCGTTCGCCCCTATTTTCGCTGCACGAAGGCTTTGCCGCAACCGGCATCCGCACCCCACCCGGCATCCGTTAGAAGACGATGCGGGCGCCGAGTTGGAGAACGCGGCTGGCGTTCTGCGTGCTGGATATCTGACCGAAGGTTCCCGATGTTGCGGTGAGGTTGGGACCGGAGAAGACCGGGCGGTTGTTGACGTTGAAGGCCCCCACGCGGAACTGCAGAAAGGCGGTCTCAGAGAAATTGAAGTTCTTGAGGATCGAGGCGTCCCAGTCGTTCAGGGCGTCGGCGCGCAGGTTGGCGAACTGGCTGGGGTAGGTACGAATGTTGTTCACGGGCTGGGTTCCGCCATTGCCGTCCTGGCAGAGGGCGGTGGAGGTGGTGCTGACGCTGTTGGCGAAGGCGTTGATGTTGAAGGCCGGGCAGGTGGTGCTGGGATTGTTGAACTCGGTTGCGGCGCGCGGGTTGTAATGCAGCGATTGGCCGGCGATGGGCGTGAGGTTGCCGAAGGTGAGTGGAGCGCCGCTCTGGAAGAACCAACTGGAGGCGATATTCCAGCCGCCGAAGGGGAGATCGAGCCAAGTGGGTATAGTGGCGCCGAACTGGCGTCCGCGGCCGTACGGCAGCTCGTAGCTGACGGCGATGACCGTGTGCAGGGGATGGTCGAACTGGGAGATGCGGTACTCCGGACGCGGGTCGAAGGCGTTCAGGAAGGTGACGGCCTCCAGCAGCTTGGACCACTGAGAGTTCGCCAGAATCGAGAGCCCATACCCGGTGCGGTGTTCGATGTGGACGTCGAGGGCATGGAAGATGGAGCTGCCCTCATCCACGTTCTGCTCGGTGATGGCACCAAACTCAGGATAGGTTTGGAGCAGTTGCGTCAGCGCGACTGTCTTGCTGGAGTTGAGATTGCCGCCGCCGGGGAGGATTCCATAGAACGGGTTGGCGACCGAGGCGCTGAGACTGGGGTTGGAGGCCGTTGTCAGATACTGCGGCTCGACGTAGTTCAGTTGCTCGTTGATGGGGAGACGGCGGCCGGCGCTGCCCTCATAGAAGGCCTCCAGCAGCCAGCCGCTGAAGCACTGGTGCTGAAAGCCGAGGTGCCAGCGCTCGGAGTAGGCGTTGCGGATGCTGGGGTTGAGGAAGGTGAGGGGCTGGCCGACGAACGTGCCCAGTCCAGCGGAAGAGCCACTGGCCGGAGTGAGGCCGTTAGGGAAGGGATTGGAGAGCGTGCCCGGGCCGTTGGCCGTGGGCGGCGCATAGCTGACAACCGGAGACTGCGTCGTCTGGCTGAAGCCCTCCTGGTTGATGGTGTTGTTGAAGGGGAAGATGGGGATGACGAAGATGCCGAAGCCGGCGCGGATCACGGTGTTCTGACCAAACATGTGCGGCCGGTAGGCGAGACCGATGCGCGGGCTGAGCATGATCGAGGGGAAGTTCGAGAACTTGCCGCCAGGCCCGGCGAAGGTGAGGCCGCCGTTGACCTTGAAGTTGGCCACCGCGAGCGTGGAGTTGGGATGGGTGGCGTAGGCGGCGGTGGCGGGGGCGCTGTAGGGGTTGGTTGCGGTGGTGTTGAAGCCGTTGACGACGGTGTCTTCGCGTTCGTTGGGCGAGAAGTCGTCATCCATGCGCAGACCGAAGTTCAACGTGAGCCGCGGGCGAACGCGCCAGTCATCCTGCAGGAAGAGCCCCAGGTAGGTCTGGTTGCCGACGGCATGCGAGTTGAGATCGTAGCTGGCCGAGGTGGGCAGCCCAAGCAGAAAGGCCGCGGTATCGGAGCCGACCGCGGCATAAGTATCGGTTCCGAAGGCGCCGGTGAAGCTGTTGTCAAAGTTGTAGAGGCCGGAGGAGTTGCCGAAGGTAAAGTCGCCCCTCTGCACTTTGCGAAAGTCCAAGCCAAACTTCAGCGTCTGCCGGTATACGGTCTTAATCAGATCGACGAACACATCGTTGGTGTTGAAGGGCGCGGTGCCGGGTGTCTGGGCGGTGCTGCCCAGAGGGTTCAGCGAGCCGGAGTTGAAGTAGAACCGCGGGAAGATGTGGCGCGAGCTGGGCAGATTGGGCAGACCGAGCGTGGCGGCGTCAAAGCCGTCGCCGTTGGTGAGTGTGGGCTGCGAGAAGCGGCCATAGTTCAGACGCAGGTCGGCCGACAAGGATGGAGTGAAGGTGATGACATCCCCGACCGTTGCACCGAGGTTCTGGCGATAGAGGATGTCGCCGTAGGCCGGGTTGGTGGCGTCGAAGAGCTGATTCGAATACTGGACGAGACGGCTGTATCGGGCGGTCATATAAAGCCGCTGGCGCGGGGAAAGCGTCCAGTCAAAGCGGGCGAACTCATTGTTGTAGCGGTCGCCCGTTGAGGCGGTGGACAAGTAGTTGTTCTCGCCGAGGTTGTTGCCTGGGACATTTGGCTGCGGGAAGTAGGCGAGCGCGGCCAGGGCGACGGAGTTCAGCGGCAGGGCGCCGGAGGTGATGTTGTTGCCGGCAAAAGCGGTGCGGTCGTAGATGTTGAAGCCCTGGGCCGCGCAAGCCGGGTTGATGGTTCCGCTGGCAGGGTCAAAGATGGCGCCCGAGTTGTAAGTCCTGGTCACGCCCGGACACTCGGTGTCGGTGCGGTTGCTGCCCTGGGCGAGCAGCGCGGAGAAGTCGCCGGTCCGTTCCGCGGCGGTCGGCACGCTCGCGTAGGTGCTGCCCGCAGTGGAGTCGTAGAGTCCCTCATAGGCGAAGAAGAAAAAGAGCTTGTCATGATCTCTGAAGGGGCCGTTGAAGAACCGGGTAGGCAGCAGCGGGCCTCCGATGCTGGCGCCAAACTGGTTGCGGCGCGATTCCGGCTGAGCATAGCCGGGGATGCGTGCAGAGAAATAGGGGTCGGCGTTGAGAGCGGAGTTCTGGTTGAACTCTGAGAGCGTGCCGTGCAAACGGTTGGTGCCGGACTTGCTAATCTGGTTAGCCGTGGCGCCGCCCCCGTGGCCGTAGGTGGCGTCGGACTCGAAGATATTGATCGTGACCTCGCGCGTAGCGTCGGCCGGCATCTCGTAGTTCGGTGAGTTGTCCGCGCCGTTGTTCTGCGCGCCGTCCAGCAGAAACTCAGCGCTCTTGTTGGGCAGGCCGCCGACCGTAAACGCCGCCAGGGCCGAATTGGAAAAGGGCCGCACACCGACCGGGTTGGCTGTGGCCAGCACACCAACCCCATACTGAATCAGGCTCATGGGGGCGCGGCCGTTCAGGGGCAGGTCTTCGACCAGTTGCGGTGGGACGACCTGACCGAGGCTGGCGTCTCCCGTGCCGAGCAGCTGCGATGCAGCAGTTACTTCGACGATCTGCGTGACCCTGCCGACCGACAGCGGGATGTCGATGGTGACCTGATCGCCGGAGCCGAGGGTGAGGTTCTCCCACTCGTAGAGTTTGAAGCCCTGTGCCCTGGCCACAAGAGAGTAGTCGCCCGGTTTAAGGAGCGCGAAGGTGTAGTTGCCGGTTTCGTTGCTTTGAGCTGTCTGCGTGACCCCGGTCTCGGTCTCGATGGCGGTTATTTTGACGTGCGGAACCGCGCTGCCTGTGCCGTCCAGAATTGCGCCGCTGATGGTAGCTGTTGAGACCTGAGCGGTCAGCGTATGTGGACGCAAGAGGAGAACACATGCCAGCAGGAGGAGAGTCGCTTTGAGGGATATTTCTTGTCTATGTATTCCAGGGCCTCCAGAGTCTTTCCGGGTCGCACCTATCTTGGTTTGTAGGCCATGGATGTCTTGTTGCGATATACCAGATTGCTCATATCCTTAGCGATTGCTGGATGGGGCTACCCCTTTCACTTTTTCGTGCTCGTAACCGAACCCGCGAATAGGTATGACAGTTATACTTCCTTATGCGCTTCGACTTCGACGCGAGAAAAAGCCTGCGTTTGCGCAAGAACCCGAACCGCGGGATCGGCTTTGAAGAGGTTCAGGAAGTCTTTCTGCAGTCTTACTACCAGGACCAACGGTCCGATGTGCCGGAGCAGTTTCGCGCCATCGGCTGGGCCGGAGGACGGCTCTACTCCGTGATCTTCGAGGTTCGTGAAGACGACGAAGGGGAGTTTTACCATCTGGTCACTTTGTGGAAGGCAACGCGAGAGGAGCAAGAACTCTATGAAGAAAACTCTTAGTGCGGCAAAAGCACCAACGGCTGAGGCTCTCGCCCGGATGGCGGACAGCGGGAAGAATATCTCGCGCTACTTTACGAACTCGGGAAAGATGATGAAGCCGATACAACGAGTCAACGTCGATTTTTCCGCTCGAATGGTGGAAGAGTTAGACCGTGAAGCGAAGGACTTGAACATCAGCCGGCAGGCCGTGATCAAGACACTGGTCCGTCAGGCATTGGACCAGAGACACCATGCGGCAACAGAACGCTTAGCGAGACAGCGGAGCGTCTGATCCGCTAGTTGCGTGAGAGTGACGTGAGAGTCAATAGCTGACGGGCTGGTGGTTGAGAGTCTGCTCGACGACGGTGTGGACGCGGAGCAGCGGCCACGAAGTGGAGTTGGTGGCGGGCTGGATCTGGCCTGGCTGGTGGATGAGCAGCGCGGGGCGGGGGTCGTAGACGTCGTGGGAGGCGGCATCGTCTTCGTCGGTCCAGGAGGGCTGATCGTCCCAGAGAAAGGTGCGCCAGCTGTGGTCGCCTTCGACGATCACGGTGGTGTCCTGCCAGCGGGGCGAGGCCTGGAGTTCAGCCATCATGCGGCCCAGCATGTGGTCGGCGAGCGCGAGGTTGTCCAGATACGAGCTGTCGCAGAACTGTGTGTAGTTGTCTTCAAGACGGCTCCAGATGTTGGGGCTGTGCGGGACGGACATGTGCAGAAAGATGAAGTCCGCCTGGTCGCTGTGGAGCAACTGCAGGGCGCTCGCCTGCAGCTCAAGGTGGGTGTGGAGGCGCTGGCGGACGTCATAGGTGCAGATGTCGCGGTCAGCGCGGGCGGGGGCCTTGACCTCGCGGACCATCTGTTGAAGCGGCGAGAGCGTGTTGCGCCACAGGGGGTCGCGTTGCGACATCAGGCCGTCGATGCGGTCGAGGTTCATGAAGTAGCAACTATCAAGGGCGTCGCCGTAGATGGTGCAGTACGGGTTGTACCAGCCGACGGCGGCGGTGCGCCAGCCCTGCTTCCCTGCGTCACCAAAGACCGTACCGCTGCCGTTTAGCGGGTGCCAGCCGTGCACGCCGGCGTAGTGGACGTTGAACTTGTTGCGGAAGGTGAAGCGGTAGTCGTCGACCTCGTGGCCGGTGAGCAGAGAGGGGATAACCCTCACGGTCTTGATTCCGATGGGCTGCACGTCCGTAAAGAGCGTGCTCTGGCTGCGCAGGGCATCAAAGTTGGGCAGGTCGAGATCGTGGGCACGGTGCTCAAAGAGCTGGTCGTAGGAGAGCTCATCGAATACAACCCATACGATGCGCGGATGCACGCGCGGCGGCTGCGGCGCTGTCTGCCAGGTGGCGCGAATCTGCTGCGGACCCGGTCTCCAGAGCATAACGAAGAGCAACTGCGTGATGCTGCACAGGGCGAAGAGGAAGAGGAAGACTCCGACAATGTCGCCGAGGCGGATGACGCGGCGATAGAAGAGGTTGAACTTGAAGAAGCAGAGCAGCAGAAGCGCGGTCCAAAGGACGGCGAAGAATGGCAGCAGCTCCTGCGCGACATCGGGCATCAGGCTCTGCAGCCGCCACAGGATGTATGGCGGGATCACAATCACCAGCAGCAGGCGCACGAAGGGGTAAAAGCGGGTTCGCTCCAGCGGAGCGAGGATGGCGAAGATCAGCAGGCCAAGCAGAAGGATGTCCGCGAGCTGGGCGAGGCAGATGCCGGTGAGTGCATAGGGAAAGTGCATGCGGACGTCTGCGCCGCCGCCGAGGAGGTCGCCATAGTTCATGACCAGCAGCATGGATGCGAGGCCTAGGGACTGGCAGAGCTTCTTGAGCAGGTGTGCCTTGGTGCGGCGGGGACGGAGTTCGATGACCTGGCTCATGCGGGAACTCGCTCCATCAGGAAGAGAACGCGGCCGTTGGTGAGGGTTTCGCGGCGCAGGGCACGGAAGAGGCCGGAGCAGGCGGCGAGCAGGTCGTCTTCCGAGAGGGCTCCATAGAGCTCGTCGCGACCGCGCAGCAGGCTCTGGAACATGGGGTCAGAGGGTGGCACCCACTCCAGCAGTAGATAACGGCGGGTGAGGCGGTGCAGCAACCCGAGGATCGAGAGGATTGGAATCTGCTCCATGAGCAGGAGGTGGTGGAGGACGGCGAGCAACAGAACGAGATCTGCCCGGCCTTCGAGGCGCGGGAGCAAAGCGGTGGACTCGGAATTCTCCCAGCCCGCGGCGGGCGTGGGTCGGGCGAGGTCGGCGTGCAGGGTGAGGATGTCGAGGTTGCGCTCGCGGGAGAGTGCGAAGATGCGATCCGCGGAGGCGGCGTCGCGTTCGAGCGCGATGACACTCGCGCCGAGCGAGGCGGCGAGTGCGCTGTAGTCGCCGGTGTTGGCGCCGATGTCCAGCACGCAGGCGGGATTGAGCTCCACTAACGCATCGCGGACGAAGGCGAGCTTGGCGGCGCTCTGCTCCAGCGTGTAGTGGGTGAGCGAACCGGTGTAGCCGGACCACTCGGATTTTGCGGAGTGCGGCAGAGCGCGCTGCGTGCGGCGGCGGAGCGAGGAGAGAGTGCGGCGCAGGATGTGGAGGGCGAGTCCGGGGTCTTTGGGTGCTGCGGGCTTTGCCGGCTGGCCGGAGCTGCGCTTTTCCAGCAGCGCGGGCAGCGTGATTGGAAAGAAGGTCGCGCGTGAAAGACGCTGCGGCCAACGCAGCGCGGCGTAGAGTTCTGCAGGCTCGTAGCCGTCACGATGGAAGATTGTGAGGGCGAGTGGCCAGCGCAGCAGGCGGAGCATCAGCAGCGGCAGAAGAAACGTGCGGACGCACTGCGCATAGGCTAGCCAGGTGGAGTCGCCGGGTGTTTGCGGCTCGAAGGAGAGCACGTCGACGAGCACGGGGCGCGGGCCGACGAAGAGGATGTTGAGCGGCGTGGCGTCCTTGAGGATCGAGCCGTCTGTCAGCGCTTCATCGCAGAGCGAAAGGGTAAGTTCGGCGGCGGCGAGCCACTGGCCCGGTGTCCACTCCCACGGATAGCTGGGGACGGCAATTCGGGGATGCAGCAGGCGCAGGCCGGAGGGCGAGTCGTCGATGGTGGTGGCGACCATGTCGCCGCGGGCTTCCAGGCGCTGGCGCAGCGGCGAGGCGAGGAACGCCAGAACCTGATCGCGGGCGGCGGGGTGGATGGTACGGACTGCGAAGCCTGCTTCGAGTTGCAGCGAGCCGGCGGGGTCGCGAAAGGTGGGCGACGGTACGGTGGACGGTGTGGGGGGTTCCGCGCCGGAAGGTGGGCTCATGCGGCGTTGCGGGAATCGTCCTTATGGATTGGCGCGCTCAAGACGACGGCGGCGACGGGTTTCTTGTCGCGGCCGAAGAGGCGGGCGATGCGGCGGCGCATGGTATAGCCGATGGCCCCCAGAAATGCGGCGAACGACTGCAGTGCCAGCAGGCCCGAGCCGGGATCAACATAGGCATAGGCGCGGCGCTCCGTGGCCACAAGGAGGCATACACAACAAAAGACGGTCAGCGAGAGGGAGATAAGTCTCTTCATACGGATGACGTTCTCCAATGTGTTGCGGGGTTGAGTCGGTGGCCGTAGGAGGGAGCGGCTGGACTGAAACGTTTTGGTCGGCCCGCAGACTGGACGAGCATAAGAAGAGTACAGACACCGCATGCTCCAAGAAGTTGCTAGGTCTGGAAGCGGCGAGCGCAAAAAAATACAGCTCGAGTATGTATGACGAGTCGTATGTTGAAGAAGATTCAGCTAAAAACACCTGAGATGCTTGGAACGGCCGGGAATTTGCCAGTGCTGGGGAAAAATCGGCCTGTGACGAACACGCAGAGACAAAAAAATTGCCAAATGAGCGAACAGGAAGTGCGTGGCGGCTAATCTGTCTTCGCCTTATACTCGCCTGAGATGGACTTTCCGCAAAAGAAGAAGATGGGCGCGGGGCCGAAGTCGGCTGAGGCCGAGCGGCTGGTTTCGGCGGGGCACGTCGATGATGATGACGCCGTCGAGCTGAAGCTGCGGCCCAAGCGGCTGGCCGAGTTCATCGGGCAGACCAAGGCCAAGGAGCAGCTCGCCATCGCGCTCCAGGCGGCGAAGTCGCGCGGCGAGGCGCTGGATCATGTGCTGCTCTTTGGGCCGCCGGGGCTGGGCAAGACCACGCTAGCGACGATCATCGCCAATGAGCTGGACGTGGGCTTTCAGCAGACCAGCGGGCCGGCGCTGCAGGTGCAGGGCGACATGGCCGCCATCCTCACCAATCTGAAGGCGCGGCAGGTGCTTTTCCTGGATGAAATCCATCGCCTGCAGCCGGTGATGGAAGAGAAGCTCTACACCGCGCTCGAGGACTACCAACTGGACATCATGATCGGAACCGGCCCGGCGGCCCGGACGCACGTGATGCGCATTGATCCGTTCACGTTCGTCGCGGCGACCACGCGCCCCGGTCTGCTGAGCTCGCCGCTGCGCTCGCGCTTCGGCATCCTGCTGCGCCTGGAGTTTTATACCGACGACGAGTTGCGCTTCGTCGTAGAGCGCAGCGCGGAGGTGCTCGGTGTGCCGATCGACCGCGACGGTGCGGCGGAGATTGCGATGCGCTCGCGCGGCACACCGCGCATCGCCAACCGCCTGCTGCGACGCGTGCGGGACTACGCCGAGGTGCGCGCGGCCGGGCGCATCGACCGAGAGACGGCCACGGCAGCGCTGACGCTGCTGGAGGTGGACGCGCATGGCTTCGACGAGCTCGACCGGCGGCTGCTGCGGACAATCATCGAGAAGTACGATGGCGGACCTGTCGGCCTGAACACGCTCGCCGCGGCGCTGGCCGAGGAGCAGGACGCGCTCGAAGAGGTGTATGAGCCGTTCCTGATTCAGATTGGCTTTCTCGACCGCACGCCGCGCGGACGCGTGGCGACGCGGCTGGCGTATGAGCATCTGGGGATTGAGATGCCGAGAAGGCCAACGCTGTTTGGGTGAGGCAGAAGCAGATTCCCTTCGGGAATGACAAACCAGAAAAGCAAAGGCAAAAGCGAACGCAGAGGTCGCAATGTTCTCGCAGAGGCCGCAGTGTTTGTCGATGGGGTTTACAGGAGGGATTTTGCCAGGATGCCGTGCGCGCTTGCCAGACGGGATTCGGCGGCGGCGCGATCGAGTGAGAGCTTCTGCATTACGATCGCCGTCTTCACGTTGTTGCCGGAGTCGGTGAGCAGGCGAGCGGCGGCGGAGAGGTCGCAGCCCGTGGCGGCGACGATGATGCGCTGGGCGCGGTTGACGAGCTTGGCGTTGGTGGCGCGGACGTTGACCATCAGGTTGCCGAAGGTCGCGCCGCTGCGCACCATCACGCCGGTGGAGATCATGTTCAGCACCATCTTGGTCGCGGTACCGGCCTTGAGCCGCGTGCTGCCGGTGAGGACTTCGGGGCCGGTGGCGGGGGTGATGGCGATCTCGGCGGCTCGCGCGAGCGCGGAACCGGGGACGCAGCTGATTCCAACAGTGAGAGACCCTAGCGTCTTCGCGTAATCCAGAGCACCGAGGACGTAGGGTGTGCGGCCGGAGGCGGCGATGCCGATTAGCGTGTCGTGAAGCGCGAAGCCAGTGCCGGCGAGGTCGCGGGCGCCTTCTTCGCGGGAGTCCTCGGAGTGTTCGCTGGAGAGACGCAGCGCGCGGTCACCGCCGGCGATGAGGCCCTGGAAGAGCTCGGCGTTGACGGAGAACGTCGGCGGGCACTCGCTGGCGTCCAGCACGCCGAGGCGGCCACTGGTGCCCGCGCCGATATAAAAGAGGCGTCCGCCTTGTGCGAAGCGCGCGGCGATGGCGTCTATGGCCCGCGCAATGGAAGGTAGCTCCGTATAGACGGCGGCGGCGACGGTGGCGTCCTCGGCGTTCATCAGCTCGAGCATCCCCAGCGTGGAGAGCTGGTCTAGGCGCTCGGAGGCAGGGTTGCGGGCCTCGGTGAGGAGCGTGCCGAGTACGGGTTGGTCGGGCGCGGGCATCGAGGTTCATCATAGCGGCTTCGCCGAAGTGTGGGAGCATAGAGAGACATGGGAGAAGGCGGGCATCGCAGCAACGCAGGCGCAGAGAAGGCAAGCGCGACGGTGGCGCTGCGGTCGCGTGATTTCCGTATCTACTCGGCGGCGCGGCTGCTGGGGATTATGGGCGCGGAGGCGCAGTCGGTCGGCGTGGCGTGGCAGGTATATCAGATTACGCACTCAGCGCTGGCGCTGGGGTATACCGGGCTGGCGCTGTTTCTGCCTGGGCTGTGCTTTGTGCTACCGGCCGGTCACGTGGCCGACCGCTACGACCGGCGCGCGGTAATCATGTGCTGCTACGCGGTACAGGCGGTAGCGACGGGGCTGCTGCTGTGGCTTGCGCTGCACGGCGTGCGCAATATCTGGGTGATCTATGCAGTGCTGTTCCTCATCGGCACGGGACGATGTTTCAGCGGGCCAGCGTCCAGCGCGCTGGTGCCGACGCTGGTGCCGAAGGAGCACTTCGTCAATGCCGTGACGTGGGGCGCGAGCATCTTCCAGGTGGCCAACGCGACCGGGCCGATGCTGGGCGGGCTGCTGTTTACCGTCGCCATCGGCAGGCTGACGGGCGGAAGGCTGACGTGGCTGAATGGGGCTCCGCTGGTGTACTGCTTTACGCTGGCGATGCTGGTGACGTTCCTTGTGCTGTTTGCGTTTATCCATCCTCGCGGCGCGGGCGAGAAGAAGGGCTTCACCGTAGAGACGATGCTCGCGGGCCTGCGCTACGTGATTGGGACGCGGCTGCTGCTGGGATCCATCTCGCTGGACCTGTTTGCGGTGCTGCTGGGCGGCGCGGTGAGCCTGATGCCGATCTTTGCATCGGACGTGCTGCATGAGGGAGCGAACGGACTGGGGCTTCTGCGCGCAATGCCGAGTATGGGAGCGCTGGCGGTGAGCCTAACGCTGCTGGCGCTGCCGCTGCGGCGTCGTGCGGGCAAGACGATGTTGATGTGCGTGGGGCTGTTCGGCGCAGCGACCGTGGTCTTCGGGCTGAGCAGAAATTTATTGCTGAGCTGCGTGGCGCTGGTGATTATCGGCGCGACGGACATGGTGAGCGTGGTGGTCCGGTCCAGCATTCTGCAACTGGCCACGCCGCCGGCGATGCGCGGTCGCGTGAGCAGCATTAACTGGCTCTTCCTGGGCGCGAGCAACGAGTTGGGCGAGTATGAGAGCGGACTCACGGCGCACTGGTGGGGAGCGGTGCGCGCGGTCGTCATCGGCGGAATCGCCAGCATGGCCGTGACGGGCGGATGGTCGGTCTTCTTCCCTGCCCTGCGCCACGCGGACCGCCTCTCTGCGGAGGACCTGATTGAGCTGGAGAGGCAGTTCAGCAGCATGGAGCCGGTGGGGTAAGGCAGCAATCAGCTAACAGTTAACAGCGAACAGAAGTATGCGGAGCCTTCAGCCGGTGTTACGCAAGCCTGCGCTGATGCCGTTGATCGTCGCGGTGATGGCGCGGTCGAGTTCTTCCGAGCGCTCGCCGGCGCGCTTGCGGCGCAGCAGCTCGAGCTGCAGCAGGCTCATGGGATCGACATAGGGATTACGGCGGCGGATAGACTTGGAGAGCACGGGGTTGCGCTCCAGCAGTTCTGTCTGGCCGGTCACGGCGAGGATCATGCGGCGAGTGCGGTCGAACTCGGATTCGAGCGTGGTAAAGACGCGCGTGCGCAGCGCTTCATCTTCCACGAGCGAGGAGTAGAGACGCGCGATGCCGAAGTCCGCCTTGGCCAGCGCCATCTCCACGTTGCGGACGATGTCGAGGAAGAGCGGGAAGTCGCGAGTCATCTGCTGGAGGAGTTCGAGGCCGCCGGGATGTTTCTGGATGTACTGCTCCAGAGCGTGACCGACGCCGAAGTATGCGGGCACGACGTGGCGCGACTGCATCCAGCCGAAGACCCAGGGGATGGCGCGGAGGTCGGCCATGCTGCGTTTTTTTGTGGCACTGGCGTCGGCGCGCTTGGCGGGACGCGAGCCGATGCGCGCGTGCTCGAGCTCGGCAACCGGCGTGGCCTGCTCGAAGTAGGTGAAGACTTCGGGGTCATCGACGATGTGTTTGGTGTAGAAGGCGAACGAGGTGGCAGAGAGTTCGTCGAGCGCGGACTCCCACGCGGGGAGGATCTCGCCTGTGAGGTGGGGCGGAGGCGTCGCGCCGGGCTTGATGTCGGGGCGGGCGATGGCGTCGAGCGAGGCGGCGATCATCAACTCGAGATTGCGCTCGGCGAGGACGACGTCGGAGTACTTCCAGTTGAGCACCTCGCCCTGTTCGGTGAGGCGCAGCTCGCCTGTGAAGCTATCCACCGGCTGCGCGAAGATGGCGCGATGCGTGGGACCGCCGCCGCGACCTACCGTCCCGCCGCGGCCGTGGAAGAGTCGCAACGTGACGCCGCACTCGCGTGCGATGGTGTGCAACGCGCGGTGGGCCTTCCATATCTCCCATGTGCTTGCGATCATGCCGCCGTCCTTGTTGCTGTCGGAGTAGCCGAGCATCATCTCCTGGTGGCCGTCCCATGCGGCGAGCAGCAGCTTATACTCCGCGCTGGTCCAGAGCTCGCGACAGATGGCCGGCGCGTTGCGCAGGTCCTCGATGGACTCGAAGAGCAGGACGGGCTGCAGGCCGGGGTCGTGCTCACCATTGGCTGCATCGCCGCCAGCGATGTTCAAGTTGGCCTTCTTTGCCAGCGCAATGACGTTGAGCGCGTCGGCGGCTTCGCTGGCACCGGAGACGACATACTGCGTGATGGCGGTGGGTGCGGTGCGCTTGAGGTCAGCGACGGCGCGGAAGGTGTCGAGGACTTCTTCCGTTTGCTCGGAGCGTTTGCCGTGTGGAACGGCGAGCTCCGCAAGTGCTGCGGAGTGGACGCGGGCATGCTGGCGGATGTCGAGAGTTTGCAGGTGCAGGCCAAAGGTGCGCACCTCCAGCAGCAGTGGATCGAGGAAGAGCTCCGCGAGGCGCTCGCCGTGGTTGTCCGCGAGCGAATCACGCAGCAGCGTGAGGTCATCCAGCAGTTCGGTAGCGCTCGAGTAGGGCGGGAGCGTGGCATTGGTGGAGAGCACAAGGTTGCGCAGCATGGCCGACGGCGGCGATCCACCCAGCCGCAGCACGATGCAGGCAATCTGCAGGCGGACAGCCTCCGTGGGCAGGCCGACGGTCCCATGCATAGCGGTGAGGTAATGCTCCAGCCGCGCGTGCAGCGCTGCCGAGATAGGCGCCTGTTGCGTAGAAGAGCCGAGCTGCTCGAAGAGGTTGGTGAGCTCGCGGAGGTAGTGCTGCATCAGCAGAGCGCGTGACATGCCCAGCGACTCCACCGTGGTTGAAGCGGTGACAAAGGGGTTTCCGTCGCGGTCACCGCCGATCCAGGAGCCGAAGCGGACGACGATGGGGAGATGTGAGGTTCCAGGTTCGGGGTCCCATGTCTCAGAAGAGTCGACGGGAAACTCGGCGTCGAGCGCGCTGGCGATTTCCGTGTAAAGCACGGGGACGGTTGCGAAGAGCGAGGCCTCAAAGTAGTCGAGCGCCATTCGTACCTCATCGCGGACGGTGGGGCGGGCGGTGCGGACGTCGTCGGTCTGCCAGAGAGCGGTAATCTCGGCGAGCAGCGAGGTCTGCATGGCGTCGAGCTCGGCGGGAGGGATGGGGATGGAGTCGAGCTGCTCCAGAATTTCAGAGATGCGGCGGCGCTTGAACATCACGCTGCGGCGCGCGACCTCCGTGGGGTGCGCGGTAAAGACCGGCGTGATGCAGATGCGGGCGAGCAGTTGCAGGGCTTCGGCGCGTCCGACGCCAGCGTTGCGGAGCCGGCGAAGCGTGCCGCGCAGGCTGCCGCGCTGGGGCTCGGCATTGGCGTCCAGCAGGGCCGCGCGGCGACGGCGTTTGCGGTGGTTGGTCTCCGCGAGGTTGATGAGTTCGAAGTAAAACGCGAAGGCGCGTGCCAACTGGTAGGCCGTGGTGGTATTTGCGGCGGAGCTGCGGGTAAGGTCGCGGGCGTTATCCAGATGGCTATGCGCTGCGTCGGTGTCGCCGCCGGTCTCCGCCTTGCGGCGGGTGATGGCGGTGCGGCGCAGAGATTCCACGGAGTTGAAGAGCGCATCGCCGGCCTGCTCGCGCAGCACCAGTCCCAGTAGCGTGGCGAGCGAGCGGATGTCGCGGCGCAACGGCGCCTCCTTCGCCTCGCCAGAGCGAGCTTCGAGTTCTGCGAGCCGGTCGGCCCAACTGTCAGGGGTCCAAAAAGATGGCATATGTGATTATGCTATGCGAAGCTTCGTCGTGGACCATCCGATTATTTCGGGAGGCCGGCACTATAAATGCTGAGTTGCGCATAGGCGGCGCGCAGGTAGGGAGAGTCAACGCCGTGCGCGTGGCCTCGGGCGATCATGTCGCCGAGGATGTGGTCAGCTTCCACCGGCGCGCCACGCATCAGATCACGGTACATGCTGGCAGTGAGTGTTGAGCCGGGCTTGAGCAGGCGCGAGGTCGTGTTCTCCAGAAAGGACGCTGGCGTGGGATAGCCATTGGCCGCGGAGATGGCGACGGTCTCGGCGAGGATGGCGCGGATGAGATCCGGGCCACCGGGAGCCTCCACGACCTGTCCGATAGAACCCCGCAGCAGGCAGGTGATGGCGCCGAGTGCGGCGAGGAAGGTCCACTTCTGCCACATGAAGGCGAGGATGTCCGGCGAAAGGATGGCGTCAAAGCCGGCGTTCGAGAGATGCGCCTCGATAGCCTGGACGCGCGGCGTGACCGACTTGTCGCGTTCTCCGAAGCGTATGTCGTGCAGAGCTTCAAGCGAGTGGATGACGCCTTCGGCGTCCACATCGGCGACGATGCGAGTGGAGCCTCCAATCACGCGGCCTTCGCCGAAGCGCGCCATCAGAAGATCAAGGTGCGCCATGCCGTTGAGCATGGGCAGAATGGTGGTCTGCGGGCCAACGGCGGGGGCGAAGTCTTCCATGGCCGCGGCGAGCGAGTAGGCCTTAGTACTAACCAGGATAAGTTCGAAGGGCGCGGTGATCTCGCCGGCGAGCAGGAGCTTTGGCTGCACGGTAAAGCTGTCTTCCAGGCTGGTGACATGGAGGCCGTCGCGACGCAGCTTCTCCGCGCGCGATGCGCGGACGAGGAAGGTAACGTCGCGGCCGGCGGCGGTTAGGCGTGCGCCGAAGTAGCCGCCGACGGCTCCGGCTCCGATGATGAGAGTACGCATAAAGCAGAGTGTAGAGGATAGAGGGTAGGGAAAATCGTCAGGCGATGGCTTGCTCTTCGAGTTGAAGTGAGAGGTCTTCCCACTCGGCAGTGCGTGCGGCGTGCTGCTCGCGCAGCGTGTCGAGCTCAGCGGCGAGCGACTGTGCGGCCTCCGCGGTGGTGAAGAGGGCCTGCTGCTGCTCGGCGGCGAGGATGCGAGCTTCGATATCGGGTAGCTCCACCTCCAACTCTGCGACACGGGTCTCCAGGTGTTTGAGCTTGATGGGGTTCAGGCGCTTGACGGGCGGTTTGGGGGGAAGGACCGGAGCCAACGAGCCTTCGATTTCGTGGGTAGAGCCGTTCAGTGAATTGGCGGTTCCAAATACAGGGGCTTCTCCAATCCGGCCTTCGGCCTCCGGTCGAGATGACGCATCCGTGGTTGAGCCTGTTTGCTTGGAGGCTTTGAACATGCCGGTGGCGTGGTCGATGTGGGGATTCCTCGCGGCTTCGGTCGCGAGTTTGGTGACGCCGCCCTGCTTGCGGAAGAGATAGTCCTCATAGTTGCCGGGGTAGATGTGGACGCGGCGGTCTTCCACCTCAAAGACGCGCGTGGCCAGGCCGTCGATGAAGTAGCGATCGTGGGAGACGAAGAGGACGGTGCCGGAGAAGTTGCGGATGGCGTCCAGCAGAACGTCCTTGGCGCGCATATCGAGGTGGTTGGTGGGCTCGTCGAGCAGAAGGAAGTTCGCGGGCGAGACCAGCATCTTAGCCATGGCGTAACGGTTGCGCTCGCCGCCGGAGAGCACGCCGAGCGTCTTGAAGACGTCATCGCCGGAGAACATGAAACAGCCCAGCAGCGAGCGCAGGGTGACGACGTCCACCTTGGGGTTGGAGCCGGTGATGTCATCGAGCATGACGGCGTTGGGGTCAAGGACCTTGTACTGGTCCTGCGCGAAGTAGTCCGCGAGGACATTATGGCCGAGCCGGATGCTGCCGCTGGTCGGCTCTTCGAGCTGCGACAACATGCGGATCATCGTCGATTTGCCAGCGCCGTTGGCGCCGACCAGCGCGATGCGGTCGCCGCGCTCGATGGTGAAGCTCACATCGTCCAGAACACGCTTTTCGCCGTAGTGCTTGGTGAGGTGCTTGACCTCAATGACGGTGCGGCCGCTCGCCGGAGGCTGCGGGAAGCTGAAGTGGATGGTGGCTTCTTCCTCGGGGACCTCGATGCGCTCGATCTTTTCGAGCTCCTTGATGCGCGACTGGACCTGCTTGGCCTTGGTGGCCTGCGCGCGGAAGCGGTTGATGAAGGCCTCCAGCGCCTCAATGCGGTCGCGCTGGTTCTTATAGGCACTCATGATCTGCGCGAGCCGTTCCTGCTTCTGCGCGAGGTACTTCTCATAGTTGCCGTGGTAGACATGCATGCGCTTGTTCCAGACCTCGACGGTCTTGTCGACCGTGACGTCGAGGAAGTAGCGGTCGTGCGAGATCAGCACAAAAGCATTCTCATAGTTATGCAGGTAGTCTTCCAGCCAGTTGCGACTCTCCAGGTCGAGATGGTTCGTGGGCTCATCGAGCAGCAAGAGCGAGGGTTTCTGCAACAGAAGCTTGGCCAGCGCGATGCGCATCTGCCAGCCGCCGGAAAACTCTTCCGTTCGACGCGCCCAGTCTTCCTTGCTGAAGCCGAGACCACCGAGGACGGCACCGACCTGCGCGTCCAGCGTGTAGATGTCGTGGTGGTGCAGGATATCGGCGATCTCGGAGTAGCGGTCGGCTGCGGCGGCATACTCCTTGGACTTAGGGTCGGCGTCAGACAGGGTGTGGGTGAGTTGCTCGGACTCGGCCTCCATCGCGCGCAGCTCGTCGAAGACGGAGAGGCACTCATCGAATACCGACCGGCCGGAGAGCGCGAGGCCGTCCTGTGGCAGGTAGCCGATAGTCATACCCTTGATGTGGGTGCGGAGACCGTAGTCCAGTGTCTCGAGGCCGGCGAGGATCTTTAGCAGTGTGGATTTGCCCGTGCCATTGCCGCCGACCAGACCGGTGCGCTCGTTGGGCGTGACCAACCAGTTGACGTCTTCGAAGAGCAGTTTGTGGCCGTAGCGTTTGCCGGCGTTCGAGAGTTGCAGCATCACCCCTATTTTCGCATCGCGGGGCAATGGACGTGTAACGGATGGCGGCGAGGCTGCATCGAAGAGAATTTGGAGCAGAAAACATGGCTCAAAGGGATGTGAGAGACGAAGATCGGTCACAGGCGCCCCGGCCGTGGTGGGGCAGGCGGTGGTTGCAGACGCTGGCAGCGCTCCTGGTAGTGGCAGCGTTGTGTTTTGCCGTGGCGGCGACGTATATCGCGCGCCATGCCGAGCCGTTGTTGCGGCGCAGTGTGGTGGAGTCGCTGGAGGCGAAGTTTCACTCGCCGGTGGAGCTGGATCACTTGAGCATCTCCCTTCTAGACGGCGTGGAGGTCCGTGGTCAGGGGTTGCGGATTCTGAATCTCGCCGGGCCGTCGCAGCCGGATGCCGTGGCGGGCGCACCACCGATGCTGAGCGTGGACCACTTCCTGTTTCGCACGTCGCTGCATGACCTGGTGCTGTTGCGGGAACACATTGCGCGCGTGGACGTCGACGGCCTGGAGTTGCATGTGCCACCCGATCATCACGGCTTGATGCCGCAATCCAACAGCAACAAACCGCGTATCGATCTGACCGTGGGAGAGATTCACTGTGAGAGGGTGAAGCTGGTCATCGAAACCACCAAACCCGGCAAGGTGCCGATGGTTTTCGACATTGTAAATCTGGTGCTGCGCAACGCTGGAGCGGGGCGCTCCATGACCTATGTGGGGAAGATCATCAATCCCAAGCCAGTAGGCGTGGTGCGCGAGGTGGGGCACTTTGGGCCTTGGGAGAGCGCGGACCCGCGATCAACGCCCATCGATGGCGACTACAGCTTTGAGCACGCTGACCTGAGCACCATCAAGGGCATCGGCGGCACGCTGTCATCAACCGGCCACTTCTACGGCGAACTGGGCCATGTCACCATCGACGGCACCACGCAGACACCGGACTTCACGCTGGATGTAAGCGACCACTCCGAGCCACTCCAGACCCGCTTCCATGCGATCGTCGACGGCACCAGCGGCGATACAACACTGGCGCCGGTGTGGGCCACGCTGCAGCATTCGCAGTTCACCGCGGCGGGGACCGTGGTTAACATCCGCGGGCAGGGCCATGATATTGCCCTGGACATCAGCATGCCGAAGGGCCGCATCGAAGACCTGCTGCAGCTGGGGATGAAGACCGAGCCGCCGGTGATGCGCGGCATCGTAACGATGAAGGCGAGGCTGCACATCCCGCCAGGCAAGGTGCGCGTCGCGCAGAAGCTGGGGCTGGCGGGCAACCTGAGCATTCAGAACGTGGAGTTCAACAACGCGCATGTGCAGGATCGAGTGGACGGTTTGAGCCTGCGGGCGCAGGGCAAGCCGAAGGACGTAAAGGGCGCCGAAACGGACAATCGGCCAGAGGTCTCGTCACAGATGGATGTGACGTTCTCGCTGAGCAATGCGCTGATGACGATGAACTCTCTCAAGTACCAGATTCCAGGGGCGAAGGTGACGATGGATGGCGTCTACTCGATGGACGGCAATCTCTTCGAGTTCAAGGGGCATGTCCGCACAGATGCGATGGCATCGCAGATGGTGACAGGATGGAAGTCGGCGCTGCTGACGCCGTTCGATCCGCTGTTCAGGCGCGGCGGAGCGGGGCTGGAGCTGCCGATCTCCGTAAGCGGGACGAAGGGTGATGTGCACTTCGGTCTGGCGATGCGTGGAGCGGATGAAAGCCCGCAGGATATGGCAGCAGCCCTCAAAGCGAAGCGGCGCGAGCAGACGAGCCAGTGAGACAGGTGGCGGCGCGTCCTGCTAACGTGGAGAGAATGGCGCCCCAGCAAACGATGTTCGCAGAGAGAGAGCAGGTCCAGCCGGGTTCCGCGCCGGACAGGACTACGGCAAAAGCTGGCTCGCCCAAGCCCGCGCCCGTGTGGCTGCAGCGGCTGAGCCTGCTGGTGCTGGTGTTGTTCTGTTTCTACATTGGAGGCCTTTTGACGGTGCTGCCATGGTCGCCGCGCTACTGGGACCAGAACGGATGGCTGCTGGCGCATCCTGCGGTGCAGGCTGTGCTGAGCCGGGGATGGGTGCGTGGACTGGTGACCGGCGTGGGGCTGATTGACATCTGGATCGGCGTGAGCGAACTGCTGCACTACCGAGACGTTCGGGCCTGATACGCGTACCCTGCAGGCCAACACTGGTGACCGGCGGTCGCGATATGCTGGACGGATGCGAGGGACCCTCTGCATAGCGTCGCGTGTGCTCTGCCTGGCATTGCTGCCGGCGTGCGTGAATCTCTGCGCGGCACAGACGGCTTCCCAGACGAGTCCACCGGAGGAGACGAACGCCCCGGCGCAGACGAGTCCCGCAGTCCCGGAAGCCCCTCCAGTTCTAGTGGCGCCGCAGCCCCACATTGCTGCCGGACAGCCGTTCAGCGTGAAGGGAAAGCTGCAGGTTCGGTACCGGGGTTGGGCCATCTTCCTGACAGTTCCACTGGAGCATCGCACGCTGGCTGACCTGGGCTCCCAAGGCGCAAAGTATGTGACCGCGATCCAGTTGCAGAGCGAAGGCAACTGGAAGCTGCTGGCCAAGCACGCAGGCGAGATCGTGGAAGCCACCGGCGAGCTGCAGATGGGCTCTGCCAGCTCGGCGGGCTACTGGAACGGGGTGATGTTGCAGGCAGAAAGCGTCAAACTCGCGGACGGAAGCACGGTACAGCCGCAGGCGCATTCATCGCACGAGATTCCCGACGGCGTCGGCAGCTATATGGTCACAGTTACGATGCAGCCGAACCATGTGGAATGGCCGCATGTGGCCGTGGAGATTGGCCCCGGCACTCCGCTTCCGGATGCAGAAGTGGATGGCTGTACACTCGGCGGCGTCGGTGACGTTCTGAACTGCTCCTGCAGCGAAGGGTTCGAGCCTGTCCGAGCTGGCATTATGGCCAACGCAGTAGCCGCGAAGGACTGGCAGACGATTCCCGCAGCGAAGATGATCGAGCCTGGTACCGCACAGTTCGGATTGACCGATCCCGATGCGAACTCCATGCAAACCTATCAGGTTGTCTGCAAACGAAAGGTCTCCACACTCAAATGACTCCTCCCGATGATCGGAACCCTTCCCACGAGACAGATCCAAAGCCGCTCGAGAACGCTCCGCTGGCGTATGAGAACGAAGACTTTATCAACTCCCCTGACGGCCGCACGACGCGCATCCTGTCCGAGTACAACGAGCCCATGGCGCGGTTCCGGCGTGAGCGCATCCAGGACACGGTGGTGTTCTTCGGCTCGGCGCGGTTTCATGCGCTCGATGTAGCGAATCACGAGATGGAGCTGCTGGACAATACCGGCTCCGTGCGGGCAGCGCCGGAGTCCGAACAGCCTGCCAAGCCGGGTGAGGAGTCCACCGAACTGCGCCGTACCCGCGCCGAGGCTGCCGTGGAGATGGCGCACTACTACGAGGACGCGCGCACACTGGCGCGGATGGTCACCGAGTGGGCGATGAAGATTCCGGGGCGCAGACGGCGGTTTGTGATTACCTCCGGAGGCGGTCCGGGCATCATGGAGGCCGCCAACCGCGGGGCGTGGGAAGCGGGAGGCAAGACTATCGGTCTGAACATCAAGCTGCCGTTTGAGCAGAGGCCGAACCCTTACATTACGCCGGAGCTGAACTTCAACTTCCATTACTTCTTCATGCGCAAGTACTGGTTCGTCTATCTGGCGAAGGCGCTGGTGGTGTTTCCCGGCGGCTTCGGCACGCTGGATGAGATGTTCGAGGTGCTGACGCTTGACCAGACGAACAAGCTCGCCAAGCCGATTACGGTCGTCATCTACGGATCGAGCTACTGGAAGAAGGTACTCAACCTGGAGCTGCTGGCGGAAAAGGGCGCGATTGGGATGAAGGACCTGGATCTCTTCAGCTTCGCCGACACGCCGGAAGAGGCATTCGCGATTCTGAAGGATGGGCTGACGAAGAACCACCTCAGCGGAGATGAGGCTCCGGGCGAGGGCACAGTGCCTGACACTCCGGAGGCCAGTGCGCAGGAGCTGTTGGGTCCGGACATCGCCAAGACCAGGTCGTAGCCGAACGCTAGCGCGAGAACTCGCCCAGGAATGCGCCGCCCGCTGGCAGCACAATGTCCTCGCTATCCTGGAACGGTACGGGCGAGCCTGTAGCCAGTGTGCGCAGGTCTCCGGATGGAGCGCGCAGCGTGCGGAGTTCGCCGTTGAGATCGAGATGCAGGTTGTGGTCCGCGAGGTTGCAGACCGCCAGCACCGTGGTGGAGATGCGCGCGCCGGGCGTGGGACGGCGAATCCAGACCAGCACATCGTCGGCATCGTGGTCGAGGAAGAGTTGCGCGCCGTCGTAGAGCGTAGGGTCCTGATGGTGGAGCTGGATCAGGTGACGGTAGAGGTTGAGCAGCGAATCTGGTTCGGCGTCCTCAGTAACCACATTGGCCGTCGCGCCGTTCGGCGCAGCGACACCGCTCAGCGATGCGTCCGGCGAGACAGAACTGAAGCCGGGCAGCGTGAGCGGATCGGGCTTCTCGGAGACGAAGGCGGCGGGCAACTGCGGCGGCGGCGGATTCAGGCTGCGCGGCAACGGCGCGATATACGGTGTGTACGCCTTGTACTCAATGGCGTCGAAGTCCGTGGGAATCTCCGGCGGCTTCGCTGGCGGAATGGTGCGGTTGCTCGGCGTCCACTGCATCAGCGGAGCGTTGCCCGCTGCCGGATCGAGACCCAGCTCTTCGCCGTAGCCCAGCAAGACGGCAGAGCGCGAGGCCAGCATCAGCACGGCAAGGTCGCGCTGGAGCAAGCCACGCTCCTGGTCATTCGGCACATTCAGGTTGCGCGCGGCAGCCAGCAGTGGAAGCCCGCTGAGAACGTGGCGCGAGCGTGACGAGGATATCGATGGAGCAGCGTTGATGCTCTCCGATGCCTGGCTGCGCAGCGTGGCCGCGGTGGGCGGAGTATCTCCGCCAGCGAGCAGCGGCGTGGCAATCAACTGCACCTCGCGGCGCAGCTCGGGCTCGAGCGCGGCGTTCTCTGGGGGCGGAGCGGCGGAGAGCAGCACGCGATCGCCGGGGAACGCCGACGTAAGGCTGCGCAGTTGGTGCAGAAGATCGGCGGAGAACTGCGGATCGGACAGCAGGCTGCTCTCCAGGAAGAATCCGGCTGCGCCCTGTGTGAGCCAACTGCGCGCGGCGGCGAGAAGGCCGTTGCCTCCGGAGTTCGGCTGCAGGTACGAGACGTCCAGCGCGACCAGCACGCGCACGTGATGCAGTGAGGCCTGGCGCTCAAGGTCGTCAAAGCCGTCGCTCATATCCGCAGGCGATAGCTGCGGTGACGACGCTGCCGGAGCGAGGATGATCGCGTCCACGCCGAGCGACTGCAGGTAATCCATGCGCTGCGCCACGCCGCCGAGATCGCCTCGGCCATCGCCGTTGGAGTCCTGAAAGGTTGCCGGATCGAGGCAGTAGAAGACCGCGCGTTGCCACCAGGTCTCCACCGTAACGCCGGAGCCGGCCCAGCCGGGACGCGCCAGGACTTGTGGCCCGCATGTGCAGGGCAGAACGAGGCCGAGCCACAATAACAGGGCACTCCAGAGCCGCGAGGCGCTAGAGGTTCGACACCGGAAGGAGGTCCGCATAGACAAAGCTGTCGCGCTCGACTATCTCGCCGGGGCGCACTTCGATGCTACGCGAGAAGCATGGAGCGGCGCTGACGAAGGTATGGAACTCACCACGTTCCCCGCAGGGATCTACATCTGCGGGAAGGTCGCGGAGCAGTTGCTCATCGAAGCTGCGACCCGCAAAGCTGGGTCCAAGCTGACGCGGATCGACGCAGACCAGATATGCGCGCAGGCCGGAGACAATCATCTGTTGCGCCAACTGCGCGGTCGGCAGCAGCCAGCAGGGAAAGATGGCCTCCAGCCCAGAAGGAGCAAGCTTGGTGATGCGATATTCGCGGATGTCCTCCAGGAAGAGGTCGCCAAACGCGATGCCGTGCAAGCCCTCTCGGACGGCACGAGCGCAGGTCTCGGCCATGAGCGACTCATAGACATCATTCGGGCAAGGCCAGGGAAGAGGAACCTTCCATAGCGGAAGACCAGCCGCTTCGGCTTGCAAGTCGAGCAGCGACTCCCGAAATCCGTGCATCGCGACGCGGTTGAAGTGCTGGTTGACCGTTGTGAACAGGCCAGCGACTTCGTAGCCTGCGTATTGCGGATCGGTGCGCAGCAGGTGCAGCGCCCATGCGCTGTCCTTGCCGCCGGACCAGCTAAGAAGGATGCGCCTGCGCTTCATGCCACTTAGTTTACTTCGCCAGGTAGCTGCGGTAGCGGGTCTCAATTACGCCAGTGTTGCGCGCCAGTTGCAGCTTGGCGACGTTGTACTCGTAGAGCGAGCGCACCAACTGGGCCTGCGCATCAGCCACTGAGGCCTCCGCGTCGACGACCGGTAGATCGTCATCCACGCCCGCGGCGAAGCGGTCGCGCTCGTCGGAGAGTTCCTGCTGTGCCAGCTCGACGTTGCTCTGGGCAACCTTCACCAGCTCATCGGCGGCGTTGACGTCCAGCATCGAGGAGCGGATCTGCGCGTCAATAGTCACACGCAGATCGGCCTCGCGCTGGTGCAGCGCGGTGAGCTGCGAGTCCACAACCTGTTCCTGGCCACGCTGAGCTGCCTCACGGAAGATCGGGAACCGCAGCGTGCCCTGGGCGACGAAGTCCCCGTGATATGGGCCTGGCGTAAGGCCGATGATGCCGTAGTGGCCGTTGACGGCGACTGTGGGCAGGCGCTGGAACTTCACCGCGCTACGCTCCAGGCTGGCGACCTGTATCTCCTGCTGCAGGCTGAGCAGGTCCTTGCGATGCCGGTAAGCAGTGATCTTCGCGGCGTCGAGGTCCATCATGGCGAGTTCGGCAAAGGGCTCTGTGTCGGTGAGGCGAATCTGCTGGCCTGCGGGAATGCCGATGATGCGGTCGAGATGGATGGTGTCCTTGTCCAGCGTGTTCTGCTCGGCGATGGCATCCTGCTGGCGCTGCTGGTACTCGACCTGTCCACGCAGCGTGTCGAGGTGAATACCAACTCCTGCCTGCTGCTTCGCCGTGGCCTGATCGAAGAGCGTCCTGGCGCTGCGCTCCTGCGCCTGTGCGTTGACGAGGTTTGCCTGGTCCGCGAGCACCTGCAGGTAGATCGTTCCCACCGTCAGTATCAGGTCGCCGCGGTCCGCGAGCAAGTTCAGGTCCACATACGCGCTCTCATGCTTGATGCCGCGATAGAGCTCGAAGTCCGTCGCATTCAAGACCTGCTGGTCCAGCGAGACCTGAGCCTGTGTGGTGTTCACCTTGACGATAGTGGCGATCTTGAATCCGGGAGGAATCAGGCCGCTGCTGGCGAACTTGGCAAAGAGCGCAGGCTTGAAGCCCATGCCTGCAAGATTGATCTCCTGCGCGCTGCTCTGCGCGTCGAACTTCAGGTCCGGCAACAGGGCATTCACGACTCCTAGCGTGTAGCCGTGCACGGCGCGCTGGTTGGCGCGGTCGTACCTCAGGCGAACGTTGCGCTCGAGGCCGAGCGCGATGGCATCATCCAGCGAGAGCGCAAGCGGCGTGTCTTGCGGCTGTTCGATAGGCAAATCTCCAGGACCAGCGGTGGTTGCCGCAGCGGTGAAGGTGAAGCTCGATCCCGCAGTCTGCGTGAGCTTCTCATTCTGGTCGGCGATAAGCGTGCTGGGATCACTGGGCAGCGCGGTCTGCGCGGCGGCTCTGAACGACAGGCTGAGCGGCAACAGGAGCGCAAAGGCAATCAGTTTGGGGTTCGATATCGTCACTGTGGGTTAGATTGTCCTGGGCGCTGCGGAGATGCGAAATCGTTAGATTATGGTGCAGAGTTTCAATTCGCACCAAGTGTGTGAGCTGCGGCGGCGAGCGTGGCGTCCGTGGAGGGCTTCCAGCCCGTCTTGACCTCGTCTTCCTGGGTTCCGATGGTCTTGAAGAACAGCGCACGACCGCCGATGTGAACGTGGGTCTCGGTAATCTGCCAGCGGCCATCGCCGACGACCCGGCGCTCTACGTCAAAGGTCCCTCCAGCGTCGAGCTTGCCGAACATCGCGAGGCCGAAGACGATCTCCCTGGTCAGACGGCCGCGCAGCGAACGGATGCGGTTGCCGTTGCGTGCGATCACCAGTTGTCCAGCCATCGCGCCCAGCACGCGCGACTGCGTATCCGGCGGATCGAAGGCCGGATTCGGCCGGAAGTCCAGCGTGATAGTCTCGGCGTTCTGGCTGGAGATGTTCCAGAGGAATGCGTCCGGCAACATGCGCAGCAGCTCCGCGGCCTGAGCATCGTCATGCTGTCCGTTGCGCCGCGCATGGTTCTGCGCTGCGCTGTCGTGGACGTAAGCCTGGATGCGCGTCAGCTCGTCCAGCACAGCTCCCGGACCAAGCGGATGTCCGTCGAGCTCGATGAGCCGGCGCAGTGAACCCTGCGGTGTCTCCACCGTGTTGTAGACCGCCTTGTGTTCCGGCGTGTCGTCCTCGTCGCGATACATCCAGTTGCTGCGGTCGGTTCGGCTCGCCAGCATCTCGGAGTCCACCGCGGCGCGCAGCGCGGCCAGCGCGTCCGGCTGCGAACCCTGTGCCAACAGCGGCGTTGCGGGCAGCATAGCAAGCGCAACCGCAAGGGATATAGCGCGTCGGAGACGATGGAGTATAAGTCTCATGCCGCTTGGTTGGATGCTCGGCAGATGTTCAGGTTTGCGTCGGCTGGCGTTCATTCCGGTATCACCTTCACGATTGCGCCCTCAGGCAGCGTGACTCCGCCGAGCAGATGCACAGCTCCGTCGCGCACCTTGCCGCGCAGCGGGCCCTGCGGCGTGCGCGCGGGTTTGGTGTTGGTGCCGCGATCCATCGCCTGATTGGCGAGACGATCAGCGTCCTTGTTCTTGTGGCGCAGAGCGTGGCGAATCTCAAAGCCCTGCAGTTGCGCGATGCGGCTGCGAGCGTGCTGCCACAGCGGAAGCAGGTCCGGCGACTTGACCTTGAAGCTGCCCTGAATCTGGTTGACCATCAGCAGCGAGTCCGAGACCACGCGCAGATGCGTGTGATGGTGCTCGATTGCCCAGTTCAGGCAGGCGAGCAGACCTTCGTACTCGGCGACGTTGTTGGAGCGAACGCCGAGGAACTCGGAGAGTTCGGCGAGGACCTGGCCTTTGCCGTCCTCCAGCACCGCGCCGAAGCCCGCTGGTCCAGGATTGCCGCGCGCTCCACCATCACAGTGCGCTGTAATCCAGTTAGCAGCTTCGCGGCTGTCAGCGTCGCGAGGGTTATGAAAGAGATTGGCGGAGGCGGAACGCGGCATCAGGTTCTAAGTCTAAATGGCGCGGCGAAATCTGCTGTTGCGGCGAGCTGCGGGCACCCCCTCCCCCCGTGACTTTTTCGCCTAATATCTTTGGAATCAGCGGGTTAGCGGAAGGGACCGGGGCCAAAATATTGATTCGAAAGATTTTATGGGCAAAATATTCATTCTGCTCGGGTTAGGTGCCGCTTTTGGGCTGTTAGGAGTTCTGAATTTGTGAGTTGCGAGTTAAAAAGCAAATCGCCCGGACAGTTGCGCCGGGCGGTGAGTGGGCTTAATTTCACCCCATTAAATTAAGAATAGCAGGTTGGATCATAATTATGCGCCATGATTTTGCAAGAAATAACTCGCATATTTTTCAATGGGTTACGGGATTTCGAGGGGCTTAGGGGGCTTGACAAGAAATCAGAGGGTGGAGTGTAGAGCGTAGAGGAAGAACAGGCTACGGCAAAAGCAACGACTTTAACGCGGAGGGCGCGGTGGTTTCGCGGTGGGCGCAAAGGGAGCGAAGTTTCGCAGAGGAGAACAGGCAACAACCTTAAACGCGGAGGGCGCGGTGGTTTCGCGGAGGGCGCGGAGGGTCTGTGCGTCAATTATTCCCTGTTTCATAGTCCCTGCTCCCTACTCCCTATTCCTCATTCCCTGTTCCCTATTCCCTGTTCCACCGTCGTGTCGTCTAATGGGCTATGGGGCGTGTGC
>Ga0302157_10001107_pt1 | contig 33663 bp, 28 predicted proteins | sample I_Bog_N3_3_FD_193502 | JGI IMG/M metagenome (GOLD analysis project Ga0302157, IMG submission 193502) | Peat permafrost microbial communities from Stordalen Mire near Abisko, Sweden - I_Bog_N3_3 | ecosystem: Environmental > Terrestrial > Soil > Wetlands > Peat | place: Sweden: Abisko, Stordalen...
GCATGCAGATCGCCCCTCTCCTCGACCCCTGAAATGCCGGTGAGCTCGGGCAAGGTGCTCGCGCAATGCGCCATCACCCGGTCGCAACGCGGCGCGAAGCGGCAGCCGTCGAACTGCTGGGTCAACACCGGCACGGTGCCGGGGATGGCCTGCAGCGCCTGGCCGCGCCGACGCGCATCGGGCAGCGCGCGCAGCAACGCGCGGGCATACGGATGCTTGGGATCGGCGAAGAAGTCCTGCGCATTGGCCACCTCGATGATCTGGCCGGCGTACATCAGCGCCACGCGATGCGCCATGCCCGCGACGACAGCCAGGTCGTGCGTGATCAGCAGCAGGCCCAGGCCCTGCTCCTTCTGCAATTGCTTGAGCAGGTCCAGCACCTGCGCCTGGATCGTGACGTCCAGCGCGGTGGTGGGTTCGTCGGCGACGAGGAAGTCGGGTTCTGTCGCCAGCGTCATCGCGATCATCACGCGCTGCTTCTGGCCGCCGCTCATGCGGAACGGGTACTCGTCGAAGCGGCGCTCGGGCTCGGGGATGCCGACCCGGCGCAGCCACTCGATCGCCTTGGCGCGCGCCGCCGCGCCCCGAAGCGCCGTATGCGCCTCGATGGCCTCGACGACCTGGACGCCGATCTTCATGACCGGGTTCAGGCTGGTGGACGGCTCCTGGAAGATCATGCCGATGCGACCGCCGCGCACGGCACGCATGCCGGACTCAGGCAACGCGAGCAGATCTTCCTTGTCCAGGCGCACGTCGCCGCCGGTGATGCGGCCGTTCTCCGGCAGCAGCCGCATCAGCGCGAGCGCCGTCATGCTCTTGCCGCAGCCGGATTCGCCGACGAGCGCGAACGTCTCGCCGCGCTGGATGGACAGGCTGAGGCCGTCGATGGCCTTCACCAGTCCGAGTTCGGCGTCGAGCGCCACCTTGAGATCGTGGGTCTGGAGCATATGGTTTTTGCGATGGCGCGGGCAGCGTGCGGGCGGGTCAGGCCGACGTGGAGGAAGACGGCTTGGCCTCCCGCGTGATCGCCACGCGTGGACGGAACGCGCGCGCACGCGGGTCGAAGGCATCGCGCACGCCGTCGGCGAACAGGTTGGCCGCCAGCACGACGGCCAGCATGAATCCGAACGCCGAAGCGAAGCTCCACCAGACGATGGGATCGGCGCTCATCTCGATGCGCGCCAGGTTGATCATGCCGCCGAAGCTGTTCATCGACGGATCGACCCCGACGCCGACATAGGACAGCACCGCCTCGTAGAGGATCAGCGAAGAGAAATCGAGCACCGTCACGATGAGCATCAGGTGGGCGACGTTGGGGAAGATATGGCGCCGCATGATGCGCGACGGGCTGACGCCGAACGCATTGGCCGCCTGCACGTAGTCGAGCTCGCGCAACTTCATCGTCTCGGCACGCAGGAGCCGGCACAGCCCGGCCCAGCCCGTCAGGCCAAGCACGGCACAGAGCAGGAACAGCTTGACGTCCGCGCGCTCGGCGCCGGTCTCGAACAGGTTGGCGTGCTGGTCGATGTAGATCTGCACCATGAGCACGCAGGCCGCGATCAGCAACACGTTGGGGATCGATGACAGGACGGTGTACAGATACTGGATCAGCTCGTCGGCCCAGCCGCGGAAATAACCGGCGACGATGCCCAGCACCACGGCCAGCGGCAGTGTCGCAACGGTGGCCAGGGATCCGATGACGAATGCGGTTCGAATGCTCTTGAGCGACTGGTAGAGCACGTCGTTGCCCGTCGTGTCGGTGCCCATGACATGGTAGTAGCCCATCATCGACACGACGAATCCGATCAGCAGCGCCAGGCTGACCACCGTCCACAGCGCTGCGCGCCAGGGAATCTCTCCTTCATTGCGCCAGATGCTGGCGGCCGTCGATGCGAACCGGGCCTGGCGGCTGCGGGCGACGAACGCGATGAGAATGAGCGCACTCACAAGAGCGAACAACGCGCCGCGTGCCAATCCGCCAACGCCGCGGGCGAGCATGTCGTTGCCCCACTGGTGCTCCGGATCGGACAGGTGCGCGCCGCCGTGCGCCAGCCGCGGCGCGACACGCTTCAGCTGGCCGTTGATCGTCACGCTTTCCTTCGTGAAACCCACGTAGGCGAATGGGCGGGAGTAGGTCTCCTCGCGCGAATCGACGAGGTCGGACAGCGCCAGGTCCAGCAGCGAGTGCGTGACCGTGTCGTAGGCGACGGCGTCATGGGCGGCACCGGCCGCGGGCTTCAACAGAGGTCGGTAGTGGATGCTGTCGGCCACCGTGATGACCAGGCACAGGGCAAGGATGAACGAGGAGCACAACGCGCCCGCGTCGCGGAACACCTTGCGCCAGTTGGCACGCAGGTTGGACGACCGCAGCACCATCACCGCATAGGCCAGGCCGCTGGCCACGAGCAGCCAGACGGAGACGTCGGTCCAAAGGGGTACGAATTTCGGCATCGCTGCTCCTCAGCTCAGGCGCACGCGCGGATCGATCCACGTGTACGCCACGTCGATCAGGACGAACGTCGCGATGTACAGCAGCGATCCGACGAACACCATCGTGCGCACGATGGCGAAATCCTGCTTGGAAATGGCTTCGATCACATAGGCGCCGAGGCCAGGCAGGCCGAAGAAGCTCTCGAACACCAGGCTGCCCAGGAAGACGTAGGGCAGATAGGACCCGGCGCTCGTGACGATGGGGATCAGCGCGTTGCGCAGCACATGCCGATACAGCACCACCGTCTCCGCGAGGCCCTTCGCGCGCGCGGTACGCACGTAGTCCTTGCCGATTTCCTCGAGGAACATCGCACGGTAGAGCCGCGCCTCGGTGCCCAGGCGTGACAGCAGCGACAGGAAGATGGGCAGGACGAGGAACTTCACGACGCCCAGGCCCGGCTCATAGCCCGAGATCGGCACCAGCTTGAGCACCCGCGAGAACAGGACCTGCCCGACGATGATGTAGAACAGGCTCGAGATCGACAGCATCACCACGCAACAGATGACCCCCCAGAAATCGAGCCGGGTCTGGCGGAACATCACCAGCAGCAAGGCAAAGGCGGTGCTCGCGATCACCTGGAGCACGAACAGGGGCAACGCGAGCTGCACGCTGACTCCCATGCGGCGACCCACCTCCTGCCCGATGTCGCCGCCGCTGTCCGCGTCGGCACGGCCGAAGCGGAGCTCGAACAGCGAGACCGACCGATCCCAGAAGATCGTGTCGGTAACGCGCTCGCTGCCTTGCTTGGCGTCGTTCACGTAGAGCGGCTTGTCGTAGCCGCGCTCGGCTTTCCAGCGGTCGATGAGATCCTGGGTGATGTGCTTGCCGCCGATGCTCATGCGCGCCATGTCATCGGGCGTATTGACGGTGAAGAACAGGAAGAACGTCAGCAGGTTGACGCCCAGCAGGATCAAGGCGCCGTACATCAGGCGCCGCAAGAGGTAGGAAATCATGTGTCTTTCCGCAGCGGATGCTCAGACGGGGGCCAGCACTTCGCCGTGGGCGTTCGTGCGTTCGCGGCGGCGGAAGCTTCGCAGCGCCACCAGCATCAGCCCGCAGACGACGAGGACGGCGGCGACCAGCGGCCACCAGACCGGCTGGTTCCACTCCGCCAATGCGCGCGTGCGCTCGTCCACGTCCAGGCGCAGATAGCGTCCACGATCCAGGATCATGATCGACGGCTTGGAGTTGTAGATCCAGTGCTGCACGGCCGCCGAGGAATAGGGGAAGAAACCGAAGCTCTCCGGCGCGTCGACCTGGAGGATGTGGATCATCTTGTCGATGACCGCCTGCTTCTGCGGGCCGTCGTCCAGCGTCTTGAGCTGCTCGAAGAGCCGGTCGTATTCCGGGTTCGAATAGTTGGTGTCGTTCTCGCCGTCGGAAACGCTCTTGCCGTTCGGGCCGTAGAGCAGGACGAGGAAGTTCTCCGCATCCGGGTAGTCGGCATTCCAGCCGTACCAGAAGAACTGGTGCTTGCCCTTGCGCACCTTGTCCTGGAACTGGTTGTTGTCGGTCGCGCGGACTTCCAGCTGGATGTCGAGTTTCGCGAACTGGCGCACCATCCACGCGATCTCGGGTCGCCACTCGGGCGTGGGCGGCGCGTAGAAGTCGTAGTGGATGGTCAGCGGCTGCCCCGTGAGCGCGTCGCGGCCATCGGGATAGCCGGCCTCCACCATCAGCTTTTTTGCATCCTCGATCGGGCGGCGCACGACCTGGCCGTCCACCAAGCGGTGGGTGACCGGATCGAACCAGCCGGGCTGCGACTGCCGCGAACCGAAGATGCCGCTGGGCAGCGAACCCTGGGCAACCGCCCCCGCCTTCTTCGGGAAGATCTTGGAGTACTCCTCCCAGTCGATCGCGATGGAAATCGCCTGGCGCAGGGCGCGGTTCTTGACCTCCTGCTCAGGCGTCGCCCCCTTGCCCACGACGGGGTCGAGCATGTTGAAGCCGACGTTGTACTTCCAGATGTCGTCGAATCGATCCAGCCGGAACCCCTTGCGGTCGTACTCGGCGCGAACCTCGTCGGAGTCCTGCTTCTCGACCAGATAGGAGTTGCCCGTGTCGGTTCGCTCGAACACCTCGACGTCGTAGTAGCCCTGGCGGAACTTGTAGCGCTCGGGCACCTTCTCGCGCTCGACCGTCATGACGATCTTGTCGATGAAGGGCGTCCTCTTGCCGCAGTCGTCCAGCAGGCCGGCTTCCTTGTCGCCGGGGCCGCCCTCGCAGGGATAAGGCTCGCCGCGATAGTTCGGGTTGCGCTCCATCACCTGGCGCCGATCCTTGAAGTACTCCGTCTCCATGTAGGGTCCGGTGCCCACGGGCCAGGTGTCCAGCGTCAGGTTCGCCGCGACCATGCCGGGCTGCGCGTAGAACTCGTCCGCTTCCCAGGGTACCGGCGACATGAAGGTGGTGGCCATCCAGTAGTTCCACTGGGGGTACTTGCCGTGCAGCCGGATGCGCAGCGTGTACTTGTCGGGCGCGGAAACTCCCTCGAGCGGGTACTTGCGAAAGTCGAGGAACGGCAGGTCGGGGTCGGACGAATCCAGCCCCTGGCGCAGCTTGGCGTCTTCCTGCTTGATCAGCTTTCCGTAGTCGGCCAGGCCGACGACGTATTTCGAGAACACCCCGAAGATCGGCGTCGTGATGCGCGTCGTCGCCTGGCGCTTGAGCGCATAGACATAGTCGTCGGCCACGAGCTCGCGCGTGCCCGTCTTGGCGAACTGCATCGGCGACCAGCGATTGCCGAGCTCGCCTCGCTTCATCGAGTGATAGAGGTAGCGGCCCTGGTCGTCCCTGGCGAAGCACGGATGCGGCTGGTAGAGGATGCCGTGCTTGATGTGGACGTCGTACACGCTCTCGGCGATCTGCTCCGCCGGTGCGTCGTCCGGCAACAGCTTGCCGTCCTTGTCGTAGTAGGACGGCTTGGCGATATCCTGCGCCGCCTTGCCGATCAGTGCATACGGCCGCTTGAGATAGTGGTACCCGTAAGGCGGCTCGTAGATCTGGTACGTGAAGGGCGTGTCGTTGGACCAGTACGACGCCGTCGGATCCATATGGCGCGGCGAGTTCTCGACCATGGCCGAAAAGAGCGTGTTGCTGGCCTCGGCACCCTGCTCCCAGGGACTGTTGTCGCATCCAGCCAGTACCAGCGCGGCCAGGGCGGCGACGCTCTTCCAACGACGAAATACACCGCCCATGCGGATCTCCAGGAACTCAAGCCGCGAGAAACGGACTGCGGGATGACCCAGCCGCCTCGCCAACAAAACAAAACCGCCTCCGGCAGCCGTCGGGTTGTGCCCGCGGCCGCACGAGGCGTGCTCGCAAATTTTATGGGCGCCGCGCCGGCACACCCCTAGGGGTTTTCAGCCCTTGCTGCACCGCAACAAGCAAGGGTCGGGCCTGCACGTCGCCAGGTTGCGGCAAGCTTGCCTAGACAAGCCCGCACGCCCTGCTCAGTGTTCGTGAAGATCGTGGCCGTCATGGGCGTGTCCGTGCCCGTGGTCGCCATGGCCATGATGGTGATGCGCGTGATCTTCGTCCCAGCCCAGGAACGCGTCGCGGCCTTGCACCACGAGGTGGCCCCTGACGCCGAACGGCACGGTCACCTTGGTCGGCACGTGTCCGAACGGGAAGCCCGTGAGGATGGGCACGTCCACCAGCGAGCGCAAGGTCGCGACCACGGTCTTCAGGCCGAAGCCACGATCCAGCGGCGACTTCTTCCAGTCGCTGAACGCCCCGAGCAGTATCGCCTTCTGGGACGCCAGCACCCCGGCCTGCTGCAGTTGCAGGAGCATGCGCTCGACACGGTACGGGTGCTCGCCCACGTCCTCCAGCATCAGCACCCCGCCCTTGACCTTCGGCCAGTGCGGCGTGCCGAGCAGCGAGCACAGCATCGCCAGGTTGCCGCCCCAGATCAGGCCGCGCGTGTCCAGTCCGTCGAAGCCGGACTCCGTGCGAAATCCCACGGCCTCCAGCGCGCCGGTCATCGCCTCGGCGAAGCAGTCGGGCGTCACCTCGTCGAGTTCGGGGCGCCCGAAGTCGTCGCAGGCGAGCGGGCCCCACCAGCTGGGGGCCTTCGTGTGCGCCAGCAGGCCCATCTGCAGGGCCGTCAGGTCGCTGTAGCCGACCCAGCGGGTGCCGGCCTCCACGCTCCTGGCCAGCAGCTTCCAGTCGATGCGGTCGAGCAGGCGCGTGAGGCCGTAGCCGCCGCGCGTGGCGAGCGCCACGTCCGGCTGCGCGCGCGCCACGCGGTGGATGGCTTCCAGACGCACGTCATCGTCGCCGGCGAAGCGCTGGTGGCGGTCCAGCGCAGCCTCGTCGATCGCCACGTCGAAGCCCAGGGTCTTCAGGCGCCTGGCGGCAAGCCGCAGCGGCGCGGCGGTGGCAAGGACGCCGGCGGGGGTGTACAGGATCAGCGAGGTCATCGCGTCGCTCCTCGTTGGTCTGGGGGGTTGCCCGACGTGTCGTCCGGGGGCGCGGGGTCGATCTCGGTGGCGACGCCCACGGGAATGTGGTCATCGACGTTCAGGATGACGTCGGCGACCGGGATCGCCTCGTCGTCATCTGCCGCCGTGGCGGACGACGCCGGGTTCAGTGCCGCCTGGCGCGCCTTGTGGGCGGCGCGCCGTTGCGCGAAGAACTCGCGCAGCAGCGTGCCGCATTCGGCTTCCATGCAGCCACCGACGACCGTGGTCTGGTGATTGAGCTGGGGCAGCGCGAACAGGTCGAGGACCGAGCCCGCGGCACCCGTCTTCGGATCACGCGCGCCGAACACCACCCGCTTGAAGCGCGCATGGATCAGTGCCATCGCGCACATCGCGCACGGCTCCAGCGTGACGACGATCGTGCACTCGGGCAGCCGGTAGTTGCCCAGCAGCTGGGCCGCATGGCGCAGCGCCACCAGCTCGGCATGCGCAGTGGGATCGGTGGTGGTGATCGGCCGGTTGTAGCCGGTGGCGACGACCTGCGGCACGCCGTCGGCGTCGTCGCGCAGGATCACGGCGCCCACCGGCACCTCGCCGACCAGCCACGCGTTCTGCGCCTGGTCGAGTGCCTGGCGCATCGCGCGCTCTTCGGCTGGACTGAATGGCGACGACGGATCGTCGGCGACGGAGGGCAGTGAGGTGTTCAAGGCAATCGCGGCGTTCAACGCGTGCCGTCTTCGCCGGCACTCGCCGCCTGGTCGTCCGTGTGCTGCGCGGAGGCCTTCATGGCCTTGTCGAGCTCGCGCTGGTACTGCGCCACCGAAGGCGAGCTGCTGCCGCCGAACGGCGCCGACGATGCATCGGACGCGGCCGTCGCCGACGGCAGGAAGCGCTTGCTGGCCTGCAACTGGCTGCGCACCGACAGCGCGATGACTGCCAGGACGATCAACAACGATCCAAAGGTCAGCAGGGCTCTCATGGGTGGCTCGGTGACAGGCTCAAAAAACGCATTATCGTTGCATGGCGCGATGTCCACAGGTGAACATCCCCCTGCGTCTTTGACTACGATGGCATCCTCCGTCAACGCCGAAACGAACCCCGGTCCAACGCCATGACATCTCTCCAGGACATCCCCGTCGCCCGCATCGACGGCCAGCCCAGCAGCCTCGGCGCCTACGCCGGCAAGGTGCTGCTGGTGGTCAACGTGGCCTCGAAGTGCGGCCTGACGCCGCAGTATGCGGGCCTCGAGAAGCTCTACGAGGAAAGGCGCGCGCAAGGCCTGGAGGTGCTGGGCTTTCCGGCCAACAACTTCGGCGCGCAGGAGCCCGGCACCAACGCCGAGATCGGCGAGTTCTGCGCGCTGACCTACGACGTCAAGTTTCCGCTGTTCTCCAAGATCTCGGTGCTGGGCGACGACCAGCATCCGCTGTATGCCGGGCTGACGGCGGCGCAGCCGACGGCGATCGGCGACGGCCCGTTCCGCGAGCGGCTGAAGGGCTACGGCATCGATCCGAAGAGCCAGGTCGACGTGCTGTGGAACTTCGAGAAGTTTCTCGTCGGCCGCGATGGCAAGGTGGTCGCGCGGTTCGCGCCGGACGTCACCGCGGACGATCCGCGGCTGGTGCAAGCCATCGATGAGGCTCTGGCCGCCTGACCTTCAGAGTTCCAGCGGCCAGCGACCGAGCACTTCATGCAGATGCTCGCCTTGATGGCTGTCGATCAGCACGAAGTCGTGGGCCGTCCATCGGATCGGCTCGATCGGCGTCTCGACCATCCGGGCTCCGTAGTACGAGACGGTCATGTGAGGTTCGAAGCTTCTCGGAACGGCGCGTTTTCCGAAGCCCGCGAGCGCCGTCCCGAACGCATGGTCGAGCTCGCGGACGGCCGCGACTGCCGACTCGGCGCTCGCCTTCAACACGAGCGGCTGGCCGCTGCCGCCAAAGGTCGCGACTCGATCGAACGAGACCTCGAAAGGCGCCATCCGCACGGACGCTGCAGCCGTCATCCAGCACTCGATGTCCGACGTCGGAAAGACATCGGAATATTCGACCATCAGGCGCAACGTGACGTGCAGGCGCCCGGGTTCGAGCGGCTTGCCGCCAATCGAGAGCCGACGGTCATCGTTCGCCGCCCGCGCCGCGATGCGCGCTGCTTCCGGCGCAGAGGGTTGCAGCGCGAAGAACACCTTGTGCAGACGTGCCCTCGACACCATCCGGGTCTGCGGCGGCCGCGTCGGCCCGCGCCCGGGCGACGGCGGGAACATGGGAAGCTGTTCGTTCACAAAAGCTCCTTCGCACTCACTCCCACTCGATCGTCGCGGGCGGCTTCGAGCTCACGTCGTAGGTGACGCGGTTGATGCCCCGAACCTCGTTGATGATGCGGCTCGACACCTTCTTCAGGAGGCCGTACGGCAGCTCGGCCCAGTCGGCCGTCATGAAGTCGCTGGTCTGCACGGCGCGCAGTGCCACGACGTAGTCGTAGGTGCGGCCGTCGCCCATCACGCCGACGCTCTTCACAGGCAGGAACACCGCGAACGCCTGGCTGGTGAGGTCGTACCAGTTCTTGCCCGACTCGACGTCGCGCCAGTTGCGCAGCTCCTCGATGAAGATCGCATCGGCGCGGCGCAGCAGGTCGGCGTATTCCTTCTTCACTTCGCCGAGGATGCGCACGCCCAGCCCCGGGCCCGGGAACGGATGGCGGTAGACCATCTCCGGCGGCAGGCCCAGCGCCACGCCCAGCTCGCGCACTTCGTCCTTGAACAGGTCGCGCAACGGCTCCAGCAACTTCAGGCCGAGCTGCTCGGGCAGGCCGCCGACGTTGTGGTGGCTCTTGATCGTGGTGGCCTTCTTGGTCTTGGCGCCGCCGGACTCGACGACGTCCGGATAGATCGTGCCCTGGGCCAGCCAGTGCGCGCCCTTGTATTTGCCATGACTGCCGCCGTCGCCGGCCTTGAGCCGCGCGGCCTCGGCCTTGAACACCTCGACGAACTCGCGGCCGATGATCTTGCGCTTGGCTTCCGGATCGGTGACGCCGGCCAGGTGGCCCAGGAACTGCGCGCTCGCGTCGACGTGGATGACCTTGGCGTGCAGGCGGCCGGCGAACATCTCCATCACCATCTTGCCCTCGTCCTGGCGCAGCAGGCCATGGTCGACGAACACGCAGGTGAGCTGGTCGCCGATCGCGCGGTGGATCAGCGCTGCGGCGACGCTCGAATCGACGCCGCCGGACAGGCCCAGGATGACTTCCTCGTCGCCGACCTGTTCGCGGATGCGGCGGACGGCCACTTCGACGTGGTCGGTCATGATCCAGTCCGGCTTCGCGCCGGCGATGTCCAGCACGAAGCGGTTCAGCAACGCGCGACCTTGAACGGTGTGCGTGACCTCGGGGTGGAACTGCACGCCGTAGTAGCCGCGCGATTCGTCGGCGATGCCGGCGATCGGGCAGTTGCCCGTGCTGGCCATCAGCTGGAAGCCCGGCGGCAGCCTGGTGACCTTGTCGCCGTGGCTCATCCACACCTTGAGCATGCCGTGGCCTTCGGGCGTCGTGAAGTCCTCGATGCCTTCGAGCAGCTTGGTGTGGCCATGCGCGCGCACCTCGGCGTAGCCGAATTCGCGCTCGTGCGCGGGCTCCACCTCGCCGCCCTGCTGCACCGTCATCGCGAACATGCCGTAGCAGATGCCCAGCACCGGCACCCCCGCATCCCACACGGCCTGCGGCGCGCGCAGCTCGGCATCCTCGTAGGTGCTCGCGTGGCTGCCCGACAGGATGATGCCCTTGGCGCCGAACGAGCGGATGAACTCGTCGGAGACGTCGTTGGGATGGATCTCGCAATAGACATGCGCCTCGCGCACGCGACGCGCGATCAATTGCGTGACCTGGGAGCCGAAATCGAGGATGAGGATCTTGTCGTGCATGGCGTCTGGGCGGTGAGGAGTGGGAATCAGGAGTGGGCGACGGGCGCGCCCGTCGCAATCAGGGATTGACGGCGGCCGAAGCCGCCGCGTCGGCGCGAAGCCGGCGGAAATGGACGACGGTCATGATCATCGCGCACAGTTGCAGCGCGGCGCAGACGTAGTACGGGGCGCCCAGGCGCCAATCGCCGCGCGGCGACTCGGCGACGGTGCGCAGCAGCAGCGGGCCGATCACCGGCGCCAGCACGGCGGTGAGGCTGGACAGGCCGGCGACCGCGCCCATCGTCTGGCCCTGCGTCTTCGCATCGGCGGCGTTGGCGACGAGCGTCTGCAGCGAGGCACCGGCCGCGAAGCCGAGCACGTTGAAGGCGATGACGGCGTACATCATCCAGCCCTGCGTGGCCGCGCCCCACGCCACGTAGCTGAGCGCCGACGACACCAGGCCCAGGACGACGAGGCGCTGCACGGACATCAGCTTGGCCAGGCGGCCGACCAGCACACCCTGAACCAGCACCGACATCGCACCGACCGCGCACAGCGACCAGCCGATCTGCTCGGGTTGCCATCCGAACTTGAGCTGCGTGTACAACGCCCAGGTGGTCTGCAGGATGAACTGCGCCAGCGACGCAAAGGCGACCACCCCCAGCAGCGCGCCCATGCTCTTGAGTTGGGCCAGGTGCATCAGCGAGCCGATGGGGTTGGCGCGCGCCCAGCTGAACGGCCGCCGGCGGTCGACAGGCAGCGATTCGGGGAGCACGAAGAACCCGTAGAGCCAGTTGCAGACGGCCAGCGTGCCGGCGCAATAGAACGGCAGCCGCAGGTTGATGCCGCCCAGCAGGCCGCCCAGGACGGGGCCGAGGATGAAGCCGAGCCCGAACATCGCACCCAGCATGCCGAAGCGCTTCGCACGCTCCTCGGGCGGCGTGATGTCGGACACGTAGGCATTGGCCACCGCGATGTTGGCCTGCAGCGCGCCGCTGAACAGGCGCACGGCGATCAGCATCCACAGTGCCGTGGCCAGCGCCGTGACGAAGAAGCTGATGGCCAGGCCGCTGAAGCCGATCAGCAGCACCGGGCGGCGGCCGTAGCGGTCGGACAGCGCGCCCAGGATCGGCGAGCCGATGAAGTTGGCGAAGCCGAACGCCATCGCGACGTACGCATAGGCGCTCACCTGCGCGGCGGCGGAGGTCTCGAAGGAGCCCACGAGCTTGGGCAGCACCGGGATGATCAGCCCGATCGAGATCATGTCGATCAGCACCGTCGCCATGATGAACGGCATGGCCGCCTGGCGCTTGCCGGAGCGGGCGATGGAGTCGGCGACGGGTGAAGGGGCTTCGCTCACGGTGTCGAGGAGGAGAGGTTTGTCTCGCGTCGGCCGTCTGGCGCGGCCGATCTTCGAAAAGGTCTGAAGCGCAGCCGCCCGGCGAACCGGGCGGCTGAAATTCAGAAGGCTTGCAACACTTCAGTCGGCGCGATAGTTCGGCGCTTCCTTGGTGATCTGTACATCGTGCACATGGCTCTCGCGGATGCCGGCCGAGGTGATCTCGACGAACTCCGCCTTGTTGCGCATGTCGTCGATGGTCGGGCAACCGCAGTAGCCCATGGCGGCGCGCAGGCCGCCGGCCATCTGGAACAGGATCGAGACCACCGAGCCCTTGTACGGCACGCGGCCTTCGATGCCTTCGGGCACCAGCTTGTCGGCGTTCGGGTTGTCGTCGGCTTCCTGGAAATAGCGATCGGCCGACCCGGCCTTCATCGCGCCGATGGAGCCCATGCCGCGGTAGCTCTTGTAGCTGCGGCCCTGGAACAGGATGACCTCGCCGGGCGCCTCTTCGGTGCCGGCGAACATGCCGCCCATCATCACGGTGCTCGCGCCCGCGGCGATCGCCTTGGCGATGTCGCCCGAATAACGGATGCCGCCGTCGCCGATCAACGGCACGCCCGTGCCCTGGAGCGCGGTGGCCACGTTGTCGATGGCCATCACCTGGGGCACGCCCACGCCGGCGACGATGCGCGTGGTGCAGATCGAGCCCGGGCCGATGCCGACCTTGACGGCGTCGGCGCCGGCCTCGGCCAGCGCCAGCGCGGCAGCGCCGGTGGCGATGTTGCCGCCGATGACGTCCACCTGCGGGAAGTTGCGCTTGACCCAGCGCACGCGGTCGATCACGCCCTGGCTGTGGCCGTGGGCGGTGTCGACGACGATGGCGTCGACGCCGGCGCGAACCAGCAGCTCGACGCGCTCCTCGGTGCCGTCACCGACGCCGACGGCGGCGGCCACCCGCAGCTTGCCGTGCGAATCGCGCGCGGCGTTCGGGAAGGTGTTCTGCTTGGTGATGTCCTTGACCGTGAACAGGCCGCGCAGCTCGAAGGCGTCGTTGACGACCAGCACACGCTCGAGCTTGTGACGATGCATCAGCTCCTTGGCGACGGCGAGCGAGGTGCCCTCCGGAACCGTGATGAGCTTGTCCTGCGGCGTCATGATCTCGCGCACCGGGGCGTCCATGCGCGTCTCGAAGCGCAGGTCGCGGTTGGTGACGACGCCGACGACACGGCCGTTGTCGACGACGGGGAAGCCCGACACGCCGTGCAGGCGCGACAGCTCGACGACGTCGCGCACCCTGGCTGCGGAGGAGATCGTGACCGGATCGCGCAACAACCCCGACTCGTAACGCTTCACGCGCGCCACTTCGGCGGCCTGCTGCATGGGAGTGAGGTTCTTGTGGATGACCCCGATGCCCCCTTCCTGAGCGATCGCGATCGCCAGGCGGGCCTCTGTCACGGTGTCCATCGCTGCCGAGACCACGGGCAGGTTCAGGACGATGTTTCGACTCAGATGGGTTCTGAGACTGGTGTCGCGGGGCAACACCTGGGAATATGCCGGCACCAACAACACATCGTCGAAGGTGAGCGCTTTGCCAAGAAGGCGCATAGAGGAAGCTCCAGACGCAAAAGCGGATTATACGGACTGCGCGGCGCTTTGCTCGGCGGGTGCTTGGAGAACCTCCTCCAGACGTTCGCCGACGCGTCGATTTGTTTGCGATTTGTCACCACTGCAGAGCACTACACTGGCCGCGATGGCCGCCGAAGACACGAGAATGTGTCAACGCGCCCCCCGCGCGCCACGTTGGTCCCTCACACTCCTTCGCCAGCCGCCCCGGCCGGTTCAAACGCCCATGCAAAAGATCGCCCTCCCCTTCGTCGCCTGCCTGCTCGCGATCGCCGCCGTCGGCGCGCACGCACAGTCCATGTGGAAGTGGCGTGACGCCTCGGGTCAGCTGCACATCGGCGACACGCCGCCGCCGCCGGGCACGCCCGCCAGGAACATCGTCAGCAGCCCGGCCGGGGGTATCCTCGCGCCGATCGCCACGACGACGGCCGCGGCAGACGCCTCCTCGGCGCCCGAATCGGATCTGGACAGGAAGAAGAAGGCCGCCGACAGGGCCAAGGCGGACAAGGACAAGGCCGACCGTGCCGCGCTGGAGCAGAAGAACGCCGCGATCCGCCAGGACAGCTGCACGCGTGCGACCAACGAGGTGGCAGGCATCCAATCTGGCATTCGCATGGCGACGACGAACGCCAAGGGCGAACGCGAGTTCCTCGACGACGCCGGCCGCGCCGCGGAACTCAAGCGGGCGCAGGACATCGCCGCGTCCAACTGCGGCCCGGCTCCAGCCGCTCAGTAGTCGCAAGAAGGAAGCGGGTCGCCGGTCGCGCGGATCAGCGCTTTCGTCCCGCGTAGCCGCGCAGCCGCAGCGCATCGATGCCGCCCGCTGCCTCGAAGCGCACACGGCGCGCCGACATCGGATCGATCTGCAAGTCGCGCAAGACCTCCACGCGGTCGCCGTCGCGCAGCACGTGCCCCAGCGGGCGTGCCTTGCTCCATACCGCTGCCGACAGCCCCGCCGCCGCGAACGCCGCGTCGCCCTGCACGGCGCTCGCCAGCGCAGGCCATCCGGTGGCTTCCAGCGCCGCGGCCACCGTCGCGTCCGGCGCGAGGTTCAACGCCACGCTCAGGGTCTCGCGCGCGGACGGGCTCCAGACAACCTGTACCGCGATCTCAGCGCTCACCGTAGACCTGCGCCGCGCGCTTGACGAACGAGTCGACGAACGTATTGGCCACCTGGTCGAAGACCGGGCTCAGTACCGCTTCGAACACACGATTGGAGAACGCGTACGCCAGATCGAACTCCACGCGGCAGGCCGCCGGTTCGTCGGGATTGGGCGGCCGGGTCGGATCGGGTGACTGGAGCGGCTTGAACAGCCACACGCCATCGAGCTGCGAGAACGGCCCGTCCACCAGCGTGAGCTTGACCGACTCGCCCGGCACGTCCTGGTTGCGCGTGGTGAACGACTGGCGCACGCCCGCGTACGACAGGCCCAGCTTCGCCGTCATGCCCGCGGGCGCACCCGTTGCCGGGTCGGCCTCGTGCCGTTCGAGCACGGTGCTGCTTTCGCACCAGGGCAGGAACTTCGGATAGTCTTCCACGGCGACGACGAGTTCGTACATTTCGCGTGCGGAGTACCAGAGCAGAACAGACTTCTTGACGTGCTTCATACAATGGTTGAATTTTAAGCGCCCCATGTCCGCCTTGATCGCAGAGAACCGCCGCGCGCGGTTCGAATACCACATCGAAGAGACATACGAGGCTGGCCTGGTGCTGGAAGGCTGGGAGGTCAAGGCCATCCGCGCGGGCCAGGTGCAGTTGACGGACGGCTACGTCGTCATCAAGGGCGGCGACCTGTACATGATCGGCTGCCGCATCAACGCGCTCGGTTCGGCGTCCACCCACGTCAACCCCGAGGCCGACCGCACGAAGAAGCTGCTGATGCGCGGCGAGGAGATCAAGCGGCTCATCGGCAAGGTGAAGGAAAAGGGCTTCACGATGGTGCCGCTGAACCTGCACTTCAAGGGCAGCTACGTGAAGGCCGACATCGCGCTGGCCAAGGGCAAGGCCGATCACGACAAGCGCAACACGATCAAGGAGCGCGACTGGGAGCGCGAGAAGGGTCGCCTGATGCGCCACAAGGTCTCGGGCCCCTCGAAGGGCTGAGAAGCTGAGCTTAGAGTCTGGCGAGCGAAGCCTCCAGGTCCCGGATCAGATCCTCGACCGCCTCCAGCCCGATCGACAGGCGCACCAGCGAGCCCTTGTAGCCGGTGCCCGGCACGCGCACCGTCCCCGACCGATACGGCACCGCGAGACTCATCGGCCCGGCCCAGGACCAGCCGATGCCGAACAGGCGCAGGCCGTCGACGAACCGGTCGACGCGCTCCGGTTGAAAAGCCGGATCGAACTCCAGCGTGACCAGGCCCGCGGCGGCGCGGCACTGGGCAGCCCAGTGCGCATGCCCCGGCGACCCCGGCGTGGCCGGATTCAGCACGCGCACGAACTCCTTGCGGCCCAGCGCCCATTGCGCGATGGCGCGCGCCGCGGCGTCCTGCGCCGCATAGCGCAGCGCCACCGTCGGCAAGCCCCGCAGCACGAACTCGACATCGTTCGGGCCGACGCCCAGGCCCAGGCGGCTGTGCGTCAGCGCGAGCTGTTCGTACAAGGCCTGCGAGCGCGTCACGACGGAGCCCATCATCAGATCCGCGCCGCCGGACGGGTATTTGGTGAGCGCATGGATCGTCAGGTCGGCGCCGACCGCAGGCGCCGCGCCCGGCTCCAGGTCGAAGGCGTCGAACGCCATGCCGCAACCCCAGGTGTTGTCGATCGCCACGACCGCGCGCGCAGCGTGCGCCCGAACCGTGCGCACCAGCGCGCGCAGGTCGGGAAACTCCAGCGTCACCGAGCCGGGCGGCTCGATCCACACCAGCGCCACGTCGGGCCCCAGCGCGGCGCGCAGCGATTCGGCGTCCATGGGGTCGTAGAAGCGATGCGCGATGCCCCAGCGCGCCAGTTCGTGCGCGGCGAGCGTCTTGTTCGGAAAGTAGGCGTTGTCCGGGATCAGCACGGTGTCGCCGCTGGACAGCAGCGACTGGTCCACCAGCGCGATCGCGGCCAGGCCGCTCGGCACCAGCAACGCGTGCTTGCCGCCTTCCAGCGTCGCCAGGCGCGCCTCCAGCGTGAACGACGTCGGCGTGCCGTGCAGGCCGTAGCTGTAGGCGTGCCGGTGCAGCCAGTCGTGCGCCTGCATCGCGGCGACGTTGTCGAACAGCACCGTCGACGCCTTGAACACACCCGGCGCCACCGCCCGGAAACCGGCGGGCGGCACGTAGTCGTGATGGATCTGCCGCGTGGAAGGCGCGTCCGCGCTGTTCTCGTCGCTCATGCCTGCTCTCAGATGGGCAAGGCGACCAGGTCGTGGCCTTCGGTGGCGACGATGCGGGCGCGCGTGAACTCGCCCACCTTCAGCGTCTTCGACGCCTTCTCCGGCGGCAGCAGGCGCACGATGCCGTCGATCTCGGGCGCATCGGCGTACGAACGGCCGACGCCGCCCTTGCGGCCCAGGGCCGGCGCCTTGTCGACGAGGATCTGCATGGTCGCACCGACGCGACGCTGCAGCTTGGCCGCCGACACTTCCTCGGCCACGGCCATGAAGCGCGCGCGGCGCTCCTCGCGCAGTTCCTGCGGCAACTGGTCGGCGATCTCGTTGGCGGTGGCGCCTTCCACCGGCGAGTAGGCGAAACAGCCGGCGCGGTCGATCTGCGCTTCGCGCAGGAAATCGAGCAGCGTCTGGAACTCCTCCTCCGTCTCGCCGGGGAAGCCGGCGATGAACGTGCTGCGGATGACCAGCTCGGGGCATTTCTCGCGCCACATCTGGATGCGCTCGAGCGTGCGCTCGCCGGTGCCGGGACGCTTCATGCGCTTGAGCACGGCCGGATGGGCGTGCTGGAACGGGATGTCGAGGTACGGCAGGATCCTGCCGCTGGCCATCAGGGCTATCACGTTGTCGACGTGCGGATACGGGTAGACGTAGTGCAGGCGCACCCAGGCGCCGTACTTCGTGGCCAGCTCGCCCAGGCGCTCGCACAGGTCCAGCATGCGCGTCTTGACGGGCTTGCCGTCCCAGAAGCCGGTGCGGTACTGCACGTCGACGCCATAGGCCGACGTGTCCTGGCTCACGATCAGCAGTTCCTTGACGCCCGCCTCGAACAGCCGCTGGGCTTCGCCCAGCACGTCGCCGATCGGCCGCGACACCAGGTCGCCGCGCATGCTCGGGATGATGCAGAACGTGCAGCGATGGTTGCAGCCTTCGCTGATCTTCAGGTACGCGTAGTGGCGCGGCGTGAGCTTGATGCCTTGCGGCGGCACCAGGTCGACGAACGGGTCGTGCGGCTTGGGCACGTGCAGGTGGACGGCGTCCATCACCTCCTGCGTGGCATGCGGGCCGGTGACGGCCAGCACCTTGGGGTGGATCTCGCGGATCAGGTTCGCGCCGCCCGCCTTGCCCGGCTTCGCACCCAGGCAGCCGGTGACGATCACCTTGCCGTTCTCGGCCAGCGCCTCGCCGATCGCGTCCAGGCTCTCGCGGACGGCATCGTCGATGAAGCCACAGGTGTTGACCACCACCAGGTCGGCACCCGCGTAGGTCTTGCTCGTTCCGTAGCCCTCGGCGCGCAGTTGCGTGAGGATGAGCTCGGAATCGGTCAGGGCCTTGGGGCAGCCCAGGGAGACAAAGGCGATGGTCGGTTCCGCCTTGGCCGGCATGGGGGCCAACGGGGCGTCAATGGAGGCATTCATGCTCCGATTGTCCCGCATCGCGCCGGGGAGCGCGCGTCCGGGGCCTCTTGCCGGCTCCGGCAACGCTCAAAATGCCGCGCTTTCAGCGCTTGGCGGCCGGACATGGCAGCGGCGAACGGCCGCACGGCCGGCCATCAGCGCGAGCCGGGATCGGCCAGCGTCCGGAAACCGGCCGTCGGTGGGCGTCCGCGCACTCCCGTCCCGATGCAGCTCATGTGCTGCCCTGCGCGTCGGTGGTCGTCGCAGCTCGGGTCGGGATCAGGTCCGTTCTCCCACCGCTTGCATTCGCGCCCTTGCAGAGGCGCCCGTACGGCCATCACAACAAGAACGGAGCCCGGCAGCGACAACCGATTGCTTTGTGTTGCAGCGCACAGACCCGCGCGCTCATGCACGCGCACGCTGCACCTGCGACGACCATCTGCTCGCGTGAGGAACACCATGACCTGGAAGACATTGCTCGTGCATCTCGAACTCGGACGCCCGAACGCCGGGCTGCTGCAGATCGCCGGCGATCTGTGCGAACGCTTCGACGCCGCCGCGATCGGCATCGCCGCCTGCCCGCCGACACCGATGAGCTACGGCGACGTCTACGTTCCAGGCGATGTATTCGCGTGCGATCGCAACGAAATTGCGGCCGAGATCGGCAGCGCCGAAGCAGAGTTCCGGTCAGCGCTGACGGCCCGGTCGCGCATTCTCGAATGGCGCGCAGCCGAGGTGTTTGCGGACGTGGCGGAGTACGTGTCGCGCCAGGCCCGCTGCGCCGACCTCATCGTCACGGGCGTCGCCCACGGCGACAGGTTCGATTCCTCGCGCGCACTCGGCACCGGCAGCCTGATCATGCAGGCCGGTCGGCCCGTACTGCTGGTGCCGGGCGAGGCGCGCGCACCGAAGCTCGAGCGTGTGATGCTGGCGTGGAAGGACACGCGTGAAGCCCGGCGCGCGGCGTCCGATGCACTGCCGCTGATGCGCCGCGCAGCCGACGTGATGGTGGTCGAGATCGCAGACGCAGGGCAAATGGACGACGCCCGGCGCCATCTGGACGACCTGGTCGCCTGGCTCAAGCGACATGCCATCGACGCCCGGGCGATCGCGCTGCCATCCGTCGGCGACGACGCCGGCGCGTTGCGCAACATCGCCGATCGTGAGAACTGCGATGTCGTCGTCGCTGGCGCATACGGGCACAGCCGGATGCGCGAGTGGATGCTCGGCGGCGTGACGCGCGATCTTCTGTCGAGCCCGACGCGTTGCGCGCTGATCACGCACTGAAGCACGTTGGACACTGCCCGGGCGTGTGCATTGCCACCGCCAGCGTTCGAACACACTGGGCGTCAAGCGCCAGCCCCCATGACTGCCACGACCCACAGCGCTCGCCTCAACACGCCCCTCTCATATCGAAGGCCGGACGGGACACCAGGAGAGGTGCCGAGTGGCGCGTGCCTGATGGAGCAGGCTGGCGCTGCTTCTGTAGACATCATCTGGGGTGCGAGCGGACAAAACTCCGCCACGCTGGGCCTGGACGTCGTCAAGGCCGCCGCCGACGCCGGCCACCTCGTTCTCCTGGACTAGCTGCACGCACTCGCGGCCACTGTCCGCATGCACCGCCACGCGAGCGCCACGGCAGCGTCGGCATCGACCGACCGCGCGCCAAGCTCGGCATCGCCGGCCGGCCCGTCACTCCGACGGATCACTTGCGCGTCGGCGGAAACCCCGGAATCGGGAAGATAGCCTCGCCCGGCTTGCTCATCTGCTCCTGCATCTGCTCGAACAGCTTCTTGGACTGCTCCAGGTAGTTGCCCATCAGGTTCTGCATCATGGGCGCCTGGCCGCTGATGAACTTGGTCCAACCGTCGGGCGACAGCGCCGAGGTGTCGTACAGGCCCTTGCCGGGCTCGGCGAAGCGACCCTGCATCTCGGCCAGCGCCTGCACGTTCTTCTCCAGGTAGGAGCCCATCACGCCCTGCATCGCGTGGCCGTAGAAGCGGATGATCTGCGCCAGCATCTGGGTGTTGAACATCGGCACGCCGCCGGTCTCTTCCTCCAGGATGATCTGCAGCAGGATCGCGCGCGTCAGATCTTCGCCGGACTTGGCGTCGCGCACCTCGAACGGCGCGCCTTCGAGCACCATCTTCTTGACGTCGGCCAGCGTGATGTACGAACTGGTGAGCGTGTCGTAAAGGCGCCGGTTGGGATACTTCTTGAGGATGCGGATGCCGGCGGGCACGCCCGGATCGGCGCTGGCCTTGGTGGTGCGACGCGTCGTGACCATGAATTGCCCCCGTTCGAATAGATTCTGTTGCGACCGATTCTAGAGGCGGCGCGCTGCACTGCAGCAAGGGATTCCCCCGCCCGTTGCGGCCTTGCCGAAGCCGCCGGGCCGCGGCCGGTGCGAGGCCGCGTGCGACAGGGTCTTCGCGAGCCTTGTACCCTGGCTTCAACGCCCTCCACGAGATTGAACGAATGAGCACAGAAGACCGCATCGAACACGACGCCTGGGGCGACATCCCCGTCCCCGGCGACCACCTGTGGGGCGCGCAGACGCAACGCTCCATCGAGCACTTCGCGATCTCCACCGAGCGCATGCCGCCTGAGCTGCTGCACGCGCTGGCGCTGGTCAAGAGCGCGGCAGCCCGCGTCAACGAGCGCACCGGCCTGCTGCCCGCGAACAAGGCCGACGCGATCGCCCAGGCGGCCGCCGAAGTGATCGAAGGCCGCTGGGAGGACGAGTTCCCGCTCGCCGTGTGGCAGACCGGCTCCGGCACGCAGAGCAACATGAACATGAACGAAGTGCTGGCCAACCGCGCGTCGCAGTTGCTGGGCGGCCCGACGGGCCTGAAGCGGCTGGTGCATCCGAACGACGAGGTGAACCTGGGCCAGTCGTCGAACGACGTGTTCCCCACCGCGATGCACGTGGCCGCGGTGCAAGGCATCGCTCAGCACCTGATCCCGTCGCTGCAAGGCCTGCGCGCGACGCTGGACGCCAAGGCCCGCGCCTTCGCCAACATCGTCAAGATCGGCCGCACCCATCTGCAGGACGCGACGCCGCTGACGCTGGGTCAGGAGATCTCGGGCTGGGTGGCGCAGCTCGATCAGTCCGAGCGCCAGCTGCACGCGGTGCTGCCCGACCTGCGCGAACTGGCGCTGGGCGGCACGGCCGTGGGAACGGGCCTGAACACGCCCGCCAGCTTCGGCGCCGACGTCGCCGCCGAACTCGATCGGATGACCGGCCTGGGCTTCGTCACCGCGCCGAACAAGTTCGCGGCGCTGGCCGCGCACGACGCGGTCGTGCGCGCGCACGGCGCGCTCAAGGCGCTGGCGGCGGCGCTCACCAAGATCGCCAACGACGTGCGCTGGCTGGCCAGCGGCCCGCGCAGCGGCCTGGGCGAGCTGCAGATCCCGGAGAACGAACCGGGCAGCTCCATCATGCCGGGCAAGGTCAACCCGACGCAGTGCGAGGCGATGACGATGCTGTGCTGCCAGGTGATCGGCAACGACGTGACCGTGGCCATGGCCGGGGCCAGCGGCAACTTCGAGCTGAACGTCTACAAGCCGGTGATGATCCACAACCTGCTGCAAAGCGTGCGGCTGCTGGACGACGGCATGCGCGGCTTCGACAAGCACTGCGCGCAAGGCATCGAGCCGCGGCGCGACCGCATCGCCGAGCTGCTGCAGAACTCGCTGATGCTGGTGACCGCGCTGAACCCGCACATCGGCTACGACGCCGCCGCGCAGATCGCGCGCAGCGCGCATGCGAAGGGCCTGAAGCTGCGCGACGCGGCGATCGCGTCGGGCAAGCTCACCGGCGAGCAGTTCGACGCCTGGGTGCGCGCCGAGGACATGGTGCGACCGGGCTGACGCCCGCCGCCGCGCCCCGCGCGCGGGGCGATCGGCAAACGTGACGGCAGGGTCGGACGACGACGGCTAGCCTCCACTCGCGTGCCAGCGCGCGGGGATCCTGGCGACCCCGGGTCGGCCCGCCCCTCGCACGCCGATTGCCCAACGGTGTCCACCCAGCTCGACCGGAGACACCCACATGGATGAACATCGACTCAGTCGACGACGGCTTCTCACGGCAGGCGCCGCGATCACTGCGGTGCCGGTGGCCGCGGCGGCCAGCGCCCTCGGCGGCGCCGACGTGCCGTTCAAGGAAGGCCAGGCCAACGCACCCGCGGCGGTCGACAACCTCACCGGGTGGACATGGTTCACCGATGTGGAGGCGGCGTTCATCACCGCGGCGGTCGCGCGCCTGATCCCGGCCGACGATCTCGGCCCGGGCGCGGTCGAGGCCGGCGTTCCCACTTTCATCGACCGCCAGCTCGCCGGCCCCTACGGCAGCGGCGCGCGCTGGTACATGCAAGGGCCGTGGAGCCCCGGCCTGCCGACGCAGGGCTACCAGACCCGGCTCACGCCAGCGGCCATGTACCGCGCGGCGATCAAGGCGATCGACGCCGCCGTCGTGCGCGAATCGCGCGGCAGCAGCTTCGCCAGGCTCGCCGCCGCCGACCAGGACGCGTTCCTGCGGCGGATGGAAAAAGGCGACGTCGCGCTGGCCGGCACCGACGCCAAGGGCTTCTTCGCGCAACTGCTGCAGAACACGCTCGAAGGCTTCTGGAGCGACCCGATCTACGGCGGCAACCGCGACCTGGTCGGCTGGAAGCTGATCGGCTTTCCCGGCGCGCGCTACGACAACTCGTCGTTCGTGTCGCAGCACGGCGAGAAGTACCCGCTGCCCCCGGTGGGCATCAAGGGCCGCGTCGAATGGATCAGGAGCTGACGGCATGGCGAAGAAACTACCCTCGGTCGACGCGCTGACCATCGGCTTCGGCTGGACCGGCGCGATCATGGCGCAAGAGTTGACCGACGCCGGCCTCAACGTGCTGTCGCTAGAGCGCGGCGCCTGGGCCGACACGTCGCGCGAATTCGCGACCACGTTCGCGCAGGACGAACTGCGCTACTTCTGGCGCCACGACCTGTTCCAGACCACGGCCCACGACACGCAGACGATCCGCAACGACGCCAGCCAGACGGCGCTGCCGATGCGCAAGCTCGGCTCCTACCTGCCCGGCACCAACGTCGGCGGCGCGGGCGTGCACTGGAACGGCCAGACCTGGCGCTTCCTGCCGTCCGACTTCGTCGCGCGCAGCCACAACCTGCAGCGCTATGGCGCGGCGGCGGTCCCCGACACCATGACGATCCAGGACTGGGGCGTCACCTACGACGACCTCGAGCCGCACTACGACCGTTTCGAGCGCCTGTGCGGCATCAGCGGCAAGGCCGGCAATCTCCAGGGCCAGATCCAGCCGGGCGGCAACCCGTTCGAGGGCCCGCGTTCGCGCGAGTATCCGAATCCGCCGATGGCGATGAGCTACCCGCCCACGCTGTTCGCCGAAGCCGCGAAGGGGATGGGGCTGCATCCGTTCCCGCAGCCGTCGGCCAACATGTCGCAGGCGTACACGAATCCGCTGGGCGTGCGGCTCGAGGCCTGCACCTACTGCGGCTTCTGCGAGAAATTCGCCTGCGGCAACTACTCGAAGGCCAGCGCACAGACGACGATCCTGCCGGTGCTGATGAAGAAGCCGAACTTCAAGCTGCGCACCGAATGCGAGGTGACGAAGATCAACCTCGACTCCACCGGCAAGCGGGCCGTCAGCGTCACCTACGTCGACGCGTCGGGCGAGGAGTTCGAACAGCCGGCCGACCTGATCGTGCTGTGCTCGTACATCCTCAACAACGTGCGCCTGATGCTGCTCTCGGGCATCGGCGCGCCCTACGACCCGCAGACGGGCCAGGGCGTGATCGGCAAGAACTACGCGTACCAGATCACGTCGTCGGTGAACCTGTTCTACGACGACAAGATCCTGAATCCGTTCATCGGCGCCGGCGCGCACGGCATGCTGGTGGACGAATGGAACGGCGACAACTTCGACCACACCGGGCTCGGCTTCATCGGCGGCGGCTTCCTGGGCGTGGTGCAGACGGGCGCACGGCCGATCGAGACGCATCCGGTGCCCGAAGGAACGCCCAACTGGGGCGCGGGCTTCAAGAAGGCCATTGCGGCAAACTACCTGAAGTCCATGAGCCTCTCCACGCACGGCGCGGTGATGAGCCACCGCGGCAACTACCTGGATCTCGACCCGACGTATCGCGACGTCTACGGCCGCCCGTTGCTGCGCATGACCTTCGACTACACCGACAACGAGCACAGGATGTCGGACTACCTCACCGACCGCGCGGCGGACATCGCGCGCGCGATGAAGCCGCGCGAGATCAAGATCAACAAGCGCAAGGGCAGCTGGGACGTGGTGCCCTACCAGACCACGCACAACACCGGTGGCGCGATCATGGGCACCGATCCGCAGACGAGCGCGGTCAACCGGTACCTGCAATCATGGGACGTCTCGAACCTGTTCGTGATGGGCTCCAGCGCGTTCCCGCAGAACCCGGGCTACAACCCGACCGGCACGGTGGCCGCGCTCGCCTACGCCTCGGCGGCGGCGATCACGCAGCGCTACCTCAAGAATCCCGGCTGGCTGGCCTGAGGAGCGCCGCACATGCGAACCCATCCCCTCATCGCGCTGGCCGTCGCCGCCGTCGCCATCACCACCGTGACGGTCTTCGGCCAGTCGGCCCCGCCGCCGCCGGTCGCGGCAAGGAAGCCGCGCCACGCGGATGCGGCGCTCGATGCGCATCCGGCGGCGTCGTCGGCGGTGCCGGCGTGGCTCATGGCGTCTGCCGCGTCGTCGCCCAGCGCCGCGGCATCCAGCGCCGGCGTGCAGCGCCCCGCCGCCACCGCATCGCTCGTCGAACGCGGTCGCTACCTCGCCGCGGCCGGCGACTGCGCGGGCTGCCACACGACGGTCGGTGGCGCGCCCTACGCCGGCGGCCGGCCGCTGGAGACGCCGTTCGGCACCGTGCTATCCGCCAACCTCACGCCTGACGCCACGGGCCTGAAGGGATGGAGCGCGAACCAGTTCTATCGCGCGATGCACGAAGGCATCTCGGCCAACGGCGATCACCTGTACCCGGCCTTCCCGTACAACTACTTCACGCACATGCCGCGCGGCGACACCGATGCCCTGTTCGCGTACCTGCAGTCGCTCGCGCCGGCGGTCAACAAGCCCGACCGCAACCAGCTGCCGTTTCCGTTCAACATCCGCGCGCTGATGTCGGTGTGGAACCTGCTGTACCTGGACAAGACGACGTTCTCAGCCGACGCGTCGCGCAGCGAACAGTGGAATCGCGGCGCCTACCTGGTCGACGGCCCGGGCCACTGCGCCGCGTGCCACACGCCCAAGACGGTCCTGGGCGGCCCGCAGAAAGGCCACGACTTCCAGGGCGGCGCATTCGGTACCTGGTTCGCGCCCGACCTGACGCCCAACGGCCGCACCGGCCTCGGCGGCTGGACACGCGACGAGACCGTGGCTTTCCTGAAGACAGGCCGCAACGCGCACGCATCGGCCTCCGGCGAGATGGGCCTTGTCGTTCAGGACTCCACCTCCAACCTGTCGGACGGCGACCTGCAGGCGATCGCGGCCTACCTGGGCGACCGCGTCGCATCGCCGTCGGTGCAGATGACGCCCCCGGACACCGCCGTGACGAAGATGGGCGAAGCGATCTTCGTCGATGAATGCTCCGCCTGCCACCTGATGCGCGGCCAGGGCCAGACGCTCGCGTTCCCGCCGCTGGCGCACTCGGCCAACGCGCAGCAGGTCGACCCGACGACCTCGCTGCACATCATCCTCGCGGGCGTGCAGGCGTCCCCCACGCGCGACGCGCCGACGCCGTTCACGATGCCCGCGTTCGCGTGGAAGCTCGATGACAAGCAGGTGGCGGCCGTCGCCACCTATGTGCGCAACAACTGGGGCAACGCCGCGCCGGCCGTCGGTGCCGACGAGGTGGCCAAGCTGCGCGGCAAGCTCCAGTTCGACGCCAGCGCGTCTGGCCACACCCCGGCGACGCCGTTGACGAAGCCGGGCCCGAATACGCTGGGCGTGCAGGGCACCGACAGCCGCGACAACGGCACGCCCCAGGCCGGACGCGCGGCGCCGGCCAGCGACCCGGCCGCCAGCACCAGCGCGGCGCCCGCGTCGGGAAGCTAGCCAGCGGCTGACTTGCAGAGGGATGCGGAATTGACGAACTCGTTCACACGGCAGTGTCACGGAATCAGGCAACAATTGCGGGTTAACCCGAGCCAGATAACCTACCCGTGCCTTCCATGTCCAAGCGCCTCTCCCTTTCCGCATCGATCCCATTCAAGGCACTGCTGCTATTCGCCTGCGCGCAAGGCGCCCACGCCGCCGACAACATCAACGGTGCCGGCTCGTCCGCGGCCTCGCCGGTCTACAGGATCTGGGCAACCGAGTATGCGAAGTCGCATGCCACGGCCCTGGTGTACGACCCGGTCGGCTCCGGCGCCGGCATGGCCAGGATCAACAAGCGCGAGGTCGACTTCGGCGCGTCCGACATCATCGCCAGCGCCGCCGACCTGAAGAAGAACGGCCTGGTGATGTTTCCGACCGTCATCACCGGCGTCGTGCCCGTCGTCAACGTCGCCAGGATCCCGTCGAACGGCCTGCGCCTGACGGGCGACGTGCTCGCCCGCATCTTCCTGGGCCAGATCGTCCAGTGGGACGCGCCGGAGATCCGCGCGTTGAACCCGGACGCGAAGCTCCCGGGGCGCCCCATCCGCCTGGTCGTGCGCGCGGACGGCTCCGGGACGACCTATCACTTCTCGGACTACCTCAGCCGCGCCAACGCCGCCTGGAAGCAGAAGTACGGCGTGGCCAGCCATTTCGCCTGGCCGGCCGGCGTCATCGCCGTCAAGGGCAGCGCCGAGGTCTCCAAGGCGGTGCGGGCGACGCCGGATTCGATCTCCTACATCGACTACAACTACATGGTCGACGACGGCCTCGCCGCGGTCTCGATGAAGAATGCCGATGGCCAGTTCGTCGAGGCGAACACGGACACCTTCCACGAGGCCGTGATGCACAGCACCTGGTATGCGACGGGCGACTTCTCGACCGAGATCAACGACCTCGCCGGCCCCAGGTCCTGGCCCATCACCATGGGCACCTACATCGCCATCCCGCGCGTGGTCGCCAACGGCGAGCGCACCGAGCGCACCGAGCGCGCGCTGCAATTCATCACCTGGGCCTACCTCAACGGCGACACCCTCGCCCGCCAGGCCAAGTTCGTTCCGTTGCCCGGGCGCGTCCAGGCGAGCGCCTATGCGGAGATCGCCAAGGTCTCGACGGAGTCCGGCGAGTCGATCGGCGTCAAGCTGATGGGCAACCTGCTGAAATAGGCGCCGCGGCCGCGCCGGGCGGGCGGCCGGCTCGCTCGCTCGCCGCTCAGACGCTCTCGATGGCGATGCCCAGGCTGGAGATCTTCGCCTTGTGCTTGGCCGCCGCCGCGGCCGAGGCCACCTGTTCAGCGCGGTTGAATACCCCTGGCCGTATCGGAACGGCGCCGATCGACAGCGTGGTGCATTTGAAGAAGCGCACGACGCCGTGCCTGTCCTCGGTCTCGATGCCGCCACGCTCCAGCGCCTCCTGGTCGAACAGCTCGCGCGCCCGTTCGTTGAAGGTCTCGACCACCCGCTCGCAGCGGGCCAGCCAGTCGTCGCTCTGGAACAGCACGACGAAGTCGTCGCCGCCCACGTGCCCGATGAAGTCGCGGCGCGGATCGCAGTACGCGGCCATGGTGCGCGCCACGAGCCGGATCATTTCATCCCCGCGCCAATAGCCATACAGGTCGTTGAACGGCTTGAAGTCGTTCAGGTCGGCATAGCAGGCGACGAACTCGCCGCCGGCCGCCAGCAAGCGGCCGACATGTTCGCTGATGGGGATGTTGCCGGGCAGGAAGGTCAGCGGGTTCGCATGGCGCGCGGCCTCGATGCGCACTTCGGTGACGACGCGCACCAACTGCGCCCCGGTGCCCAGGCCGATGTAGCGCCCGCCCTCCGAGACGATGAAGCCTTCGGACAGGTAGCGTTGATCGGACGACGTCAGCACCGCCGTCATCGCCTCGAGGCCCGTGTGCTTGTCCAGGATCAGCGGCGTCGTGTTGGCGAACAGCACGCAGGGCTTGCGTCCGTAAAGCTCCTTGAAATACGGCTTCGCATAGCTGTCGACGAAGGCCTGGCGGTTCAGCAGCGCCACGGGCCGCCCGTCCTCCACCAGCGCGACGGCGCGCAGCGCCGGATCGTCGGCGAAGAATTTCGCGACCTCGTCGATCGGGGTCTGCGGGGACAGCGCGGGCACCGGCACCGCCAGGCGCTCGACGGTGAAGTCCGCCCCCGCGGCGCGCGTGATCTCCGGCAGCACGGCGATCTCCGAGCTGGCGATGACTCGCGCGGCGCCCGGCAGCACCTGGTCGGCCGGAACGGCTTGCGGGCGGCCGAGCAGCCAACCCTGTCCGAGTTCGATGCCCAGGTCGCGCAGGATCCGCAGCTCGGCCTCGGTCTCGATGCCTTCGGCGACCAGCGTCGTTCCGAAGGTCTCGGCAAAGCGCGTGAGGCCCTTCAGCGTCTGCACCTTGACGGCCTCGTTGGGCAGGTCGTGGATGAAGTATTTGTCGATCTTGACGATCTCGGGCCGCAGTTCCGCCCACAGCCTGAGGCTGGACCGGCCGTCGCCGAAATCGTCGAGCGCGAACCGCAGGCCTTCGGCACGCAGCGCCGCCGCGGTGGCGATCAGCCGCGGCAGATCGGAGACGTGTTCGTGCTCGGTGATCTCGATGACGAGCGCGGACGGCGCCATCGAGGCGGCCTTGAGCGCGCGCATCACGCCGGGCACGGACAAGCGGTCGACCATCTCGATGATCGCGAACGCGCTCAGGTTCAGGAACAGGCGCTTGTCGTGCGCATGCCGCACCCACGAGCGGATGCCTTCGTCGACGCAGGCCTGCTCCAGTTGCACGGTGATGCCTTCGAGCCGCGCCGCGCGGAACAGTTCGTCCGGCGTGCGCAGTGCGCACTCCGCGGGCGTGCGGATCAGGCTCTCGTGCGCGACCACCTTGCCGTTCTTGAGCTGGACGATCGGCTGGTAGTGAGCACGCAGGACACGCGCCCCCAGCACCTCCTTGGCAGTGAGCAGGGTCATGTCGGAAACCGGGGTCCTTTGCGCATCGATGTTCACACGGCAGAGAGTTGCGGCGCCGGACGCGGCAACGGACGGCAGGCGAACTTCGCCGGCAGCTTGATGACGATGCGGAACGGCGTGGATTCCTGGCGCGGCAGCGTCGGCTTCAGCTCCAGCGTGATTTCACCGCCCTCGGCTTCGACGAAGCCGCGCACCGCGTCCATGCCCACGCCGCGGCCCGATACCAGGGTCACCGCATCGGCCGTCGAGAATCCCGGCGCGAAGATCAGGTTGGCAATGTCCGCCGGCTCGAGCGCCGCGGCCTCGTCGACCAGTCCGCGCGCGATCGCGCGCGCGTGCAGCCGCGGCAGCGACAGGCCGCGGCCATCGTCCTCCAGTACCAGGCGCAGATGACCCTCGTCGAGGCTCAGCGTCAGGTCGATGCGCCCCGCCGTCGGCTTGCCCGCCTCGCGGCGCTGCTCGGGATTCTCGATGCCGTGGTCGATCGCGTTGCGATAGAGGTGCGTGAAGGCGTTGCGCAGCATGCCCGAGATCTGGCTGCGAACGAGGATGCCGTGATCGTGGATGACGCTGGCGGGCGCGCTCTTGCCGAGCTCCGCGGCCAGCGAAGGCAGGGAGTCCAGCACGCCAGCCAGCACCTCGTCGAGGCGCTCGGCGCCAATGCTTCGCAGCGCGGCGATGGCGGCCTCCAGGAGGTGCGCCATGCCATCGCCGTCCTGCGACTGCCCGCGCTCGAGATCGCCCAGCAGGCGCTGCAACTGCTCCTTGGGCACCATGACGAACTTGTCGACCGCGCCACGGCGGCCGGGCCCGCGCCGGCCCAGCTTCAGCTCGTTGATGTGCGCGTAGTCGTCGAGCACGACGCGTCCTTGCGCGAGCTCCGCCACCAGGCGATCGGTGTCCCATCCGGCGATGTCGGTACGCAAGTGGCCGTAGGTCTCCTCGATCCTGTGGACCGCATTGGTCATGTGCACCAGGCCATGCGTGCGCGCGTTGCCCTTGATCGTGTGCATGTTGCGCAACAGCACGACCACGGCCGAGGCGCGGTCGTCGGGGCCGGCGGGGGTCGCGGCGGCGACGAGCGCCGCGTTGCGGTCGAAGAACCCGGTGGCGCTCTCGATGAAGTCGTGGAACTTCTCGTGCGTCACGCCCAGGATCTCGCCGATGATCGCCAGCTCGCGCTTTTGCGCATCGGCGGCGCGCGCCAGTTCGCGCAGCTCGGTGACGTCGCGCACGCACAGCAGCAGCCGCGTGATCGTGCCGGAGGCGTCGGTCATCGCGGACCAGTTCAGGTCGAGCACCTTGACCCGGTCGTCTGCAAACGTCTTCTCGATCTCCAGCGGCAGCAGGTGCAGGTTGAACTCGAAGTTCATCTCGTCTTCGCCGATGCAGGCCGCAATGGCGCTGGCGATCTGCGACAGTTCGTCGCCGCCGAGGCCGGCGCCGCCGAAGACGACGTCCATGACGTTCCGCTCCGTGAGGTCGTCCTGCTCCAGGATGGTCTCGAGGAAGTCGGAGTACTCCGGATGGATGCGCCCCTGCCCGTGCAGCGTGAGGATGCCCTGCGGGATCGCGTGCATCATCGAGTGGATGTCGGCCGTCTTCTGGCGGATGACTTCGGAGCTCTGCTGGATCTTCTCGACCATCGCGTTGAACGCGACCATCGACTTGCCGATCTCGTCCATCCGGTTCACCGGCACGCGCAGCGTGAAGTCCTGGCTGGTCGCGATCTCGCTCATCTTGAGCTGCATCTCGCCGACCGGTCGCACGATCTGCCGGTACAGCATGAGGCCGATGCCGCACAGCAGCAGCACCGCACCCGTCGTCACGATGGAGAGCGTCGCCTGGGTCCGGCTCATGTCGGCGTTGAGCGAGGCGATGGCCGCGTCCTTGCTGCGATTCTTCTCGACCTGCAGCGTGCGCATCACCTCGCCCTGTTCGCGCAGGTACTGGTCGACATTGCCTGCCATGTTGATTTCCGCGAGGTCCTTGCGGCCTGCCAGCTTGAACCTGGCCGTCTCCTCGATGGAGTCGAAGTAGTTCTGGAGGCTTTCCTGGGCTTCCTTGATGAGCCCGCGCTGCGCCGCGCTGTCCGCGCCGGCCAGCTGCGCCGCGAGCGCGGACTGGAGTTCGGTCTTGCGCGCCGTCAACGCCTTGCGCGCGTCCTCGACGGTGCCCGCGTCGTCGGCCGCGACCATGTCCAGCGTGGCGATCTGCACGTCCTTCAGCCGGGTCATCAGCGCCATCGATTCCATGGCGCTCGGCACGACGCCCTCGGTGACGCTCCTGACCTGGGCCGCGCTCTGCCGAGCCTGCACGACGGCGTAGCCGCCGACGAGCGCCAACGCGGCGAACACCAGCGCGATGAGCAGGGAAATGCGTTGTCGGATGGTCATGGCGGGAACCTTCGCGGTTCGATTGGGAAGAGTCGGGCCGGGCCGAAGCGCACGAGTTGCCTTCGGCCGGAAATACGCCGCGCGAAACGGCATGCGCAACGCGCCCTCAGTTCAGGATGCCGAGCACCGCGGCGAGTCCGAAGCCCACGCTGAGCACCGCGATGGCGGCCAGCCCGCCATCGACGAGATCGACGAGGGAGACTGGCGTTGAAAGCGCGCAAAGGCGTTGACTGAGAACTTGGACCATGACGACCTTGGATACTGGACTTGCGTCGATGAGCGGCCGCCGACACAGGACCGGGGAGGCCGTGTGGCAGCCCCGCTGGCTGGCGCTGTTGGCGCTGGAGCCCGGTGGCTTTGCGTCCCTGGCTTTCGCGCAGGTTTGCCGTGTTGCGCTACCGTCGTGGTAGCGAAGAGAAGTATCCGAATGTGTTGCGACCTGCGTGTGACAACGCGGTCATGAGCGCGAGCCGCGTGACGAAAGTCGCGTAAAGCAGACGATAGCGTCGGGCAGCCGTTCAGGCCTCGACCAGCTTCCTGAACGTGGCCAGCACGGCATCGCCCTTGAAGGGCTTGACGATCCAGCCCTTGATGCCGGCCGCCTTGCCACGCTCCTTCATGATCGGGCTGTTCTCGGTGGTCAGCATCACGATGTTGACGCTCTTGTTGCCGAGTTCCCCGCGGATCTTTTCGGCCATCGTCAGGCCGTCCATGTTGGGCATGTTGACGTCGCTCACGACCAGCCTCACCTTCGGGTCCATGCGCAGCCTGGCAAGACCATCCTTGCCGTCCACCGCGGTGGCGACGTCGAGGCCGTGGCGCTTGAGAAAACCCGCGACTTCGTCGCGTACCGTGCTGGAGTCGTCCACAACGAGAATTTGTGCCATTGGATTGCCGTGATTGATTGAGAGGCCGATCGGTCAGAACAGTTCGAGCTCGCCGCTATCCACGGTCGCATCGCCCGTCGGATCGACGTGGAAATCGAGCAGGCCATCGCTGGCGACGCACAGGCTCGCGTACATCGTCAATTCGCCGGCGAGCACGACGCGGTAGTGCCGCACGAGGCCGCAACCGAGCAGGTCGATGTACTTCATGCAGTCCTTGTCGATGATGTTGGGCGTGGACATGCCCACGTGCGGAAAGTGCGCGCCCAACTCCCGGTTGAGCGCGCCGCAACAGACATTGCCGCACTCTGCGACGCGATCGTGGAACTCGTCGTCGCCCAGCGCCGGAGCGCCGTGGGCGGCGCCGCGGTTGAAGTAGCTCCGCGTCGCGGCGTCGGGCTTGAAATACAGGATCGCCATCACTCGAAACAGATAGGACGAGACCGTGAGGACGACGATCTTCTTCTCGCCGATCAACGCAACCGACTCGAACGGCGTCACGTCCACGCTCGCTCCCGCGATCGGCATTCCGCTCTTGAGCGACGAGACCAGCAAGCGGTCCAGGCTCGCCTTGGCGCGTTCGGTGATCATGCGGCGGCCGCCGCGGCTGCGAGCATGTTGCGAGACTTGTTGTTGATCAGCTCGAGGCCCGTGACGGCGCCAACGATCATCTTGCCGCCCGCCTGCAGATCCTGGAACGTGGTGGTGGTGATCAGGTCGTTCTTGTAGAGATTGGCGCGGTAGTCCTTCGACAAGCGCTCGGCGCGCCCCGCCAG
>Ga0302157_10001112_pt1 | contig 33593 bp, 25 predicted proteins | sample I_Bog_N3_3_FD_193502 | JGI IMG/M metagenome (GOLD analysis project Ga0302157, IMG submission 193502) | Peat permafrost microbial communities from Stordalen Mire near Abisko, Sweden - I_Bog_N3_3 | ecosystem: Environmental > Terrestrial > Soil > Wetlands > Peat | place: Sweden: Abisko, Stordalen...
CGGAGTTGGGCCGATGGCGAGAACCCCTTTACTGAGAGCGCTTCGCAAGTTGGCCGCCGAGCACTCTGAGGCCGCGGTCGCTGGGCTGGACCTCGGCCAGGTGCGAGAGCGTCGCGCGGCGGCATTGTTGGGCCGTCGCACCTTTTTGCGAAGCGCCGGCGCGGCGACCGCCGCGGCGGCTCTCTCGCGACCAAGATGGGCGCGAGCCACGTCGAACAAGCCTCGGATCGCCATCCTCGGCGCCGGCATTTCCGGTCTCGCCGCCGCGTTACAGCTTCAGGATTCCGGCTTTGCGTCGACCGTATACGAAGCTTCCGGGCGTGTCGGCGGTCGCATGCATTCCAACACGTCGAGCTGGTTGAACAACCAGAAGAGCGAATGGTGTGGTGAATTGATCGATTCTGGCCACGCGACGCTTCTTGGCTTGATCAAGAGATTTGGCTTGACTGCGGTCGACGAAGTCGCCGCGGAGCCGGCCAACAGCACGGATACGTTGTACTTCAAGAACGCCTACTATTCCCAATCCCAGTCGGACAGGGATTTCGTGCTCGTAAACAATACATTGCAGGCGCAGATCGCCGCCGCGCCGACCACGACGTACAATTCCTACAACAGTTTGGGATATGAGTTGGACAATACGAGCGTGTATGCTTGGATCGAGAAATACGTTCCCAACGGCCACAAGTCGAGCCTCGGTCGCTATCTCGATAGCGCCTACAATCAAGAGTACGGCCTGGATACAAAACTGCAAAGCAGCCTGAATCTCATCTACGAACTGGGATTTCAGCCGACGCAGGGCCCAGGCTGGAACATTTACGGCGTGTCAGATCAGCGTTACTCGATACTTGGCGGCAACGAACGCTTGCCGCTGGCGATTGCCGCGGCGCTCCCTTCCGGGTCCATCGTGACCCATTGCGCACTGACAAAGATCGCGATGGCATCCGGCGACGCCTACAAACTGACCTTCGCCACGGAGCAGGGCGTGAAAACGGTCGTCGCCGACGAAGTGATACTCACGATACCCTTCAGCGTCTTGCGGAGTTTGGATTTCTCGGAAGCCGGTTTTACGCCGCTGAAGCATGACGCCATTCATCATCTCGGTTACGGAACCAACTCGAAGCTGGTTCTCCAATTCAGTGAGAAATATTGGGATACGAAAGGGCCTTGGGGCCTGGGCGACGGCAATATCTATACCGACCTGTTCTTCCAAAACACCTGGGATTCCTCACGCGGCATCCCGGGCGTCAGCGGCGTCCTCACCGGCTACATGGGCGGCGGCAACGGCGCGTCCTTCACGGCGACTTCGTCGCCCTATGCCTCTGCCGCGACCGATCCCGCCGTGGTCGAGTACGCGAAGACATTCTTGCGCGAACTCGAAGTTGTCTGGCCCGGCGTTTCCAAATCGTGGAACGGCAGGGCGACGCTCAGCACCCCGTGGCGCGATCCGCATTTGCTCGGCAGCTACTCGTGCTGGAAGGTCGGCCAATATACGACATTCGGAGGTTACGAGGGCGTACGGCAGGCCAATTGTCATTTCGCCGGAGAGCACTGCTCCCTGAATTATCAAGGATTCATGGAAGGCGCGGCGCAAGAAGGCATTCGCGCCGCGAACGAGATCGTGGCGGACTACTGAGGCAGGGTTTTGGCGCCGGATTGGGGTTCGCGTGGCGCTGGAGTGTCGCAACGTCGGAACCAAACTGGTGAGCGATTGGGAACGTGGCGCGAAACGCCCCAGCGGCCCTTTGCCGAAACTCTTGATCTCGTCGGCGCGAAGGGGTTGGACGCCATCGCATGAGGCGATGAACGCTTCGTTCCGGCCATGGCCGTGATGCCACTTTCGGAGGCTTTCCAGAAACGTCCCGACGTGGATACGAGCGACGAGCGCAGGCATGCCGGAAAGCGCCGGGCTTAACCTGGCGCCTTCGCCCTCACACCCTCAACGGCATCAGCACGTACAGCGCCGGCGCGCCGTCGCGGTCCTGGATGATCGTCGGCGATCCCGGGTCGGAGAGCTTGATCAGCGCCGTGTCGCCAGAGAGCTGCTGGGCGATGTCCAGCAGGTAGCGGGCGTTGAAACCGATGTCGATCGGCGTCGAATCGTAGTCGACCTCCAGCTCTTCGCTCGCCGAGCCGGAGTCCGGATTGTTGACCGAGAGGGTCATTTTCGAATCGACGACCGAAAGCTTGATCGCCCGGCCGCGCTCGGAGGAGATGGTCGAGACGCGGTCGACCGCGCGCTGAAACGAATCCTTGTCGACGATCAGGCGCTTGTCGTTGTGCAGCGGGATGACGCGGCCGTAATCGGGAAAAGTGCCGTCGATAAGCTTGGTCGTGAGCGTCACGTCGCCGAAGCGGAAACGCGCCTTGGCCGGCGAGATTTCGATCACCACTTCCTGCGACATGTCCTCGAGCAGTTTCTGCACTTCGGTCACCGCCTTGCGCGGGGCGATGACGCCGGGCATGCCGGCGGCGCCCAGGGGCGCCGGCGTTTCGACGCGCGCCAGCCGATGGCCGTCGGTCGCCACCGCGCGCAGCATCGTCACGCCGCCGGATTCGACGGTATGGAAGAAAATGCCGTTGAGATAATAACGCGTCTCTTCCGTCGAGATCGCGAATTGCGAATTGTCGATGAGCCGCTTCAGCTCGATGGCCGGCAGCGTGAAGCTATGCCCGAATTCGCCCGTCGTCAGATCGGGAAAGTCGGCCGCCGGCAGCGCCTGAATCAGGAATTTCGAGCGCCCGGAGCGCATCAGCAACTGGCCGGTCTCGCCGCTCATTTCCAGGCTGACCTGCGCGCCTTCGGGCAGCTTGCGGGTGATGTCGTAGATGACATGCGCGGGAACGGTGGTCGCGCCGGCCTGGGCGACGTCGGCCGGGACCGATTCTGTGGCCTCCAGGTCGAGGTCGGTGGCTTTCAGCGCCACGCGTCCATCAGCGGCTTCGATGAGCACGTTCGACAGAATCGGTATCGTGTTGCGTTTCTCCACGATGCGGTGCACGTGGCCCAGGGCCTTCAAAAGAGCGGTCCGCTCCAGTGTCACTTTCATCGCTGATACCCAATTCCCTGGAATAGCCGACGCCCATTGGCCCGAGCCCCCTGATGCCGGTAACGGGGGGCGGCGAATTTGCCAAGTCGCCGACATTCGCGCAAGGGCCCGCGCTCAGGAATTCAGACTTAACCGGCCCTTAAATCGCCGCCTTTACCCTGGAAGCCGGCGGCGGCGACGCAATCGGCCGCCCTGCCAGACTCTCGGGACCTGCAAAGCGATGTTCGGCAGCGGCGGCAAGCGCAAGGCGAGGCGGATCGAACCGCGCTTCGACGATTCGCCCGTCCCCGACGATTTGCGCGCCGACCCCGAGGATCGCCCCGTTTCGCGCCGCCAGGATCGCAAGGCCAAGGGCCAGGCGCCGCCGAGGCGTCGGCGACGGTCGCTGCTGGGCGCCCTGTTCTACTGGACGTTCGTTCTGGCGATCTGGGGCGTGATCGGCTTGGCCGGCCTGTGCGCCTATTACGCCAGCCAATTGCCGCCGATCGATCAGCTTGCTATCCCCAAGCGCCCGCCCAACATCGCTATCCTCGGCGCCGACGGCTCGCTGCTCGCCAATCGCGGCGACACCGGCGGCGCGGCGGTCCGCCTCGCCGAATTGCCGCCCTACCTGCCCAAGGCCTTCGTCGCCATCGAGGACCGGCGGTTCTACGAGCATTTCGGCATCGATCCCATCGGCATCGCCCGCGCGGTCGTGCGCGACGTCAGCGGCGGCGGCGGCATGCAGGGCGGTTCGACCCTGACCCAGCAACTCGCCAAGAACCTGTTCCTCACCCAGGAGCGCACGCTGTCGCGCAAAATCCAGGAGGCGATTCTCGCGCTGTGGCTGGAGCGCAAATATTCCAAGGACCAGATTCTCGAACTCTACCTCAATCGCGTCTATTTCGGCTCCGGCGCCTATGGGGTTGAGGCGGCGGCGCAGAAATATTTCGGCAAGAACGCCAGGAACGTCAGCCTTTCCGAGGCCGCCGTGCTGGCGGGGTTGATGAAATCGCCGACGCGGCTGGCGCCCAATCACAATCTCAAGGGCGCCGTCGAGCGCGCCGCGCAGGTGATCACCGCCATGGCCGAACAGGGCCATATCACCGAGGCAATGGCCAAGGCGGCGCTCTCCAACCCCGCGCAGGTCGTGCGCGAAAAAGGCGCGGGCTCGATCAACTACGCCGCCGATTACGTGATGGACATGCTCGACGACACCGTCGGCGCCATCGACGAGGACATCGTGGTGACGACGACGCTCGATCCGAAGATGCAGGCCTCGGGCGAGCGGGCGCTCACCGACGAACTCAACGCCAAGGGGACGAAGTATGGCGTCGAGCAGGGCGCGTTGGTGGCGCTGGACATGGACGGCGGCGTGAAGTCGCTGATCGGCGGCCGCAATTACGCCGACAGCCAGTTCAACCGCGCCATCGCCGCCAAACGCCAGCCAGGTTCGTCGTTCAAGCCGTTCGTCTACCTTTCGGCGCTGGAAAAAGGCCTGACGCCGGACACCGTCAGGGAAGACGCGCCGATTTCGGTCAAGGGCTGGAACCCGGAAAACTTCTCCCATGAGTACCTGGGCGCCGTGACGCTGACCAAGGCGCTTTCGCAGTCGCTGAACACCGTCGCCGTGCGCTTAGGGCTCGAAGTCGGGCCCAAGACCGTGGCGCGCACCGCTCATCGGCTCGGCATCGTCAGCGATCTCGAACCCAACGCCTCGATCGCGCTCGGCACTTCGGAGGTTTCGCCGCTCGAACTGGTCGCCGCCTACGCGGCCTTCGCCAATGGCGGCATCGGCGTGCAGCCGCACGTGATCCAGCGCGTCCGCACCGCCGACGGCAAGCTCATCTATCAGCGGCGCAACGCCAACAACGGCCGCGTCATCGAGCCGCAATATGTGGCGATGATGAACGCGATGATGGAGGAGACGCTGCTGTCAGGCACCGCGCACAAGGCCGAGCTTCCGGGCTGGCAGGCGGCGGGCAAGACGGGCACGACCCAGGATTTTCGCGACGCCTGGTTCGTCGGCTATACTTCCTATCTCGTCGCCGGCGTCTGGCTCGGCAACGACGACTCCAGTCCGATGAAGAAGGTCTCTGGCGGCGGCCTGCCGGTCGAGATCTGGAGCCGTTTCATGAGGGACGCCCACCTGGGCGTGCCACCGACCGGATTGCCGCTGGGCGACTGGCGGGCCCTCGAACCGCCGCCGCCGGCGCCGGCGGCGCCCGTGCTCAATGATCAAAATGTCGCCGGCGTCCCCGCGGCCGCCCCGATGCAGCTTCACGCCGTCCCCGGCGACGCGCCCGCCCCGCAGCCGACGCGCCGCGCCAGCGCCGCGCCGTCCGAGTCCGCCCCCGTGCCGCCGGCCGAAATCCCCCGCGCCGGCGCCTCGCCGCCGCCGAAGGACAAGAGCCTGATCAACAGGCTGCTCGGGGCGCTTTGAGCGGCGCCGGTCGCTCAGGCGCAAACCGCCCCTTTTCAAAGTCCTTTTTTCCAAGCGTTTTTGCCAAGTGTTTCCAAATCGAAGGCTTTTTCCGCCAAGTTTTTCCAAGCCATTCCTTGGTGGTTTTCAGCGTTTTCAATAGCTTGCAAGTCCGGCAAGCCCGATTCGATTTTCTGCAAAGCTTTTGAACGCCCGGCGCCGGGCAGATTCGCTAACCCATCCAACGATCATCGCGCCCTGGATCCTTATTTGCACATAAATAATATGATAAAATTGAATACTCGATGTCTTCACGGGCCCATTCGCGGAAATGCCAGGAGCAGTCATTTCGATGCTTCAGCCGTTGCACTTGCCCCCATCGAGAGGAAGGGCATCCTATCGTTGGTCGGACACAGAATTCGCACGATATCACGTTTTCGTTAAATCAGAAAGCTAAATGTAGCTACCCCCCTGCGCTTTGAGGGCTTCGGCTGCGACAGCAAATAAAGGAATCAGCTAGCGGGTTTCCTGCGCCCTAGCCTTCATTGCGAGTTTGGCGCCGGCCTTCGGCCGACCCTGACGGATGAAACGGCCCCTTCCCGTCATCGCGAGTGAAGCGCGGGCATCCAGGGGCCGCTCAGCTGCCGGTTGGGATAAGGCGGCTAACGCTGGGCGGCCCGTGGGTTGCTTGTGCGCCAGGAGGCTGGCCGTTCGGGCATCGGCGGGGCGGCGTCGTTTCGCCGCAAGGCGACGCTCGAACTCGCACGCACTGATGCGACAGAATGGCATTTCGCAATTCAACGTGCGTGGACTGGTCAAAGTCAAGAGCATGATGCTTTGGCATGCACTCTCCAACAACATCGTGCAGGGCCAACGATTGATGAGCGAGCCCGCTCAGGGCGCCCCTGCTGAACCGCGAGCGCTAAGCCAAATCGCACGCCCCGCCAGCCTCCCGCGCGTCCGCGCGCAACCCCGCAAGCGGCCATATCGATGCGACAACTCTCCCCTGCCCACCAGCAGCCGCCGCGCACAACACCGAAAAATGGATTCCTTCACAAGCTCTCAGGATGAGGACGGCGGGGACGGCGCTGTCTTCACCCCGCCTTCTCGATCAAACTCTTCGCCGCCGCCCGGGCTTCCTTGGTGATCTCGGCGCCCGCCAGCATGCGGGCGATTTCCTCGCGCCGATCGGCGGCGCCGAGGGTGATGACGCGGGTGGCGACGCGGTTCTCTTCGCCGACTTCGTCCTTGACGATCTTGAAATGGGTCTTTGACCGCGCCGCGACCTGGGGGGCGTGAGTGACCGCCAGCACTTGCGCCTTGGCGGCGAGCCGCGACAGCCGCTGGCCGATGGCGTCGGCCACGGCGCCGCCGACGCCGGTGTCGATTTCGTCGAACACCAGGGTCGGCGCGGTGCCGCGCTCGGCGAGCGAAACCTTCAACGCCAGCAGGAAGCGCGACAATTCCCCGCCCGAGGCGACCTTCATCAGCGGACCCGCGCGGGAGCCCGGGTTGGTTTGCACCTGGAACTCCACCTTGTCCCAGCCGTCGGCGCTGACCAGCCCCGGCTCGGTCTCGACGGGGGCGAAGAACTTCGCCCGCTCCAGTTTCAGCGGCGGCAGTTCGGCGTTGACTGCCCCTTCCACCGCGCTCGCGGCTTCGCGCCGCGCCCGGGAGAGGATTTCCGCGGCATGCCGGTAGGCGGCGGTGGCTTTGGCGACTTGCGCTTCCAGCCTCGAGACCTGCGCCCGCGTGGCGGAGAGATCTCGCAACTCGGCGGCGAATTTTTCCGCCAGCGCCGGCAGGCCATCTACGGGAGTCGAATATTTGCGCGCCATGCCGCGCAGCGCGAACAGCCGCTCCTCGCAGCGCTCGAGTTCGCGCGGGTCGTAGTCGCAGGCGCGCAACGCCGCCTCGACGGATTGGCTGGCGTGTTCGAGCGCGTCCATCGCGTCGTCGAGCGCCTTCACGCTGGGTTCGATGAGGTCGGGAGCCTGAGACATGCGCCGTTGCAGGCGGCGCGCGATCTGCGAAAGCAGCGGCAGCACCGCCTGATCGCCCGACAGGCTGTCGTGGGCGTCGCGAATGTCGGCGGCGACCTTTTCGCCCTGCATCATCCGTTGCCGATCCTCGGCTAGGCGCTGCTCCTCGCCGGGCCTGACGGCGAGTTTGCCGAGTTCCTCCGAGGCGTGGCGGGCAAAGTCCGCGGCTCGCTCGCCCTCGGCGAGGCGTCGCCTTTCCTTGGCGAGATCGGCTTCCAGGCCGCGCAGCGCGGCGAAGGCGGCGCGCGTCGCCTCGGCTTCCGCGCCCAGACCGCCATAAGCGTCGACCAGGGCGCGATGCGAAGCCGAATCGAGCAGGGCCCGCTCGTCATGCTGGCCGTGAATCTCGACGAGATCGGTCGCGAGCAGGCGGAGCGTCTGAGCGCCGACGCTCTGGTCGTTGGCGTAGGCGCGGGTGCGCCCGTCCGCCATCTGTACGCGGCGCAAAATCAGTTCGCCCTCGAAGGCGATGTCCTGTTGGGCGAGCGTCTGGGCGACGCGGTGGCCGAGCGGCAGCTCGAACACCGCGCTGATCTGTCCCTGGGGTTGACCGTGGCGCACCAGCGAACCATCGCCACGCGCGCCGAGCGCGAGCGAAAGAGCGTCGAGCAGGATCGACTTGCCCGCGCCGGTCTCGCCGGTCAGGATCGTCAGCCCGCGCGCAAACTCCAGGTCCAACTGATCGATCAACACGATGTCGCGGATCGAAAGCCGGGCGAGCATGGTCCCCCCGAAGCGTTGGCTCTTACGACGGCACGACGGTGTGATAGAGCTTGGAAATCCAGGACGCCTGGTTTTCTTCCGGCGACAGGCCATCGCTCTTCAGCAGCGCGAAAGCGTTCTTGTACCAGTCCCCATCGGGGAAGTTGTGGCCGAGAATCGCCGCCGCGGTCTGCGCCTCGTCCTTGATGCCGAGCCCGAGATAGGCCTCGACGAGACGATACAGCGCCTCTTCCGAATGCCGCGTCGTCTGGTAATTCGACAGCACGGCGCGGAAACGATTGATGGCGGCGACGTAATTGCGACGGTTGAGATAGAACCGGCCGATCGACATTTCCTTGCCGGCGATCTGATCCATCGTCACCTGGATCTTGAACTTGGAATCGGCGACATATTCGGACGCCGGGTAATCCTTGACGACCGTCTGGAACGCGTTGAGCGCGTTGGCGGCGCGTTCCTGGTCCCGGGAGATGTCGAGAATCTGGGCGTAATAGCTGCTCGCCTCGAGATATTTGGCGTAAGCGGCTTCCGGGGTCTTGGGATATTCCTTCACATAGCGCTTGGCCGATTCGGAGGCCGAATCGTAGTCGCCGGACTGGAACTGGGCGTAGGTCGTCATCAACAGACCTTTGCGCGCCCAATCGGAGCCGGGGTATTGCTTGCCCAGGTCGGTGAATTTCTTCGCCGCCTCCTGCGGCGCGCCCTGAGCGAGCTGACCGAGGCCCTGATCGTAAACCAGGCTCGCGGGAACGTCGGGCGTGACGATGGTCTTGTAGCGCTCGGCGCCGAACGGATTCCAGTCGTCGAACGCTGAGCAGCCGGAGAGGCCCAGCGTCATGGCGGCGAAAGCGACGCCGAGCCACACGGCGCGGCGCGGCCTCGACTCATCGCGGCGCGGAAATACTGTGGCGACGACAAAGTTCATGCGTCAGGCTCAATGCTGCCCACCGGCGGCGGGTTGAAGGATAGGTCGCGTCCATACCGCAGTCCGCGCCCGAGCGCCACCCAGATAGGCCGGCGCGGCGCATGAACCCTAATCCGGCAATTGTGGCGCGACGGCGCCAGGCGCGCCCGCGCCGCTGGGGAAAAAGCCAAAGCCGCGCGGAAGAGTCCGCGATCAGTCGGCGTTGGGAGCGGCCATCGTGGCCGCGGCGACGCGCGAGCCCGCCACCGCATACACGCGCCGCGACGCGCCTTCGACGACCTCATAGGCCTTGCGATCGGCGAACAAAGCCGACAGCATGGCGCGATTGAGCGTGTGGCCGGGACGCAAGGCGACATAGGAGCCGATGATCGGCGAGCCCGCCAGGGCCAGATCGCCGATCGCATCGAGGGCCTTGTGGCGAACGAATTCGTCGGCGTAGCGCAGCCCTTCGGGATTCAGGATCGCATCGCCGTCCAGCGCCACGGAATTCTCCAGCGACGAGCCGAGCGCGAACCCGGCCTGCCAGAGCTTCTTGACGTCGGAGACGAAACCGAACGTGCGGGCGCGCGAAATCTCGCGGCGGAACTTTTGCGGCTCGAGACTGAGAGCGAAGCGCTGACGGCCGATGACCGAAGTGTCGAAGTCGATCTCGACGTCCACGTGGAAGCCGCTCGAAGCCGGACGAAGCTCGGCGCGGCAGCGCCCTTGCTCGACGCGAACCGGCTTCACGATCTTGATGTAGCGGCGGCGGCGCGACTGTGTCGCCAAGCCGACAGAATCGATGGCGCCGACGAATTGCGCGGCCGAGCCATCCATGATCGGCGTTTCCGGTCCGTCGATTTCGATCATCGCGTTGTCGACATTGAGACCGGCGAGCGCCGCCATCAGATGCTCGATCGTCGAAACCGAGGCGCCCGTGGCGTCGCCGATGACCGTGCAGAGCGAAGTCTGGGTGACGTTGGACCATTTCGCCTCGATGAGGCGCTCCCGCCCGCACGGCAGTCCGGTGCGGAGAAAGACAATCCCGGAATCGGAATCCGCGGGATGGATAACGATCCGCGCTGGCGCCGCCGAATGGACCCCAAGACCGCTGATTTCAACGCGGTCGGCCAAGGTCGTTTGGTAGCCGTACTTCATCAACTATTGTCCCCGCGCCTTGGCTGGTCCATCTTGTCCACCAAGCCCCCCTTCGACCTCGAGCCCGGCTGATTTTCGCCGGATTTCTTTTGCAAGGTCGAAGCTCCAATGCGCGTTCGATCACCTTACCTAGCGTCGAAGCACATTGCTGGAATACGCGTGGGCCGCTCATCGGCCAAATCACCTTTCGTGAACGAACGTTACAAATCCGTTCCTGTTCATTTTCGACTGTGACATCAATATATTAAGACAGGTTTAACCACGGCGGACTTCGCCCGCCGTAGCGCTTTGTTCACGAGAATTTCACACCCGGAAAAGGCCCCGGGCGCCCGATATTAAGGCATTCGGCAGAATCAACCGCCCGGCGAACGGCGCAAGAAAGCCGGAATTTCGAGCTGCTCTTCCTCGGCGGCCTGCTGCCGGGGCGCTTGCCGTCCATGGGCGTCGAGTTGGCCCTGGGCGGCCCGAGTCGGCGCCGGACGCGGCGCGGGCCGGGCGTAATCGCCCTGCGGCGCCGACGCGGGCGGCCGCAGCGAGGCGAGGTTCGGGTTCGCATAGGCGCGAGCCGGCGGCGGCGGGGCCGCGTCTTCATGTCGATTGATGCCGAAAGCCGCGAGTTTCTCGAGCAAAGTCTTGCGACGTTCGCCGGCCGGCGGCGCGGCGGGCGCCGCTTCTCCCCGCTGCGCGCGGATCTGATTCTGCGCGACCGGCGGCAAGTCGTCGAATTCCGGCATCCGGGTCTGGCGCACGATCGGCTCAGGCGCGGGCGGGAGGTAGGTCTCGTCGATGCGCGCTTCCTCTCGGGCACGGGCGGCCGGTTCCTGTTCCGCGATCAGTTGCGGCGCGGGCCGGGGAGCGACAGGGCGCACATCGACGTCCCCGGTCGCGGCGTAAGCGGGAGGCGCATAGGCCGCGGGCGCATAAGCGGGCAGCGGCTCGGGGGCCGGAGCCGCGAGCTGCGGAGCGGGCGCCGAGGCGAAAACGGGGGCTGGGGCCGGAGCGACGGGCGTCGGACGGGGCTGATAGGGGCGGGTGAACGCCGGAGCTTCGGCGCGAACGCCGCCGTTGGCGGGCTCGATGCGGTCGATGGTCGCCTGATCGATGCCGGTCGCCACGACCGAGACGCGCACGACGCCGTCGAGCGCGGTGTCGAAGGTCGCGCCGAGGATGATGTTGGCCTCTTCGTCGACTTCCTGACGAATGCGGCTCGCCGCCTCGTCGACTTCATAGAGCGTCAGATCATTGCCGCCGGTGATCGAGATCAGCAGGCCGCGCGCGCCCTTCATCGAGACTTCGTCGAGCAGCGGGTTGGCGATCGCGGCTTCGGCGGCCAGCACCGCGCGGCGCTCGCCGGTCGCTTCGCCGGTGCCCATCATCGCCTTGCCCATCTCGCTCATGATCGAGCGCACGTCGGCGAAGTCGAGGTTGATGAGGCCTTCCTTCACCATCAGGTCGGTAATGCAGGCGACGCCGGAATAGAGCACCTGGTCGGCCATCGCGAAGGCGTCGGCGAAGGTCGTCTTCTCGTTGGCGACCCGGAACAGGTTCTGGTTCGGGATGATGATCAGCGTATCGACGCATTTCTGCAACTCGGAAATGCCGCCTTCGGCGAGCCGCATGCGCCGGCCACCCTCGAAATGGAAAGGCTTCGTCACCACGCCGACAGTGAGGATGCCCATGTCGCGCGCGGCGCGGGCGATCACCGGGGCGGCGCCGGTGCCGGTGCCGCCGCCCATGCCGGCGGTGACGAACACCATGTGCGCGCCCGCGAGATGGTCGCGGATTTCTTCGAGCGCTTCCTCGGCGGCGGCGCGACCGACTTCGGGCTTGGAGCCGGCGCCGAGGCCTTCGGTCACCTGCAAGCCCATCTGGATGATGCGTTCGGCGCGCGACGAGGCGAGGGCCTGCGCGTCGGTGTTGGCGACGATGAAGTCGACGCCGCAGAGCCCCGAGACGATCATGTTGTTGACCGCGTTGCCGCCGGCGCCGCCGACGCCGCAGACCATGATGCGGGGCTTCAATTCCCTGAGTTCGGGAGCTTTCAGATTGATCGACATTGCAGGCCTCTCACATGTTCGATGTTGTCGCGCCCGCCGGCGCCGATGAGTTCAGGTATTTCTCTGCCGACACTCGCCGCGTTCGCTCGTGTCGCGCGCTCCCACGTCAAAAACTGTGCTTCAACCATCGCCCCACCCGCGCGACATACCCATCGTCCGGCGCCGTCTGAGTGGCGGCGCGCCCCGGCTCGAAATGCTCCAGCCCCGCGACCTGCGGATAGATCAGCAGGCCAACGGCGCTGGAGAACGCCGGCGTTTTCGCCGATTCCGGCAGGCCTTCGACCCCGAGCGGCCGTCCGACGCGCGCATGCGGCGAAATGATGGAGCGGGCGAGTTCCGGCAGGCCGGTGAGTTGGCTTGCGCCGCCCGTCAGCACTAGCCGTCGTCCCGCGTGGGCCGAATGGCCCGCGGCCTTCAGCCGATCGCGCACCAATTCCAGAATCTCCTCGACCCGTGGGCGAATGATGCGCACGAGTTCGGATTTGGGCAGATAAGTCGCATGTTCGTCGTCCTCCCCGGCGCGATGCACCGCGATCGTCTCGCGGTCGTCGGAGGGCGAGGCGTTGCAGGCCCCGTAGAAAGTCTTCAGCCGTTCCGCGTCCGCCAGAGAAACGGAGAGGCCTCGCGCGACGTCCATCGTCACGTGATTGCCGCCGACCGCGATGGCGTCGACATGGGTCAGCCGGTTGTTGTGGAACACGCCGATCGTCGTCGAGCCGCCGCCGAAGTCGATAAGCGCCGCTCCGAGTTCAGCCTCGTCGTCGACGAGCGAAGAAAGCCCCGCGGCATAGGGCGAAGCGACCATCGCTTCGACCTTGAGATGGCAGCGCTCGATGGCGAGCATCAAATTGCGCGCCGCGGCGACGTCGCAGGAGGCCACCGCAAGCTCCGCGCCAAGTTCGTCGCCGACCATGCCGCGGGGGTCGCGAATGTCGTTCTGGGCGTCAAGTCGAAAACCGGTGGCGATCGCATGCAGCACGGCGCGGCCGTCGCGCGTGCTGGCCGCGCTCGCGGCTTCGATGACGCGATGCATCTCATAATCGGCGACGGCCTTGCCGCGCACATTGATCTTCGCGGCGAGCAACTGCGAATGGAGACGGCCGCCGGACATGTTGACGATGACGCTCTGCACTTCCGCGCCGGCCATCCGTTCGGCCGCGTCGATGGCGAGACGAATGGCGCCCTCGGCGGCCTCGAGGTCGACGATCGCGCCGGCCTTGACGCCGCGCGAGCGCTGATGGCCGACGCCGAGCACCTTGGCGCGGTGTGAACGGTCGGGCAGCGAGCCGCCGCGCTCCATGGGCGTCAGCCTGGCGATCAGGCATACGATCTTCGAGGCGCCGACGTCGAGCACCGAGAGCACCGCGCTGCGGCGGGCGGGAATTTGACGCATGCGTGGTGTGAATGGCTTGAACGTCATGGCGCCGCGCCCTTCTTCGGCCGCGCCGCCGCGCGCGCTTCAGCGGCCTCGGCGGAGAGGCGAACGAACGCCTTGCCGGGGGTGCGCAGGTCGATCGAGAGAATGTCGCGATCCAGGACGCGCGATTGCCGCTGCAATTCGAGCAGGGTCTCGATCGCCTCGCTCGGGTCTTTTTCCGGCAGTTTCACGTCGAGGCCGTTACGCATCCTGAGGTTCCAGCGTCGGCCGTCGACGAGCACGCCCGCGGCGATCTTCGGCCTGAGTTCCGCCGTCGCGTCGAGCAGCGCGCGGAATTCCGGCAGCCGGGCGTTGGCGCCGTCGCCGACGACGAACGGCAGATCGGTGAAAGCGGTGTCGCGCAATTCGTCGATCACGGCGCCGTCGGCGGAGATCGTCCGGATCTCGCCGTCCTTCTGCCAGAGCGCGGCGGGGGTGCGCTCGACCATGTCGATGACGATTCGGTTGGGATAGAGCTTGCGGACGCTCGCCTGGGCGATGAGCGGATTTTTCTCCAATCGGTCGCGCGCCGTGTCGACGTCGAAGAACGGCATCGAGATTTTCGGGCTGATGCCGGCGATGGCGAGCACTTCCTGCGGCTGCAGCCGGGATTGGCCGGTCATGGTGATCGCCTGCACGCCGAAGCCGAAGCTGCGGGCGACAAAATCGCCAAGGCCGCCTTCGCTCTGCACGAAGGCCTGATACTGGCCGCCGCGCACCGCGCCGACGCCAGCGGCGGCGACGAGCAGCAACAGGGCGAGGCCTATTCCCAGCCCGCGCGGCGCGGGCTTGTCGACCCGGAGGCCGAAGAACGAGGCGTCGAGCCGCGCGCGTTCGCCGCGCAGCAACACGGCGCGGGGCGCCGAGCGCGCCGGTCCTGCGCCGGCGAGCGCCGGCTCGGCGTGCCGGCGCCAAAGCCAGAAATCGCGGAGCCCATTGCCGGTCAGCGATCGCAAGACGCGTCCTCCACCATCCATTCGACCAACTCGCCAAAGGAAAGGCCCGCGTAGGCGGCCATTTCCGGAACCAGAGAGGTTTCGGTCATCCCGGGTTGCGTATTGACTTCCAGACACACGAGCTCTCCGTCTTCCCCTTTCGACTCGTCCCACCGGAAGTCCGCGCGACTCACGCCGCGGCAACCCAAGGCCCGATGCGCCTTCAGCGCCAACTGTTGAACCTCATGGTAAATTTTCGGTTTAATTTTCGCCGGCAGCACATGGATCGAGCCGCCTTTCGCGTATTTGGCGTCATATCCGTAGAACGCTTCGGAAACGGGCTGAATGTCGATGATGTCCGTCGGACGGTCGCCGATCACCGCGCAGGTCAGTTCCTTGCCGGCGACGTAATGTTCGGCGAGCAGCTTTTCGCCATAGGGCCAGTCTTCGCGCCCGACCTCTTGCGGCGGATCGGCGCGATCGGCCTTGACGATGACGACGCCGAACGACGAGCCTTCGTTGACCGGCTTGAGCACATAGGGCGGCGGCAGGACGTGGCGCGTGACCGCCTCGTGACGGTCGATGACGATCCCGTGCGCAACGGGCACGCCGGCTGCCGCGAGCAGGATCTTGGCGAGATCCTTTTGCATCGCGAGCGCGGACGACAGCACGCCGGAATGGGTGTAGGGAATGCGCAGGATTTCGAGCACGCCTTGAATCGTGCCGTCCTCGCCGACCCGGCCGTGCAGCGCGTTGAAGGCGACGTCGGGCTTCAGCTTGGCGAGCACGTCGGCGATGTCGCGGTCGACGTCGACGCGCGTAACCCGATAACCGCGTCCTTCGAGGGCGTCGGCGCAGCCGCGTCCCGAATTGAGCGAGACCGGGCGCTCGGCCGACCAACCCCCCATCAATACCGCCACATGCTTCATGACCGATCCTGCCGCGCGCCGGCGACGAGGCCGGTTAACCCAAATTAAGCCGTGGTCGTTAATGCGGTCTTAACCCTGGGGGTCCGGTGTCCAGAAAAGAGACGCCGAAGGGGAATAGTCACGAAGACACAATTTTAACGTTGACGAAGAGTTAATGCGAGGAGGGCGGCTGCGAGGAGGGCGGCTTTTCCCGCGGCGGAGAATGTAATAACTTGCCCGCATGGCTACCGAACCGGAAAATCTCGTACTCGAGCTGTTGCGCGGCATCAGGGCCGGCGTAGTTGAATCGCGTGAGGAACTGCGAGCCGAATTCCGCTCGGAAATGAATTCCCTGCGCGCCGACGTCGCTTCGGACTTCTCGACGTTGAACGCCAGGATCGACGCCGAAAACAAGGCGACTCGCGATCAGATCGTCGGCTTGCGGCGCGCCGTGATCGAATATCACTCCGTCGTCGTCGGGCACGGCATCTTGATCAGCGAACTCGAAGCCGTGTGCGGCGGGTCGAGCAACATCTGAACCTGCCGTCCATCGACGCGCATTGAAGCGTCGCCGGCCGTAGCGGCGCGGACATTGTCGCAGCGTCAATCGGCCCGCGGCGCGCACGAGGACGCAACGCGCGAGCCTTGCTCAATCGCGTCCGCCCTTTTTGACATTCACGCGTCGTTGAAGAGTCCCGCGCCCCGAGGCGCGCGAATTGGCTTGCCAAGCTGTTCGCGCCCTCCTATCGTGAACTTGTTTCGCATCGGGGACCGAATCCAATTCGGCGTCCGCTTTCGTTTCGCCGGAGCCGCGTTGCGGCGCGGTGGGGGCGTCGGCGACAGGTTTTGGTCCCGCGCGTGGGCGCTGTGTGCCCAATTTGGCTGTTTCTTCATTACCGCGAGCAAATGCGCGCGGAGTTCTCAGCCGAGTCGGGAAAAGCGTCACGCCGAGTTCAGGCTCGGTTCAGCGTGGAAAACGCGAAGCGCGGCGCTTTGATGGCGCCCCTCCTTCGGCGCAGAGGTTTTCGCGCTGAACCCCGGGGCCGCAAGGCCTCGGCGGTCGCCAAGCACCAAAGGTCTCAATGCCCGGGTCGCCAAGAATCGTCCACCGCGCCGCCCCCCTTCGGGCGGACGTAGACGCTCGCGGCGCCATCTTCTCATTTGCGAATTCACGGCGGCGGCGGCCTTTCGCCCAAGCCCAGGATTTCGCACGCCTTTCCGCCTTCCCCCACATCGGCGCCTCGCGCCCGGCCTCGTTCCGTCCCTTCAGGGCGAACGACCCGGCCCCCACGCGCCACGAGAGAGTTATACATGGCCAACAAGATGATTATCGACGCGTCCCATCCGGAAGAAACCCGGGTGGTCGTTCTCAAGGGTAACAGGGTCGAGGAATTCGATTTCGAAGCCGCCAGCAAGAAGCCGCTCAGAGGAAACATCTACCTCGCCAAGGTCACGCGCGTGGAGCCGTCGCTACAGGCGGCGTTCGTCGACTACGGCGGCAATCGCCACGGCTTTCTCGCCTTCACCGAAATCCATCCCGACTATTATCAGATCCCTGTCGCCGACCGGCAGGCCCTGCTGGAAGAGGAAGCGCGTTCGCATCAGGAGGACGAAGAAGAGCCGAGCGGCGACCGTCGTTCGCGTCGGCATCGCCGGCCGCGCGGGCAAGACGCGCAGCCGCAGGAGGCACGTCAGCGCGCCGAACGGGCCGAAACGGTTTCGGAAAACGCGTTTCCCGGCGACGACGTTTCCTTCATCGTCGACTCCGCGCCCGGCAGTGTCGATTCGAGCCAGGACGCCGCGACGGCGGAAGAGCCCCAGGACGGCGAGCGGCCGCCCGCCGTCGACGAGGCTGACGCCACGTCCGAGCCTCACGGCGCATCAGAATCGGCCGAGGACGAAGCCGAGCACGAGGCGACGCGCGCAAAACACGCCGAGGAGACGGCGCATTACGCCGACGAAGCGGAGCGCTCTTACGGCCATATCGAATCCATCGAGCCGCATCATGAGGAAGACGACGAACCGGAGGTGACGACGCTCGGCGGCTCCGGTTCCGACGACACCGAGATGCGCGCCCCGCGTCCGCGCGGCGACGACGAAGGCGACCCGGTCGAAGTGATCGGCGGCGACGCGCTCGACGAAGCGCCGCGCCGGCCGCAGCGCGCCCGCAGGCATTACAAGATTCAGGAAGTGATCAAGCGGCGGCAGGTGATGCTGGTGCAGGTCGTCAAGGAAGAGCGCGGCAACAAGGGCGCGGCGCTCACCACCTATCTCTCGCTCGCCGGCCGCTATTCGGTGCTGATGCCCAACACGGCGCGCGGCGGCGGCATTTCGCGCAAGATCACCAACGCCCAGGACCGCAGCCGCCTCAAGGCGATCGCCGAGGATCTCGAGGTGCCCGAGGGCATGGGCGTGATCCTGCGCACGGCCGGCGCCTCGCGCACCAAGCAGGAGGTCAAGCGCGACTTCGAATATCTGTTGCGCATGTGGGAAACCGTGCGCGAGACGACGCTGTCGTCGACCGCGCCGACCTTGGTCTACGAGGAAGGCTCGCTCATCAAGCGCGCCATCCGCGACCTCTACGGCAAGGATATCGACGAAATTACCGTCGCCGGGGAAGCGGCCTATCGCGAGGCGCGAGCGTTCATGCGCCTGCTGATGCCCACTCACGTCAAGTCGGTCGTGCCCTATCGCGACACGCAGCCGCTGTTCGCCAAGGCCGGCGTCGAGGCGCAGCTCGACGCGATGTTCTCCAATCAGGTGACGTTGAAGTCGGGCGGCTATATCGTCATCAACCAGACCGAAGCCTTGGTCGCCATCGACGTCAACTCGGGACGTTCGACGCGCGAACACAACATCGAAGACACTGCGGCGCGCACCAATCTCGAGGCGGCCGACGAGATCGCCCATCAGCTTCGCTTGCGGGATCTGGCGGGCCTGATCGTCGTCGACTTCATCGACATGGAGGAGCCGCGCAACAACCGATCCGTCGAACGGCGCATGAAAGATGCGCTGAAGAATGATCGCGCGCGCATTCAGGTGGGCCGCATCTCGCATTTCGGCCTGCTCGAAATGTCGCGTCAACGCATTCGCACCGGCGTGCTCGAAGGTTCGACGGTGCAATGCCCGCATTGCATGGGCGCGGGCGTCGTCCGTTCGACTTCGTCGATCGCGTTGTTCGTGCTGCGCGTGCTCGAGGACGCGCTGATCCGCTCCTCGACGCACGACATGATCGTCAGCACGCGGACGCCGGTGGCGCTCTATATTCTCAACCAGAAGCGCGCCCATTTGCGCGATCTGGAGCGTCGGTTCGGGGTGACGATCACCATCGAAAACGACGATAGCCTCAACGGCTCCAATTACCATTCGCTGGAGCGTGGCGAACTCGCCACGGGCACGCGCGTCCTGGAGCCGGATCCGGAGCATCGCTCCGCCGGCCATGGCGCGCCGCCCGACGAGGACGACTACACCCTCGAGGAGACGCCCGAGGTCGAAGAAGAAGTCGAGATCGTCGAGGTCGAGGCCGCCGAGGACGAAGGCGAGGCCGGAGAGGGCGAAGGCGAGAACGAAAGCGCGCGCGGCGAAGGCGAAATCAGCGCGGAGGAGAGCGAGCGCCGCCGTCGCCGTCGCCGTCGTCGCCGTCGTGGCGGCGCCGAGCGTTCGCCGGCGACGGAAATGGTCGCCACCGATGCGCCGCAACCCACGGATGACGGTTTGGCGATGGTTGCCGAAATCGGCGGCGATTTCTCGGTGCAGACCAACATCGGCGATTCCGAGGAGGGCGGTCGCTCCAACGGTTCGCGCCGTCGGAGGTCGCGCCGTGGCCGTCGCGGCGAGCGCCCGGGCGCGCCCTCCGCCGAGGGGGCGAGCGAAGAACTGAACGCGGGCGAAGAGTTCGAGACCGAGGGCGCAGCGTTCGATCCGGACGCGCCGCCGCCGGTCGAAGCGGAAGCCGAGCCGTCGCCGTCGATGGTTCAGCCGGAACTGCCGTGGCATTTGCCGCTCGTTCCGCAACCCGAGCCCGAGGCTCCGGCTGTCGAAGCTCAAGCTCCGGCCATCGAGGCCATCGCGGTGGAAGAACCCGCCGTCGATGCGCCGACGTCGGAAGCGTCTGTCGAGGAAGCGGCAGCGCCCGAAGCGCTGGCGATATCCGGGACCCCGGCCCCAGAAGTCTCGGAAGCCGAACCGGCGCCGGCCGAACCCGTCGAGCCGGAGGCGCCCGTCGTGGAAGAACCTCCGCGCCCCCGCCGTTCCGGTTGGTGGCAGCGCGCCAAGGCGACCGTGACAGAATGAGCTGACGAAGCAGGAGGCGCCCCCCGGGGCGCCTCCTTTTTCTCGAGGCTCGGTCACGGCGCGGCCCACATGAAATCCTTCCTCCAAGCCTGGACGTTCTGGGCGCTGCTTTCGGCGGCTTTCGCGGCGCTGACGGCGATCTTCGCCAAAATCGGCGTCGCCGGCGTCAATTCCGACTTCGCCACCTTTTTGCGCACGCTCGTCGTCGTCGTCGTGCTCGCGGGCATGCTCACGGCGCTGGGAGAATGGCGGCCGCTGGGCGAAATCGCGCCGCGAACCTATCTGTTTCTCGCGCTCTCCGGCCTCGCCACCGGCGCCTCCTGGCTCTGCTATTTTCGCGCGCTGCAAATCGGCGACGCCGCGCGCGTCGCGCCGGTCGACAAACTGAGCGTCGTGCTGGTGGCGGTATTCGGCGTCGCGTTCCTCGGCGAGAAACTGTCGGCGCCGAACTGGCTAGGCGTCGCGCTGATCGCGGCGGGTGCGACGCTGGTGGCGTATCGGGGCGGGTAGCGGTCTCGCGGCCCGACCCAAAAGGGTCCAAGCGGTCACTGTCGGCGTCGCCTCGGGCGTGCCTCTCAACTCGCGCGACTTCATCGACGATGGCGCGATCAAGCCGAGCTTCACGATCCGGGGACGCTCGACGAATATACGTTGATGGTCACCGGCGGCGAGCATTCCGTCAGCCTCAACCTCGCGGTCGGCGCGAATACTTGCGGTCCGGCGCTTCGGTACAATATTAGAAGCGGCTTACCGTTTTGCCACGCGTAAGTAAGTATGCAATTACGAATAAATTGAGACGTGGCTTTCCAGCATGAAGTGAAGTGCAGCAGAAAAATTTCCCCTTGACGTTACGGTTTTGACGACATAACGTAGCGAACAATACGTAAATCATGAATATCGTAAAGTTATGTATGTAATTCATACGAACGATTGTTGCCGTTCGGCTCGAGAACGAACCTCGGGCCATAGCGGGCGCCGAAGTCTGTGAGGATATCAATGGCGATCCGAACGCCGTCGCCGATGGGCAAGGGGAGGGGGAACAATATGAATGAGCGTCCGCGTACGACCGGATTATTCTTTTCTTCGTTTGCTTTCGTCGCGGGCTGTCTCGGCGCGGCGACGCCGTCGGCCGCCGTGACGGCTTATGTCAGCGCGTCGGGCAAGGACAGTAATTCCTGCACGACCGTCGCGTTGCCCTGCCTGACGATGGGCGCGGCGCTGACCAAGGCCGTCGCGGGCGGCGGGTTTAATCGCGTCGTCGTCGAAGGGCCAGCGACATTCGCCGAGAACGTCACGATCACTTCGCAGATGGAGATCGACGGCGACGGCTCGATGTATCAGGCGATCACCCCCAAGGCCGGCGGCGTCGCCGTCACCATCAACGGCGCTCCTCCGGGCGCATCCGTTTTCATTCAGAACCTCAAACTTCAAGGCTTCGACAGCGGGTCGACGATCGGCGTCGAATTCGTCTCGGGCGGAAGCGTCGACCTGAACAACATGCAGATCTCCGGCTTCTCGACGGCTGGGGTCTCCTTCACGCCAAACGCGGCGAACTATCAGGCCATGACCATCGAGTCGTCCTTGATCGACAATGGCGGCTGCGTGAACATCAAGCCGACGAATGCGGTGGGCGCGAGCGTGGATATTTCCAACACGGTGTTGCGCTCTTGCAGCACGGGTATACTTGCCGACGCCACGGGTCTGCCGTCGAATTCCTGGATCCTGGTGTCCGCGAAGGACGTCAATATATTCTTCACGGGAATTGGCGCGAAGGTGCTGACGGCCGCGAATTCGGGCGGCGCCACGATTTCGTTGGTGTCCTCCAACGCCAACAGTGGCAACGAGGGCGTCCTGGCGAGCGGTCCGAAATCCTACGTGGTCCTCGATTCCTGCAAGATCTCGGGCAATGGCACAGGCGTCGACGCCAACGGCAAAGGCGTCGTGAACACCTATTCCAACAATGATTTCAGCGGCAACGCAGCCGACGTCAAGGCGGGTGTGACTTTGACCCCGGCGAAACTGAAGTAAGCCGCGCGCAACGCGATCTCGCGCCTAAAACGCCCTAAAGTCCTTGACGAACCTCATCAGCGCCGCCAGCGCGGTCCCGCAATCCTCCTCGGTGATCGATTCCAGCGGATTGTGGCTGATGCCGCCCTTGCAGCGCACGAACAACATGCCGGCCGGGCAGAGCTGGCCCATCACCATCGTGTCGTGGCCGGCGCCGGACGGCAGGTGGAACGGCTTGTGGCCGATCGCGGCCGTCGCCGCGTCGAAGCCTTTGACGATACGCGGGTCGCAGACGTAAGCGGCGGCCTCGTGGGTCTGCGCCAGCGTGAGATGAAGGCTGCGCTTGTGGGCGATCCACTGCAGCCGGGAGACGATGTCGGAGACGGCGCGGCGGCGCCATTCGTCGCGCGGGCTGCGGATGTCGATCGAGAACCGGACGAGCCCGGGAATCACGTTGACCGCGCCGGGTTCGGCGTCGATCCGGCCGACGGTCGTGACGAGGTCCTCGCCGCGCTGGCTGGTGGCGCGTTCCTCGATGGCGAGGATCATCTCGGCGCTGGCGGCGAGCGCGTCCTGGCGAAGGTTCATCGGCACGGCGCCCGCATGTCCGGCGAGGCCCTTGACCGTCACGGCGAGCCGGGTCGCGCCGTTGATCGCGCCGACCGTGCCGATCGCCAGCCCCTCGGCCTCGAGCACCGGCCCCTGCTCGATATGCAACTCGACGAAGGCGTTGACGCCGTGGGCGCGCAATTTGAACAGTTTTTCGGGATCGCCGCCGAAATCGACCAGCGCCTGCTGCAGCGTCACGCCGTCCTTGTCGCGCGCCTTCAGGCAGGAGAGCGGCGCGATTCCGGCAAGCGCGCGCGAGCCGGTCATGGTGGTGGGAAACCTGACCCCTTCCTCGTCGCCGAAAGCGACGACGTCGATGGCGTGATCGAGCCGCTCGCCCGCGGCGCGCAATTGCTCGACGACGGCGAGCGCGGCGAGCGCGCCCAGATTGCCGTCGTAACGGCCGGCGTCACGCACCGTGTCGATGTGCGAGCCGATCATCAACACCGGCGCGCCCTTTTTCTTGCCCTCATAGCGGCCATGGACGTTGCCGGCCGCGTCGATCTCGGGGTCCATGCCGAGTTCGTCGGCCCATTGCGCGAATTTTTCGCAAGCCGCGCGATAGGAGGGCGAGAGATAGAGGCGCGTGAGTTGGCCGGGCTCGTCGGTGAAGCCGGCGAATTCTTCGAGCCGCGCCATCAACGCGCGAGCGGGGTTGATCTTCATATTCCGCTTTCAGTTCTGGGCGATTTTGCCGATTCCGAGCCAGCGCGCGAGCACTTCGCGCTCCTGGGGCGTGATCTCGGTGAGGTTGTTGGGCGGCATCGCATGGGTCAGCACCGCCTGCATCCGGATCGCCGAGGCGAAGCGCTGGATGTTTTCGGGGCTGTCGAGCAACACGCCCTTCGGCGCTTCGCCTATGCCCTCCCAAACCGGCTCGGCCGCGTGGCACATCGAGCACCGGGACTCGACGACCGCGACAACGTCGCCGGGCGCTTTCGGCAGATCGACAGCAGCCGCTTTCACCGGCGCCTCGCCGAGGCCGAGCGCGGGCCGCATGCCGGGCGAACCCGCCATCGCGACCCAGAACGCGATCCAGATCGAAATCGCCGCCACCAGCCACGCCCACCACGGCGCCTTGTCGTGGCCGCCGTGATAGGAATTGTAGAAATAGCGCACCAGGGCGCCACAGATTATGACGCAGGTGACGATCGCCGGGATCGTCGCCGCGTTGGCATAGGTCGCGGGGTAATGGTTCGACAGCATCATGAACAGCACGGGCAGCGTGATGTAATTGTTGTGCGTCGAACGCTGCTTGGATTCCTTGGCCCATTTCGGGTTCGGCAGCTGACCGCTGAGCAACCGCGCCACCGCCTTGCGCTGATTGGGCATGATGACGAGGAACACGTTGGCCGTCATCATCGTCGCCATCAGCGCGCCGGTATGGATCAGCGCGCCGCGACCGGAGAACAGCTTGGTGAAAACGAAGCTGGTCAGCACCACATAGCCGAAGCCCGCGAGCCCCAGTAGCGCGTCGTTCTTGGCGAGCGGCGATTTGCAGATCAGATCGTAGACGATCCAGCCCAGCGCCAGCGCGACGATGCCGACGATCGCCGCCTGCCAGGGCTGCAAGGGCAGCACCGCGGGGTCGATGAGAAAGAAGCTCGCCTGTCCGTAATAGACCCAGCACAACAGGCAGAAACCGGAAATCCAGGTCCAGTAGGACTGCCATTTGTGCCAGATCAGGTGGTCCGGCAATTCCGGCGGCGCCAGCGTGTATTTGCTCATCTCGTAGAAGCCGCCGCCATGCACCTGCCAGGACACGCCGGAGACGCCCGGCTTCTGATCCGCCGCTTTCCTCAGCGACGCATCGAGGTGCATGAAGAAGAACGAGCCGCCGATCCAGGCGATCGCCGCCGTGACGTGCAGCCAACGCAACAGCATCGAACCCCATTCGACGAGGTAAGGTCCCCAAACCGCCATGCCCAGCCTCCGGTCCGCGCCCGTGTTCGCGTATGCAGCATAACCAGCCCTCACGGGCTTGCCCACGTCGATTCTCAGGAATATTTTGCTATCCGTTAGGAAAATGACCGCGCATGATCGCTCTCGAGAATATCCGCATCTTCCTGCGCGCCATTGAAACGGGGTCGTTTTCCGCCGCCGGGCGCATGCTGCGGCTCTCGCCCTCGGTGGTGAGCTATCGCATCCAGTTGCTGGAGGACACTCTTGGCGCGCGGCTGTTGACGCGCACCACGCGCAACATGCGCCTCACCGAGGCCGGCGAGGTGTTTCTCGAGCATTGCAAGGAAATCGTCGAGGCGGTCGAGCGCGCCGAGGCCAGCGTCGCCGAAAGCACCGGCGCCTCGCCCAAGGGCGTGCTTCGCGTCACGACGCCGCTCGGCCTCGGCCGGCGGGTGATCGCGCCGATGGTGGCGCGCTATCGCGAGGCGCAACCGCAGACCGACGTGCGCTTGCGACTCTCCGACCATATCCTCGACATCGTCAGCGAGGGCGTCGATCTGGCGGTCCGGCTGGCGCGCATGGAGGATTCGAGCTTCACTTTGCGCAAGGTCGCCGAGGTCGAGCGCGTGCTCTGCGCCTCGCCCGCCTATCTCGAGCAACGCGGCGCGCCCAAAAGCCCAAACGATCTTTCCCGGCACGATTGCCTGCTGTTGCGTTTCCCCGGCTCGCAGCAATTTCGCTGGACCCTGGATTTCCAGGGCGAGTCGATCTCCGCGCCGATCGAGGGGCCAGTTGACGCCGACGACGGCGACGTCCTGACGCAATGGGCGCTCGACGGGCTCGGCATCGTGCTGAAGCCGGTCTACGAAGTCGCCGATCATCTCAGCCAGGGCCGGCTCGTCGAGGTTCTGCCCGAGGCGCGGCCGCAATCGGTGACGCTGGGCATTCTCTATCCGACGCGCAAAATGCTGCCGCCGCGAACGAAGGCGTTCATCGAAATGGCGGTGGAGGAATTGCGCCGCCATCTGGCCGCGCGGCTGGTGATGTGGGAAGGCGCGTCGTCGCGCAGGTGAGCGCCTTTTGGCAAATGCCTGACATCATCGCCGCAAACATAGCGCCTGCGCCCACCCCTCAAAGGCTCTTCAGGAAATTCAGCAGATCGTCGTATTCCGAGAGCGAGAGCCCGATCTTGAAACGGCGGTCGTAAAACCCGACGACATGCGCAAGGTCCGGTGCGGAGCCGTCAGAGAAATAGGGCGCGCGCGCGGAGAGGCCGCGCAGCGAAGGCACGGTGAATCGACCTATATCCGCGCATTTTCCTGATATCAACGCCTTGCCGGGATCATTGGTCAGCACGTAGGGCGGGTTGGCCCTCGACCCGGGCCCCGAAGCGAACACCGGCGGATGGGCGCTCGAGCAGGTGAGTTTGAAGATCGGCAGATTGGCCTGGGGCGGCGGGCCGCCGCCCTTGCCGGCGGCGACGCCGCCGATCCCAGTGGCGAATTGCGCGTCGGGCTGGCTCGAATTGCCGCCGTGGAGTTCGTTGTGACAGGTCGAACAGGTGCCCCGCACCGTGCCGCGCGTCTGATTGGGACCGGTCGGCGCGTTGGAAAATCCTGCGACGTCGTCGATCGTGAAGGGGCGCGTTTCGAAGATCTTCATGCCCCGGGCGATCGAGGCTTGCACCTGCGCCTGCAACTGCCGGCCGCCGCTCGCCGGCCAAGCCGAGAATTCGTTGAAGGTCGGGAAAGCCGGGGTCGCCGTCAGCCCTGCCTGCTGGGTCGATAGCGATCGCGGACCGCCAGTCGCTCCGCCGGCGTCGAGCGAGCCCGCGGCGCTGCGCACGGCCTGGGCGTCGAAAATCCCCGCTTCGAATTCCAGCATTTGCTGGAGTTGGGCCGTCGTCGGCGGCGTCGACGATTGCATGTGAATGAGGACCGCGTCGATCGCCTGGCTGGTCAACGTGGCCTCGCGACCGTCGGCCATCAGGTTGCCGTTTTCGTAGGTCTGGCCAGGAAGCGCGTCGGGGGCGCCATTGTTGACGATCGTGTCCCTGGCCAGCGGGATTCCCGTCATCGGGTCGACCGCCGCGAGCGTCGGATTGGGTCCGTCGGCGGCGGAGATCACCGCGAACGGCAGATTCGAGGCGGGGCGCGGGCGGCGGAACACCGAGAGGATCGGCGCGCCGGTCGAGGCGTTGGTGTCATAGGCGGTCGTGGTGTTGCAGGTCGTCGGGTCGCTGATGACGCCGACGGAGAATTCCGCGCCCGGCGGCGGCGACAGCGCGATCCGGAATACGCCCTGGTTGAGCAGCAAAGCGTGGTCGTGCGGCGTATTCGGGCAATTGGCGCCATCGACGGCGGCGAAGACCGGGTCCGCGTCGCCGCCGTTTATATAGAGCTGCAGCAAGGCGGCGGTTCCGACCGACATGGCGCTCGCCGGCTGGTGGCAGCTGAAGCAAGTGCGACCGTTCGCGCCCAACGGCGCGAAGAAGGCGTTGGTCGCCGTGGTCGTCGGCCCGGCGGGTTGGTAGATGCCGGTCTGACCGTCTCGGTCCTGGTCCAGTTCGCTTTGCGGGATGGTCGTCGGCGGCGCCTGGGGCGCCAACGCGGAATTGGCGAGCGCAATATGGGGCGCGCCGGGGCCCGCGAGCAGCGCCGTCAATCCGATCGCCACGGCTCGCAACGTAACGGCAAGAGGTGGGGAACACCGGGAAATGGCCATTTATCGCTCCGTGCGAGGGCATTCAAGAAAATCAGCGGGTCGATGCCGCTCGTCCGGATTCATGCGCCGTTCACAAATGAAGAAAGGTTGACGCGTCGCTGAAACGGCTGGGAATTCGTCGCCTTTCGTTTACATGCTGAAACCTTCCTTGACCTGATGCTTCAAATCCAAGGCATCGTTCGCTGTGAAAAACGGCTCGGACGCCCACATCGAGGCCCTGGTCTCTGGGCAAGCCAGGCGCGCCGCCTTCCCGAGAGGCCGGCGGCGTTCACCCGGTCTTAACCCTAGCAAGCGCTTAACTCGATACGAAGATTCCGCCACGGCAGACGTGTGTCACGGGCCTAAGTTTCGGCCAATTCGAGGCGCATCTGCGCCGGGCTCGCGACAACGCTCGACCGTGGCGCCCCTGCAAACCCTAGAGCCCAACTCACTCGAAAGAGGCGCCGCCGCTCATGAACGACACACCGGAAACCACGCTGCTGACCATGTTCTGGTCAGCGCATCCTGTCGTCAAGATCGTCATGATCGGGCTGCTCGCCGCCTCGTTCCGCTGCTGGTGGATCATCGTCGACAAGTCGCTGCTGTTCCGCCGTTTCCGCGGCGAGACCGACAATTTCGAGACTTCGTTCTGGTCGGGACAGTCGCTCGAGGATCTCTACACCCAGCTTTCGCAGGCGACGCTGACCGGCCCGGCGGCTTTGTTCGTCTCGGCGATGCGCGAGTGGAAGCGCTCGTTCCAGACCCAGACCGCTTCGTTTCGCGGCCTGCACGCGCGCCTCGACAAGGTGCTGGACGTTTCGATCGCGCGCGAGGTCGAGCGGCTGGAGTCGAATTTGCTGTTCCTGGCGACCACCGCTTCGGCTGGCCCGTTTGTCGGCCTGTTCGGCACGGTCTGGGGCATCATGACGGCGTTCCGCTCGATCGCGGCGTCGAAAAACACTTCGCTCGCGGTCGTCGCGCCGGGCATCGCGGAGGCGCTGTTCGCCACGGCGATCGGCCTGTTCGCCGCCATTCCGGCGCTGATCGCCTACAACAAGTTTCAGGGCGACGTTTCCAAGGCGCAAGCGCGCATGGAGAGTTTCGCCGACGAATTCTCGGCGATCCTTTCGCGTCAGATCGACGCGCACACCTCCGGCGACCGCGCCGCCTGAGACCGACGAGAGGATGACCTTATGGGAATGTCGGTAGGCGGAGGCGGGCGCAAGAGCGGTCGGGGCAGGCGCGGCGTGCCGCGCTACGGCGCGATGGCGGACATCAACATGACGCCGTTCATCGACGTGATGCTCGTGCTGTTGATCATCTTCATGGTCGCCGCGCCGCTGCTCACCAATGGCGTCGCGGTCGATCTGCCGCAGGCCAGCGCCGGCGCGTTGAACATCGAGCAGAAGCCGATCGCCATCGCCATCGACGACAAGGGCCAGGTGTTCCTGGGCGATCAACCTGTCGCCGACGCGGATTTCGTCGGCCAGCTCAACGGCCTCGCAAAGGACGGCCTGGATTCGCGCGTATATTTGCGCGCGTCGAAAACCGTTCCCTACGGCCGGGTCGCGCAGATCATGGCTCAGGTGACCAGCGCCGGCTACAAGAAGGTCGCTCTGGTCACCGAGCCAGACACGCGCTGACGGAGGCGAGCGCGTTGAGCGAAGATACGCCAAAGACGGGTCTGGTGGCGTCCGGCGTGTTACACGCGGCGCTGCTGGCGTTCGTCCTCGTCGGCTTCGCTTCCGCGCCGAAATTCGAGGACGCGTCGGAATCGACGCCCGTGGACACTGTCACCAAGACCGAGTTCGAACAGGCGATGGGCGAGCGCGCCGCCAAGGCGCCGCCCGCGACCCAACCGGCAAAACCCGCGCCGCCGCAGCCCCCGCAGCCGCCGCCGGATCTGCGCAAGAGCGAGGACACGCCGCCGCCGGTTCCTCCCGTTCCGCCGCCCAAGCCCGAACCGCCCAAGCCCGAGCCGCCCAAGCCGCCGGTGAAGCCCGCTCCGCCGCCGCCCAAACCCGCGCCGCCGCCGCCGCCCAAGCCCGACGCCCTGGAGACGCCGCAGCCGCCGGTGAAGCCGAAGATCGTCGACGCCCAGCCGCCCGAGCGTCCCCGCGAGACGCCGCCGGAGAAGCCCGTGGAGAAGCCGAAGCCCGACCCCCTCGCCAAGCTGCTCGCCGAAGAGACGGCGAAGGAGCCGGTCAAATCCTCCGCGAAGCCCTACGATCCCAGGGCGATCGCCAAGCTGATCGGCGAGACCAAGCCCGCCGCGCCATCGACGGGTACGGCCAATCCCGGCGCGCCCAACGCGCACGCGCAGCGCATGAGCGGTTCGCAGGAGCGCCAGCTCGACGACTGGTTCAAGGACGCCTACATGGCCTGCTGGTCGCCGCCGCCGACGACGCCGGAGGGGGACGTCTATATCCCCGAAGTGCAGGTGACGTTCAACGCCGACGGAACGTTGAGCGGCCAGCCGGTGCTGGTCAATCCGCCGCCCGATCCCGCCTGGCGCGCCCATGCCGAAAGCGCCGTGCGCGCCGCGCTTCGTTGCAACCCGATGAAGATACCCGCGCAATATTCGCCATTTTTCGAGCAATGGCGGACCAAGACCATCCACTTCGATCCCCGAGAGGCTTTGGGATGACCAAGAAACCCGTGAAGACCAGGGCGGCCAAGCCGCGAACCGTGGAGCCGCCGCGCGGCTCCAACACCTTGCGCAACCGCGCCGTGATCGCCTCCGTGATGCTGGCGGGACTCGGAATCCTCGTCTGGCATCCCTGGGCGGTGGACCGGACCCAGACCCGGACCGTCGCCGCCTTGGCGCCGCCCGTCGCCAAGGCGCCGCTGCCGCCGGTGAAACCGCTGCTCGATCTGCTCCCGTCGCCAGCGCCGGCGCCCGCGCCGACCCCGGGCTATTCGACCGCGTCGATGACATTCACGACCCCTGCCACGCCGCCGCTGCCACCGACCCCGCCGGCGCCTTCGCGCATGCCGCCGATTCTGGAGGCCGATTTCGACGCCTGGCTGATCGACGCCTACAAGGCCTGCTACACGCCGCCGCCGGCGACTCCGGACGGCGATCCCTATCTGGCGCGGGTGCGCGTCGCCCTGAAGGCGGACGGCGCGCTCGCCGGCACGCCCCGGCTCGTCAATCCGCCGTGGGATCCGGCCTGGCGCGCGCATGCCGACGCCGCGGTGAAAGCGGTCAAATCCTGCGATCCGCTTCACGTTCCGGACAAATACGCGCCGTATTACTCGCAGTGGAAGACCAAGACGGTGTTTTTCGATCCGACGCGGTCTTGAACTTTCGTCATCGCCTGGAACCAAGCGGCCCCAGTAAGACGGGGCTTGCCGCGGCGCGGCGGCCCCCGGGTTGCGTCGCTCCGCTCGCAATGACGGCGAGGGGCGGCTATTAGCCTTTCCATTCCCGAGAGATCGATGCGATGACCCTACTGAAACCCATTTCCCGCCGCGGCTTCGTCGCCGGGGCCGCCACGCTCGCCGTGTCTCCGGCTCTCGCCGCGGGCGACATCTACGTACACGCCGGATCGAATTTTACCCCTCTGAACATCGCGGTGACGCCGTTCCAGGGCGACGCCGGCGAGACCAAGATCGGCGCCGTCATCGTCAACGATTTCGCCCGGTCGGTGTTTCTGTCGCCGATCAATCCGACGAGCTTTCCCGAGGCCGTCACCAACCCCGACGCAAAACCCAATATCGACGCCTGGAAGACGGTCAACGCTCAGTTCGTGCTCACCGGCAAAGTTCTCCGCGTCGAGGGAGGTAAAATTTCGGCGCAGTTCCGGCTGTGGGACGTCGTCGATGGTTCGCAGGTCGCCGGGCAGCAATACACCACCGAGGCCGTAAATTTCCGTCGCGTCGCGCATCTGATCGCCGACGCGGTATTCTCCCGCGTCACCGGGGAGACCGGCTTTTTCGACAGCCGCGTCATCTTCATCGACGAGACCAGTTCGAAGGCGCAGCGCCGCAAGCGGCTGGCGCTGATGGACATGGACGGCGCCAACATCAAATACCTGACCAGCGGCGACAATCTCGCCGTGACGCCGCGCTTCTCGCCGACCCAGCAGGAAGTGGCCTTCATGTCGTTCGGAGAAGGCGAACCGCGCGTCACCGTCCTCAATCTGGAGACCGGCCAGCGGACGCCGGTGGGCGAATTCACCGGCATGACCTTTTCGCCGCGCTTCTCGCCCGACGGGCAGCACTTGCTGCTGTCGCTGTCCAACGGCGCGACGTCCAACATCTATCTCGCGGATTTGCACGGCAAGGCGACGACACAGCTCACCTATGCCAACGCCATCGACACCTCGCCCTGCTACTCGCCGGACGGCTCGCAGATCGTGTTCGAATCCGACCGCGGCGGCGCGCAGCAGCTTTACGTGATGGCCGCCAATGGGGGCGGGGCCAAGCGCATTTCGTTCGGCGCCGGCCGCTATTCCACCCCCGCCTGGTCGCCGAAGGGCGACCTGATCGCCTTCACCCGGCAAAAGGACGGCCAGTTCGCCATCGGCGTGATGAAGCCCGACGGTTCCGGCGAACGCATCATCACCGAGGGCTATCACAACGAGGGCCCCACCTTCGCCCCCAACGGCCTGTTCGTGATGTTCTTCCGCGATCCCGGCGGCGAGTCGGGCGCCAAGATCTACATGGCCGACATTTTCGGCCACGGCGAGTTCGTGGTGCCGACGCCGAGCTACGCCAGTGATCCGTCGTGGGGGCCGTTGATGAAGTGAGTGCGGCTGTTGCGACGCCAAAATGATGACTATATGATGCGTGTCGAACACTTCATGGGAGTGTGCAATGGCGGCACTAGACGTCGATACACCGTTCGTGACTGAAAACGGCGTACAACGATTTACGATCAGCCTACCGAAGGAGGCTATCGACTTTCTGAAGGTCGAGTCGAACCGGACAGGCTCGTCCATGGGTGATATCGTGCGCAGGGCGATCGCCAATCAGATGTTCCTTCAGACGGCAACTGGGCGCGGCGCAGATCTGTTGCTGGCCGAACAAGGAAAGCCGACGAGTAAACTCGTTTTCCGTTGAAAGGAACGCGGCGACGCGATGGCAGAGGATCCCGTTGGCCCGTCGAGTTCCGATTCGTCGCTTGCCGCCAGTGCGGCTTTTCGGGTCGGAGATCTCGACTTCGGGCCGAGAGGCTCGCTTTCGCAGGCGTCGGCGTCGAACATTGAAGTTCAATCGTATAATCCTATAAAGGAAACCGATACCGCGAGGAAGTATATTGCGTTCTGGCTGTTAGGATACTGAGCGGCGTAGTCGTGATTGCTTTGCTGACGTGCTTGGTGCTGATTTATTTCGATACCAGCGACAAGGATCGGTTCGATCATCTGCTTGCCGTCGTCAATCTGATTTTCGGACCCATCGTCGCTCTGGTCGGATCGGCCACCGGCTTTTACTTTGGGTCGCAAAGCCAATCCCCGAGACAGAATGGCGGGGGTGGCGCCGGCTAGCGCGGCGCTGATATTCGCGCTAACCCCTCCCTCACTCCGTCCCCGCCTCGCTCGAAATCCGGCTCGCCAGCAGTTTGCCCGCCCGCTCCAGCACCGGATAGGCCGCCGCGGCGACGATGTGGCTGTTGACCAGCTTCATGTCGCGGAGCAGGTCGAGGTGGACCGTGCTCGTTTCCGCCGCGTCGCCGCCGGCGCGTAAGCGCTCGAAATGGGCGCGGGTCGCCGCCGCCTCGACGTCACGGAAGACCGGCTTTTCCTCGGCGAGCAATTCCGCCGCGCGCGAGTCGTCGGTCATGAACAGCGAGCCGGCGGCGCGCAGGTTGGCGATCAGCCGGGCGAGCATCGCCGTCAGATCGGCCTCGTCCTCCTTCGAGAACGAGAGCCCGCGCCTGAAGCGCTTTGAGGCGTGGGGCACGAGGTTTTGTTCGACGACGTCGCCGGCCAGCTCGATGTTCATCGTGAAGCGCATGATTTCCTCGAGGCGGCGGTGGTCGCCCGCGCTCAGGGCGTCGGGGTCCAGCGTCGTCAGATAGGCGCGGATTGCGGTGTTCAAGCGGTCGAGCACGTCGTCGAGCCGCCGGATTTCGCCGACCTCCTTGCGGTCGGCGGCGAAGATCACCTTGCGCGCCCCGTGCAGCATCGTCTCCAGCGCGTCCGCCAGACGTAAGGCCTCACGGGCGGCGGCGCCCAGCGCGACGATCGGGGTTTCCCGCGCCGCCGCGTCGAGGTAGATCGGCGTCGAGGGGTCGGCGGGGTCGGCCCGGGTCGGGAACCACCAACGCAGGAATCGCGCGTAGGGTTCGAGCAGCGGAAAGAACAGGCCGGCCAGAATCAGGTTGAACGCGGTGTGAAAATCGGCCACCGCGCGACCCGGATCGGGGCTCAGGATGACCAGCCCGCGGCCGATCCAAGGCAGAAAGGCGAGCGCGATCCCGACGCCGGCGCAGCGATTGAGCAGGTTGCCGACGGCGAGCCGCTGAGCCGCCGGATCGGCGCCA
>Ga0302157_10001114_pt1 | contig 33529 bp, 24 predicted proteins | sample I_Bog_N3_3_FD_193502 | JGI IMG/M metagenome (GOLD analysis project Ga0302157, IMG submission 193502) | Peat permafrost microbial communities from Stordalen Mire near Abisko, Sweden - I_Bog_N3_3 | ecosystem: Environmental > Terrestrial > Soil > Wetlands > Peat | place: Sweden: Abisko, Stordalen...
GAGCGTCTCAATCCGTCGATTGGTCGCAGGCCCGTTCCTCGGATAAGATTTGGAAGGGAACGGGAGGAATGATTCGATGAGTTCGCCGAAAGATTCGTGGTTGGACCGCTGGTGGCCGCTGTTGGTCATTCTGTTTGGCGTGACGTGCGTGCTGTGGCTGGCGCTCTTTCACCCGCACTACTAACTTACTGCGCTCAGCGCCGGTGCACCCTTGCTGACGGCGCCGGCGGAGGATAGTTGGGCTTGCGCTTGGCGGGCTTTTCAATGGCTGCCTCCGCGGGCGGCACAGCGCTAAGGTCCACTGTGCGATGGGCCTCCACCGCGTCGGCGAGAGCGTACTTCAGCTTCTCAATGCCCTCGCCAGTGACCGCGCTGATGGTATAGAGCGGCAGCTTCTTGCGCTTGGCGAAGGTGGTCAGCTTCTTCAGCTTGTCAGGATTAGCCACGTCGGCCTTCGCTGCGACCAGAACCGTGGGCTTGGCAGCGAGCGTGGGATCGAAGGCCTTGAGCTCGGCGGTGATGACGCTGTAGTCGTCGACGGGGTCAGGCCGGCCGCTTGCATCCGACACGTCTATCAGATGCACCAGCACGCTGGTGCGTTCTATATGTTTGAGGAACTGCACGCCCAGTCCCGCGCCCAGGTGAGCGCCGGCGATCAGGCCCGGCATGTCGGCGACGGTAAAGCTGCGTTCGTAGGGCATCTCGCCGATCTGCACCACGCCGAGATTGGGTTCCAGTGTAGTGAAGGCATAGTTAGCAATCTTGGGCTTGGCTGCCGAGAGCCGAGAGATCAAAGTGGACTTGCCGACGTTGGGAAAGCCGACGAGGCCGGCGTCCGCCAGCAGGCGTAGCTCCAGCCTGTAATTCCTGGCTTCACCGGCACGCCCGAGCTCATGTTCGCGCGGCGCCTGGTGTGTGCTGGTGGCGAAGTGCTGGTTGCCACGGCCGCCGCGACCGCCACGCGCGATGACGACCTCATCATTCGCGTGGTTAAAGTCGTGGACCAACTCGCCTGTGTCGTCGTCGAAGAGCAGCGTCCCGACGGGAACCTTCAGCACGGTATGTTCACCGGCAGCGCCGGACATGTTGCTGCCCAGGCCGTGGCCGCCGCGTTCGGACTTCCACTCCGGGTTAAATCGAAAGTGCACCAGCGTGTTGTGCGAGAGCGACGAGCGCATGAGGATGTCGCCGCCGTGGCCACCGTCGCCGCCGGAGGGACCGCCGCGGGGCACGAACTTCTCGCGCCGGAAGGCCATGCAGCCATTGCCACCATCCCCGGCCTTGATGCGAATTCGGGCCTCATCGATGAACATAAACGCCTCAATTGGCAGTCTACAGCGCGGTGGCGGCGATGGAAGATTGTCCCGAAATTGGTGCTAAATCAAATCATTCATCGCCATGCGATGCAAAAATCACACCAACTTTACACTTTTGCCTGCTACACTCGGTATAACCAGTTCAACTGACCCTGCATCCTGCCTTTCTTTTGAAGAGCGAAGGCGGACTATTTCAATTTCTTGGACGCAGGGATAAAAGCCGTCATGGCACCGTGAGTCTCCCGGGCCATAGACCAAATTTGAAGCTGACAAGCAGATTTCGTAACCAGGCCGGCAAGGACCGGTCGTTTCAATTAACACCCCCGCACGAGGGGTACAACTCGAATTTTTTTCAAAGAGACCGACGGCACCGCAGCGACTTCAAATTTGCGGTCGAGATCTCCAAACGGCACTCTGGAGGCAGGAAATGACGATCAGGAAGATGAGATTCTCCTCAGTATTGGCAGGGCTGATGTTGACCCTAGGGTTATTTAGCGCAGCGGCCACCGGACGCGCACAGACCGCCGTGGACGGAGCGATTGCCGGTACGGTGGCGGATACCACCGGGGCCATTCTTCCCAACGCGAAAGTAGTGGCGCATAACACTGCTACCAACGCTGATACGGATTCGACTGCCGATTCCAGTGGATACTTTCGCGCCTCGCGCCTGGTACCTGGCGACTACACGGTGAAGGTCACTGCGGACGGCTTCGCAGGTTATGAGGCCGATCATGTCATCGTTGAAGTCGGCAAACTCACCGAGATTACGCCCAAATTGGGCGCCGCAGGAGCCAGCGCGACCGTAAACGTAAGCGCTGAGGCCCCGGTCATCAACTCAGAGTCTCCTGAATTCACGACCGACTTCAACCCGGTGGCTCTGGGTACGCTGCCCATCAATGGACGTCACTGGACTTCGTTCGCTCTTCTCTCTCCCGGCGTAACAGCAGGCAACAGCCCGTATGGCCTTGCGACATTTCGCGGCGTGAGCAATCTGCAGAACAACTTCATGGTGGACGGCTCCGACGATAACGATTCCTTCGACGCCGTGGAGCGCGGTTACACGCGTGTCGGCTATACGACCCCAGAGGACACAGTCCTCGAGTTCCAGGTGCTGACCTCGAACGTATCGGCCGAGTATGGCCGCGCGGTCGGCGGCGGTGTGAACGCTGTAACCAAGTCGGGCTCCAACGAGTTCCACGGCGATGCGTTTGAGTACTATCGCGATAACGACTTCGGCGCGACCAACCCCTTCAACACGCTTGCTGTCCAGGTTCCCGGCGCGGCTCTTGGAGTTACGCAGACGATTTACATCAAGCCCAAGGACAAGCGTCACCAGTATGGCGGCACGTTTGACGGTCCGATCATGAAGGACAAGCTGTTCTTCCTGTATGCGTTCGACCAGCAGCGGCGCAACTTCCCGGCTTTGGCGACACCAACGCCGCAGTTCCTCGCATACAATGTCGCCGCGGACAATAACTGCAAGGTCGCCGGCACCACGACGACGACCGATGCGGTTACCTGCGCGCTGGACCGTGGCGTTCCACTGGCCGACATCACTGCGGCGGAAAACTACATCAGTGCGCAGAGCGGCGTGGTTCCACGGCAGGGCAATCAAGTCATCAACTTTGCCAAGCTCGACTATGTAATCAACCCGCGCAACAATGTATCGGCGATCTACGACCGTATGCGCTGGGACTCGCCGAACGGCATCCAGACCAATCCTGTCGTTCGCCGCGGCCTTACTTCCTTCGGCAATGACTTTGTCAAGGTGGACTCCATCATCGGCAAGATCGATACTGTGATTACGCCGAAGGTCACCAATGAGTTCCGGTTGAACTACGCCCGCACCTTCGATACGGAGAACGCCGACAAGCCGCTGGCAACCGAGCCGACCACCACCGCCGGCGGACTGCCGCCGGGCGCGATCATATCGACCAATACCGGCTTCTCCATGGGAACCCCATACTATATTCCCCGCGCGAGCTATCCGAACGAGAAGGAAGTTGACGCCGTGGAAAACGTCACGATCTCAAAGGGAAACCAGACCATTACCGCCGGTGGAGAATTCCGCTGGGCGCAGGACAACATTATCGACGTGGACTATGAGCACGGACTCTTCACCTATGGCAACGTGGCGAACTTCTTCACCGACTTTGCCCGCACCCTTGGCAGCACTGCTGGTTGCGACGCGACTTCGGGCAACGGCGATACCGGAGTTGGCACACTACCTTGCTACAGCACGGTGCAGCAGGCCTTCGGACACCCGCAGTTCGTATTTCACACCAATGAGTATGCAGGGTATGTCCAGGATGACTGGAAGTTCACCAAGAACCTGACGCTGAACTTCGGCCTTCGGTACGACTACGAACAACTGCCTTCGGTCAAGATTCCAAACCCGGCGGCGGCGCAGACCAATACGATGCCGAGCGATAAGAACAACTTTTCGCCTCGCGTTGGATTTGCCCTGGACGTCTTCGGCAACGGCAAGACGCTGGTTCACGGAGGCTTCGGTCTGTATTATGGCCGCATCCAGAACGGGACCATTTACAAGGCCCTATCTGTTACTGCTGCGCCGAATGCGCAGTTCAACGTCACAACGTCTTCATCGGCAACGTCTCCCATATACCCGAACATCTTATCCACTGCGACGGCACCGGCGGTATCGAATATCATCGCGTTCGCGCCTGGATTTCAGAATCCTGTTTCCGACGAGTTCAACTTGAGTATTCAGCAGGATTTGGGTTGGAAGACAGTTTTCGGCGTAGCTTATCTGGGTTCACTCGGCAAGCAGCTTCCGACGTTCGTGGACTCGAACATCGCTCCGGCGACTTCGACCAAGACCTACACCTTCGCGGGTGGGCCTCTGGCGGGTGATCAATGGACGGTTCCTCTATATACCGCCCGCATCAACCCGGCCTACAACGCTCTGACTCTTATCAAGAGTGCGGTAACCACGAGCTACAACGCTCTCTCCATGACGTTGGACCACCGCTTCAGCCAGGGTGTTCAGTTCTCGGCCAGCTACACCTTCTCAAAGGCCCTGGACTACGGCATGAACCAGAGTTCGGGCTCGGACACGAACGATCAGACAGATCCGTACTCGATCACGCCTGACTATGGTTTGTCTGTGAACAACATCCCGCAGCGTGTGACAGGCAATCTGATTGTTTCGCCCAAGTTCGCTGTCTCCAACCATTACCTCTCCATACTGGCCAACGGATGGACGGTTGCTCCTACCTGGACGTTGCAGTCGGGCATTCCGTACAGCTATGGCCTGTCCGGCGGCACAACTGTCCCCGGCGGCGCCAGCACCTACAACGGGTCCGGCGGTTCGGCCGCAAGCTCAGGGCAGTATGTCGACTTCCGGTATAACGTGGCTGGCACGAATGCCTTCAACGGCTCGGGCGCTAGCCGTAATATGTTTCGCTATGCGGCTCTCAAAGATGTCGACGCGAGGCTCTCCCGCTCTTTCACCTTCCATGAAAAGTACAAGCTCACACTCTCGGGTGAGTCGTTCAACATCTTGAACAGCCAGCTGTACTCGACCTACAACACAACGGCTTATTCCATCACCGGCACTACGGCGAACTATCAGGCCACCTTTGGAACGCCAAGCGGTGCCGGCACCACGGTCTACCGCGAGCGGCAGATCCAGTTCGTTGGCCGGTTCGAGTTCTAGATGTCAATCGTGTCATAACCTGAGCGGCAGCCTGCGGGCTGCCGCTTCTTCTTTTTGCGCTCTTGTGCGGTTGGGGCTTCCCAAGCGGACGAATCTTCGCTACGCTGCCTTCACGCCCTTTTCTACTCCTCTCGCAGCATCTGTCCACAGGTAGCTGCTGGGAGAGGTTCACGTTCCTCCTGCAGTGCTCGCGGAGCCTCGGCCAAACCGGGGCGGGGTTCGACTGTTGCGCTCTGGTCTTGTTCTTGCCACAAAGATTCCTGTGCGCTGCCTCCCCTGGATGGCGGCGTTGCTCATGCTGGTGCCGGGCTGGGCGTTGCTTACCGCACAGAGCACAGATTCCGGTGCGGCGCGTGCTCGTACTGTGGGGAACACTTCTGCCGTCGTGGACGCCGACTCTGCTGGAGACTACGACGAAAGTCTGTTGCCGGTTGAGTCGCGCCAATGGGAGAGCGTGGGTGAGCTGGACTCGCTGACGAACTCTGCAGCTCCTGTAACGAGCGATCCGGGCACAGCGGATGACGACGATCAGGAGGAGACTCAGAACGCCGCGCGCAGCTCCAGTGACAACGGAGCCCCGGCGGCGGGGTTGAGCTTCAGCGGGCTGGCGCCGATGCACGATGTCGAGACCGTTGATGGCCTCTCGGATCAACAGAGCTACCGCTCCGGCCCGCGCGGCGCGGCGGCCGGTGGCCCGAATCTGCGCAGCAGCTACAACCAGAGCGCGGTGCAAAGCTTCCGCGTGCTGCCCTACACCTTCTCAGCGCAGAGCGGAGGCGTGGGCGGTTCTCTTGACGTCACCTCGCGCAGCGCCACGAACCACCTGCACGGCAGCGCGTTTCTGCTGTCGCGCGAGAGTGCATGGGCCGCAACCAATCCCTTCTCCATTGAGACGCACTATCACGACGGCGTGGTGAACAGCGCGCCGGTCAAGCCGAGTGGCAGCATGGTACTGTTCGGTGGCTCAGTAGGGCTGCCGCTGCAGGGAAGCTGGGCAAGGCACAAGCGAGCAAGCCTCTTCGCATCCACGGAGCTGCAACTTAACGAAGACCACATCGTCTCCACGCCCGCGCTTGCGACCTTCTACTCGCTCACGCCGACGCAGCTCATGTTGTTAGGTAATCGCGGCGTCAGCACCACAGCAATCAACTCGGCGCTGGACTATCTCGACAGCCTAAGCGGGACCACCGCGCGCAGCGCCTGGCGCTTGCTGGCCGATGGGCGAGCCGATGCGTCACTCACCTCGCGTGACCGCGTATCGCTCACCTATAGCACCCACAGCATGGATGCCCCGGCAGGCGCCACGCTGGGACAGGCCTCGGATGCCGTCGTGGCGCGCGGCCGAGGCAGTCTCGGTGATAGCCATGTGCAGGTGGATGCTGTTACCGGCAGTTTGAAGCACACGTTCTCCACGCGAATCGACAACGACCTTCGCGGTCAACTATCGCGCGATCTGGAGTATGAGACGCCGCGAGCCCCACTGCCGCAGGAGCCCGCCATCGGCCCGGGCGGCCTCGTTCCGCAGATCTCGATAGCTCCCAACGGATTTGGCTACGGCACACCGTCCAACCTGGGTCGCATCGCATATCCTGACGAGCTGCGCTTAGAGCTCGCCGACACACTGCAACTGCGTCTCGGCAACAACCTGCTGAGCTTCGGCGCGGATTGGAGCCGCATCCATGATCGCATCGCATCACTCGCGGACGCAGAGGGCTCCATGCTCTACGACAGCAGCAATGTCAATGGCCACGCCGGCGGCCTGGTCGACTGGATTACGGACTATACCTTCAACGTAAACACATATCCCAACGGCGGCTGCCCCAGCATCAATGCCACAGTGCATGAATTCTGCTTTCGCAGTTACACGCAGAGCTTCGGACCAAGCCAGACTGAATTCATAACGCACGAGATCGCAGGCTTCGCTGAGGACGCACTGCATATCCGCCGCGATCTGAGTCTCACCTTCGGCGCGCGTTATGAGTACACCCTGCTTCCACTCCCGCAGGGCGCAAATCCCACGCTCGACGCAGATGTAGCTGCGCTCGCACGAGCGATCGGTGGCGCTACAGCCACGTTTCCTGAGGACCGCAACAACTTCGGTCCACGAATCGCCGCGACCTGGTCGCCACGCTGGCGATCTCACCCCAATCTCCTGACCATTCACGCAGGTTACGGCGTGTTTTTCGGGCATACCGCGGGTGCAACCATACGCGCCGCACTTGTCGATACCGCACTGCCCACCACGGCGCTGCACATCCGCATCACCCCGACCACCATCACCGACTGCCCGCAGATAACGACGACGCAGCAGGGCTTCGGCTACCCATGCGCCTATACGTCGACGCCCCCTGCTGCGGTGGCGCAGACGACCTCAACCACGCTATTTCCCAACCGCTACCGCGATCCGGCGGTGCAGCGCGCAACATTGCTGGTGGAGCGCGAAATCGGATCGCGGCTTCACATCCGAGCCGGATACACGATGGCGCTGGCCACGCAGTTGCCGCAGAGCGTGGACCTGAACATCGCTCCCTCCACGGCGATGGGCGGTTTCGTCCTGCAAGGGGGCGATGGATACCCGGGCCTGCACACGGGCCAGACCTTCATGGTGCCGCTCTATACCGTCCGTCCCATCGCCCAGTATGGAGCGGTTACGACACTGGTTTCCAACGCCAACGCCACCTACCACGCGTTCACCGCAGAAGCCGAGTTGCATGGCAGCCGTGCCTCCGGTTTGCGTTCGCTCGAACTTCGTGGCAGCTACACCTTCTCGCGCTCCATCGACTATGGTCCGCAGAGCTCGGCCACGCCGGGCCTCGACGGCCAGTTCGATCCCTTCCGCGACGGATATGACAAAGGTCTGTCCAGCCTGCACTTTCCGCAGCGCTTCAGCGGCGATCTGCTCTATACGCTGCGCCTGCAACACGGACCCGCTGAGGTGCAGCGCATACTCAACGGTTGGCACATCGCCGCTATCGGTACTGCCGGTAGTGGAGCTCCGTATAGCTACCAGGTCTTCGGAGGCACACGCCTGACCGGCGGGCGCGAGACCCTCAACGGCTCCGGCGGAGCCACCTACCTGCCCACCGTGGGCCGCAACACTCTGCGCCTTTCTCCCAATGCGCGGATAGACCTGCGCATTAGCCGCGAGTTCGCAGCCGGCTCGTATCTTCACATGAACTTCTTCGCGCAGGCCTTCAATCTGTGGAACACGCGCAACCTCTCCAGCATTGAGACGCGCGCTTTTGTGCTTGGAACGCCCGCCCCGCCCGGTCAGCCTACGCCACTCCTCTTTCAGGATGCATCGGAGATCGCAACCGAAGGGCTCAACGCGCCACCCTTCGGCACACCCACCTCCTCCACCACCGGCGCCAGCCGCGAGCGCCAGATCGAGCTTGGCGTTCGACTGAAATTCTAGTCAGGGATGTACGTCGCCCGCTCCGGGTGTTGCATCCAACAGCCTGGAAGCTACAGGCCGGACATCAAGGGCTCAGCGTCCAATGGGTACCATGTAAGACTTGGAGGCGGTAGCAAGATGAACCTGTTGTCTGTGATCGAGCACCACGGCTATGCGGCAACGGCGCTGGTCATGTTTCTCGGCTCCTGCGGGCTGCCCCTGCCTCTCGCAGCGGTGCTGCTTACGGCAGGCGCCGCCGCGCACGGCGGATCGCTGAATCTTGGCCTGGTCATACTCTGCGCGTTAGCGGCGGCGCTCACCGGCGACCTGCTGATGTTTCTCGGCGGACGCTACACGGGCTGGTGGCTGCTCGCCGGGCTATGCAAGGTGAGCATGAATCCCGATGCATGCATCTTCGGTTCAGCGAGGTCCTTCTATCACCGTGGTCCGAAGACACTTTTATTTGCGAAGTTTGTTCCCGGACTGGGCACGGTGGCCGCGCCGCTCGCCGGCAGCCTGAATATGCGTCTGGCGCGCTTCCTGCGCCTGGATGGTCTCGGCGTCCTTCTTTATGTTGCAGCATGGACAAGCACTGGTTTTGCGCTGGCGCAGTTTCTCCGCGCCATCCTTACCGGAGTCGAGCAATTGGGCCACGCCGCGGCAGCGCTCTTCGCTGGTCTACTGGTTCTGTATCTGCTCTGGCTGGCTATCAGCTGGCTGCGCGACTCGCGATTCTCCGCGGTCGAGAAGGTTGAGGCCCGGGAACTTTTCGAGCGCCTGCGCACCGCAACGCACGACCGTCTAATGATCATCGCGGACGTCCGCTCGCACGGCTACTACGACCCCGGCATGCTGCGCATCAAGAACTCCATCCGTGTAGAGCCCAGCCATCTGAAGGAGGAGCTGGAAGCGCTGCGCGAGTTCATGCAGCCCGAGTGCGAGATTTACCTCTACTGCTCCTGCGCGCGCGAGGCCACCAGCATCCGCGTCGCCCGCATGCTGGAGCAGGAGAACTGCTCTACCAAGGTGATCCAGGGCGGACTTAAGGCGTGGATTAAGGCCGGCGGGCCGCTGGAGCCTGTCCCGCTCAGCGACATGGAGCACCTGCCTAGATTCGATTGAGATTCGTCAGGTCAGCAGCTTCGCCATGGCTGCGATCATCCGCGTGTGCGGCAACCCATCGGCATAGGTCTTCAGAATGAGCGAGCGCAGCACCGGCATCCGCATTGCGCGAAAGCCGCGTTCCGGATCGGCATAGAAGGCCCGCGCCGCGCGATGCGAGAAGGCCAGCGTCTCCTGCAGCGGCCGCAGCCGTCTGGCGTAAGCAGCCGCAACGTCTGTCTTGGAGTCGAGGATCGCAGCGGCAGCAGTCTGTCCGCTCACAATCGCAGAATGAATCCCCTCGCCGGTGAGCGGATCGGAGAGCCCGGCTGCATCGCCCGCCAGCAGCACGCGGCCTCGCGGTACATAAGCATGCCCGCCCATCCCTAGATGCTGTCCCGTAATGTGCGCGAGCGTGGCGACGCCCAGCCGCTGCGTTGCATAGCCGGTCAGCATATCCCGCGTCACCTGCTTCAACTGCGCCTCGTCCGCCTCCGGCGCAAACGCACCCACGCCGATGTTGATATGGTCGCCCTTGGGAAAGAGCCATCCGTAGCCGCCCGAAAGCGGCGCAAAGTCAAAGACCAGGTCGTGCGGTGCTCCGCCTGCGGGCAGAGTTGCCGGCAGCTCCGCATAGGGAACACATACCTCCAGCGCGAAGCCGCGTGTGTACCATGCGGCTTCAGTCGGCTCGCTGAGCCGCCGCGTCTGTCCATTCGATCCATCCGCGCCAATGAGTACCACCGCGCGCAGCGTCTCCTCGCCATCCGCCGTCGCAATGTCCAGCTCGATGCCGCCATCCGTCTCTCTCAAGGCAACGATGCCCTCAATCTTCCGCAGCGTCGCTCCCGCCGCTAGCGTCTGCTGCAGGCAGAACTCATCAAAGCGCTCGCGCACGGCCATCGCGCAGATCGGTGATCGCGTACGCACACGCACCTCGCGCTTAGCCGTATCTTCGCTTGCTTGCTGCAGCACGATCTGGCTGCACTCACGCTCGACTACCGGCGCAACGGAGTAGCGCAGCGCCGCGAGCGTCTTGCGCGTCAGGCCGCAAGCGCAGGCCTTGGGGCGCGGGAAGCTCCGCTTATCCAGCAGCAGCACCCGGCGCCCGGCACGCGCCAGGTCAAAAGCCGCCGCGCATCCAGCCGGCCCCGCTCCGGCAATCAGGACGTCGTAGTCAGAGATCATGGGCAAAGACCAGTGTAGCTGGTGTGGCATCGTCTTTCAGCGACATTTGCGGAGGCCGCCCGTCCAACCACCATCAGCAGTAGACTGAGCGCAGGCTTCGCGGAGGCCCTTCATGCTCATGCAGCGGCGAATGGCGAAATGGCTCACACCAGTAGTCGCTACAGCTCTGTTTTCCTGCACCGCATTGCCGCAGCAGGCGGGCGACATAGCTCCGCTGCGCCACGGTCGCCTCATCGTCTGGGTGGTCAAGCCCGCGCCCGGTAAGGCAGTGCCCGTCTCCACGCAGCCTCCGACGACCCTCCAGCAGCAGACCGCGGGCAGCTTCGGCAAGTCCGCAAGCGATGTGGGTACAGACGCGAGCAACTATGGCGTCTCTGCCAGCAGTCCCACCATCAGCCGCACCGGCTCCGCGCCGGTCAGCGCGCAGGGCGCAGACCCTAACAACGAGGTCGCCGCGGCCGCGGGCTATCACGAGCAGACGGCAGGCAGCTATGGCCAGACCTCGAGCAGCTTCGGCACAGACGCCAGCAACCACGGCCAGACCGCCGGCAGCCTCGGCCGCACCGCGGGCAGCGTCGGAACGGATGCCGGCGATTACGGCCAGGCGGCCGGCAGCTTCGGCCACTCTCTCAGCACCATCGCGACCGCCGGACAGGCTCCGCTGCCGAAGTCGCTGCAGGTGCAGATCGAACCCAGCCTGCGCGCTGCCTATCCGGCGTTGCAGGTCCGCTTCGTCTACCTCGACGAATCCGCGCTCAAGGCTGCACTCAAAGCCGCCACCAGCACCAGCACCAGCTATCCGGATGTTCTGCTCTTTGAAGGCTACGGGCCGTTCTGGGCAGGCCCCTCTGCAGATCTGCGCGAGCTGGCTGTCTCGAGCGACACTGACTCCGGGCCGCCATCCTCCATTGCGCGGGCCCTCATGATGCACCGCGCTCCGCATCCTGACGTCGCTCATGCGTTCCTCATGTACCTCGCCGAGTTGGATGAGGCTGCTGCCCAGCACTGACTTCCCCCGCAATCCGCTATCCTCGGGGAGTGAGTTCAGACCCACAAATTGACGCCGCGCCGCTTCTCTCGGTGGAGGACCTCCGCATCGCCTTCGGCTCGCAGGAAGCTGTGCGCGGCATCTCCTTCTCCATCGCACCAGGTGAGACACTTGGCCTCGTCGGCGAGTCCGGCTCCGGCAAATCAGCCACAGCCCTGGCAATGATGCGCCTGTTGCCACCCGTCGCCCGTGCGAGCGGCAGTGTGCGGTTCAAGATAATTAAAGATCGCAATGACTATGAGATCACCGCTGACTTGTTGGTTGTCAACGACAAGATTATGCGCGGATTTCGAGGTCGCCATATCGCGATGATCTTCCAGGAGCCCATGACCGCGCTGAACCCGGTGATGAAGGTCGGGCACCAGATCGCCGAGGCACTGCTCGCGCACGCGCCAAACACCCCGCGCCGCGAGGTCCGTGCGCGCGTCCTCGCTGCGATGCACGAGGTCGGCCTCCCTGACCCCGAGCAGCGCGCCGAAGACTACCCGCACCAGTTCTCCGGAGGCCAGCGCCAGCGCATCGTCATCGCGATGGCCATTCTCAACAAGCCGGCGCTGCTTATCGCAGACGAGCCCACCACAGCGCTCGACGTCACCGTGCAGGCCCAGGTGCTCGCGCTGCTCAAGCGGCTGCGCGCCGAGCACGGTTGTGCCATGCTCTTCATCTCGCACGACCTGGCCGTGGTCTCGCAGGTCGCTGATCGCGTCGCGGTCATGCGCCACGGCGAGATCGTGGAGCAGGGCAGCGTGCGCCAGGTGATGACCCATCCGGCCCACGCCTACACCCGCAGTCTGCTGGCCAGCGTACCCACCATGCGCACCGACCGCGAGAGCCCGCTCGCCGTATGAGGTAGACTGACCGATGCCCCTATGCGCGCGCTCATCGTCTCCGACATCCACGGCAACCTCCACGCTCTACAGGCAGTGCTGGAGGCTGCGTCGGGTCCGCTGGTGGGCGGCTATGACCAGCTCTGGAACCTCGGCGACATAGTGGGCTATGGTGCGCGGCCCAATGAGGTGTTAGATCTGCTGCGTCCCCTGGCGACCATCAACGTTCGCGGCAATCACGACCGTGTGTGCAGCGGCCTCAGCGATTCGTCCAGCTTCAACCCGGTAGCGGCCGAGGCTGCGGCGTGGACCCATCGCCACCTCACCATCTCCAACCTCGAGTGGCTGCGTGCGGTACCGCGCGGGCCCATCCGCGCCACGGAACGCGCCCTCTGCGCCCACGGATCGCCCCTGCATGAAGATCACTACATTGAGTCCATGCGCGATGCCTGGATGCCCTTGCAGCTCATGGAAGCTGAGATCACCTTCTTCGGCCACACCCACATCCAGGGAGGCTTCTCCCGCAGCGAAATGGAGTGGGAGGAGATTCGTCCCGCCTACTCCGTGCTGCGCGGCCTGTGGCGAACCAGGGCGGAGCGCTACGCAGTGGACGTGCCCCCAGGCTCTCGGCACCTCATCAACCCCGGCTCTGTAGGACAGCCACGCGACTTCGACTGGCGCGCGGCATTCGCCATCTATGACGACAGCAAGGAGCAGGTCACGTTCTTCCGCGTCCCTTATGACGTCAAAGCCGCACAGGCGGCCATTCGCGCCGCCCGCCTGCCGGAGCGCCTGGCCGCAAGGCTGGCAACGGGAAGATGAGAAAGTTGTAAGTTTTAAGTTGTAAGTGGGGGTCCGTCTTTTTCTTACAACTTGGAACTTACGACTTACAACTTACAACTAGAACAACCGCCCTATCGTGAACACCAGCTTGTGCTCGCCGGCATTGCCGATGGCAGGTGCTACGGAGATAACACCCAGCGGCGTCTCTGCGACGACGCCGAAGGTCACGTCCCAGCGCGTGAGCGTCGCAGCATCCGGTGCGCGCATCTGTCCGACCTCGAAGCTGCCGCCCAGGAACAGGCTCTGGCCCAGCGGCGCAGGCAGTGAGCGGATGCGGCGCAGATAGCCCGGCGTAATCAGAAAGTAGTCCGTCCCGCGGTATTGATCGATGGCGCTGGCGCCTAATCTAAGCGGGCCGCCCAGCGTATAGCGGAATGGCTGAGCGACGTTGCGGTTGAACATCGTCGCGCCCTCCGCCTTCAGCAGAAAGACGTTCCTCTTGTTGAACGTGCGGGAGCCGTCAAACTGGGTAAAGAACTGCGGCGCGCTGGGACTTCCCGAAGTGTCGTACAGATAGCCGACATCGGTGCGCACACGCACGCCGAACTCCGGCACCTGCGCGCGGTCCTGCGAGTCAAAGGTGTATTGCACGCGAGCCTTCTGCGAGTTCGCATCGTAGTCGGGCAGCCCGTCGGCGCCGGTGGTGGTAGTCCAGTCGACGTTATGCAACTCCCACCCAACCCGCAACTCATTCTTGCGGCTGTCGCTCCAGCCGATGTCCGCTCCCGGCCCACCCTGTTGCAGCAGCCGTTCCGAGAGCCGCGTATTGCCGCTGTAAATGTAGAACGGCTCGCGCGAGATGCCGGCCCGCGGCGCGAGGAAGAAGCCCGCGCGATCGAGCTTCCAGTAGTACTCGGCCTCCACCCGCGAGAGGAAACCGATATCAGCCTTCACACGCAGCTCCGACCCATAGCCGCCCAGGTCCTGGTATAGCAGGATCATATTGACGCTGGCACGGGTCACACCGCCGGTCTGTGCCGCGAGGTTGAAGCCCACATCCAGGAACGGCGGCCCTGTCGGCTTGTCCGTCACGGTGACCAGTAGAATCGGCCGGTCTGGCTGCTGCTGGTCATAGCCGACCGTGTAATCGGCGTCATAACGGCCGTCGCTGCGCACTTCGGAGAGCAGCGACTCAATCCTCTTGGTGTCGACAGGCTGATCCAACAGCGTTACGAAACTCCGTTCTACTACGTCCTGAACTTCCGGCTTCGGGGCTTTGACCTTCACGCTCAACACGGTGCCTACCGGACCATGGATCTTCGCCGCGCGCTGCGCAACGTAGATCTGCCACTGTGCATCGCTGAGCGCATAGGGCAGCAGTTCGGCCTTATGGGCCTCAGCCGCGTCATATCCACGCTGCGTCAACGGCACAATCTTCGTGTAGTTGGTCGCGCTGAAGCCGGAGACGTCCGGCATAATCACAACGTTGGCCAGAGCCCGCTCCTGGCGCTCATTAGCCTCAATGCCCACGGCGAAGGCGCGATCGAGCACTCCCAGGATGGAGTCCAGATCGCCGTTGCCCACCGGCTCCAATGGCAGGCTCACCGCGAGGATTACATCGGCGTGCATCGCCTGGATATCGGGCGTCGGCAGGTTCTCCAGCACCGCGCCGTCCACGTACTCATGCCCGTCCAGCTCAAACGGGCGGAAGACCCCGGGGATGGAGGCCGAGGCGCGCACCGCGTCCTGCAGACTGCCGCGCGCGAAGGTCACGGTCTTGGCGGCGTTCAGATCGGTGGACTGGCAGCGGAACGGGATAGGCAGATCGTTAAAGTCGGTCTGGTCGTTGTAGCGCAGGAACTCGCGGTCCAGGAACGCGTTCAGGCCGCTGTCGGTCAGCAGGCTGTTCCGCAGGGAGACGCGGTGCTTCAGGCCGACGGTAATCGCGTTCGGGACATCGCGGCTGTCTTCGCGGCGACGGAAGTTCAGTGCCGTGTACGGCTGTTCAAATTGGAAGATTGAAGTGACCGTCTCATCGGTGAGCGTGCTCTCCATCTCCTTCGGCGTGTGGCCGGTGGCATACAGTGCGGCGACGATCGACCCCATGCTGGTCCCGGCGATCTCGTCCACCGGTATGTGATGCTCGTCGAACCACTGCAGTACGCCGATCTCGCTCAGCGCGAGCGCGCCACCACCGCCCAGCGCCAGCCCGATGATGGGCCGGTCGTGCGGCACATTCGTCGGTGGCGTGGAAGGGTCCAGCGGTCCCAACCGCAGCAGCTTGGTGCTGGCTGCCTCTTCGCCCTTAGCGGCAGGTTTGGCCGCCGGGCTATTGTCCTGTGCAGGAGTCCCGGCGCCCTTTTCACTCACGCCGCCGGCGCCCTTCGGGGGCTGGGGAGCCTGCTGCGCGTCGGTCTGCGCGCTCGCGTATAGACCGAGCGTCAGCAGCAATATCACGGTAAAACAAACCTTACGGGTGGTCACAGGTATCAGATTAGACGCTTACCGCCCGTGTGAGGGTGGCTGAAGGCGTCTTATCTTTGCCCGTCAAAGGCAACTTCTAGAGCTTGAACTCCTGGAATATCTCCGGGAACTGCCGCCCCAGATCCGCGATCTTGGGTATATCGCACACCTGGATGTAGGGATTGTTCGGATTCTTCATCGCGTAGTTCTGGTGGTACTCCTCGCCGCGATAGAACACATCCAGCGGCGCAATCTGCGTCACAATAGGCTTGGCGAAGACCTGTGCAGCATCCAGTTGCTTCACATACTCGCGCGCCACACGCTCCTGCTCCGGGTTGGTAAAGAAGATCGCAGAGCGATAGCTGGTCCCCACGTCCGCGCCCTGGCGATTGAGCTGCGTCGGGTCATGCACTACGGAGAAGAATATCCGCAGCAGAGTTCCATAGCTGACCAGCGCGGGGTCATAGAGAATCTCAATCGCCTCAGCATGGCCGGTGTCCTCGGCGCATACCGAGCGGTAGTTGGCGGTCTTGGCCGACCCGCCCGAGTAGCCGACCGTCGTCTGCACCACGCCCTTCACGCGCTGAAACACCGATTGCACGCCCCAGAAGCAGCCTCCGGCGAAGACCGCCGTCTCGCGCTGCCCGGCGTCCCACCCGGACTCAGGAGCTACGACGTCATGCAACGGTGCGGGTATTGGTTCTTTGTGAGTCACTGCCATAATCCTTGTTCTCCTCATGTGGATGGCCAACCCTAGAGACGCAATTACCCCGAGCCCGAAAGCAGCGTCGATCAGGAGGCCATAAAAGTTCACTCCCATTGGACGCAGAATGTCACCTTCGCGATGCGGAGCAGCTTCGCTTCCATAGTTCGTATAGTGGAAGGAACGCACCACTGGCAACAACAGGAGTGGCTCTATGATCGATATGACGCGGCGGCAGGTGATTCAGGGTGCATTGCTCAGCGGCTTGGCCGGCGCGCTGGGACAGGGCGGCAAAGCAGACGCGCAGGCAGATCCGGTAATCCGTTCTCCCTATGGCGCAGCGGAGACCACTCCCCGTCTGCAGGGAATTCGGCGCGTCATCATCGACACCGACCCGGGCAACGACGACGCCCTCGCCCTGCTGCTGGCCATGGCCGCGCCGCACCTCCAGGTGGCCGCAGTGACCGTCTGCCCCGGCAACCTTGGGCCGGAAGGCTACGACCAGCAGGTACGCAACGCGCTATACGTGGTGGACCTCGCGGGCAAGAGTGGCAAGGTGCCTGTCTACCGCGGCATGGAGCACCCCATTCTCAACCTGCCGTATCCCGTAGCGACATTCATTCATGGCAAGTATGGGATGGGCGATGTGCAGGTCCCCACTGTGACGCAACGTCCCGAGGCCGAACATGCCGTGGATGCCATGCGCAGAATGGTGAACGCAGCACCGGGCGAGATCACCATCCTGGCGCTCGGTGGATTGACCAACATTGCCATGGCGATGCTTCGCGAGACGGAGTTCGCCAGCAAGTTGAAGGGCATACTCTTCGTCGGAGGACGTTACGCCACGCCGGGGATGGCCCCCAGCTACAACGTGTTGGTCGACCCGGAGGCGGCGCACGTCGTCTTCACCTCGGGCGTTACGTTGACCATGATGAGTGCCGACGTGATCAACCGCGACTCCGTGATGGTGGATGCAGACTTTGATCACGCAGCCAGCCTGCACACTCCCTGGAGCCGCTTCTTTATCGAGTCCAACAACCTGCGCCGGACCTATGAGAAGAAGTACCGTGGCGCGGCCGGATCGGTGAACCCCGACCCGATGGCGGTCGCTTCGGCCATCGATCCTTCGATCGGCCTGAAGTACATGTCGGTGTACATGCGCATCGAGCTGCGCGGCGAGTACACACGCGGCGCGGTGGTCTACGGCGATGACATCTACTCTGGCCATCCGATTCCACCCGGAAACGTCGACATCTGCGTGGCCGCGGACGGCGACAAGTTCAAGCGGATGGTCTTTGACACGCTGCAGCGAGGTTGATGCACGGTTGCCGCTATCCCGGAGGCCAGTTCATATGCCTTCCACCCAGCAGATGCACATGCAGATGCTCGACCGTCTGCCCGCCGTCCGCCCCGGTGTTGATCACCAGCCGATAGCCGTTCCCTAGTCCCTGCAGCCGCGCCACCTCCGCGCACGCCGCCAGCAGATGCCCGAGCATGCCCTCATTCGCCTTCGTCGTGTCCGCCATGGACGCGACATGCAGCTTCGGAATCACCAGCACATGCACCGGCGCCTGCGGGTTGATGTCCCGAAAGGCGATCACCTGCTCGTCCTCGTAAGAGCGCGTCACAGGAATAGTGCCGGCAACAATCTTGCAGAACAGACAATCCATTCACTGCCTCCCAAAATACTTTGGAAACATACCGGGTGCCCACGGATCATATGCTCTTGCGAACGCGGCACGGCGTCCGATCGCCGGATGGCTGTAGCTCCAGAACTCATAAAGCTGGTTCGGATTTGGATCGGCCAGCGACGTCTCACCCAGCACGTCGAACGCTCCCTTCGCCGCGGCCTGCGGGTCGGCGACGATGCCGTGAATCGCCTCCTGTCCATAAACATCCGCGGCGTGTTCGTGGCTGCGGATGAAGGCATTCTCCAGCGGCTCGGCGAGCGCGTTGAACAGCGAGAAGGCCAGCATCAGCACCGCCAGCGCCGCCCAGTCCTCCTGCGCCGGAATGTGCCATCGTGCGCCGAACTGCCGCAGCACGCCCTGCACAAAGTGGTAGCCCAGGTAGAGCATCACCAGCAGCAGAAGAATCGTAAATCCCAGTCCGGTCCGGATATGACCCAGCACATAGTGTCCTGACTCATGCCCGAAGACCAGCAGAATCTCATCCGGCGTGGCTTTGGTAATCGTGTTGTCCCACACCACTACACGCTTGCTCGCGCCAAAGCCCTCCACATCTGCGTTCAGCGTGGTCACCTTCGCGCTGGCCTTCATCAGGTACATCCGTTCCGGCGGTATGTCCATGTGCCCCTTCTGCACAACCTCTTCCAGCTTCGCCACCAGTGCCGGCTGCGTCGCCTGCAGCGGCTCGTAGTGGTTGAAGATCGGCTCAATGTAGGGCGCTAAGTAAATGCCGAAGAACACAATCGGAATCGCGCACACCCAGAACACCAGCCACCACCTCCGCGGCGCCCTGCGGATGATCCAGAACAGCAGCATCACCAATAGCCCGCCAACAACCCACACCAGCCCGAAGGTCTTGGCCTGGTCCCCAAACCAGCTACCCCATCCCTGCACGCTAAGCGCGTACTTCAACTCCAGATGCTGCTCGTACAGATCGAGCGGCAGACTCAACAAGCTCCCGGCAAACACGTACAAACCGAGAAAGACATACCCCTGCACCCAACGGCTGCGAAACCTCACCGCAACATCCCGCATCCAACCAATCACCCCAAAGCCCAGCAACAGCAGCAGGCTCACGATGTCCCATATCTCCTCGGCGAAGTGCATGGTCATATGCACCTTTGTCAGGTGCTGCGCCGTGGCCAGTTCACCCGCGGGCAGCGAGTAGTCAGGAACGTTGCCATAGGGCGGAGCCGCGTCCACCTCCTGCTGGGCATAGACATTGGCCGCATGCTCCGCGGGAGTCTCCTTCGCGCATCCGGCCAACCCAGCCGGGAGCAGCAGGAACAGGGCAACAGCAGGTGTAAACCGTCTTAGATTCATAGACTTCCTTCGCTCGCGGGAAATTGCTGTGCTCCGAGTCTGCACTCCTCCGCGGCGATGCGCAAGCGGCCCCGTCTAATGGAAGCATCTTGATTCATCGCTCATTTACACTCGAAGATGAGACCTCATCTCGCTGGAAGCTGGCACCGCATTGAATTTTCCTCCCGCCTCACCCTCCTCAAACTGTACTTCGTTCCTGCGCAGGACACTCCCGCTCATCGCACTCGCGTTCTCCGCCGGTCTCGCATGGGCCGCCGACGGCAACTCCCCATCGTCACCACCCGATCCTGTCCTCCTCCAGGTCATGGACGCCGAACTTCACCGCGCCATCTCTGAGCTCGGTAACGCGCCGGCCAATGACGCGAAGACCTCCGCGCAGAAGCCCTACTACCTCAGCTACTCCGTCTATGACGCAGAGAACGTGACCATCACCGCACAGTACGGCGCCATCACCGCCTCTAACTCCTCTCATGCGCGCTCGGCCGATGTCCAGGTACGGCTCGGCTCGCCCTCGCTCGACAACACGCATGACACGCACCGCGACAGCGCGCTCACCACTATCCCGCTGCCGCTCTCCGACGACCGCGCCGCCATCGAGCGCAGCCTGTGGTTCGCCACGAACCGCGGCTACGGCAAGGCTCTCGACGCGCTCGAAAAGGTGAAGACCGAGCAGCAGGTCCGCGCCAAAGAGGAAGACTCCTCCGCCGACTTCTCCGCCGAGCACTCCGAGACAGAAGTCCTGCCCCCTGCACCGCCGCTCGCCGTCGACCGCGCCGCATGGGAGTCGCGCCTGCGCGAGATCTCCGCCGTCTTCCGCAGTTATCCGAACATCTTTTACGACATGGCGATTCTCCAGGCCGCGCATGAGACGGACTCCTTCGTCTCCAGCGATGGCACGCGCGTCTCCGCGCCCAACCAGGTCGCGCGTCTCATCGTCGTCGCCCGCACCCGCGCCGCCGACGGCATGGACCTCTTCCGCGACCTGACCTTTGAGGCCGACGCCACCGGCAACCTTCCCGCGCAGAGCGAGGTCCTCGCCACGACGGAAGCCATGGCGAAGAACCTCGACGATCTACGCGTCGCTCCCATCACCGAGCCCTACAGCGGCCCGGCGATCCTCTCCGGTCGTGCTGCGGCGGTCTTCTTCCATGAGGTGCTGGGCCACCGGCTTGAAGGGCAACGCCAGCGCGGCGATGAGGAAGGCCAGACCTTCACCCGGCTGCTCGGCAAGCCCATCCTGCCCAGCTTCCTCTCCGTCGCCGACGATCCCACGCTCGCCACGTTTGACGGCCATCCGCTCAGCGGCCACTACCTCTTCGACAATGAAGGCCAGCCCGCGCGCCGCGTCCAGCTCGTTGACGATGGAGTGTTGGAGACCTTCCTCATGTCACGCCTGCCCATCGCGAGCTTCGCGCAGTCCAACGGCCACGGCCGCGCCGAAAGCGGCAAGATGCCCACCGGCCGCCAGGGCAACCTCATCGTCACCTCCACCCACGCCGTCTCCGACGCCGATCTGCGCGAGATGCTCAAGGCCGAAGCCAAGAAGCAGGGCAAAGCCTACGGCCTGTACTTTGAGGACATCTCATCGGGCTTCGCAGTCACCACCCGCAGCTCACCGCAGGCGTTTCAGGTAATCCCACTCGTCGTCTACCGGGTCTACGTCGATGGCCGCCCCGATGAGCTGGTGCGCGGCGTCAGCATCGTAGGAACGCCGCAGGCCGCGCTGAACAGCATCGTCGCCACCGGCGACAAGCCCGACATCTTCAACGGCGAGTGCGGCGCGGAGTCCGGCACCGTTCCGGTCAGCGCCGTTGCACCCGCCATGCTGGTCTCGCAGATTGAGACCCAGCGCCAGGCGCAGGGCACCGCCCGCCCACCCATCGTCCCGCCTCCACCACTCGACGATGCCTCAACGCCGAAGGGAGGTCGCTGATGCCTATCTCCACCCGCCGTCATCCTGAGCGCAGCGCGCAGCGCGTAGATATAAATAGCCGTCATCCTGAGCGACCCCGAGCGAGCGAAGCGCGCCGAGGGCAAGTCGAAGGACCCCTGTATTCGCAGATGCTTGCAGCAGCACTGCTGTCCGCGTTCACCCTCTCCGCCGCGGCCCAGTCACCCGCAACCGTCGTGTCTGACCCCCTCCTCACCGCCATGCAGCAAGAGCTACAGCGCGAGCAAGTCCAGCTCGTCCTCCCCGGCATGCAGCGCCCTTACTTCATGGAGTACCGCCTCGAGGACATGACCAGCTACGAGGCCGCCGCCAGCTACGGCGCGCTCACCACCGAGCACGAGAGCCACCAACGCATCGTGCGTGTCGAGGTCCGCATAGGTGACTTTGTCTCGGACTCCAGCTCCGCTCGCGGCGACGGCACCTTGCAGCTCGCGCCGGAAGACAACGATCCCGCCGCGCTGAAGTTCGCTCTCTGGACAGCGACCGACGAAGCCTACAAGAACGCACTGCGCGCCTACGCCACCAAGCAGGCCGCGCTCAAGCAGTTCCAGAGCGCGCCCACCGCCAACGACTTCACCACTGCCAAACCCGTCACGCTCATCGAGCCGCTTGTCTCGCTCGAACTCGATCGCGACGAGTGGAAGCGCCGCATCATCGAGGCCAGCGGCCTCTACGCCACCGCGCCGGAGGTCCGCAGCTTCGCCGCCGCCGTGCAGTACTCCTCGGCGAATATCACCGGCCTCGCGATAAATCGCTACATGGTCGACACCGATGGCACGGTCCTGCGCCACGGCTACACCGGCTACTCGGACTCCATCAACGTCGGTGGCCAGGCCGCGGACGGTATGGAGCTCGGCCGCAACAACGGTTCGACCTCCGCGACCGCTGACGGTCTCGAAGACGCGGCTGCGCTGCACAAGCGCACCATCACCGACCTGCTCAGCTTCAACGAGCTGCGCAACGCGCCCGTGGTGCAGCCGGAGGACTATCACGGTCCGGTGCTCTTCTCCGGCGATGCGTCCGCGGATGTCTTCGACAAACTCTTCGTGCCCAACATCGAGGCCGACCGCCCGGACATCGGCACCACAGCGCGCACTCAGGGAGCGTACCAATCCAGCCTGCGCACGCCGGTACTCCCTTCGTTCCTCACGGTAGTTGACGACCCCACGCTACGCAGCTTTCAGGGCCGCGCGCTGCTCGGCGCATACAGCGTGGACGACGAAGGCGTGCCGGTCGCACCGGTCACCATCGTCGATCACGGCAAGCTGCTCAACTTCCTTCTGGGCCGCGAGCCGGTGAAGGACTTCCCCGTATCCAACGGCCACGGCCGCGCTACGCTAGGCCAGGCCGCGCACTCCCGCGCTGGGGTCATCATCGTCACCACCACCGAGCCGCACACCGACGAGCAGCTCCAGGCCCAACTCCTCGCGCTCGCCAAAGAGCAGGGCCGCGATGTCTATGCGGTGGAGACCCTCGGCGGCGGCGAACTGACGCCCCGGCTGCTCTACCGCGTCTCGCCAGACGGCAGGCGCACACTGGTGCGCGGCGCGGACTTTGATGAGCTCGACCAGCGCGCCATTCGCAGCGGCATCCTCGCCGCCGGCGGCAAGCCGTACGTCTCGCAGACAGTCGGTCCGCTGCCGCAGACCACCATCGCACCCGCGCTGTTGTTTGCGGACATCGCCGTCAAGCGCGCCAGCGAAGAACAGCAGAAGCTGCCGTACTATCCGCCGCCAGAGCTCACTGTGCGGTGAGCGGGTTGTAAGTTGTACGTCTTAAGTTGTAAATCAAGAACCTTTCTCACTTAAAACTTACAACTTAAAACTTACAACTCAGTCCAAACGCACCAGATACGGCATCGCCTGCGCATCCGGCGTTCCGATCCAGTCGAGCACCGCCTCGGCCTGCGCGCGGTCGTGCTGCGCCGGATCGATGCGTACCCAATAACCCGTCGGACCCGCGAACTCAATCACCCGCGCACCCTTGTAGCGTTCGATCAGCGCTGCCTTCAGGTCGAGCGCGTCCTGCTCGTTCTTGAAGGCCCCGGTCTGCACCGCCCACTTGCCGGCGGGGTCGGCGCTCGCGTGCGCAAAGGCCTCCAGCCTTACCTTCGCAACCCCCGCACGATACAGGCTGATGGCCTTCGCCGCGCCCATCGACAGGTCGATCACGCGTCCCGGCACAAACGGCCCGCGATCGGTAATGCGCACCAGCACTTGCTCTCCCGTGGCGAGATTGGTCACGCGCACGGTCGATCCCAGCGGCAGCGTGCGATGCGCCGCGGTCATCGCGTTCTGATCGAACGTACTGCCGTCGGCCGCGGCGTGGTGATGGAAGTTCGGCCCATACCAGCTCGCCGTTCCGGTCTCTGTAAATACGGGACGCCCGCGCGTGTCGTCAAAGAACCCCGGCGGCTCAGCGGTAGCCTCTCTGTGCGTGGAAACACCCGGAGGCGGCGGCTGGGTTGCAACCGGCGTCGAGTGCCGGCATCCGCTCGCGAGCAACGCACAGCAAAGCGCGAGCGGCAAACCTCGCCGCACCGCACTGATTTCGCGACTGCCTCTCTCGCTCATCGCTTCTCCTGCATCTGCTGTGCTCTCTTCATCATTCCGTCCGCGCATGGCCTCGTCAATGCGGGTGTGCCCAGCTCGATACGCTCAACGCAAAGCCGCCGAAAGGTTGCCTCACCCTGATCAAGCTTGTGGGGACAACCATCCGCACCGCATATGCGTCCGTCTTAGTAGGCCCGGTTGAAGACAACTCTGCAAGTACATGTGCGGGACCCGGTAGGCAGTGAAAGGCACAATGATCTTCCAGAGACACTTCCCGCGAACGCTCGGCGCTCTCTTCATCGCGCTGCTGTTCAGCGCAGCAGCAGCGGCGCAGACCTCCATGCAACTCTCCTCCGAGCTGTCGCTCGCCGCCTCCAGCAACTCCGGCGACGCCTTGCCCAACGACCCCGGCGTCGCCCTCTCGGACACCGCGCATGACGCGGCACCTGCCACCACCCGCCAACTGGTGCATGAGGAGCGTACTGCTTCGCTGCACATGAAGTACATTCCCGCCGGTTGGAAGGTGTTGCCGCTCACGCCGCATGACAAGGTGCTACTCGGCCTCAAGGATCTCTATAACCCGTTCTCCATCGCCAGCATCCTCGCCTCGGCGGGATACTCGCACCTCACCAACGGTCAGCCCAACTACGGCACCAACAGCGGCGCCTTCGCCCAGCGCGTAGGCGCGTCGTTCGTACGCGACTCCACGGAAGGCCTCTTCACAGACTCCATCATGTCCCCGCTGCTGCATGAAGACCCGCGTTACTACGTCGAAGGCCCCAACTACAGCTTCGTCCATCGTACGATCTATGCAATCACCCGGCCCATTATCACCCGCACGGACAGTGGCCGTCCCACACTGAACTCCGCCACATTGCTGGGCTATGCAGGTGCCAGTGCGCTAACCTATGCCTACTATCCGGCGAGCAATCGCAACTTCAAGGACACCGCCGCGACCTTCGGCGACGGCATCGGCGGAGCGGCGCTGGGGTTCTTCGTCACCGAGTTCACCTCGGGCCTGATGCAGAAACTGCACCCCTCCGTGAGATAGTACAGTCTGCTAGAGAGATATGTGAGCTCCTGGGTGCCACGGAGCAGCATCTCCTGGAAGGCGGGTTCTCACCAAAGTATGGAGTGGTTGGTCCAGCAAAGACAGTCCCGCGCCGCCAGCGATGCGCTGCCGGTAACCTTTCTGCTGCTCGCCATACCTGTTCTGCTGATGAGCGCCACCAGCCTGCGCGGGCAGTCTATAGGACCGTCGCTGCCTGACGCCCCCAGTGCGCTGCTCGCCGCCTCTTATGCCGGTCCGCAGGCCGCGACTGCCCCACAAGCTAACGCATCGGCCTCGGGCGTACCGCAAGGCCGCCTCCCGCCGTGTACCGATCTGCACTTCGTACCCTTGCCCGGCGCGGACTCCTCACAACCGGAATCTGTGTCAAAGTCGCGTCCCTGCCGGAAGGAAAACCGGCTGCAACCCATCATCAGCTCCAGCCGCGTCGAGCCCCTCACCGTTGCAGACAAGGGCAAGCTCGCAGTTCGCGATATCATAGACCCCTTCAACCTCATCACCATCGCTGGGGCGTCTGGAATCACCATCGCCGCCAACTCGCACACGGTCTATGGGCCTGGCTTTGCCGGCTTCGGCAAGCTTACCGGTTACAGCTTCGCTGAGGACGCCATGGGTGAAGGCATCGGCACCTTTGCCATTCCCAGCATCGCGCATGAGGATCCGCGCTACCATCGCATGCCGGACAAGCCCTTCGGCCGCCGCCTGCTGCACGCCGTTGCCCACACCGTGGTCGCGCAGAGCGACGAAGGTCGGCTCATGCCCAACTATTCCACCCTGGTCGGCTACCCGCTCGGCACTGAGCTTTGCGACCTCTACGTTCCCGGATTGAACACCAGTCTGCCGGCCACCGGCGAGCGCGCCGCCGTCGGCCTCGCCACCAACCCCATCGGGGATATCGTCGCCGAGTTCCTGCCGGACATCGCGCGCCGCATCCACATCCGCATCGTCTTCATCCAGCAGATCATGAACCAGGTCGCTAACGGAGCACCGTCAACGCAGTAAGTTGTCAGTTCTTAGCTCTTAGAGAAAGCAAGAGGCCCACCCTTGATATCCCAGGCGGGCCTTTGCTCTTCCTAAGAACTAAGAACTAACAACTAGAACGTCGTGCTCACCGTCAGCCTAAGCGTCTTGCGTGGCTCGCGCAGAATGTAATCCGCTCCGTAGAACTGCAATGCCTGCTGGTAGCTGTACAGTCCCGCCTCAGACGTCGGGAACAGGTTCTTGAAGCAGGCGGTCTGTCCGGCGGCGCAGGTATTCGGCAGAGCCAGGCGCTGCGGCAGGTCTTCATAAAGCCGCAGCGGGTTGTAGGCGTAGTACAGCCGGAACGGCGCATTGATAATCGGCAGCACCACCTGCAGCTCCACACCGTTGGACATGCGTGGCACCACATTGGTTCCGGGCACATCCTTCAGATAGATCGGGAAGGTCACCGACTGGCCGCCGAAGCAGTCTCCGTTGACCAGTTGCGGGCAGCCATACAGCGGGCTGTTGATGGAGGTAAGTCCCTCTACGCTCTGCCGCAGTTGCGAGGGCTGCGTGTTGAACGTCAGGCCGAAGTCCGTAAAGAAGGCCAGGGTCACCTGGTCCACGATTGGAATGCGGTACTCCACATTGGCCGTCACGCTGGTGTCGCCGCCAATAGAGGCCAGGCGATAGACGGGCAGTGGAATCTGCACGTTCCCCAGCGCCGGATTGGTGGGGTCGCGCGGCACGTTCGATCCGTCCGGGTTGGTGAGGTTGAACATCACCTTGGTCGGAATAAACGTGTACGGAGAACTGGAGCGGATATCGAAGCCACGCACCTCGTTCTCGCCGCCACCGTAGATGCGGCTGAACGGCGGCGCCACCTGCCCGCCATAGCCCGCGATGTTGGAGACCTCCACGCGGTAGCCCAGCACGTTGTGGCCTTCCTTGTTGATGCGCAGCCCCTTCATGGGGAAGAACTGCCGGTAGGTCGCGGTCGGCGCGTAGTACTTGGTATTGCCGCCCACGCCCGCGATCTGGAACGTCACGTTCAGATCCTTGCCGTTGTGCGCTCCCACCGCGCGGTCCAGCGTGGAGAAGCTGAAGCTCGGCGACACAATCGATGTGACGATGCCGTTCAACTGGTTCTGTCCCTCAATGCCGGAACGGAACGCCAGCGTCTGAAAGACATTCAGTGTGTTCTGGTTGAAGGTCGTAATGCCCGACCGCGACAGCGAATAGGAGAGTCCAACGCGAGCCACACCCGAGCGCTTGAACAGGTTGCGCAGCGCTGTGCTGGTGGAGATCACCAGCCCCGTCGTGGAGTTGTTGTAGTTGGTCAGCAGCGACTGCTGCGCATTGGTCAGGTTCGCGCTCTGCCCGTTCGTAATCGAGTAGCTCTTCGCTGGGTTGTAATCGTACTTGCTGGTGGAAACCTGTATGCCCAGCGAGATCGGCTTGTTGCGCAGGTACGGCTCATTGAAACCGAAGCTCAGGTTACGCGACAGATCGCCGATGTTGGCGTTCACGCTCAGCGTCTCGCCCAGTCCCAGGAAGTTGTTCGTCTCGTAGTTCAGGCCGATAAACGATCCCGACAATCCGCTGATGCCGCCGTTCACGCCGATGGAGTTCTTGCCCTTCTCATGCAGCTTCACCAGCAGGTCCACGGTGCCGTCTTCAGTGTTCTGCCGTGTCTCCACATCCTGCTCGGCCTTCAGCGTGTCAAAGTAGTTCAATTGGTTCAGGCGCAGCAGGCTCAGGTCGACCAGCCGGCTGTTGTACACCTGGCCCTCTTCGAGCAGCATCTCGCGGCGGATGACCTTGTCGCGGGTGATGGTGTTGCCGCTGAACTCGATGCGCGAGACGTAGAACGGCTTGCCCTCGTCGATGTCCACGTTCAGGTAGACCAGCTTCTTGGCCTCGTCTACGCGTGGCTCCGGTGTACCCACCATGTTGATGTATCCGCCCTCGCCATAGGCCTTGCGGAGCTGTTCCAGCCCCTTACCGAAGAGCGTGCGGTTGAAGTAGTCGCCGTCCTTGATGGCAAACTGCGCGCGCAGCGCCTTCACATTGCTGTAGGCCTTGTTGCCGGTGAACGTAATGCCGCCCAGCTTGTAGCGCTCGCCCTCTTCAATCGGAATCAGGATGTCCACCCGCTTGCCCGTGGAAGGGTGCAGCGTGAACGGGTCAATGCCCCCGGCGTTGCGCACGTTGGTCTGCGGTTCGCCGGTAATGGCCTTGAAGTAGCCCTTGTCCTGGTACTCAGCCCGTACCCGCTCGGCGTCTTCGTCCAGCTTGCTGGCGTCAAATGTCCGCGGAAAGATCTCTTCCAGGATGATGGAGTGCGGTATGCCGACCGGTTGCAGGTTCTTCATCGCCTCCACCAGTTGGCGGTGGTTCAGCGCATGGTTGCCGTCAAAGGCGATCCTGCCCACCTTCACGGTCGGGCCTTCCTTCACGTGGAAGGTCAGCGCCACCGCCGCCGGCGGTATGGTCTTCACTTCGGTACGGATGGTGGCGAACTGGTGGCCGTGCTCGCCCAGCATCTCCTGCAGCACCACTTCAGCCCGCTTCACGTGGGTGGGGTCGTACTGGCTCTCTACGGAAAGGCTCACCTTCTCCTTCTTGTAGCGCTCCAGCACGTCGGAGACGGTAATCGCATTCAGTCCCACGTAGTCGATCGAGCGGATGGTCGGCTTCTCGCGGACGTAGACCTCCAACTGGATGCAGCCGGCGCCCTCCACCCGCTCAATGCGAACATCGTCAAAGTAGCCGGTGTTCCACAGCGAGTTGAAGTCGCGCTCCACCACCGCCGGGTCATACTCGTCGCCGGGACGGCTGAACAGCCGCGCCAGGATGCTCTCCTTGGGGATGCGACGGTTGCCGATGATCTGGGTCGGGCACAGCACCTGCGGGGCATTAGCCGCACTGAACCGCGGCTGGGCCTGCACCTGCGCCCCGGCCTTAAGGCTCAGGACGCACAAAACCGTTATCGCGGCGGCGCTCAATAGCGCGGTCCGGCAGAGGTCCCAGCGGGGGATGGCGAAGTGGCTCGGGCGCGTGCGCACAGGCTGGGTCGTACAGTTCAGGGAGCTTGCGCTCACTCGGATTCCGGTAAAGATACTCACACCCTCACTGCTCTTTGAATCTGTGCCCTGCGCATAACGAAGGGGGAACCTAGATTATAGGCGACTGGCGGCACCTGAGTCGCCTCCGCGGGCATTTCCCGAATAGGCGCCTGCTCAGGCGGAGCCATCCTCTGTGCCCTCCGCGCAACCTCTGCGCCCTCTGCGTTAAAGCTTTTGCCGTTGCTTTTGCTCTATCCCCGCTATTTCCGGCCAAACCGCGCCGTCACCTGGGCCAGGTCCGCGCTCTTCAGGAACGCCGCAATCTCCGCGGCCATCTGCTGCTCGGCCACCCCCACCGGCAGCGTTGTGTCCTGGGTCTCCACCTTCAGCAGCACCGGAACCGGCCGCGCCGCATCGCTCTGCAGGGGCAGATCCTTGTGCGGCCTCGCGTACACCATCGTGATGTGCTCGCCGCTCTCCGAGTACTGCCGGCAGCTTCCGCCGTCGCACACCGTGGAGGCCTCCAGCCGCTGCCGCACCCCGTTGTTGTACATCGCCGCGGTCAGCGCCACACTCCCACCGGGCCCCTCGTCCGGACCCGGATCTACGATCTCCCCATGCCACGTCGGGTCCTCGCCGCGCGCAATGTGGCAAACCTCCGCATCGTGGATGCTCAGCAGCGGCGATATCCCCAGCGACACGTGATCGCCCGGCGTGCTCGGTCCCCCCGGCGTCGCCGCAGGCTTATCCGGCCCCACATACTCGCCCCAGCTATAGACCACCACGCCCTCGTAGGTCTCATCGCGCCACGTCCGCACCAGGCGGTAGGGCCCGATGCTCGCCGGCATAGGCAGCACCACAGAAGCCGCCGTCGGCTGCGCCAGGCTGGTATGGATGTAGTCCGCCCCGAACAGCGCCGCCAGCACCACCACTGCCGCGGCCTTCATCAGCACCGGCCACGCCCGCACGGGTGCCACTGACGGCATCGGCGCCTCCGCCGCTGGCCGCCTCAGCCGTTCGATCACCCAGAAGAAGATCACCAGCGCCAGCACGAACAGGCACGCGCCCACAATGTGGTCAGCCAGTTCCTCATGCGGGCCCAGCGCCGGATGGCTCACCGTGATCTTGTCGTAGATCACCATCGCGCACAGCCGCAGAAAGTTGAACACGTACCCCAGCAGCACGCCGCCCACCACCACCGGCACAAACACCGCCCAGCGAAACCGGTAGTAGTACGCCACGGCAATCGCGGTCAGCCCCATCGTGATGGACCCGCGCAGGCCGTCGCACCCCGGCGCAATGAACATCCCCGTGCTCGGCGAGAACATAATCTGCAGCTCGCCCGAGTTCAGCCTTACGCCCAGCAACTGCGCAAACGCCTTGGCAACCACCGCACCGGCGTGTTGCAGCGGAACGTCCACACGCCGGCTGAAGGTCTGCGGCACCGGGATCACCGCCCACATTAGCGCCACTGGAAACCATGCCGCGCGCAGCAGTCTGGTCCCGCCGAAGAGCAGCACAAAGCTCGCCGCATACACCACCGCGATCAGCGGCAGCGGCGGCAGTTGCAGCAGCCAGTCTTTGTTAACGGTCACAATCAGCAGCGTCTGGTCGCGGACAAACACCAGCAGCGCTGCCGCGGCCAGCAGCACAAATCCCCACCACGTCCCCTCGGCCTCCCAGCCGATGCCGCGCCAGTCGCGCACGATTAGCGCGGCGCACACAAACGGCACGGCCAGACCCACGGACTTCAGCGCATCGCTCTGCCAAATTCCGGCCAGCGCCTGCACCGTTCCGTAGATGGCAAACAGCCCCACCGCCGCGCACACACACGCAACCGCCGCAGCATTCCGTGCGGAGAACTCAAAGTTGTTGGAAAATATCCCCGGCCTTGCAGCGACGCCATCCACCACAACTCTGCGGTTCGTCACAATCTGCACTCCAGGGGATTTGGGGGCTAGAGCTGGAAGCTACTTCTTCGTGTCTTTGGTCACGCGGCGGGCCCGGATCCGCGTCCGCACATTGGACACAGCAAACACTCCGCTCGCCAGTCCCGCCAGTATCAGCGTAGGATTCTCAGGCGTGTCGTCACATCCGCTCTGCGCGCGCGCAGGAATGGCGACCGCCAGGGCAAGTACAAGAGCCGTCAGGAGAAAAATCTTCTTCATATAGTACGTTTACGCCCCCTATCAGTAGGTTCTCAGTGCGTGGAGGAGATACGTGCGTCGCCGCTGCTCCGCTAATGTTCTATCGACTCTGGGAGCAGGCCCGGAGAAGTATATTCAGGATAGGATGCGCCCCACCCTAAGTCAACGCGATTCCTGCCCCATTCGGGGTATTGCCCTGAAATAGGCCAGTTCGACGGGCACCCGCCGCCCCGGTCACCTGTTCCCCCGCCGGCACTGTAAAATCGACCGTTGTACCGCACCGCACCAGGAGGAATCGCAGCAATGGCATCGGCAATGGCAGGTATGGAGGCCCTCACGGGCGTTTACGACGGTCTCAAGTCCCGCATGGCCAAGTCCGTGGACGACTTTCGCGCCAACCTCGCCGGCGTGCGCACCGGCCGCGCCTCGGTCCACATGCTCGACGGCATCAAAGTCGAATACTACGGCACGGAAACGCCTCTCAACGAGCTCGCCCAGCTCAAGACCCCCGAGGCCAGCCTCATCCTCGTCGAGCCCTTTGACCCCTCCATCGTCGCCGCCGTCGAAAAGGCCATCCGCACCAGCCCTCACGGCTTCAACCCCATGCACGACGGCAAGGTCATCCGCATCCCCATCCCGCCCATGAATGAGGAGCGCCGCAAAGAGGTCGTCAAGCAGCTCGCCGGCACCGTCGAGGAGCACAAGACCAGCATCCGCAACATCCGCCGCGACGGCAACGACACCGTCAAGAAGGCCGCCCGCGACAAGCTCATCTCCGCCGACGACGAAAAGCGCGCCAACGAAGAGATCCAGCAACTCACCGACGCCGAGATCAAGCGCATCGACGAACTCTTCAAAGCCAAAGAAAAAGAAGTCATGACGCTTTGAAGCAGTTGTCAGTTGTCAGTTCTTAGACCAATGCGTATAAACGCTCTTACTGAAAACTGAAAACTGAGAACTGATAACTGACAACCGCTCACTGTTCTCCCGCAGCCAGCACCATATCCGCCACAGCGACCGCCTCCCTCGCCGCCTGCAAATCATGCACCCGCAGAATATGCGCCCCCCTCAGCACCGCAGCAACGTTCCCCGCCACCGACGCAATATATCGAGCCTCCGCTCTGGGTGCCCCATGTCTCGATTCTGAGACATGGGAACCAGCCACCAATCCCTCCGCCTGCACATCCTTCACCGCCTCGCCCAGAAACCCCTTGCGCGACAACCCCACCAGCAGCGGCAGCGCCAGCTGGTGCAGCCGGCTCAACTGCGCCAGCAGCGTAAAGTTCTCCGCGCCGCGCTTGCCGAACCCAAACCCGGGGTCCACCACCATCCGCTCATCCGAAATGCCCGCCGCCTCGGCCAGCGCCACGCTCTCGCACAACCCCGCGAACACCGCCTGCACCACCTCGTCGCCGGTCATCGGCCCCTGCGCCAGCGACTCCCGCATCCTTCCGCGCGCATGCATCAGCACTACGCCGCAGCCGCTCTGCCCCACGGCCTCGGCCATCTCCGCATCCCACGTCAGCCCGGAGACGTCCTTCACAATCTCCGCTCCCGCCTTCGCCGCCGCCCGCGCCGTCGCCGCATAACTGGTGTCCACGCTGACGATCGCCTTGGGCCGCGCCAGCAGCAAACCCTCCAGCACCGGCAGCAGCCGCGCACACTCTTCCTTCGCGCTCACCGGCTGCGTTCCGGTGCGTGTCGCCGCCGAGCCCAGCTCCACAATGTCCGCTCCGCCGTCCACCGCCTCCACCGCCGCGGCTACAGCAAACTTCGCGTTGGCCGAATCCGGAAACCCGTTCACCTGCGTGAGATTCACAATCGCCATCAGCCGCGTACGCTCCCCCAGCTCCAGGCACTGCGTACGCAGTTGCCAGCGGAACCGTGGTCGCGACGGCGGCGAGGCCGAAATTTCCATGCGGAATTGTAGACAAGTTGGCCTTTTTTCGCTGCCTATATCGCCACATTTATGTCATCTGGATCAGAGCGCTCTGGCATCCCCCCAAATAGAGTGTCATCTCGACCGGAGGAGCGCAGCGACGTAGTGGAGAGACCCCTGTATTTTGCTCGCAGCCGCAACAACGACCGCGATAAACTCACCCCCATGCCCGCCCTGCGCCATCTCGCGCTCGCCGCCGCTCTGTTGTGCCCCCTCGCATCCGCCCAGCAGCCCGCGCCCATCGTCCACCCCACCTTCCCCACGGGCCCATCTACGCCGCTCGGCCGGCGCATCACCACCCTGCTCGCCGACCCCGCCGTCTCCCGC
>Ga0302157_10001117_pt1 | contig 33507 bp, 25 predicted proteins | sample I_Bog_N3_3_FD_193502 | JGI IMG/M metagenome (GOLD analysis project Ga0302157, IMG submission 193502) | Peat permafrost microbial communities from Stordalen Mire near Abisko, Sweden - I_Bog_N3_3 | ecosystem: Environmental > Terrestrial > Soil > Wetlands > Peat | place: Sweden: Abisko, Stordalen...
CCTGCTCGCCGCGCTGCTGTGCTACCTGCTGTACACGGCGATCGACTGGCCGGGTATCCACACCGCCATGCTCACCTGCCTGATCACCGCCATGCCGAGCCTGGAAAAAACCCTGCACAAAGGCCTGTTGCGCGTCCTCGGTTGCCTGGTCGGCAGCGCCCTGGCCCTGATGTGCATGGTCTGGGTGATACCGCAGATCGACAGCATCGTCGGCCTGTTGCTGATGAGCCTGCCGGTGCTGGCCCTGGCCGCCTGGGTCAGCGCCGGTTCACCGCGCAGCAGCTATGCCGGGATCCAGATCGTCTTCGGCTTCGCCCTGGCGCTGCTGGCGGACTTTGCGCCGATGACTGAGCTGAGCGAAATCCGTGATCGTCTGGTCGGCATACTGCTGGGGGTCACCGTGACAGCCCTGATCCATGCCGGATTGTGGCCGGAGTCGGCGAAAGACTGAGGCCAGCCAATCGAACCAAAGCGCCCTTGAACACACATCAGTATTCATATCCCACAAAACTTCCGGACACTTCGTACCTCCCCTTAGTCCACATCGAATCGGCCCCACCTTGATCAATTAGCGCCAGACTCATTAGCCTCACTGTTTGAAGAAAGGCTTGGCAACTGACAAGAGTTAAAGAATGATCGTCTATAAGGACTGTGTGGACACTGGAGCATAACTAGGTGATTCGCGATTTATCTTGGCAGGACGCCTCAACTGACCTATTCCGCCACACCACCGCGGACAAGGCTGCGTTTTATCGCTCCATCATGGAGGTCTTTGCGACCGCCAAACGTCAATACCGTCTGCAGTTGCGACCAGACGAAGTCTTGTCCGAAGCGAATTGGGGCCAACGCGTACCGCCAGCCCAAGAAGAAGTCACCACAGCGCTGGCGCAACTGGCTGCCTGGGGTAATCTTGAATCGCAACCGGACATGACACGCGCCTCGACACTCAACGACTATTATCGCGCGCGTTTCCTCTATCGGCTCTCGCACGGTGGCGAGGCGGTGGAAACCGGGCTGGCGGCGTTCGTGCAAAGCATGCGTCATCGTGCCGAGCTGCAAACAGTCGCGCTGGAGGACATCGACAGCCGCCTGCAGGCCTTGCGGCGACTGCTGGACGAGGCCGGATCCAGCGGTGATCTGGATACCGCCAAGGCACACGAAATCCTGCGCGACCTGGTGAGGGTATTCGAGGGACTCACCGAAAACGCCCAGGCATTCATGGCGGGAGTGGCGCGCAGCCTGGAACTGCAACAGGCCGATGCTGCCATGATCGCCGCTTACAAGCGACGGCTGATCGACTACCTTGAGCGCTTCATGGGCGATCTGATCCGCCGCTCCGATATGATCGCCCGTACATTACTCGAATTGTCGGATGTCATCGACGACATACTGCTCCAGATTGCCGCACGCGAAGCACGTGACGCCGCGCCTGGCGGCACCAATGAGCAGGCTGAGGAAACACTGCGTCGCCAGGATGTCTGGCGTGAGCGCTGGAAAGGGCTATGCGGTTGGTTTTTGCCCACTGGCAACGAGCCACCTCAGGCAGACCTGCTGCGCGCCCGTGCACGCTCGGCGATTCCACAACTGTTGGGCGCTATCGCCGCGATAAACGAACGGCGTAGCGGACGCAGTGATCGGTCGGCCGACTTCCGTGTGCTGGCACAGTGGTTCGCCGCCTGCGATAGCGACGATGACGCCCACCGCCTCGCGCGCGCGGCCTTCACGCTGCAGCCGGCGCGCCACTTTTCGCTTGATGTCGAGCAGGTGGATGATGAAGTACCTGCAAGCACCTCCTGGCTTGATGCACCAGCACTGACCATCAATCCTCGCCTGCGGGAATACGGCGAGAGCGCACCGCGTGGCCCGCTGGCAAAGGTACGAGACCGTAGCCGGGAACGTGCATTGATGGCGCAGCAACTGGTGGAGGAGTCGCGCCAAGTCGAGGTCGCACGCCAACGACTGGCCACTGGGCAACCGACCCGCCTATCGGAACTCGGCGAACTTGACGAGCATGCATTCGGCCTGTTCCTTGGATTACTCGGTGAAGCCCTGGCCGAACAAACCGACCCGAACCAACCGGTGGAGCGCCAGACGGGCGACGGGTTGTTGCACATTCATCTGGAACCTCTGGCCGAAGACAGCCATGCTCGGATCCACACACCGGCAGGGGTGTTCTCCGGCCGGGACCACCTACTGACGATCCGTCTTACCCAGGAACTATCATGACCGTTCCCTTGGCTCGCCGTGGCGCCCGGCACCTTGGCGAACTGCAGAAGGCGCAGCAGCAGGACGAGTTCCGTCGGGCGCTACGTAGCCTGCTGATGCGCCCGCTCATGCCACCCGACGACACCGATTTCCCTGCCGTACGGCGCCAGGCCGATCGCCTGCGTGAGTGGTTCGCACGTGAAACCGGCTGGCCACTGCATGTGGATCGCGAGGGCGCACGCCTGCTCAAGCGCCCGGCGGACCTGTCCGACCCAACCCGCGGCCTGCCCGACTACGATCGGCGCCGCTACGTTCTGCTGTGTCTGGCTGCCGCACTGCTGGAGCGGGCCGATCCTCAAATCACCCTGCGCCAGATCGGTGAGCGGATAGTGCAACAGGCCGCCGACCCTGCGTTGGAAGCCCTAGGTTTCGCCTTTACCTTGCACAATGCTTTCGAACGGCGCGAGTTGGTCGTGGTGTGTCGTACGCTGCTGGACCATGGTGTCCTCGAACGAGTCGCCGGAGAAGAAGAGAGCTTCGTCCAGGATGCAGGAGGTCAACAGTCCGACGCCCTTTATGACATTCACCGCCGCATGTTGGCCGGCCTGCTTGCTGCGGTGCGTGGTCCTTCAACCTGGAGCGCCGAGGAAACCCCAGGAACCACCGAGGCGCGGCTACGTGCACTGACGATTGGTTTTACAGTGGACAGCGAGCAAGGACGGCGTGATGCCACACGCCATCATCTCGCACGACGCTTGTTGGACGATCCAGTGCTTTACATCGATACCCTGGACGAGGAAACACGTAGCTATTTCACCAATCAACGTGGCGTACTCGCCAACCGCCTGTGCGAAGCGGCGGGACTGATCACCGAGCAACGCGCCGAAGGCTTGGCGCTGATCGATGAGAGTGGGCAACTGACCGATGTGGCCATGCCCGCCGAAGGCACCGAGGCTCATGTAACACTGCTGGTGGCGGAGCAGTTGGCCCAGCGCCTACGGGACAAGCGCACCCCGGTGTATATGACTGAGAACGACATTGCCTTGTTCCTGCGCGAGGCCGCGGGCCGATATGGTCGTTATTGGCGAAAATCAGCGCGCGCGCCAGGCGCCGAGCATGAACTGACCGAGATCGCTATATCGCGCTTATGCCGCCTGGGGCTGCTGGTCCGCGAAATGCAGAGCGTGCGTCCATTGCCCGCCATCGCCCGCTTTTCCCTCGGCCAAACCGAGGTGCGTAACAGCCAGAGCGCAGAAATCCTGTTTTTGTCCGAGCCTGACTCATGACCGACGACCTATTCAGTACTGCCCCCTCCCGCCCCGCACTACCCGAACCCCGACGCGAACGCTGGCAGCCGCTGCGGCTGGGCCTTGTCGAGCTGTTCCACTACGACAGCGAGGAGTTCTGGTTTCAGGACGGCCATTTGCTACTGCGCGGCAATAACGGCACGGGCAAATCCAAGGTGCTATCGCTGACCCTGCCACTGCTGCTGGACGCGCAATTACGCTCGTCCCGCGTAGAACCAGACGGTGATAGCGGCAAGAAGATGGCCTGGAATCTCCTGCTGGGGAACTATCCTCGCCGTATCGGCTATAGCTGGATTGAGTTCGGCCGGCGCGAACGCGATGGCCGCATGCGCTATCTGACCTTGGGCGTCGGCCTGTCGGCGGTCACTGGCAGAGCCCAGGTAGATAGCTGGTTTTTCATCGTCGAAGGCGACGGTACAACCTCGGATCCACGCATCGGCCAGGACTTGTGGCTGACCACGCCCGAACGCCTGGTCCTCACCCGTGAGCGCCTGCGCGATACGCTCGGAGGTCGAGGCCATCTATTTGAAAATCATCAGATTTACCGCCGTGCCGTGGACGAGCGTTTGTTCCACTTGGGGCAGCGGCGCTTCGACGCGCTAATGGATACACTGATCCAGCTACGCCAACCGCAACTGTCGAAGAAACCCGACGAGACCGGCCTGTCCAATGCCCTGAGCGAGTCGTTGCCGCCACTGCCATCCGAATTGCTGAGCGATGTGGCCGAGGCGCTCAACCAATTGGAAGAAGACCGTAATCAACTGGAAGAGACACGCCGGCTGGAGCATACCGTCACCCAGTTCGAGCAGCGCTACCGTGTATACGCGGGCATATTGGCACGACGCCAGGCACGCGAACTCCGCAAGGCCCAGACCGGCTTCGAAAACGCCAGCGAGGCACGCAACCGGGCCCAGACCGAGCTGGCGCAAGCAGAGAGTGACCAACGTGGCGCCCATGCAGCGCACGAGGCGGCAAAGCGGGTTTACCTGGCCGCCCAGGAGCAGGTGGAGACGCTGCAAAGCGACCCGGCCAACCAGGACGCCAACCGCCTCGCCCAGGAAGAAGGCAATGCGGCTGAACGGCAACGCGCGGCTCACACAGCGACTCAACAGCGCGATGAGGCCCGTAACAAACTGCATACCGAAGCTGAACGTAGACAGCAGAGCGCGAGCCAGGCCAGCCAGGCACGCAACGAATTGGAAAGCGCCCGCGCCCATACACAGGCTGCAGCCGAGGCCATCAACATAGCAACGGACATCGTGGCCAACCCACTGCTCAGCCTTGAGATCCAGGCGCTGGCGGAACATCCACCCGAACTGCGGGAAGCGGGAGAGGACCTGCGTCGCCTGATGTCGGGAAGGCGCCAGGACATCGTCCATCTGCGCCAACGCCACGCCGAGGTCAGTCTGGGGCAGGCGGTGCTGGCCCGCGAACAGGAAAATACACAAATAGCCCGTGGTGAATTGGACGAAGCGCTGGCGCAGCGCGAGCAGGCTGACCAACGGGCGGAGCAGGTAGGCAAAACACTGGTCGAGGCATGGTCCGACCACTGCGCAAGCCTTTTGCAACTGCGCTTTGAAACCGAGCATCCCTTGCGTCGATTGACCGAGTGGACGGCCCGCCCGGAAGGTGACAACCCGGCACAAATAGCGCTGTTCGCCGCCTGGCAGGCGGCCTTGCAACGATACGCGGCACAACAAGCGGAGCTCGACGCCAGGCAGGTGGCCCTGGACAAGCAACGCGCCGATATCGAGGACGAGCGTAATCGATTGACCGCCGGCGAAGATGCGCTACCGCCCGAACCGCCCACTCGAGACAGTGATGTGCGCCTGCAACGACAAGGTGCACCGCTCTGGCGCCTGGTGGATTTCCATCCCCGCCTGAATACGGCTGAACGCGCCGGACTGGAAGCGGCTCTGGAAGCCAGCGGCCTGCTCGACGCCTGGCTATCACCGGATGGGACCTTAAGCAACGGCGAAGGCGCACCACTACTGGATAACAGCTGGCACCAGCGTGCACCGGTGAGCGGTGCCAGCCTGAACGACGCACTGATACCCGCGCTGCCGGCAATCGGCCTAATCACGGAGACGACGCTGACTACGCTGTTGGCCGGTGTAGCTTACGGTATGCAAGACCCAACCGATGTCGAGGCCTGGCTCTCGCCTGAAGGCCGCTATCGCTTGGGCTCCCTGGCTGGTGCGTGGCGAAAACCCGAGGCAGGCTACATCGGTCGTAATGCGCGGGAGTTAGCCCGGCAACGACGCCTGGAGGTACTAGCAAGCTCCCTGGCCGAAATCGACATCGAGCAAGCAGAACTCGAGCGGCAGCGACAGACACTGGCCGCCGACCGCAACCAGGCCGAGGTCGAAAGACAAAGCGCACCGCCCGAACGTTCGCTGCACGATGCCATTGCTGCCGCGCTGCAAGCTGGCCGTGAAGCTGAAAAGGCCCGACAGCGATTGACGCAGACCGAGACACGCTGCTCGGACGCCGAAGCCGCGTTTCAGAAAGCACGTGAACAGTTGCAACACGACGCCATCGACCTGCGTCTTCCGCCCGAGCCCGAGCGGTTGGCTGCGGTCGAAGCAGCATTGGAGCACTTCGATAGCGCCCGGACGCACCTGATGCAGGCAGCACGAGACTGGCAGCGCGCCTGGCCAGCTCAGCTCCAGCAACAACGGCGCGAAGATGAGGCGCGCCTGACGCTGGAACAGGCCGAAGAAGTCCTGGCCAGCTCCAAGGAGCAGGCCGTACAAGCCAGGGTACGCTTCGAGACGCTACGTGAATCCATCGGTCAGCAGGTGGATGCACTCATTCACAAACTGGCCGTCGCCCGCGACGAACGCAACCAGGCCGGGCAAGCCGTCGAACAGCACCGCCATACACTGGGCGAAGCAGAGACGGCACAAGCGGTGGCCTCCTTACACGCAGAGCAAACCGAGCGAACCCTGATCGAGCACAGCGACGAGCGCATCAGGGCCGTCGAGCACCTGCGTCACTTCAGCGCCAGCGGTCTGCTGGCCGCGGCGCTGGATCTGACACTGCCCGAGCATTGGAGCGTCGATCCCGCGCTGAACCTGGCCCGCCGTATTGAACAGACGTTGGCCCACATCACCGATGACGACGTCACCTGGACCCGAGTACAGAAACAGATTGCCGAAGACCTGAGCGACTTGCAGCGCGGACTGAGTGTGTTGAACCACCAGGCCATCTCCGAACCCAACGATTGGGGTATCACGGTCACCATCCAGTACCAGAACCGTGCCGAGCGTCCTGATGCGCTCGCGCTACTGCTGGCCGAAGACATCGCCCAGCGCAGCGAACTACTGTCGGCGCGCGAACGCGAAGTACTGGAAAACCACCTTCAGGCAGAAATAGCCGCCGAACTCCAGCGCCTGATGCGCACTGCCGCCGATCGCGTCAACGCGATCAACAGCGAACTGCACAAACGCCCAACGACCACTGGGGTACGCTATCGTCTGCAATGGGAACCGCTGTCCACCGAGGAAGGCGCCCCGATCGGGCTGGAAGCTGCCCGCAAGAGCCTGCTCAATACCAGCGCGGACCTATGGTCGGCCGAGGACCGGCACACTGTGGGCATCATGCTGCAGCAGCAGATCGCAGCCGAACGGACCCAGGCCGACGCCGATATCGCGGGTAGAAGCCTGATCGACCAACTCGCCCGTGCGCTGGACTACCGCTATTGGCATCGTTTCCGTATTCAGCGCCAACAGGATGGCCAGTGGCGCAAGCTATCCGGACCCGCTTCCAGCGGAGAACGCGCACTGGGTCTGACGGTGCCACTGTTCGCCGCGATCGCCAGCTTCTACAGCGAAGGCGGTAATCCATTGGCTCCCCGGTTGATGCTGCTGGACGAAGCTTTCGCCGGCATCGACGATGCCGCCCGTGCTCATTGCATGGGACTGATACGGGAGTTCGACCTGGACTTCGTCATCACCAGCGAGCGGGAGTGGGCCTGCTATGCGGAACTGCCCGGTGTATCGATCTGCCAATTGCAGCGCCGCGAAGGTATCGACGCGGTATTTGTCTCGCGCTGGACTTGGGATGGCCGAGCCAAGCGGCTTGAAGAAGACCCTGATCGCAGGTTCCCACCCGCATGACAACAACTCTTGATCCGCGCCTGCAACGCTTGCTTGGCGACCCCATGCTGGCCGCATTACGCCAGCGTCTGCGCCGTCGCTTCGAACTGGCCGGCACAGGATCAGCGCCCACTTCCATGCACTTGAACAACCTTGACGCGTTCGAATACACAGCCCTGTGTCAACTGACCGGTCGCCCCTCCCGTATAGCTCGCTCGATGACACTGGACATCGTCGACCTCGATACACGTCTGCGTGCCGCCGGTCTGGCAAGCTCGCTGTACGATGCGCTTGAACAATTAGACGGTCCCATCGTTGCAAAAGCCAGCCTACGCAAGGCGCTATCGGCTCAATGGTCGGCCCTGGCGGTCTCAACCAAAGGCAGTCCCCTTCTACGGACCTGGCTACAAAACTCCACCGCGGCGATGTCATTACTCAAGCGCCTGGGGCACGACCCTGAACGCGCGGCACAGTTACTGGCCATGGTGGATGCCGTGCTTCGCCGACTGCCTGCCGGGGGATTGCCTCGGTCGCAATTGGCCGCTGAGACACTGGGCGATGCCCATGCCCTCGACGCTGGCCGGCCAGTGGCCACCTTGGTACTGTCGGCATGGCGCCAACAAGAGCGCGCGGGTTCAACTATCACCCTGGAGGATGAGGTGATAACCGAGGCTGATGGCGGAGGTAACATCGAAGAGCGCCTACGGGAGGTTTGGTCGAGGGCCGGAGTTCTTGTCAACGAACTGGCCCGCCCCGCACTGATCCTGAATCTACCATCGGAACCCGATTCCCCTCGTACCTGGTTGCCAGGTGAACCTGCCTACCTCTCGCTACGACAACTGCTGCGCCGGCCATGCGTCTGGCAAGTTACCGGTCGCAATGTCTACGTTTGCGAAAACCCGAATATCGTTGCAATCGCCGCCGAACACTTAGGCGTCCACTGCGCACCTCTGGTTTGCACCGACGGCATGCCAGCCGCAGCACAACGGATCCTGCTCGACCAGCTAGCCACTGCCGGTGCACAACTGCGCTATCACGGCGACTATGACTGGCCAGGAATCGGCATCGGTAACCATGTCATACGTACCTGGCGGGCAACGCCTTGGCGCTTCGGCCACAGCGATTACCTGGAAGCCCTGAAAATGGCGCCGACGCGACCGCGCGACTTAAAGGTATTCGGAGTCGAAGCACTATGGGACAACGAACTACGCGTGGCCATGGATACCCATGGGCTGGCGGTCCCCGAGGAAGCCGTAGTCAGTGCGCTGCTCGACGATCTTTTGCTGTACAACGAGGTGTGACTGGCCGTTTCGCTACCTTCAGTGTTGATCATCAAGCGATAACCGCGATGCGCAATATCACACCAATAGTATGATAGGCTTTGCCCTATCAACAGTATTCCTCTGGGGCTGAATCATGGGAACCGTACGTAAAACCATCACTGTGACCGACAAGCAAGACAGCTGGATCAAAGCGCAGATCGACGCGGGTCACTATACCAATGACAGCGAATACATCCGCGACCTGATCAGGCGTGAGCAGGAACGCAGTGCCGAACTAGAAGCTATCCGCACTGCTCTGATGGACGGCGAGACCAGCGGGGAACCACGCCCGTTCGACGCCGATGCATTCAAGCGGAGAATGTTGACCGCGCATGGCTGAATATCGTCTTACACCTGCTGCCGAACGCGATCTAGAAGTGATCTGGACTTATACCGTTCAGCAATGGGGGATGGATCAGGCCAGCCGCTATACCGATATCATGACAGCCGCTTTTGCAGAGTTGGCGCAATCACCCAAGACAGCCCAGGCCTGTGATCACATCCGACCAGGCTATCGCCGCAGCAACGCTGGACGGCACATGATCTACCTGCGTATCACCGCTTATGGGATCGTGATCGTTCGTATCTTGCACGATCGAATGGATGCGCCGCGTTACCTGTGAATACCAGATACTTCGACCCTTCGCCGAGACACCTTGGGGTGGCATGAAACATCGAGGCATTGACCGAGCCCGCTGAAATAGTCCGGCTCAGCACACTGCGGCAGATTGCCGCTGGCCTTTGCCCGCCGCGCTCGGCATGGCAAGATCACCCCCTTCTTCCTGCCCTTGCCCGGGAACCCACGTGCGGCGCACTCGAACTCAGCAGCGATTCGCAACCTGGATGGCCATGTTGGCCCTGGGTCTGCTGCTGTTCGTGCCGACGATTTCCCGTACCGTCCAGGCCCTGGAGCACCAGCCGCCGAGCGCCATCGAGTGCCCCGAACATGCGATGGGCATGGCCCACCACGCGGGCGCCCATGACCATCCCGGCGCCCACGAGGCGCTCGACGCCTGCGGCTACTGCTCGCTGTTTCACGACAGCCCGGCCCTGCTCTGGGCCGTGGCGGTACTGCCGCCGCTGGTGCCGGCCACCCCCACCCTTATTTCCTGCAAAACACCCAGCCCAGCCTATCAATGGCCGCTGGACCTGTGTCCCCGCGGCCCACCCCAGGCCTGATCCAGGCATTTCCCGAACAACAAACCACCCGCTGAACACCGCGAGCGCCCTGGCGCCCGTGGTTTTTCCGCGTGTTTTGTCGCCCTGAATCACGGATCCATACCGATGCCCATTACTCCCCATCAACGCGCCCACTGCGCGTTGAAGCGCCCGGCCGCCCTTTTGCCGGCTGGACGCCTGTCGAACCTGAACCACGCCCTGCTTTCTGCCCTGGCCAGCAGCCTGGTACTACTGCCGGTCGCCCTGCCGGTACGCGCCGACACCCCAGTACAGAGCACCAGCAGCGCCGACGCCAATCCCATCGTCCTCGGCAATGTCACAGTGACCGCCGACGACCAGGTACAGCCGCTGCCCCAGGCCATCGCCAGCGCCCCGGCGGTGGTGGAAAGCCGCAGCGCCGAGCAGATCCAGGACAGCGTCAACCTGATGACCTCGGCCGAGGCCCTGAAATACCTGCCGAGCATCGAAGTGCGCGAACGCTATATCGGCGACCGCAACGGCATCGTCTCCACCCGCACCACCGGGACCGTGTCCAGCGCCCAGTCGCTGGTCTACGCCGACGACCTGCTGCTCTCCAACCTGCTGGGCAACAGCTACAGCTTCCCGCCGCGTTGGGGCCTGGTGTCGCCCAGCGAGATTTCCCGGGTCGACGTCATGTACGGGCCGTTCAGCGCGCTCTATCCGGGCAACTCCCTGGGCGGCGTGGTCACCCTGGAAACCCGTATGCCGACCCGCCCGGAATTCCACGCGGCGATCACCGGCGCGCAACAGGACTTCAAGCTCTACGGCACCCACGAGAACTACAACAGCGGCAATGTCAGCCTGGCCGGCGGCAACCGCGTCGGACCATTTTCGGCCTGGGTCTCCTACGACCATCTCGATGCCCAGGGCCAGCCGATGAGCTTTGCCACCTCCAGCCTCTCGGGCAGGACCGCCGCGGCCTCGGCCACCCACGTCAGCGGCGCGCAGCAGGACACCGACCAGAATGGCAACCCGCGCCTGGTGTTCGGCGGCTACGCTATCGACCACAGCGTCCAGGATCAGGGCAAGCTCAAGCTCGGTTGGGACATCAACCCGGACGTCACCGCGATCTACACCTTGGGTTTGTGGGCTGACGAGTCCCATACCAGCGTCGACAGCTACCTGACGAACAGCGCCACCGGCCAGACCTTCTACAACGGCCCGGTGAATATCGGCGGCAAGGCCTACACGGTGTCCGGCCTCAACCCTGGCAGCACCGACGAGCTGCATATCCTCAACGCCCTGTCGGTGGGCAGCGATACCCAAGGCCCGTTCGACTGGCATGCCGCCTACAGCAACTACCAGTACCTCAACGAAGAGTCGCGCTCGGCTTCCAACTATGGCCAGACCTCGGCCGGTACCCGCCAGGTGCAGGACGGCACCGGTTGGCAGACCGGCGAGCTGCGCGGTATCTGGCGGCCGCAACCGTTGTTCGGCCAGGCCCATGAAGTCACCTTCGGTTATCACATCGATGACTACCTGCTGAAGCAGGACACCTACCAGGTCAGCGACTGGCAGAACGGCAACGGTGGAGCGAAAAGCGCGGCCTCCGGCGGCGAAACCCGTACCCAGGCGCTGTACCTGCAGGACGTCTGGAAACTGGCACCGCGCTGGACCCTGACCCTCGGTGGCCGTGAGGAATACTGGGAGGCCTTCGACGGCTTCAACCTCAACACCGCGACCACCCCGGCCCAGGTCAGCTACCCCGACCAGCGTCGCCACAACTTCTCGCCCAAGGCGGCGCTGGCCTTCGACATCACCCCGGAACTGCAAACACGCTTTTCCTACGGCCGCGCGGTGCGCTACCCGACGGTGACCGAGCTGTTCCAGCAGGTCACCAGCGGCAACCAACTGGTGCAGAACAACCCCAACCTCAAACCCGAGGACGTGCGTTCCTACGACTGGACCACGCAGTACAGCTGGAGCCAGTACCAGATGCGCGTCTCGCTGTTCCAGGAGAATCGCCGCAACGCCCTGTTCTCGCAGACCGACACCACGGTCAGCCCCAACCTGACCCAGGTCGAGAATATCGACCGCGCGCGCATTCGTGGCGTGGAAACCGCCCTCGATGCCCACGACATCGGCCTCGACGGACTGGACCTGTCGGGCAGCATCACCTACGCCGAATCCGAGGTGCAGCAGGACAGCCTGGCGCCGGCCGCCGAAGGCAAGGAGTTCCCGCGTATCCCGCGCTGGCGCAGCCGGATCTCGGCGGTCTACCACCAGAACGCGAAGTTGACCTACGCCCTTGGCTACCGCTATTCCAGCGGCGCCTACAGCACCTTGCTGAACACCGACAGCAACCGTGACACCTATGGCGGGATCAGCAGCTACAGCGTGTTCGACGTCAAGGCCAGCTACAAGATCGACGCGCACCTCACGGCCTCGGCCGGGGTCGACAACCTGGGCAACGAAAAGTACTTCGTCAGCCCGCATCCCTATCAGCAGCGCACCGCCTTCCTGGGGCTCAACTATGACTATTGATCTGGCACTGCACGACGCCGCTCACCAAAGCGGGAGCCTCGCCCCATGACCACTCTCACAACGGCCAACAACCGCGCCGGACTCTACCGGCTGATCTGGCGCTGGCATTTCTATGCCGGACTGTTCTGCATCCCCTTTGTCCTCGCCCTGTCGCTGAGCGGTTCGATCTACCTGTTCCGTCCGCAGATCGACGCGTTGCTCGACAGTCCCTACAACCGGGTCCAGGCCGATGCGCCACGACGGCCGATCAGCGAACAGGTAGAGGCAGCCCTGGCGTTGGTGCCGGGCAGCGTGCTCAACGCCTATCAACTGCCCGACGGCCCGACCGACGCCGCGCAGATCCTGGTGGGCAAAGGCGATGCGTTGCAGCGGGTCTATGTCGATCCGGTGACAGCCAAGGTCCTACACCAGGTGGCCGACGACGAGCGCTTCACCCGCCAGCTGTTCCACTTGCACGGCGAGTTGCTGATGGGCGGCCTGGGCTCGGCACTGGTGGAACTGGCCGCCAGCTGGACCCTCGTCATGCTGCTCTCGGGCCTCTATCTCTGGTGGCCGAAAGGCGGTCGCCTGGCCGGGGTCATCTATCCGCGACTGGGCCAACGTGGCCGGCTGTTCTGGCGTGACCTGCATGCGGTGGTCGGGTTCTGGATCTCGCTGTTCGCGGTCCTGCTGATCCTCAGCGGCCTGCCCTGGGCGACCGTCTGGGGCGGCGCCCTCAAGGAAGTCCGGCAGTGGGCCGCGAGCCACGCCGTGGAACAGGACTGGACCACCGGCCGGGCTTCGGAAATGGCCCAGCGGCGGGCGATGAACATGCCCATGACCGACGAGCACGCCAATATGCCTGGCATGCACCACGATATGCCTATGCCGATGCCGACGAGCACACCCGGCACTCCGGATTACAGCCCGCTGGAGCGCCTGGTGCCAATGGTCCAGGCGCTGGACCTGCCCTCACCGGTGCTGATCACACCGCCCTCGGCGCAGTCGCCGAAATGGACCGCCCGCTCCGACACGGCAAACCGCCCGCAGCGGGTCAACCTGACCCTCGACCCGGTCGGCGGCACGCTGCTCAAGCGTGTCGACTTCAGCCAACGACCGCTGCTTGATCGGGTTATCGGTTACGGCGTGGCAGTCCACGAAGGCCAACTGTTCGGCCTGGCCAACCAGTTGCTCGGGCTGCTCACCACCTGCGGCCTGATGACCCTGTCCCTCAGCGCCCTGGTGCTCTGGTGGCGCCGACGTCCGCAAGGCGCCCTCGGCGCACCGCCGGCCCTGGCCGAAAGCCGTTACCCGGCAGTCATGCTCGGTGTACTGGTGCTGCTCGGCCTGTACCTGCCGTTGCTCGGCGCCTCCATGCTGACGTTATGGCTGCTGGAGCGTTGCGTGCTGTCACGGGTCAGGCCGCTACGCAACTTCCTCGGCCTGGCCGCCGGATAAGGCCTGGGCCTGGGGCACTGGCCAGTTGTCGGGGATCACCGCGATCACGTCGATCTCCATCAACCATTGCGGCTGGCCAAGCCCCGAAATCACCAGGCCGGTGGAGATCGGGAACACGCCCTTGAGCCATTTGCCGACCACCTGGTACACCGGCTCGCGGTAACGCGGGTCGATGATATAGGTGGTGGTCTTGACGATATGGGACAGGTCCGAGCCGGCCTCTTCGAGCAATTGCTTGACGTTCTTCATCGCCTGCTCGGCCTGCGCACCGGGGTCGCCGAGCCCCACCAGGTTGCCGTCGAAATCGGTGCCGATCTGGCCGCGGACATAGACCGTGTTGCCGGCGCGGACCGCCTGGCACAGGTCGTTGTCCAGCGACTGGTTCGGGTAGGTGTCCTTGGTGTTGAACATGCGGATACGCGTATGGGTGGGCGTGGACATTGACAACTCCTCAAAAGAAAGACAACGCCGCACAGCGCAGTGCGGCTGGCGGGCATCAAGCGCTGACGGCGGACCGGATCGCCGACGGGCTGGCACCGGCCACATCCGCCTCGCGCTGGGCGGCATCGCGATAGGTGAGGTATTGGCGCTGGATGGCAATCTGGTCGGCGATGTACCTGGCATCGTGCCAAACGCCCCAGATAAACGAGGAACCCCGGCGTGACTGCCACGGCAGCCCGAGAAAGTAGATCCCCGACTCGCTGGACACACCGCGCTGATGGCGTGGTTTGCCCTTGTCGTCGAAGGCATCGACCTTCATCCAGCTGTAATCGGTGGCAAAGCCGGTGGCCCAGATAATCGTGGTGACGCCCGCTTCGGCCAGGTCGAGCTGGAGAATCGGCCGGGTCACACACTCGGGATCAGGGAAGGTGCGACGAGCCTCCGGGTCTGGCGGCAGGTCGAGGCCGTTGCGCTCTATATAGGCGTCAGCGGCATTGAGCAGCGCCAGATAATTCTCGTCGCCCCGGTCCAGATTGTCCGCCAGATCGGCCTGGAAGCTGACCACACCGTTATGGAACGACTGGGTCAGGCCCACCAGTTTCAGGCCGCGCTGGGCCAGTTCGCGGAAGTCCACCGTGCGCCCGCCCTCGGCGCCGCTGACGGCAATGGTCACGTGCTCCCGGCCCGGCTTCATGGCCGCCGCATCCCATTCGCCGAGCACTCCCAGCCACCAGCAGAAATCACGCTGGCGATAGGCCCGCGGCGGCCGGTCGTGCTGGCCCACCGAGAGGTACACGGTGCGGCCGCTGCGTTGCAGCTCATCGGCGATCTGCGTTCCCGAAGAACCGGCACCCACCACCAATACCGCGCCTGCGTGCAATTGCCCGGGATTGCGGTACTGCGCGGAGTGAATCTGCTGGAGGCCGGGGTCCTGCGGCGCGATCGCCGGGATCACCGGGCGCTGGAAAGGCCCGGTGGCCACCACCACGCGACGGGTCTGGATCACACCCTCGGAGGTTTCCACGGTGAAACCTGGCCGGCCGCTGTTGCGCTCGACCTTCTTCACGTCCACACCGGTGCGGATGGGTGCGTTGAACTTGCGAGCGTAGGCCTCGAAATAATCCGCCACCCGCTCTTTCGGTGCAAAGGCATCCGGGCTGAGGTCATCGAACTCCAGGCCTGGAAAACGATCGTGCCAGGCCGGCCCGTTGGCCACCAGCGAATCCCAGCGGCCGGTGCGCCAGGCTTCGGCAATACGATTGCGTTCGAGCACCAGGTGCGGCACGCCGAGTTTGCTCAGATGCTCGCTCATGGCCACGCCGGCCTGGCCGGCGCCCACAACAAGCGTATCGATTTCAATGATTCCAGCTGTCATGCCTGTGTCCTTCTCGAAGGCGGGTGTGCAGGCATTCTGTGCAGATACAGGGAATAGCGAAATTATGATTTTTGTCGTCGCAAGACAGGAAAAAACTAGGCCTGGGGGAAACCTCAGGCCGGCGCTGGAGCAGAGCTGTCCTGGCGGACCAGCATGCCGTGACACATCAGCCCCAGGACACTGCGCATGTGCCGGGCGTGGGCGTCGCGGTCGGGGGTCGGTTCGGTGGCCAGGCGGATAAAGGCGACGTTGGCGTACTGGTTGAACAGTGTCGCCGCCACCTCGATATCGACGCTGTCGCGCACTTTGCCCTGGCGTTGGAAGTGCACCAGCAGCGCCTTGGTTTCTTCAATGACCGCGCTGTTCCACGGCTGCAAGGCCTGGGACAGCTCGCCGGTAAACAGCGACGGCGCCAGCTCCCGCCACAGGGAGGCGGGCATGGCCTGCAACTGATAATGGGTCATCAGCCCTTCAAGCTCGCACAGGGCCTCCAGCGGGTCGCTGGTGTCGTCGAGATGGGCACGCGCCTCGCGTATCGCCTGCTCGTCGGGGGCCTTGAGCAAGGCCACGAGAATCTCCTGCTTGCCGCCGAAATAATTCACCACCGTGGGTGCCGAGACACCGGCCTGGTTGGCGATCTGCTCCAGGCTGGTGGCCGCGAAACCGTTGGCCTTGAACAGCACCAGCGCGGCCTCGGCGATCACTTGCCGGCGCTGTTCCTTTTGCCGCTCTCTGAGTCCGCTCATGTAGGTCCTGAGGTGATTTTTCGTAGGGCCAAGCCTACGGAAATAGTTTTCTACCAACAAATATTTTCTTTACAAAAATATTTTTCAGTGCCAAATATTATTTAGTCACCTCACCCGCCCCCCGGAGAAAAGCCATGTCCGCCGAACTCGACCCCAATCGCAGCACCCGCGACTATCAGGCGTCCGACGCCGCCCACCACATCCATGCCTTCGTCGACCAGAAAGCGCTCAATGCGGAAGGCCCGCGGGTGATGGTCGGCGGCGACCGCCTGACGCTCTGGGACAATGATGGCAAGCGCTACCTGGACGGCATGTCGGGCCTGTGGTGCACCAACCTCGGCTATGGCCGCAAGGACCTGGCGGCCGCCGCCCACGCGCAGCTGGAACAACTGCCCTATTACAATATGTTCTTCCACACCACCCACCCGGCGGTGATCGAACTCTCCGAGCTGCTGTTCAGCCTGTTGCCGCCCCACTACAGCCACGCCATCTATACCAACTCCGGTTCCGAGGCCAATGAGGTGCTGATCCGCACAGTACGCAGGTTCTGGCAGGTGATGGGCAAGCCGGAGAAGAAAGTCATGATCGGCCGCTGGAACGGCTACCACGGCTCCACCCTGGCGGCGACCGCTCTGGGCGGCATGAAATTCATGCATGAAATGGGCGGCACCATCCCGGATGTGGCGCATATCGACGAGCCCTACTGGTTCGCCCACGACGGCGATCTGAGCCCGGAAGCATTCGGCCTGCGCGCGGCCCGCCAACTGGAAGAGAAAATCCTCGAACTGGGGGCCGACAAGGTCGCCGCCTTTGTCGCCGAGCCGTTCCAGGGCGCTGGCGGCATGATCATTCCCCCCGCCACCTACTGGCCGGAAATCCAGCGCATCTGCCGCCAGTACGACGTGCTGCTGTGCGCCGACGAAGTCATCGGCGGCTTTGGCCGAACCGGTGAATGGTTCGCTCACCAGACGTTCGGCTTCGAACCCGACACGCTGTCGATTGCCAAGGGCCTGACCTCGGGCTACATCCCCATGGGCGGCCTGATCCTCTCACGGCGCATGGCCGAAGCCCTGGTGGAGAAAGGCGGTGTTTTCGCCCACGGCCTGACCTACTCCGGCCACCCCGTGGCGGCGGCAGTGGCGATTGCCAACTTGAAGGCCTTGCGCGATGAAGGCGTGGTCCGGCAGGTGAAAACCGATACCGGGCCTTATCTGCAGAACTGCTTGCGGGAAGTGTTCGGCGAACATCCGCTGGTGGGCGAGATCCAGGGCGTCGGCCTGGTCGCCGCGCTGCAGTTCGCCGAAGACAAGGCCAGCCGCAAGCGCTTTGCCAACGAGAACGAGATCGCCTGGCGTTGCCGCACCCTCGGTTTCGAGGAAGGCCTGATCATCCGCTCGACCCTGGGCCGCATGATCATGGCGCCGGCCCTGATCGCCACGCGGGCGGAGCTCGATGAACTGGTGGACAAGACACTCATTGCGGTCGATCGCACGGCCCGTGAGTACGGCCGACTGTGACGCCCGACGTCCACTGACAAGTTTTTACTTAACCAAGCGCCATAAAAAACCTCGTTTCGCCCGCTGCCACTGATGGACAGAATGCAGTCATACCCCCTCCGCGCCCGAACAGCTTCCGAGCAGGCTGTCCGGGGCGCGGATGGCGACTCTGGACGGAAACAGGATCAACCCACCATGACGTTTTCAATCGTCGCCCGTTGTGCCGAAACAGGTCAATTGGGCATTGCCATCAGTTCTTCCAGCATTGCCGTCGGCGCCCGCTGCCCCTGGCTGCGCCCCAGCGTGGGGGCGGTCGCCACCCAGAACATCACCCTGCCAGCGCTCGGCCCGCAGGTGCTCGACCAGCTGGAGCTCGGGCTGTCGCCGGCGCAAGCCCTGGACAAGGCGCTGACCCGCAATGGCTACAGTCAATTCCGACAATTGACCGCTATCGATCACCTGGGCAACACCGCGCACTTCAGCGGCAGCGAAACCCTGGGCTGCCACCACGCACTGTCCGGCGAGCAGTGCGTGGCCGCCGGCAATATGCTGGCGAACCCGGCGGTGATCGAAGCCCTGGTGTACACCTTCGAGACCAGCGGCGGGCAACTCGCCGACCGCCTGATCGCCGCCATGCAAGCCGCGGTGGCGGCCGGTGGCGAAGCCGGTCCCGTGCATTCGGCGGCCATGGTGGTGGTCGGCGAATTGGTCTGGCCGATCATCGACCTGCGGGTCGACTGGGCGGACGAAGACCCGGTCGGCAAACTGGCGCAACTGTGGACCGACTACAGCCCGCAGGTGCAGGACTACATCGTCCGTGCCCTGGACCCGACCAAGGCGCCGAGCTACGGCGTGCCCGGGGATGAATAGATGAACAGCAGCCGTGATCTACTGGCCGCGCTGATCGCCTTCGACACCACCAGCCGCGAGTCCAACCTGCAGCTGATCGAGTTTGTCCGCGACTACCTGGCGCGGCTGGATGTGCCTTGCGAACTGATCTTCAACGAGGAGCGCAGCAAGGCCAACCTGTTCGCCACCCTGGGCCCGGACGACCGTCCGGGCATCGTGCTGTCCGGCCATACCGACGTGGTGCCGGTGGATGCGCAACCCTGGACGGTGCCACCGTTCGAGCTGAGCGAAAAGGACGGCAAGCTCTACGGTCGCGGCACCGCCGACATGAAGGGCTATATCGCCTGTGTGCTGGCGGCCGTGCCGGAACTGCTGGCCGCGCCGTTGCGCCTGCCGGTGCACATCGCCCTGTCCTATGACGAGGAAGTCGGCTGCCTGGGCGTACGCTCGCTGCTCGCCGAACTTGAACAGCGACCGCACAAGCCGCTGCTGTGCATCATCGGCGAACCCACCGAACTCAAGCCGGTGCTGGGCCACAAGGGCAAACTGGCGATGCGCTGCGATGTTCACGGAGCGGCCTGTCACTCGGCGTATGCGCCCCAGGGCGTCAATGCCATCGAATACGCCGCCGAACTGATCGGCGAACTGGGCCGTATCGGTTCGCAGCTGCGCGCCGTGCATCTGCAGGATCCGCGCTTCGATCCGCCCTTCAGCACCGTGCAGACGGGAGTGATCAGCGGCGGCAAGGCGCTCAATATCGTCCCCGCCGACTGCCGCTTCGATTTCGAGGTACGCGCCCTGCCCAGCCAGGACCCGCGTGAGGTCGCCGAACAGTTGGAGCAGTACGCCGAACAGCAGGTGCTGCCGAGAATGCGTGCCGTCAACGAGGCCAGCAGCATCCGCTTTTCCGAACTCTCGGCCTACCCGGGGCTGGCCACTGACCCGCAGAGCGAGGCCGCGCGGTTGATTGCGCAGTTCTGTGGATCGAACGAGTTCAGCACCGTGGCCTTCGGCACCGAAGGCGGACTGTTCGACGCCATCGGCATCCCCACCGTGGTCTGCGGCCCCGGCAGCATGGACCAGGGCCACAAGCCCGATGAGTTTGTCAGCCTCGAGCAGCTCCAGGGCTGCGATGCCATGCTCCAGCGCCTGATCCAGGCGCTGCGGACCTGATCCCTCAGGCGTCCAGCTTGGGCGCCAGCACCTCGCGGCAGTGATCGACAAACAACTGCGCCGGCTTGGTCAGTTGCCCGCGGCGCAACCAGGCGGCGGACAACCCGGAGCCGGTGACCTGCTCGGCCAACGGCACGCGCACCACCTTCTGCCCGTCGTAGGTGTAATCGGAATGTGGCCGGGTGACCAGAATTGAAAAGCCGAACCCGCGCCCGACCATGCCCCGGACCATTTCAATGGAAGGCGAGCTGAACAGGATATGCGGGGTCAGGCCCAGCTCCTCGAAGATGCTCACAAAGTAGGTCCGACTGGGTTGCACATCCAGCAGCACCATCGGCTCCAGCACCAGGTCGTGCAACGAAACCTTGGCCTGGTGGGCGAAACGATGCCCTTCCGGTAACAACGCATAGGGTTGCTGCGGCGCCATCAAGGGTACGGTATCGATGGTGCTGTCCAGGTCATGTTCATAAAGAATGGCCAGATCGATACTGCCCGACGTCAGCGCCTGCACCAGCTCCTGTTGTTCGCCATCGCGAATACGGATCTCCACCCCCGGCCAGCGGTCGCGAAAGCCGGCGATCAGGCGCGGCAGATAGAGCGGCGCGACGGTTTCGAAACAGCCGATATCGATCTGCCCGGCGACCACGTCGTTGTCCGCCAGGGCGTTCTGCTCGAACTCGTGGGCCACTCGCAGCAGCTCCTGGGCCTTGCGGTAAAAGCGCGCGCCGCTGGGTGTCAACGACACACCCTGGGCGTGATGGCGGATAAACAACTGCACGGCAAAGCTTTCTTCCAGGTGCTTGATCGCAGTCGACACCGAGGGCTGGGCGATATAGAGCTTGCGTGAGGCTTCGGCGACGCTGCCGCACTCGACAGTGGTGACGAAATATTTGAGTTGTCGCAAGTTGTAAGCGGCCATGGCTACCTCGCAAGTGGCAAAGCGAATGCATCAACATCGCCCATCAAGAATCGGGCCGGGTCGTCAGAAGCTTATACGCCAGCGGTAAAAACCGTACCCCGCGCACGGCCCTGACGGCGTGTGCATCCAGCCGATTTTGCGGTGTTCGCGAGACGCGAGAAACCAGTAAATTCCTGGGGCCTGACGCTAAAAAACCTCTCCAGGCGTGCACCGAGATGGCGCACGCCTGGTGAGTTTTTTTATCGATAGCGAAGACATTTTTACTCATTTCGTGGACCGCGCACTTCCCCCACTATCGGCACGACTGATCGTGGACATAGCCCATCAGAGGCTATTTTGGAGGGTGCAGTGACTGACTTGAACACGTGGCAACGGCTGGCGGGACAGCAGCGCCTGATCGATGTCGCCTGGATTGACGGGCGAGCCCATGCAGCGCAGGACGGCGCCACATTCGCCGTGATCAACCCCGCCACCAACGCCTTGCTCGCACGGGTCACGGCCTGCGCGGACGCCGATATCGACAAGGCCGTGCGGGTGGCCCGCCACAGTTTCGACAGCGGGCCCTGGGCCCGGATGCTGCCCAGGGAACGCAAGGCGATTCTGCTGCGACTCAGCGAGCTGATCCTGGCCCATCGCGAGGAGCTGGCGTTGCTCGACTCCCTGAGCATGGGCAAACCGGTCATGGATGCCTACACCCTCGATGTTCCCGGCGCGGCCCAGGTGTTTGCCTGGTATGCCGAAAGCCTCGACAAGCTCTACGACCAGGTAGCGCCCACCGGCCCGGGCACCCTGGCGACCATCACCCGCGTGCCGTTGGGCGTTATCGCCGCCGTGGTGCCGTGGAATTTCCCCCTGGACATGGCGGCCTGGAAAGTCGCGCCGGCCCTCGCGGCCGGCAACAGTGTGATCCTCAAGCCCGCCGAGCAATCCCCCTTCTCCGCCCTGCGCCTGGCTGAGCTGGCGCTTGAAGCCGGTGTGCCGCCCGGGGTGTTCAATGTGGTCACGGGCCTCGGCGAACAGGCCGGGCGCGCCCTGGGCCTGCACCCGGATATCGACGCGCTGGCCTTCACCGGCTCGACCCAGGTCGGCAAATACTTCATGCAGTACGCGGCGCAATCCAACCTCAAGCAGGTCTGGCTGGAATGTGGCGGCAAAAGCCCGAACCTGGTATTCGCCGATTGCCAGGACCTGGACCTGGCGGCGGAAAAGGCCGCCTTCGGGATTTTCTTCAACCAGGGTGAAGTCTGTTCGGCCAACTCGCGCCTGCTGGTCGAGCGTTCCATCCACGACGAGTTCGTCGAGCGCCTGCAGGAAAAGGCCCGCCACTGGCAGCCTGGCGATCCGCTGGACCCGGCCAGCCGGATGGGCGCGATGGTCGACGCCCGGCAGGCCGCTCGGGTGATGGACTACATCGGCCAAGCCAGTACCGACGGCGCCCGACGGGTAGCCGGTGGTGAACGGCTGACGATCAACGGCTCGAACAACTTCATCCAGCCGACGCTGTTCACCCAGGTCAGCCCCGACATGCGCCTGTCCCGCGAGGAAGTCTTCGGCCCGGTGCTGGCGATCACCGCCTTCGACGATGAAGACCATGCCGTACGGATGGCCAACGACCATATCTATGCCCTGGCCGCGTCGCTGTGGAGCGACGACCTCAACCGCGCCCATCGCGTGGCGGCCCGCTTGAATGCCGGCACCGTGTCGGTCAATACCGTGGATGCGCTGGACGTCAGCGTGCCCTTTGGGGGCGGCAAGCAATCGGGCTTCGGCCGCGACCTGTCGCTGCATTCATTCGACAAATACACCCAGTTGAAGACCACCTGGTTTCAGTTGCGCTGAATCCCGGGTAGCCCACGACCTCGCGGGCCGGCGTCGCCGCCCGCGTCAATCCATCCACTAGCAGGGAAAAGCGCATGAACACGCACTTCGACTATGTCATCGTCGGTGCCGGCTCCTCCGGCTGTGTACTGGCGAACCGCTTGAGTGCCGACCCGACCCTCAGCGTCTGCCTGATCGAAGCCGGCGGCCACGACAACAGCCCACGAATCCAGACGCCGGCAGGCACCATCACCCTGTACAAGAGCAAAAAGTACAGCTGGAACTTTTTCTCCGCACCGCAGAAGAACCTCGCCGGCCGGACCTTGCACACCCCACGGGGCAAGGCCCTCGGCGGCTCCAGCTCGATGAACAGCATGATCTACATTCGCGGCCACGCCAGCGACTACGATCGCTGGGCGCAGGCCGGCTGCCCCGGCTGGGACTGGGACAGCGTGTTGCCGTACTTCAGGAAGTCGGAGAACAACCGGCTCGGCCAGGACCCGCGCCGGCATGGCAGCGCCGGTGAGCTGAACGTCGAGGCCGCGCGCGATCCCAATCCGCTGTCGAAGCTGTTCGTCCAGGCCGCCGAACGCCTGGGCCTGCGCCGCAACGATGACTTCAACGGCGAGCAGCTCGAGGGCTGCGGCATCTACAACCTGACGCAAAAGGATGCCCGCCGCCTCTCCAGCTACCGGGCCTTTGTCGCGCCGGTAATCGATCGTCCGAACCTGACCGTGGTCACCGACTGCACCGTGCATTCGCTGATCCTTGAGCGGCGCACGGCCAAAGGCGTCAGGGTCGAGGTGGAAGGCAACCGACAAACCCTGCATGCCAGCCGTGAAGTCATCCTTTGCGCGGGCGCGCTGGGAAGCCCGCAGTTGCTGCTGGCCTCCGGCATCGGCCCGGCGCAGGAGCTGCAAGCCGCCGGGATCGAGGTCGAGCATGACCTGCCCGGCGTCGGCAAGAACCTGCAGGACCATATCGACGGCCTGGTCACCGTTCGCTCCAGAAGCCCGCTGACGCTGGGCTTTTCACTGGGGTCCCTGCCCAGCATCCTCAGCGCGCCGCTGCGCTACCTGCTGGCCAGAAAAGGCTGGCTGACCACCAACTATGTCGAGGCCGGCGGCTTTGCCCGGACGCCCCTGGCGGACGCTCTGCCCGACGTGCAGTTCCACTTCGTCCCCGGTTATCGCAGCCATCGCGGCCGGCTGTTCGAATGGGGCCACGGCTATGCCGTGCACACCTGCGTCTTACGCCCCAAGAGCATCGGCGCGCTGCACCTGGACCGTGACCGCAAGCTGGTCATCGATTTCAACTTCCTCTCCGATCCCGTCGACGCCAAGGTGCTGATCGAAGGTTTGAAGCTGGCCCGACGCATTCTCGCCGCCCCGCAGTTCGACGGGATTCGCGGCAAGGAGATGCTGCCCGGCGAGGCCGTACAGACCGATGAGCAACTGCTGACTTACGTGCGCGACTACGCCTCGACGGTGTTCCACCCCGTGGGCACCTGCAAGATGGGTGTCGACCCCATGAGCGTGGTCGGCCCGGACTTGAAAGTCCATGGCCTGAAAGGGCTGCGGGTGGTCGACGCCTCGATCATGCCGACCCTGATCAGCGGCAACACCAATGCACCGTGCATCATGATCGGTGAGAAGGCCGCCGATCTGATCCTGCTGCGCGCCCCCCTGACCGCCGCCGGCATTCGCGACAACGAGCGCCTGACCGGTTGATTGCAGCCCCCAAGGAAAAACGCTGCCACCGGAGCCGGGCGGCGGCGTTTTTCAGCTTGCCCGCCCGCCAGAACCCCCGCCGCAGAGGCTTTTCGTCCCAGCAGGCCTACCCAGTTTTTTCCTCTTTAGCGACGACATATTTACTAATTTTCCTGGCCCGCCACATCAGCCAATATCAATCTCGCCCCAACAGAGGCACAAGGTCCGTCAGAGACCCCAGGTTGTTCAGTTTTTGGCGTCTTGCCCCACTGCCCCGACACATACGAACTAAAAACCAACGTTCCGGGAGTGCTCAATGATCAAGTCTTTCGTCTCGCGCTGCATACGTCCGCTGGCCCTGACCGCTATCGCCGCCGGCGTTGCCGGTGGTGCCCAGGCCGGCACCCTGTCGATCGGTCACACCACCTGGGTCGGCTACGGCACCCTGTACCTGGCCCAGGACCTGGGTTACTTCAAGGACAAGGGCCTGACCGTGGAACTGCCGACCATCGAAGAAGCCTCCATGTACATGGCCGCGCAGGCCTCGGGCAAACTGTCCGGCTCGGCGTCGACCCTGGATGAAATCCTCAAGTACCGCCCGCAATTCTGCTTCAAGGCCGTCGCCGCGCTGGACGAAAGCCATGGCGGCGACGGCGTCCTGGTGGGCAAGGACGTCAACAGCCTGCAAGAGCTCAAAGGCAAGGCCGTGGCCGTCAATGAAGGCTCCGTCTCGCAGTTCTGGCTCAACTACCTGCTGAAGAACGCCGGCATGAAGATGAGCGACCTGACCATCCAGAACATGACCGCCGACGATGCGGCCACCGCCTTTATCGCCGGCCGCGTACCGGCCGCCGTGACCTGGGAGCCGCACCTGAGCACCGTGCGCGAAAAACACACCGGCAAGGTGTTGATCGACAGCAGCAGTACCCCTGGGGTGATCGTCGATGTGGTGGCCTTGAACTGCGATGTCGTCGAAAAACAACCGGAGGATGTCAAAGCCCTGGTCGCCGGCTTGTACAAGGCGGTGAAGTACACCCAGGAACATCCGAAGGAAGCCTACGCGATCATGGCCAAGGGCGTCGGCGGCTACCTGGCGGACCCGGCGGAACTCGCCTCGGCGGCCAAGGGCGTGCGTTTCTATGACCAGGCCATGAGCGAAGCCCTGCTGGGCAGCAATGGCAGCAAGGGTGCCGCCGAAAGCGTGCTCAAGCTGGCCAACGAGACCGCCAGCGAGTTGCAAGGCAAGCCTTACAACGTCAGCTACGCCGACCTGATCGACAATCGCTTCATCACCCCGAAATAGGAGGCGGCATGTCCAAGCGTAATTCGTGGTTGAACCGCTGCCTCACGCCCAAGACCGGCTTGCCGGTCCAGGTGGTCTGGAGCGCCAGCGGGCTGGCCTGGGTACTGCTGATCGGGCTCTGGGCGGTGCTGTCCTATGGCGGCGTGGTGCCGGCGATGTTCCTGCCCACCCCGGGCGCCGTGCTGGAGGCGGCGCTGCGCCTGAGCCGTGACGGCACCCTGGGGCCGCATGTCTGGGCCAGTGTGGAAGTGGTGATGGTCGGTTTTATCATCTCCTCGCTGGTGGCGGTGCCCATCGGCCTGCTGATGGGCAGTTTCCGGGTGGTGCAGGCGTTCCTCGAGCCGCTGGTCAACTTTATCCGCTACCTGCCGGTCACCTCGTTCGTGCCGCTGTTCATCCTGTGGATCGGCATCGGCCTGGAACAACGGGTCTCGGTGATTATCTTCGGGGTGTTTTTCCAGCAACTGGTGATGATTGCCGACGTCTCCAAAGGCGTCTCCAAGGACCTGGTGAACGCCTCCTACACCCTGGGTTCCAGCCGCAAGGATGCGGTCCTGCATGTGATCGCCCCGGCATCACTGCCGGGGGTGCTGGACACCCTGCGGGTGACCATGGGCTGGGCCTGGACCTACCTGGTCGTGGCCGAACTGGTGGCGGCCTCCAGCGGCCTGGGCTACCTCAGCCTCAAGGCCATGCGTGGCTTTCAGGTCGACGTGATTTTCCTGGCGATCGCTGTTATCGGCCTGTTGGGGCTGGTCACCGATCAACTGTTCAGACTTCTTCGCTTGAAGGTGGCCGCATGGGCTCAGTAACGGCAACATCCCCCCGGCTCGTCACGCCAATGAACATCGCTCCCAGCGCCGCCCCGCGCCTGCGTGTCGACAGCGTCAGCCTGCAGTACAAAACGCCTTCGGGCGGAACCTTCACCGCCCTGGAGAGGGTCTCGTTCGAGGTCCCCGACCAGCAGTTCGCCGTGCTGGTCGGGCCTTCGGGCTGCGGCAAGTCCAGCCTGCTCTACCTGACGGCGGGACTGGCCGAGCCCACCTCGGGCGACATCTACGTCGGCGGCCAACTGGTCGACGGCCCGGGTGCCGACCGTGGCATGGTGTTCCAGAGCTACACCCTGTTTCCCTGGCTCACGGTGCGCAAGAACATCGAGTTCGGCCTCAAGCGCCGAGGCATTGCCGCCGCGGAGCGCCGCGAGACGGTGGACTACTACCTGAATGAAGTCGGCCTGCTGAAGTTTGCCGATAACTATTCCAAGCAGCTTTCCGGGGGAATGATGCAACGGGTCGCGATAGCCCGTGCCCTGGCCAACGACCCGCAGATCCTGCTGATGGATGAGCCCTTCGGCGCGCTGGACAGCCAGACGCGTTTGCAGATGCAACAGCTGCTGCTGAAGGTCTGGGAGAACACCAAGAAGACCGTGCTGTTCGTGACCCATGATATCGACGAAGCCATCCTGCTGGGTGACCGCATCTTCGTCATGGGCGCCCGGCCGGGGCGGATCAAGGAGGTGCTGGATGTGCCCATCGGTCGCCCGAGAAACCTGGACATGGTCATGGACCCGGGGTTTATCCGGATGAAGCGGGAGATCTTTCATCTACTGCATGATGGGCCGCAAGACCACCAGACCGGGTAAGAATCAGGCAGAGAGCATTTCCCGAGGATGAGAAGGCCCAATCGTCAGCGATTGGGCTGATCACTCAAGTCGATCCCCACGCAACGCAAGGGTCAATCCTTTCTCCTCCGGTCGAAGTCTATTGCAAGCGCATTCGTTTGATATCTCGCTGCGGCGGTTCACCGAAGAGGCGGCTGTACTCGCGACTGAACTGCGATGAGCTCTCATACCCCACCAGCCCCCCCGCACTGCTCGCATCTACATTCTGACTCAGCATCAACTGCCGAGCGGCTTGCAGCCGCAGCTGTTTCTGATACTGCAACGGACTCATACCCGTCACGGCACGAAAATGCTGACGAAAGGTTGAAGGACTCATATGAGCATTGACTGCCAGGTCATCCATGCTCAGGACCCGATGGAAGTTCTGTTTGAGCCAGGCCACCGTCTTGGCGATATGTTGACTGGGTGAACCCGCGGTCACGATGTGGAGCAACTGAGGTCCATGAGCCCCACTGAGCAGTCGAACGATGATTTCCCTGCAAATGAGCGGCGCGATGGGTGCAAGCAATTCCGGCTCATCGAGCAGTTCGACCAGCCGTCCCAGAGCATCAAGCACTCCGGTGTCCAAAGTCTGTACGGTAATCGGCCGAAACCCGTCGTCCTTCATTCGCTGTGACAACTGCATGCGCTCGGCCACTTGCATCACCAGGGTGTTGTCGAATGTCAGCATGATCCCCAGGAAGGGCCGTGCGACGCTGGCCTGAGTCACGTTGGAAATGACCGGCAGGTCCACACTCGTGACCATGGACTGGCCCGGGGCATAAGTCAGGACCTCCTCGCCAACCATGACCTGCTTGCACCCTTGCAGAGTGACTCCCAAGCCCAGCCCGTAAATACAATGCATGGGGGCCGTGGCAGCCTTGCGTCGGTGCAGGCTCAGTCCTGGAATCGCCGTGACGTGATCACCATCAGTGCGCAGGATTCGAGCCACTGCGTCAGCCAATGCACGGGGGTCGCCACTGCCCCGATTGCTTCTTGGGGTAGGTTTCACATTCGGCTCCTTGGAGATATCAGATCTTTCGCCCCGACAGCGATGTCGCTCAGAGGGCATTTGGCAACACCCTTTTCATACCAAACCAGTATGACCTCAGTATGTGTCGCCGCAGGGCAAGGTGATTGCCCGATCAACCGGATTTATTGCCCAATTCAGGGCAAATCTGCTGAAATCGAAAATCCAGCGTTTTAGGCAATCATCCCGCTGGTCCCGGCAAACCGTTCGATAGCAAAACCGAGACAATGCACTCACGCTGCGAGAGACGAGCCTGGCAAATGGTGCATGCCGCTCACCCTTGAACAGCGCCATCAATTGGTCTTCGAGGAACATCTCATGACACACAAACAGGTTTGGCTTATCACCGGGGCCAGTCGGGGCTTAGGCGTACATTTGGCCAAAGCCGCGTTGGCCGCGGGACACGCAGTGGTCGCCACGGGTCGCGATCCAAAGAAAATCGTTGCCGCCGTCGGTCGCAACGATGACCTCCTCGCGATCAAGCTCGATGTTACCCGTCCCGAGGATGCTGTCACGGCGGTAGAAGCCGCCATCAGCCAATTCGGGCGACTCGACGTTCTGGTCAATAATGCCGGTAATTTCTACGCTGGCTTCTTCGAAGAGCTGAGCCCTGAACAGGTTCGCCAGCAGATCGAGACACTGCTGTTCGGTCCCATGAACGTCACCCGCGCCGTGCTGCCGGTGATGCGCAAACAACGTTCAGGCCTGTTGCTCACGATCTCCTCCACCGCAGGCATCAGCGGCGGAATGTTCTGCAGCGCCTACGCCGCCGCGAAGTTCGGGATCGAAGGCTGGATGGAGTCGCTGGCGCCGGAAGTCGCCCCCTTCGGCATTCAAACGATGTTGGTGGAGCCCGGCTTTTTCCGCACGGAGTTACTCAGTACGGATTCGACAACCTTCGCTGAACCGAACGTCGACGACTACGCAGAGCGCACACGAGAGACCGTCACCGCCTGGAGCGGCATGAGCGGTAAGCAAGGTGGTGACCCAGCCAAACTCGCCGCGGCTATCGTGCTGCTCGCCGGCAGTGAAACGCCACCGGCGCGTTTCGCGGGCGGCGCAGACGCAGTTCAGACTTTCGAGGCCAAGGCCAAAGCACTGCTAGACCAGGCTGATGCGCACCGGGCCTTGTCCTGCTCGCTGGCCCACGACGACGCTTGATTGCCGCCAGGGTGGCCGAGAATTACAAACAGTTGTAGCCCTGAAACCTGAGGTCTGTTCCTTCAATCCAGAACAGCTCCTTATCCTTGGACGACATAGCTGACCGTGGCGGTGAATCGCGCTGTTCAACGTATGGGAGGGCGGAGTAGGAGCGAGTTGCCGGATCTCTTTCTTCTATGGCCTGATTCAGTCGATTCACCAAACGGTGAAGATGAATGCACTCGACGGTGGCATTGGAATGCACGATAAAAGTCGAAATGCTCAATGCTGCGAGCGCTGTATGACGTTTTGTCAGTCAATCTGTATCTAACAGGCTCACATCGCCCCCTCTATTATCCTGCGCTCCATCCAGATGCCTCCCATCGGCCTCAAGGAGCTACGCCATGCCCGAACTGTCCAACCTGCTTGCCTACGGCCTGATCTCACTCGGCATGGTGCTGACGCCCGGGCCGAACATGATCTATCTGATCTCGCGGTCGATCTGCCAGGGACGCATGGCCGGACTGATTTCCCTGGGCGGCGTGGCACTGGGTTTTGTCGTCTATATGTTTTGCGCCGCATTGGGCATCACCGCCCTGCTCCTGGCGGTTCCCTACGCCTATGATGTCCTGCGCCTCGGCGGCGCGCTCTACCTGCTCTACCTGGCCTGGCAGGCGGTCAAGCCCGGCGGCCGCTCGCCGTTCCAGGTGCGCGACCTGCCCAAGGACAGCCCGCGCAAGCTGTTCACCATGGGCTTTGTCACCAACCTGTTGAATCCCAAAGTCGCGGTCATGTACTTGTCACTGTTGCCCCAATTCATCGACCCCGTCGGCCATGACAGCGTGCTGACCCAATCCCTTGTGCTCGGCTTTACCCAGATCGTCATCAGCGTCAGCGTCAACGCGCTGATCGCTGTCATGGCGGGGTCCATCGCGGCATTTCTCGCCAACAGGCCAGTGTGGCAGATCGTGCAACGCTGGCTGATGAGCACGGTGCTCACAGGCTTGGCCGTGCGCATGGCCGTCGAGGGGCGGCGCTAAAGCCGGCTGTTTGCGCTTGAACGCAAAAGGGCGACAGCCATCAGCCCCCCTGACCGATCAGGATATCCTCGAAGAACGCCCCGACCGCTTCGGTGGGATGGCAGAGCTGGATTTCCAGGACCCAGACCATCTCGCTCGGCACGATCTCCAGCTCGGCCAGCTTCTCCTGCCCGAACAAGGCGTGGGGGAAATCGGCGATGCGGTGTCCGGCAAGGTTGCGCTCCAGTCTCCAGCCTTTCGAGTCGGCGCTGCGTTCGGCGAAATCATAGAGCTCGCGGCCGGTCAGCCCCTGGTGCCAGGCCTCGCGGGTTTCGTCGAACACCTCGTGCAAGGCCTTGACGCACGCCTGGTGCAGCGGATGCTCGCCGAAGACGAAGGTGTCGCCATAGTCGCCTTCATAACCGTCCCACACCGGGCCGAGATCGACCACGGCGATATCGGTCGCGCGTAGCTGGCGTTGCGGATCGATGCCCTGGCGTGGCGTGCGAACGGTATCGTCGCCAAAACGGATATAGGTCGGATGCCAGGTGTGGGACGAGCCCATGGCTTGCAACTGCTGATTGGCCATCTCCAGGGCCTCGGCGGTGGTCATCCCGACCCGCAGTTGGCTGGCGATCGAGGCCAGGGCGCGGACCGATTGCTCGCGGGCGGCCAACATGCCGTCCAGGGAATAACGCGGACCGACTTTTTCCCAGACCGGATCCAGCGGCTTGAGCGTCGACTCGGGCAGCGACACACCGCTGGGCACAAAGGCCTCGGCGACAAAACGGTGAGCCGGCACACCCGCCGCGAGGCAGTATTCGCGGACATCGCGGATCATCGTGCTGTTACCGCAGGCATAGACCTGAGCCTCTGCCCAGGGATGCGCCTGCTCAAAGGCAACCTGCTGCACCCGCGCCTCCGACGACAGCACCGGGTGCCAGGAAAAGCCGGGGGACTCGGCCTGTGCCTGGTCCAGGAACTCGCGGTCGTAAAAATCCTCGGGCTGCGAGCCGCCCCAGTACAACGTCACCTCGGCGCCCCGGGCCAAGGCGGTCAGCAGCAGCGGCTTGATCCCGGCATAACCGGTTCCCGTGGCGAACAGCACCAGGGGACGAGCGTCTTCGTGCTGCCAGGTACAGGCACCCAACGGGCCTTCCAGGGTCAAAGGGTGACCGACATCCAAGGTCGCCAGGACCTGCTCGGAAAACCGTCCGCCGCTGACCCGACGAATATGAAAGACCAGTTGGCCGCCCTCTTGCGCCGGGAGATTGGCAATGGAGAAACACCGACTGTCGCCATCGTCGAGGCGAAAGCGGACGTACTGGCCGGCGCGAACCTCAACCGGTTCCAGGGTTTCCGGCATCAGCACCAGCTCGGTGATATCGGAGCTCAGTGCACGCTTGCCCAGGACCCTGAAGGGGATTTCCAGCGTGGGCGTGTCCAGCGACCAGCCGGGGATTTCCAGGCGCATATCGACGCAGGCATGGCTCTGGCACAACAGCATTTCATCGGCGGCCAGCGGGTAGGAAGGTGCCGGAGCATCCGCGGCGAGGACCTTGTCACGGTACTGCCCCGCCACGACCTTGACCTTGCACGAGCCGCACGCCCCGCGACGGCAGGAGAACGGCACCGACAGGCCGCTGGCGAGCATGGCGTCGAGCAGCAGCTCGTCACCGGCTTCGAAGGTTTTGCCCGAGGGCGACAACTCAATGACATGGCGTGCGTTCATAAGGACCTCGGGGGTGAATGAGAGCCAATTGTTGCGTTAGACTAGGACCATTAAAACCTCCAGTTTTGGATAGTTCAGATGGTCCAGATGCGTAAATGGCGTCCCCTGCTCAATCTGGAGGGGAGCGAGACTCAAGCGTCCTACCGCAAGATTGTCGAAGGCCTGGTGACCGCGATTGTCGACGGACGCCTCACGCCCGGGACCTTGCTGCCCGGCACGCGAGAAATGGCGCGCTTGCTCGACGTCAACCGCAAGACCGTGATCCTGGCCTACGAGGAAGCCCTGACCAAAGGCTGGCTGGTCAGCGAACCGCGCCGGGGCACCTTCGTCAACGCGCAACTGGCCCCCACGGCCATCGCCCGCAGCTCCCCGCCCGCCTTCGCGCTGGCACTGCGGGCGCAACCCGCCGTGCCGTATTTCACCCCGGGCGAGCAGGCGACGGCACTGCAACATCGTCCTGGCGCGCTGTTCTTCGACAACGGCGCCTGCGACCACCGCTTGCTGCCACAAGCCGTGCTGCATCGCTATTACCGCAACGCACTGCGCAAGAGTTTCGTCTCCAATACCGTGCGCCACGGCTGTGACGGCACCAGTCATGCGTTGCGCCGGGCACTGGCCGAGATGCTGCGCAACAATCGCGGCCTGGCCGTCGAGGCCGAGCATATCTGCCTGACCCAGGGCGTACAGATGTCGCTGTACCTCACCGCCAGCGCGCTGCTGGAACCCGGTGACGTGGTGCTGGTGGAACGCCTGAGCTATCCGCCGGCGTGGGAGATCTTCCGTAAATTGGGCGCGCGCCTGGTCACCGTGGACCTGGACAGCGAAGGCTGCCGGGTCGATCAGATTGACGCGCTGTGCCGGCTGCACAAGGTACGGATGATCTATCTCACGCCCCACCACCAGTTCCCCACCACCGTCAGCCTGCATGCCGGGCGCCGACAACAACTGCTGGCCTTGGCCAGGCAGCATGATTTCTGCGTGATCGAGGAAGACTACGACTACGAGTATCACTTTGACGGTCGCCCCTACCTGCCCCTGGCCA